>ERZ772920.144-NODE-144-length-40478-cov-5.312372_pt1 | contig 40478 bp, 53 predicted proteins | sample MGYA00511469_ERZ772920 | MGnify/ENA primary metagenome ERZ772920 (study PRJEB29015, sample SAMEA2738069) | human oral metagenome | biome: human oral; feature: human-associated habitat; material: saliva | place: China | collected 2216 ... | reverse complement strand
GATCCCCACCCCAAAAGAGGTTGGGACGGTTTGCCACTCTGCGGATGGGTATCGTGCGGATGGCTCTCATGGTTTTATCCTTTTAACGCCAAGGGAAGAAGGTAATGCTGCACGGCAGCGGTAACTTCCGCGCCGCCAAAGAAAGAGGACATCATGTTTTGCGCGCCCACCAGCAAAGCCATTACCAACACAAGGAAAATCAAAGTGCGAAAGAACGCGTTCAACTCCCCGCCGAAGATCAGTACGCCGCCGGCAACGACAATGCCGATGATTGAAAGGGCGAAAGCCACCGGGCCGGTAACGGACTGACGGAGGTTGTTCAGCCAGCCTTCATAGGGCAGACCGCCGCCCTGCCCTTGCGACGCAAGCGCGGGCGAGGACATTAACAGTAAGAAGACGGCCAGTCCGATGAGAAACAGCCATTTTTGTTGCGATTGACTCAGAGTCATATATTTACCTCACAGATATAACGTGGTTGTTAAAAAATCGTTCGTTGCTTATGAAAAAAATCAGTATTCAATCCCGCTGTCTAAACTGCCTCCCTGTTCCCCTTAAAGGTAATCAAACATATAGTTGCCCGACTTTTCGTCAAGCCCCTTGATTTTGATGATCTCGCGTATTTTGCGGCCGGTTTTCTCGTCTTTGCCAATGGATACGATGTAGTGGATCACTTGCGCCACCAGCGGCCGTATCGCTGCCGGATGGGCAGGATTGCGGGTAATCAGGCTTTCCAAGCGTTCCAGTCCCAAAGCGGCGTTGTTTGCATGCAGTGTGGCGATTCCGCCCGGGTGTCCCGTGTTCCAAATATCCAAAAGATCCAAGGCTTCCGCCCCCCTTACTTCGCCTACGATGATTCTGTCGGGACGGTAACGGAGCGCGGTTTTCACAAGTTTGGTCAGATCGATGCTTCCTGTGGTGTAAACCTGCACTTTGTTTTGCGAATGGCATTGGATTTCCCCGGTATCCTCAGAGATGTAGAGACGCTCGTTGGGATTCTGCTCCGACATGTCATAGAGGATGGCGTTAATCAACGTGGTTTTACCTGAACCGGTTCCGCCGATAACCAAGATGTTTCCGTGCTCACTGACTGCATTGCGGATGGTCTGCCGCTGGCTTTCCGTCATGATTCCTGCTGAGACATACTCATCCAAAGTGAATACACGGGCAGGTTTTTTCCTGATGGTAAAAGAGGGTGATGCGGTTACCGGCGGCAGGATGGCCGTAAAGCGGCTTCCATCAATGGGAAATTGGGACTCCAAGATAGGAAGGTCTTCGGTGATTACTTTGCCGTGATAACCAGCAACAGTTTTAATAACCGCTTCCACGCGGGAGGTTTTGAACCAATCGCTCAACCTCTCGTCATAGACCATCTCCTTGCCCTGCTCTTCCCAGTAAACAGACACCCCGTTCCCGGTCTGTTTTGGATTGAACATCACTTCAACCAAGTTTGGATTCATGAACTTTTCCAAAAACTCATTTCCCAAATCGCGCTTTAGTTTGTTCAATGCCCGTTCTTTGCGGGAGTCTGCCGTTTCTGTCGTTTCCATCATTCAAGAGAGTCATACAATAGAGTTGCTACAATATATTGAATTCAATAAAATGTAAAGTCTAATTATTCAAGAGACGAAAAAAAAGCCCATATCTGTCAGATATGGGATAAAATAACCTAATAAATGTTGTTATTTGGTTTCTTTTGCCAAAGCCTTTAAGGCATCATCGTTCCACTTTTTAACTTGGAACGCCTTATAACGCGGCAAAATGACTGTAATCTTCTCGTAATTCGGCGGGAGTGTCGATTGACTTCCGTCTAGCAGGGAAAGACTCTCCGGGTCAAGATCGTGGTGTTCGAGCAAATAGCTCAACGGGACATCAAGGGCATAAGCAATGGCCGACATGGTTTCCAATGTCGGGTTGCCCTGTCCCCTCGTAATACCTGACATTGAAGACGGAGACAAATTCGCCCTTTCTGCCAAATCTTGGTGGGACAAATTCTTTTCGGATGCAAGGCGCAGAACATTAGTAAAGAATATTTTCGAGTAACTCATGAAATTTTAGCCGCTAAAATTTTTAACCGTAAGTATAGCAAAGTAACCTAGGAGGCAGAATGAATAAATTCATCATTTCAGGCAGAACAACCAAAGATTTGACTTTGGAGCAAACTGCAACAGGAGTTTTTACAACCAGTATTCCTTTGGCAGAAAACTATTTTTACACCAAGGATGGGAAGAAGGTTGAGGCCACAAACTATTTTTGGATAGATGTATATGGAGAACAGGCCAAGAACGCCGTCAGGTATTGCGGCAAAGGTTCCCTTATACTGATAGAAGGAAGGATAAGCAATAACAACTATGAAAAAGATGGCCAAAAAATCTATAAAGACCAAATAATTGCCAGCCGTATTGAATACAGTAGCCTCAAACCTCCTGCCGGACAGGAAGAATCATCAGACCCCTCATTTATCTATGACCCCGAACAAGACTTAGGATAAATTATGAAGAATGTTCAGGAAGTGCTTCCTTATTTGAATTTAGTCGCCGAACGCAGGGATGAAGCCCAAAGGGAAGAATACTTGAAATCAAAAGGCATTCCGACAGACGACAACCTTATTATAGAGGATTTGTTTGGAAATACTATCTTTGGTTCAAAGCATAGAGCGATGCCGAACGATTTCGCCCGTTCATGTTTGTTTACAGCAAGAAATCATCGGGTACCGAGAAAAACTTTCTCCCGTGAAAAACTTTTCCATATCTCAGAAAAAGTAGAGATCCTTTACACAGGTACCGAGCTCCGTTCAGTGGATGACGAGCTGATATGGATGCAGCTTGTAGATTACTGCCGTCGTTTCCCTCTGGGGAATTACGTCGAATTTGACATCAGGCAGCTTATTAAGGACATCGGATGGGATACCAGCGGAGCCTATTATAAACGTGTCCGGGAATCTTTGAGCAGAATGAAAGCGACAGAGATCTATATCAAAAACGGAAATACCTACGGCGTCAGCGGAGGTATTTCCCTTATTGACAATTATGTCGGAATTGAAAATATTAAAGGTGAACCTACACGTTACAAAGTCAGCATCGATAAAAAACTAATCGTGCTTTTTGCCGGAAACACATTTTCCAACATCCCTTGGAGTCAATATAAAAAACTTTCTCCAATGGCTAGGCGGCTCACCGATTATGTCTTTAGCCACAAACATCCCAACCCTATACCTATTCCTGCATTTTTAGCAATGTGCGGCAGCGACCAAATCAACTCCCCAGCGAAAACGCAAAATCAAAATGCTAAAAAGATTTGTGCCGAACTCACCGAGGCGCAGTTGGTAAAAACTGCCTTTGTATTATCCGGGAAGATTATCGTCGAGCGTTAAAATTATCCACAAGCACGGATTTACACATGCCCCCAACAGGCCATTTGCGGATTTACACATGCCAAAAAACAGCAAATTTTCACTGTTTGCGGACTTACACATGCCAAGCGCGGATTTGCACATGCCGATGGCCGGATTGACAAAAATACCAAAATATGCAGGTCAAAATATGCGATAAAAATTAAAAAACAAACAGGCAGAATAAATATAAAAAACCTATTTTAAAAATCAAAACTGTGGATAAACTGTGTATAACATTCGGTAGTGCCTAAAATATGAGCAAATTTTACGGATTTACACATGCTTTTAGGACAAAATATCCTAATCTCCTTGCGGATTTACACATGCCAAATCGCGGATTTACACATGCTAAAGCACGGATTTACACATGCCGCCATGTTTGCAACATACTGAATATTAATTGAAAAAAACCGCTTTTTTTTGCCCTAACCATTATCTAACCATTTATAACCATATTTCGCGGCCGAAAAGCCGGTTTTATCAATTTGCTGTCGCCTACGGCGATTTTAGATAATTTCATAAATTCGTCTGTCGCCCTACGGGCGATTTAGATTTTTTCCATTTTACTCCAAGGGTAAATTGCCGAGAACTTTCAAATGACCGATTTAATTTCTACCACCGTATTACTTACTCCTTACCAAGCATTTCAAGCAAAGAAATGGCATCTTCAAAATATTGAAGAGCATAACTTGATACAAAAAAAAGACCTGAATATCCGTCCAGAATGTTTCCACCGGTTTCCGCAATGGGCAGTCCCCACTGCTGATGAGGTCAAAGAATTGTGGTTAGCAACGGGAATGACCCAAAAACAAGTTAGCAGGTATTTAGGGTTGAAAGACACCAATGGTCGAGCTTTCAGGAGATTCATCAGTGGGGAATCATCCATCACATATGCCTATTGGGTTTTATTGAGCTTGTATGTGGGTATTGAGAAATTTTGGTAAATGAAATTTTAGCCGCTAAAATTGCTTGACAATTAGGATAATTTATCCTATAATACAAACTATATCGGACGGAGGCTCCTATGGACAGAATTAAATCCAAAGCTGGAAAAAAACTGTTTGAAGTGGTTTATATGGTGTTAGCCATCGGCTATTTGCTTTTCCCTGTCCGATGGTTTGCTTGGATGTACAGTTTCTATGTTTTGTGCCAAATGCTGTACCACTGGAATATGGCTGATTCATGGATTTACATCGGCAAATTTATCTTGACGTTCGGTATCGTAATGGGATGGCTCACTTTTGTTATCGCGTTCAGAAATAAAATATGAGGTGTAGGAATGAAGATTTTAGTGGTGGCAAACCAAAAGGGCGGGGTAGGAAAAACGGCTATGTCGCTTCATCTTGCCTGGCATATGGAAACAGTTGGACTGAGGGTTTTGGTAATTGATTTGGATACGCAGGGGAATGCGAGCTACTCTCTTCGAGACAAAACGTGTCTTTTCGGTTCCGGCCGTTTGTTTGGAAATATGGAAGATGCGGATTTACATATGCCCGGCAACGTTTCGCTGGCTCTTTCCCCTGCGACAAACGATTTGGCTAACGTGCAGAATATGACTTTGCAAAATGCTGTTCAGTCTTTTACGCAAAACATCGACAAATTAAAAGCGGGCGGACAATTCGATGTCTGTATTATTGATACTCCGCCCAGTTTGGGTAACACGTTGGCGGCTGCACTGGCGGCCGGGGATTATGTGTTATGCCCGATCGAGTTGGAAACATACAGCCTACAAGGAATCAAACAGATGGCTGCAACAATAGGCAATATCAGAAAAGTGAACAGCAAATTGGCTTTTTTGGGTATCTTGCCAAGTAAGGTCGATATGAGGAATCCTCGCCATAAAAGGCATTTGGAAGAAATTAAAATGCAGTATAATGAAATTGTAATACCGCATATTATCGGATTGAGGAGCAGTATCGCAGATGCGTTGTCTTCCAGCCTGCCGGTTTGGAAAATCAAGAAAACGGCAGCAAGAAAGGCGGCGCAGGAAATGAAAGCCGTTTCTAACTATGTTTTAAACAAAATGCAAGGGTAAAATTTATGAATAACAGTAATTTGGGTTTGGAAAACATCGGCAATCTCAGCGAACTTTTGGGTAATGCAGAGGTCTCATCAGGGACGCCGCTGCGCCTGCCCCTTGCTTCAATCAAAGAAGACCCCGATCAACCAAGAAAAGAATTTGACGAAGGAAAAATTCAGGAACTGGCAAACAGCATTCAGGAGAGAGGCGTGAAAACACCCATATCGGTGCGTCAAAGTTCCGAAGAAGGGGTCTATGTCATCAACCACGGCGCGCGACGTTACAGGGCTTCATTGCTGGCAGGGCTGAGCGAGATTCCCGCATATATCGATCAAGATTACAGCCTGATCGATCAGGCTGTCGAAAATATCCAGCGCGATAATCTAACGTCAAGGGAAATCGCCGACGTAATCGGCCGATTGCTGGCAGAGGGGATGAAAAAGGGACAGATTGCCGAAAAAATGGGCAAATCCCCTGCTTTCGTTACCCAGCATGCAAGTCTGCTGGATTTACCAGAACCTCTGGCCAATGCTTTCAACTCGGGGAAAGTATCCGATTTGACGGTAATCAATGACCTGAACGCACTGTACAAAAAAGAACCGGAAGCGGTGGAAGATTTATTGTCCAACGAAGACGAGATTACCCGCAGTGCGGTCAGGAATTTGAAAGAGTTTTTAAACTCGGATCCTAAAAATCCTGCTGATGCCGATCATGAAAAGCCATCCAAGGCAAAAGCGAAAGAGAAAAAGTCGGAAGATCCTGACAAACTGAAAAAAGCTATTGTGCAGGTAATGTATCAAGGCCAACTGGCAAGGCTGGTTTTGAACAAGCGCGGATTGTCTGGTGATGAGGTATGGATTAAGTTTGAGGAGTCCGGCGAAACAGAATCTGTTCCCTGTAAAGAAATTTCCGGGATTGTTGCGGTTATCGAGGGATAATCTGTTCTCGTACCGGAAGTTCATTATAATATTATCTATCCGTCTTAATGGCCTGCCAGTTTGACATCAGAAGAAATATGCAAAATGCTGAACCAGCAGGCTGCTTAGGCTTCATTAAATTAAATCATTTAAAAATCAAATATTTGAGTGGGGGGGGGGGTATATTAAAGACTATTCTGTTAGAATTATTCACATATTTTTTAAGAATTTTTAGCAGAATGGAAGCAGAAAAACAAAGAGTGCTGGTATTGAACAAACAGCATTTGTTCGAGACAGAAATAGACGGTAAATGGATTACGCAGGCGGTTAAACCCGCTCCTGCCAACATGAAGCCGGGAATTTATTTGCTGCACACAGCAAAATCTCCTCAGGATTCTGTCAAATATGAAGGACAAATCGTTTTTCAAGATGACAGCCATGTTTATCAGAAGACACGGCAGTCTATAGTCAAATACCCATCCTCTCTATTTTCTTCCGCTCCGTCAATCGGGGAGGTGGTGTCAATCAGTGTCAAAGAAGGTGCGGCAATGGTAGAAAAGGCGGGTATGGTAGAAAAGAAAACTTTAACGCGCTAAATAAATTTTAGCCGCTAAAATTTTAGGATAACGCCATGAATGAAGACAAAGGGCTTGTAGCTAAAGCTGTTGCGGCTGAAACCGAACAAGAAGAGCTGTTTGAAAGCAGGCAGGTTATCGAGGAAACCTTCGCCGGTGTGTTGAATACTTATGTCTTGGAAAAGACAGAACAGGTTGAGCGCATAGAAGAAAAATTGGAGCAACTGATTTCCGGGCAAATGGCCAAGTTACAGGCATTGCAAAACGCACGGCCGGGAATGTTGAGCATGCCGTCCAAAAAACAGACGTGGAGTGCAAACATTGCAGTGGCACAATCAAGGCTGAACCGTCTGCATGACAGATTGGAAGATGTTCGCGAGATTCGCGACGGAATGGCTCTGGGTGTTCCGAAAATACAGGAGTTGGCCGCTAGGAAGTTAAGGATGGAGGAACCGGATTTGGCAAAAAAATTTGATGATGTTCAAACGGCTGTCAGGGTTCACAATCTGCATGAAAAACAGCGCAAAGAAAAGGAACAACAGAAACGGCAAGCTGGATTAAGCCTGTCCCTAGGTCAAAAAATAGTACGCTGATTTTTCTCTTGGCGTAAAGAATGGAGACAAAAAACCCGGCATTGCCGGGTTTTTTGTCAGAAGGTAAATTTGAACGCCAAGATAATGACTGCTAACAAGACAATCAGGGCGGCCGTCAGATTGAGAATTGCCGTGTTCCGAGTTTCCTTTATTCTCAATTCTACTGCATTCAGGGCGTTGTCGTTGATGCCGTATAGCTTTCCTTCAAAGTCTTTTACGGCATCGGTAATTCTCTGCTCAAGCAGCCTGTCTGCCTCATGAAGCAGTAATTTGGACATTTCCTTTGCCTGTTCTTTGGTCGTAGCGAGATGCTGGCTGACAAGTTCCTCAGTCTGTTGGTGAACGGACTGTATCCAGTTTCCCGTGGCCTCTTCTACCTGCGCTTTGAATAAGACGGTTAGAGCCTTTTGCTCTGCGTGCTGTTCGGAGAGCATATATTCTAAGGCAGTGAATACAACCATAATCGGGTCTTTGGGAGATAAGGCGATGCCGTTTTTTTCAACAATGGTGGCTAATATGGCTTTTACTTTTTCATCCATGATGTACTCAGACGATTTGGGCGGTTTCTATCGTTTGGAACATTTCGTTTTTGATAATGTTCAAACGTTGGCGTTCAAAGATGCTGAAATCTTCGGACGCTAAGGCTTCGTCGAATGTTTTTTGCTTTTCCAGCATGGCGGCAAGGTCGCGGCCGTGCAGGGAAACGTCCCATTCCGGAATCTTAATGATGGAACGTATCCGGGATTTGTGTTTCTCATAGACTTTCAATTTCTCAAACGACTTACCTTCAAACTCAATTTCCCCCCAAAACGGATTGAGCCAAATGACGAAACCGGTTGATTCCGGAAATTGCGAGCATAGGGCATCAAATCCGTTGACCGTATGCTTCAGGTTCTGGCCGCCGACAATGGAAGTGTGAATTATGACCTGATGGCCTTCCTGCGTCAGCATGGTAATCAGATTGTTGGAAATGATATACGAACAAAGCGGAATAAACGCATTGGCGCCAACATCGATGATGACATCATCGGTTGCAGACAGGATTTGTGAGAAAAGCCGGTCAAACAACCGTTTGTCAATATCATCCTTTTTCATGATCTCGAATTTTTCCGCCTCCAGTGCGGGAAAACCGAACAGGGTTGCGTTAGCGGGATCCGTATCAAAAATTTTTACCGGTTTTTGAATATGACGGTAGAACATGGATAGCATCAGTGCCAAGAAACTTTTACCGACACCTCCTTTTGCTTGGAGGCTGATATGGATAACGGCCATTAGAGTAAATCCTTTTCGTTAGGGTCGTTGTTGAAAACAAAGCCAGAGGCAGATGTGGAATCGCCCCCGGCGATAATGGGTTCCGAATTGTTGGATGCGCTTGGGTGCAACTCTTTGTCCGTGTGGCCGGACGCAGGCTTTTCCGAGATGGATTGGAGTGCAGACGCTTGGCCATCGGTTGTATTGTCTGACTTAAAAATATACATCTTGCAGTAGCGGTTAAATGTCTCATACGAGTATGGGACATATTTTTTTTCCGACAAGATCCGCCAAACACTGATAACGGGGATATTCCTGTCCACCAGTAGTATCTTAATGTCTTCCTGCATGGCCAAGAACCTTGCCTTGTTTCCGGCTGATGAGCCTTTTTTCTGCATGGCGGCAAGTTCGGCCAAAACCAGTTTTTCTATTTTTCCCATTTGGATCATTTCGATAGGGCTTTGCCAAATTTTTGACAAAGCCTTGCCAAAACAGCCAAGCAAAATCGTTTTAAAAACAATAATTCGATATAGTAAATCATTTTTTGTTTGTGATAAAGCATTTTTAGGCAGTTTGTCATTAAAATATGTTCGATATATTGAATTATTTGGCGTATAATCCTTGGCGTATTGAACCCCAGAATTGGGGCAAGATATGTGATGTACATGTACATCACAATCCTTATTCGCCGGTAGGCTCAACGGATTATCTTGCTCTGCGAGGCTGGCCAACTACCGTTGGCTGTTGTGTGCCTTGCGACATAAATTAAGGACTCCAAGAATGGCAGGCGCACGAAAACGGCCAAAATACATCAGCGTTTACGTTTCGGAAGAAGAATGGAAAACCATAGAGAGTTTGGCTAAATCTGTCGGATTGAGCCAATCGGCTTACTTGAAATTACTTGGCTTGGGATACAAGCCTGCATCCGTTTATGACGGTGAAGCGGTTAAAGCCTTGGCCAAAATCAATGCCGACCAAGGCCGATTGGGCGGCTTGATCAAGATGTGGTTGGCCAACGACGAGCGGCTGATGATGTTCGATCACGATCAGTTGGCTAAGGCGATCTTCGGAGTGTTGGAGCAAATTGGAGAAATGCAGGAAAGTATGTTGGAGATTGTGCGGAGCCGCAGAATTTTAGCGGCTAAAAAAATAGGCTGAACATGATTGCAAAAAAAATTCCGATGCGTAAAGCCAACCTGAGCAGTTTTGAAGGCTTAGTTACCTATCTGGCCGGTTCTCAAGGTGTCGCAAACCGAGTGGGAAAGGTGGAGATTCATAACTATGAATCATCGGATTTGCGGTGGGCGGTTCAGGAGACTTTGGCGGTTCAGGATCAGAATAAGCGCAGTGCGGCGGATAAAACCTATCATCTGATGGTATCCCTTGCGGGCGGGGAATTTTTGACGGACGAACAGTTGAGCCGTATCGAGCAGAGCATGATTGAGGCTTTGGGGTATGCCGAACATCAGCGGATCTCTGTTGTTCACAGAGATACCGACAATCTGCATTTTCATGTAGCGATTAACAAAGTACACCCGGAAAAAAAGACTATCCACGAACCGTATAACGACTTCAAAATTTTAGGGCGGGAGTGCAGGAGGTTTGAAGAAGAGTACGGTTTGCAGAAGGTGCAGCGCGGCGGGCGCGGCAATAAAAAAATCGATATGGAGGAAGTGGCGGGTATCGAGAGCCTGATAGGATGGATCAGAAGGGAGTGCGGTGAGCAGATTAAAGAGGCTAAGACATGGGAACAACTGTACCATGTACTGAGCGATCACGGATTGGAAATCAAGCTGAGGGGTAACGGTTTTGTTATCAGCGACGGCGAGCATCATGTCAAGGCAAGTTCGGTAGATAGGGAGTTTTCCAAGTCGGCGTTGGAAAAAAGGCTTGGTGCATTTGATCAGAAAACAGGAGTAAAGGCGAAACCATCCAAAACGTACCGTGAGAAACCGTTGAGCAAAGCCAACGTGGACGATCTGTTCCGGCAATACAAGGAGGAAAAAGAGCTTCAGAAAAGCAGGCGGCAGGATTTTTTCCTGCATCTGGCACAAAACCGGGATATGGAGATCGGCCGCATCAAAGAAAAATACGCTTTTCGCCGCAGCCTGATTAGGCATAGCAGCAGTGGTATTGCAAGGCGCATTCTGTATCGGATGCTGTTTAGGCAAATGAAGGATGAAATCAGATCGGTAAGAACCGATTATGCCCGCCGACGTGCGGTTTTTTTTGAGCAGAACAAGGGTTTTGCTTGGGCAGACTGGCTGAAACACCGTGCTGCCGAAGGCGATGTCCGGGCGTTGGATGCGTTGAGAAGGAGGGGGAAGGATGCAGGTTACAAGGGCAACCGCTTTGTCGGCAAAGAAAGTGGCGGATTTGCCGGGATCAAGGTTGATACGGTAACGAAAAAGGGGACGGTTATTTATGCCGAGGACGGCATGACCATCCGTGATACGGGCAGTGTGCTCAAACTGGCCGCGATTCCTGACGATAAGGCGGTATCAAGGGCGTTGGAAATCGCAATAGGGCGATACGGAAAAGTCCTGACTATCGGCGGAACGCGGCATTTTCAGGATAAGGTGGCCAGAATTGCCGCCGCAAAGGGTTTGGATGTGTCGTTTACAGACGGCCGTCTGAACCATCTTTATCAACAGTATGTGAAGGAATACGAATATGTTAGGGAACGTACCGATCGATACAGACAAGCTGATGGAACTGGCCGCGCAGATGGGCGGGCAGGGCAGCAACGAGGAGGCGCGGGATATGCAGGAGGAAAGCCTAGACGCTATCGATGGCATGGGTATGACGCAAGCCGAAATCGAGGCTTCCATGCAGGCATATCAGGATACCCAATCCCGAAGCTCTCCGACTCTGGAGGCATTGGAGCAGGAAGAGGGCAGTCTGCTTCCGCAGGAAGCGACAGTCTGCGAGGAATGCCCGAACGCAGTCTGGTTCGCATCCAAGGACGAACTCAAGTGCTATTGCCGCGTGATGTTTCTAGTCACTTGGAGCAGCAAGGATCCGCAAACTATCAGGCTGTGCGACGGACAATACATCGGACAGGAGGAGTAGCTGAGATCAGGCAGATGCAGGCAGTTGTCGGTTTGGTTGCCAAACCGGGAAAAAAACCGCCGGGATTCAGGCGGGGCAGTTTGCGGGGGATGGAAGGGTTGGCTGAAATTAAAATTTCATCCGCTGCGGCAGTAGAGATTCCGAAAAATCCTGAGCCTGCACAAGAAAACGAGAGACTTACTCCTTCATTGGCACCTATCGACAAATATATTGCCGAGCGGCAGGAGAAAATTGACAAAAAATTCGATATATTGAATCATAGGAAGTATAATCCAAGTGATTCCGGTGTGATGTTGTTCAGGGGTATCCGCAACATAGACGGGCAGGCACTGGCTTTATTCCAGCCGAAAGAGGTCGAGGAAATACTGGTCATGTCCGTTACACCCTATGTGTCCAGACGCCTTTCGAGCGTGAAACTGGGCAGTGAAGTGAAAGTTACTCCGACGGGGCAGATCAGACCTGTTAAGGGAAGGCATCGTTAAATTTCAAAGGATAAACATGTTTCGCAGCAAGAACAAACGCAACAATGCGGTCGGCCATCAGAACCAAGCCCAAGCGACAGGAAGCGGCCGTTTGGTAAACTTTATTTGTCTGGTATTGGTGCTGTTGGCTGGTATGGGGGCAGCCACACAATATTTTGCCCATCAGTTCCAATACCATTCCCAGTTGGGATACGGCATCGGCAAGTTCTATATGCCGTGGAGCATTCTGATTTGGTACGGTAAATGGCACGGACGGTACGAGCAGCAGTTTATGACGGCATTCAGCATCATGTTGATGGTGGTAGCCGTCGGCATGATAGGGCTGTTGGTATGGAATATTGTGCGGAAGAATACCAATAAGGCGCATGAGTCTCTGCACGGGTCGGCGCGTTGGGCGGACAGGAAAGACATCGAGGCGGCCGGTCTGCTGGCCAAAAAAGGAGAGGACAGCGACGGTGTATATGTCGGTGGCTGGGTCGATAAAAAGGGTACCCTGCATTATCTGCGCCATTCCGGGCCGGAGCATGTCCTGACTTATGCCCCAACCCGATCCGGTAAGGGTTTGGGTTTGGTATTGCCGACTTTGCTGTCATGGCCGCACAGTACGTTCATTACCGATTTGAAGGGCGAATTATGGGCATTGACGGCCGGGTGGCGGAAGAAATACGCGCACAACAAGGTAATCCGCTTTGAACCGGCTTCCGCGCAAGGCAGCGCGGCATGGAATCCTTTGGATGAGATCAGGGTGGGGACGGAGTATGAGATAGGCGATGTTCAGAATCTGGCCACAATGATTGTCGATCCGGACGGCAAGGGGCTGAACAGCCACTGGGACAAAACAGCTTTCGCTTTGTTGACCGGCGTCATTCTGCATGCGCTTTACAAAGCTAGGGACGATGGCGGGGTTGCCACCTTACCAAGCGTTGACCGCATGCTGTCTGATCCGGAGAAACCGGTAGGCGATTTATGGGTGGAAATGGCGACGTATCCCCATGCAGACGGCCGTCCTCTGCCGGTCATTTCTTCTGCCGGACAGGATATGCTGGACAGACCGGAAGAGGAGGCCGGATCGGTTCTTTCCACAGCCAAATCTTTCCTCGCTTTGTACCGCGACAATGTTGTCGCCGCCAATGTCAGTCGTTCCGATTTCAAAATCAAGGATCTGATGAACGACGAAGATCCGGTCAGCCTGTACATCATTACCCAGCCCAACGATAAGGCGCGGTTGCGGCCTTTGGTTCGGATTCTGATCAATATGATTATCCGTCTGTCGGCCGACAAGATGGATTTTGAAAACGGGAGGCCGAAAGTCCACTACAAACACAAGATGCTGGCCATGCTGGACGAGTTCCCGAGTTTGGGCAAGTTGGAAATCATGCAGGAATCCTTGGCGTTTATCGCCGGTTACGGCATCAAATGTTATTTGATCTGCCAAGACTTGAACCAACTGAAAAGCCGGGAAACGGGGTATGGCCCGGATGAAACCATTACGTCCAACTGCCATGTGCAGAACGCTTATCCGCCTAACCGGATCGAGACGGCGGAACACCTGTCCAAGCTGACCGGCATCACAACGGTTGTCAAAGAGCAGATCACAACCAGCGGCAAACGGGTAAGTGCGATGTTGGGGCAGGTTTCCCGGACTACGCAGGAAGTCCAGCGGCCGTTGCTGACAGCCGACGAATGTATGCGTATGCCCGGGCCGGTCAAGGACGCAAGGGGTTTGATCACTCAGGCAGGCGATATGGTCATTTATGTTGCCGGGTATCCGGCGATTTACGGGCGGCAGACCCTGTATTTCAAAGATCCGGTATTTGAGGCGCGCTCCAAAGTCCCGCCTCCGCGCCATACCGACCGGACTCAGAAAAAGACTGCCAATACGCCCAGCGCGTTTGACACTCTATGAGAAGGCTGTTTGACCGCGCCATGCTTGCCATGTGTCTGACCGCCGCATTGCTGGTAACAGGCTACGGGCTGTTATATGCAGCCGGTTTCCGTATCAACGATACCCGCAGTGTGGCCAAAGGGGTTTACCGCATATCCGGCGAAGCGGTACGGCGCGGAAGCTACATTACATTTTGCCCTCCCGATACCGAAGTTTTCCGAATGGCAAGAAGGAGGGGGTATATCAGAGCGGGTTTTTGTCCGGAAAATTATTCCGGGTTGATGAAGTTTGTTGCCGGTATTCCCGGCGACAATTACCGTTTTACCGATGAAGGGTTGTTGATTAATGGACGGCTGCTTGGCGGCACCCGGCCTTTATGGCAAGACGGGCTAGGACAACCCTTACCGGTATTTGAAGGAGAAGGCCGTCTGAAAGACGATGAGTACATTTTGATTGGTAATGCGGTGGCCAATTCGTTTGACGCGCGTTATTACGGCATAGTCCGGAGAGAGCATATCCGTGATGTCGTAAAACCGATATGGATAGAGGAGTAGGTATGTCCCGACTTTATATTGCAGAAAAACCCGAAGTGGCCAGAGCCATTGCCGCCGCTTTGGGAGTTGGTATCGAGAGGCGCAACGGGTATTTCCGTTGCAGTAACGGAGACAACATCACTTGGTGTTACGGCCATATGCTTGCTTTGTGCGATCCGGAAGATTACGACAGCAAATACGGTAACTGGAAGTTTGAGGATTTACCGATCGCGCATATCCCTTGGCGTAAAAAACCCTTGTCCGACAAAAAAGAACAGATCGGGGTTATTCGTGATTTGCTGGCGGAATGTACCGAGATTGTTCACGCCGGAGATCCCGATGACGAAGGACAGTTGTTGGTTGACGAACTGTTGGAGTTTTTGAATTGTGCCAAACCGGTCAAACGGGTACTGATTAACGACAATAACGAGCGATCTGTAAAGAGAGCGTTATCGGCAATAGAAGACAACGCCAAATTCAGGGGATTGTCTCAATCGGCGGAAGCGCGATCGGTGGCAGACCAGTTATACGGATACAACATGACCCGAGCCTATACGCTGAAGGCTGCGGAACAGGGTTATCAAGGAGTGTTGTCCGTCGGCAGGGTACAGACTCCGATTTTGGGTTTAGTGGTGCGGCGCGATCGGGAAAACCAGTCCCATGTCAAAACCCATTATTATCATGTGTATGCCGATTTGGATGTGGATGGTGTCCGGTTTACTGCCCGTTACGTTCCAAACAAGGATCAAGATCCGATAGATGATAAGGGACGTTTGTCCGATCCGCTGTTTGCACGGCAGATAGCCGAAGCAGCCAGTGGTCAGCCGGTAAAAATTTTAGCGGCTAAAACTTCTGCCAAGCGGCAAAGTCCGCCGCTGCCATACAATCTGCTCAAACTACAGGCGGATTGTTCGCGCAAATTCGGTTTGAAACCCGATCAGGTAAAAGACATCGGACAGTCATTGAAAGACAAACACCGTTTGATTACCTACCACCGCAGCGACTGCCAGTATCTCAATGACGAGCATTTCGATGATGCGGCAGACGTGCTGGATGCTGTCGGAAAAACCGCATCAGTCTTTAAAAATGCCATTGCATTGGCCGACACGAAAATCAAAAGCAGGGCGTTCAACCCGGATAAAGTTTCGGCGCACCATGCCATTATTCCTACCGTTAAAACGGCCAATATGGACGACCTGACCGAAGACGAAAAACGGGTCTATCTGCTGATTGCCCGCGCCTATATCGCCCAGTTTTGGCCGGATCACGAATACAACCAAACCGACATTGAAGCAGAAATTGCCGGTAAGAAATTTGTCTGCCGCAGCAACGTAACCGTAAAGCCCGGTTGGATGGCTCTATACAAGAACGATCAGGGCAATGCGGAAACCGCGACAGATCCCGAGGATTTGAGTGTTGATTTGCAGATGCTCAAACCGGGAAACAGCGGCCGGTGTTTGACAGCAGAAGAGACGCAGTTTGAAACCAAACCGCGCCCGTTATACACGATGGATACGCTGTTGAACGATTTAACACGGGTAGCCAAGTATGTGCAGAATCCGAAATTGCGCGAACTGCTGATTGAGAAAGACAAGGGTAAGGAAGGAGAGCACGGCGGAATCGGCACCCCGGCCACTCGGGACGAAATTCTGCGTAATCTGCTGGACAAGGGTTTTCTATTGGAAAAAGGCAAAAACATTGTCAGTTCCGAAATCGGCCAACAGCTTTATGACGCGCTGCCCGATCAGGCGAAGTTCCCCGATATGACAGCCTTATGGCACGAGCAGCAACAGCATATTGTCCAAGGCGGTTTGGACGCGCAACGTTTTGTGAACAGTCTGATGGAGTACATATCCGGCGAGGTGGAGCGGGTAGGGCGGGAAGGCATCAGTCTCAATGTCAAGAAGTACCCGTGTCCCGAATGTGGCAAACCTTTAAGGCGGATGCGCGGATCGAAAGGATTTTTTTGGGGCTGTACCGGCTATAAGGACGGATGCAAGGTTTCTTTTTCCGACAAGGCCGGTCGGCCGGTACTGGCACCGAAAAAAGCCGAGCCGTCGTCAAAATTCAAGTGCATGGCCTGCACCCATCCCTTGGTCAGACGGCCGGGAAAACAGAAAGGAACGCATTTTTGGGGATGCAGCAATTACCCCGAGTGCAAGCAGTATTACCCCGATGCTGGCGGTAAGCCGGACTATTCCAAACATACGAAAGGATAAGGTATGAGTATCGACATCGAAGTGATCGCAGAAAAAGTGGCGGATTTGAATATCCCGGGAATGGAAGTGGATTTTGATCCGGCAGAGGCAGAAGCCTTGGGGGCGTTTGAGGAGACCGCAATGGATGCGGAAACCGCGCGGGATTCCGTGGCAGACCTTTCCCGCGAAGTGGCGGAAGGAGCGTAGGGATGCAGAATAAAAAACCGTTTTACGAACAGGTGGCGGAAAAACTGATCGAGCAGTTGCGGCAGGGAACCGCGCCGTGGCAGAAACCTTGGGACGGCGGCGGGTTGCCGGATTTCATGCCGCACAATGCCATTACCGGACGCCGTTATCGCGGCATTAACAATCTGTGGTTGCAGGCACAAGGCAGAAAGGATCCGCGCTGGATAACCTATAAGCAGGCATCATCCATCGGGGCGCAGGTGCGCCGTGGAGAGAAGGGTACTGTTGTCGAATATTGGCAGTTCACCGAGGAAGTTACCAAAACCGATGAGAAGGGTCAGGAAATTATCGGCCAGGACGGCAAACCGGAGAAGGAAACGGTTCGTTTGGAGCGGCCGAAGGTCTTTCATGCGGTGGTATTTAACGGCGAACAGATAGACGGTTTGCCGCCGCTGAAGCTGCGGCCGCTAAGTTGGAATCCGGACGAGCGGGCAGAAAACATTCTGAAAAATTCTGGTGCGGTCATCGACCACCGGCACGGCGACAGGGCGTTTTACTCTCCGAGCAGAGACAGTATTACCTTGCCGCTGCGCGAACAGTTTGAAAGTCCGGGAGCGTATTATGAAACAGCCCTGCATGAATTGGGGCATTGGACGGGGCATGCTGACCGTCTGAACCGCGACCTTTCCCACCCGTTCGGCAGCGAGGGTTACGCACGGGAGGAATTGCGTGCCGAAATCGCTTCATTGATGCTGAGTCAGGAATTGGGTGTTTCATTCAATCCCGGGCAACATGCCAGTTATGTAGCAAGCTGGATTACGGTATTGCAGGACGATCCGATGGAAATCATGCGTGCGGCTTCTGACGCCGAAAAAATCCAAGGCTATGTCATGGCCTTTGATCAGGTGCGGGAAATCGAACAGCAGAACGAGGCGGCAGTGAGTATTTCTGATAGACAGAATATTGATGAAGCCAGCTTGGCGGAAGAAAAGAACCTTATCAATGCGGTTGATAAAAATGATGTGGCAGCGATCATCAACTTCATGGCTGAAGAGAAAATGCATGAGGGCTTGAAGCGTTTCAGTCTGGTTCTTTCGGAGATGGATGATGCCACGTTTCAGAACGCTTTTTGGCAGCGGCATCAAAAACCGGAGAATGGAGAGTCATTTATGGAAAATCTGAATGCGGCCAAAGAGGCTTTGGACGAAGCCATCGAGCAGTCCTCTTATCGTACGGTTGAAGAACAGATCCGCCAGTTTCTGCCGGAGCAGGATAAGGAAAGCGTCCGCGTGGTTTCCGATGAGAGCGTTTACGTTCAAATTCCTTATGCCGACAGGGAACAGGCAAAAATGCTGGGCGCGAAATGGGATAAGGAGGAGAAATCGTGGTACATCCCTCCCGGGGTCAATCAAGAGCCTTTCAGAAAATGGCTGGACAGTGCCACCAACCAAGCAAAAACGGTAACGGACAATACTCCGGCCATAGCGAAAACGCTAATTGATGTGCCGTTTCGTGAAAAAAACGAAGCGCGGGCATTGGGCGCGAAATGGGATAAGGATCAGAAGTCTTGGTATATCCCCGAAGGCGTGAATACCGCACTGTTTGCACGGTGGATGCAGCCGAAGCAGGAAGTGTTGGCAGAAGAGGCCGTGCCGGACGATACTCCTCAGGAAGAAGCAGTTGAGCGTCAGGTCGTAGCCATACAGCAAGAGTATCAGGCTGCCAAAACAGAAGAAGCACCGGCAGAAGAAAACGCATCCCGTGTTTATCTTGCCGTTCCGTATGAAGAAAAAGAAGAGGCTAAAGCCCTTGGTGCCAAATGGGACAAAGCCAACAAATCTTGGTTTATAGAAAGCAGTAACGCCAATTTACCGGCCGCGTCAAAATGGTTGCCGGAAAAGCAACAGACTCAAAGCATGCCCGCGATGTCGCCGGTGGAAGAGTTTGCCGACAAGTTGCGCGAAATGGGGTGTGTGGTGGCTAAGGGGCATCCGTTTATGGACGGACAAAAACACCGAATCGAAACCGTCGGCGACAAAAAAGGCGAGCGCAGCGGCTTTTATGTTGGTCATTTGGACGGCCACCCGGCAGGCTATATCAAAAACAACCGGACGGGAGCGGAGGTTAAGTGGAAGGCAAAGGGATACAGCCTGTCTCCGGAGGAAAAAGCCAAGCTGGCCGCCGAGGCCGCTCAGAAGCTGCAAATGCGGAGCGAGCAGAAAAAACAGGCTCAGGAAGCTGCTGTCGGCCGTATCAAATACTATATGGAAAGCTACCTGCCCGTTCAAACAGGCACGCCTTATCTGAATGCCAAGGGTATCAAGCCGCAGCCGGGTATCTTTACCGACCGCGAGGGGCAGAAAACTTTCATTCCCGTGTACAACGCAGCCGGGGAGTTACGCTCCATGCAATACATTCAGGCGGATGGTACCAAACGTTTTGCCAAAGACAGCGAGCAGGAGGGTTGTATGCACGTTGTAGGCCAACAGGATCTGGCTAAGGCCAAAACCATTATTTTATCGGAAGGCTATGCTACGGCCGCCTCGATTAAAGAGGCAACCGACGATACGGTGGCCAGTGTGGCCGCGTTCAATTCTGGCAACCTGCCTTTGGTGGCCAAAGTCTTGTCTGCGAAATACCCTCAGGCTCAGTTTTTGGTCGCCGGAGACGATGATTTGGCTGTCGAAGCCAAGCAGGGCAACAATCCCGGCAAAGAAAAAGCGTTGGAGGCGGCAAAAATCCTTAACTGCCGTGCAGTGTTTCCGGTGTTTGCACCGGGAGAGCAGTCGTCGGAGCATAAGGCATTTACCGATTTCAACGATTTGGCTCAGAAATCCAAGTTCGGCCGCGAAGGTTTGGCCAAGCAAATCAACGAGGCAATACATGCCCGACCGGCAAACGAATTGCAAACCCTGAAAACACGCGGTTTGCAGGAAGAAGCGTCTCAGGATCGGCCTGTCGAACAGACCAAGCGGCAGCAGCGGGCAACAACCCGGAAAACCGCATCGCGCGGCAGCCGATAGGGGGTGTTATGGATAAGGACAAACTGTACAGAGTGGCTTTTTTTCTGACTTATCACAAACAGGCCAGGGAAGGATGGTTCTGGCGGGTTTTCGGTATGGCCTTTGACGGCCGCCTGCGGCAGACGCTGCAAAATATCGCCGTCGATTACCGGAAAACTAGCCAGAACCAGCCCTTGGCGTTTGACGATTATTTGGAAATGTTGCTGCGGCACGAGGAGGAGAAAACGGGGATGTCGGCCGAATGGAATCAGTCCGAGCAAGCCGTCGTCAAAGCATTTCAGAAGCAGTACGGACTGGATCGCCGGGCAGGTACGCATGCCGGGACGAAGACACTCAGTATTACCATTACGGCGGACGATGACGATTTTTTACCTGCGGTAGAGATGGGATTAGAGCAGGTTTTGGGCTGCCTTGCGGCCGGAGAAACGGCGAATGAGGGAGGTAACGAATACGGCCGGTATGCTTTTATGGTCAGCGGTAATGTGAAAGGGAGGGAGCGTTGAACCGTCGGGATTTTTTAAAGCTGTCGGCCAAGGCGGCCGCGCTTGCTTCATCAGGCGGCCTTTTACTGTTGCCGGAAATCGTTTTGGCGGATGACAGCCGGTTTTGGAAACGAAGCCGGGTATTGTCCATTTACCGTCCTGCTTCCCGGGAACGGAAAAACATCAAATTCTTTGCCGACGGCCAGTATATCCAAGAGGGCTATAAGGCTCTGTGTTGGATGATGCGGGATGTGGTGGACAACCATCAGATGCACGCCATCAACATCAATTTGATCAATCTGCTGTTTGCCCAGCAGCAGTATTTGCGTGATTTGGGCAGACCGAATCCGGAGTTGGTTTTGCATAGCGGATTCCGCACGCGCCGACATAACGACTCGTTAGAAGGGGCGGCCAAAAACTCCCAGCATTTGTCCGGCAATGCGGGGGACTTTCATATCGAAAGAGCGTCCCTTTCCGAGCTTGCCGCTTTGGCAAGAAGGTTCAGGGTAGGTGGGATCGGTATCTATCCAACCTTTATCCATAACGACATAGGCGTTTATCGGGAGTGGAGAAAATGAGTCTGTCCGCTGAAAATCAAACTTTCTACCTTGTAGAGACAGGTGAGATCGGCTTTGGTAGTTCGGCTTTATTTATCAGCCAATCTCTTGAAGAGGCGGAAGCGGTCGTCGCCGATTTTTTCAAAGGGGACGAAAAGCTGCATTATGAGACGGATGGGAATCAGCCCGAGATCAGTCTTGGCATGGACGAGCCTCAAGAGGAGGAATATATTCCTTTTTTGCCGAGGGAGCCGTTTTTTTGGACTAAGGGCGGATCCGGAATGATGGGGACGGAATATGTTACCATTCGCAAGACTATAAACGGTTATCTTGAAGGTGCTGGGAGTTTCAGGCTAATCAAGAGTCAGCAGGATTGAACGGAAAGAGCGGTTTCATGCTAAGGCATCAAACCGCTCTTGGTTTAAGTGTCGGCCGTGCTGCGGCACCGCCTCTCCGAACCCCACCCCTTCCCCGTGAGGGGCAATGAGCCGGCTGCGGCCGGCAGATGGTTTTCCTTGGTGTCAAACGGCTTTTGGCCGTTCGACACAGCCGGCATTACCGCCCCGCTGTTGCGTGATGCCTAAGACAAACTGCTTTGAGATACAAGGCCAAGCCTGCGGTGCCTGCGGCAGCCTTGTATCTCAAAGCAGTTTGTCTTTTAACGTCATCACAGCGGGGCGGAAACGCCGGTGCTGGTTCAGTTCAAAAACCGTTTAACACCAAGGAAAGTACGGGAGACAGAGATGGCAAGCTATACCAACAGATTAACTGGGCATCCGAATGTATTTGTCGAGCAGAATATTTGGAGCAATGGGGAGTTGATGGGATTCAGTCCGATTAACGTCATGTGGAACGGACGAAACGCCCCTACACTGCTTTGCCGATACACGTTCGATGGCGGGCAGTATTACAGCCTGCAAGTGTCAGAAGCGGCCGAACTGGAGGCGTGCGGGTATCAGATTGTTTGTGATGATTTGCAGTGTCTGAAACTGAAAACTGCCAAAGCACGGCGCAGCGGCATCTTGGCTTTGATTTTGGCCGATGCAGGGATTGAGTGATAAGGAGGAAATTATGCTTTATTGGGATGATGTGTCCGACAGTTTCGATGGTTGGATGAATCTGCTGCGCCAACTCGGCGGCGACTCGTTTATCAACTTCGAGCAGGACATTTGGGAAACGGCACGGACATATGAAACCGTTCCGCATTTTGGAAACCTTCGGCAGCATCATTTGCTGGAGCGTTTGCAGGATACCATCCGCAACCGGTGGCCGTTCTTGCGGACGGGTTTTTTAATCAATGCGCTGGATACACACTTTTATGTCAATGACGAGCCGGTGGAAACCATGCGGGACTTGGATGCAGTATTAGGTTGCCATTATCGCGAAAACGAAGATGATTTAAAGGAGGAATGAACTATGTTTACGCATTCTGTTTGTTCTTATCCGCAGCGCGGAAATTACGGTAAAAGCGGTTATCGCGGAAATTGCACGGGGTATATCATCCGCGACTTTGTGGAAAGCTATCTTGCTCCGGAAGGACTGTTTGCCGACCCGAGCATCGGCAGCGGTACCAGTTCGGATGTTGCGGAGGAAATGGGCATTCGTTTTAAAGGAACGGATTTGCATCAGGGATATAACCTGCTGACTCAGGATTTTGCGGCATTTTTAGGAGAACAGGCCAATTTGATTTGGTGGCATCCGCCTTATTGGAACATGATTCGATACAGTGGCAACCAATGGGGTGATGCAGCCAATCCGTGGGATTTGAGCCAAATGGACTTGGAACAGTTTCAGGAGGCTATGCTGCTGGCCATGATGAACATCCATGATGCGACCGAACAGGGCGGGCATTATGGGATTCTAATGGGCAACATGAGGAAGGACGGCCGTTACTACAATTTGAGCAGCATGGTTGAACGGATGGCGGCGGGGCGGCTGGTGGATGAGATTATCAAAATCCAGCACAACTGCGTCAGCGACAGCCGCCAATATGGCGGAAAGCTGGTACGGATTGCCCATGAAAAACTGCTGGTCTTTAAAAAAGAGATTCAGACGGCCTTGTACTTTTTGGCCAAAGCGATGAATAGGGTTGAGGCGGTAACGGTCGTTACATGGAAAGCCGCCGTAAGACGGGTATTGCAGGCGGCAGACGGGAGGAATATGGGCTTGACGGAAATTTATGGCGAAATGGAACCGTATGCCGCTGCGCGGGCAGAAAACAGGAACTGGCAGGCCAAAGTTAGGCAGGTGTTACAGGACGAACGCTTTTTTCTGAGAGTGGGGAAAGGTATTTACGCACTGAAAACGGAATAGCGACAAACTGGAGTTTGTCGGGCGGCTTCGGCCGCCACGCGGTAGCCCTTCGCTGCGCTCCGCCCCACACCCCCTGTCCAAGCGAAATTTCAGTCAGAGCCTGAACCTTCGCTTGACCAGCCCCCTACCGCGTTATGATTGAATTTTAAATTCAATCAGATTGTTTGGATTTTTTCTCTATTTCAACCAAGTCAACCAAAACCTTTGCTTTGGCATCGGCATACTCTTTGAAGCCTAACCGTTTGGCTTGCAGATACTCGTCTTCGCCAATGGTGCAGCAGACCGGATTACTGTTGTCGGTGCGGTGAAGGAACGAGTCAGGGTTTTCGTTTGCCGGATAGGAAAGCTGCGCCAAGTTGTATCCGTAAAACACAGCAAGATTTGGACGTGGCATGTGGATGCCTTCATAGCCCAGCCATAAAAACAGAATCGGGACGACAAAACGGTATGGCTTTTTCTGCCCGATGGTGAAGAAGACGGACGCCAAGGAGAGGATGCTGAGTGCAGTCAGAACCCAAGAACCGTAGATAGTTAGGTAGTAGTATAGCGGAGTTTGTTCTTCATATAGGCTTAAGGAGTTTTGGATAACTACTGAAAAAGCATCAATCATTTTTGTATGGGACATTTGTTTTTAATTAATCCAACAGACATCAATAATTCATTATAATAAACAAAAATAACTAAGTAAATTTTAGCGGCTAAAAATTACTTGACAATTAGGATAAATTATCCTATTATATTGATAATTGAATAGTTGCAGGAAGGCAGGCAATGATGGAATCTTTTACTGTTTCATGGCGTATATATCTGGATCCTCCTTCGGACTGGAGAGGTGAACATTTTCTTGAGTGCCGCCATCAATTAAATCACCGATCGTCAATTTACTATCTTAAGGCACATTAACTATGAATATATTTGCAGAACTACTCCAACCATTTACCGAATTTGCTATCCTGCTGACCATATTACTGATTCACTTCTTCTTGCTATTGAAAGCAAAAAACCTACTTGATGAAAAAACAAAAACAGCGTTTAAAAGTAGCACCGGATACCTATTTTTTATAATTGCTATTGGAATAGTGCAGATACCTATTCTGATTCACATATACCATCAAAAGGTAATACTTTTCCAAAAGCTTACGGGATATACCTTTATAGTATGGAGCGCACTTATTACTTGTGATGCTGCAGTTCTTCTAGCAAAAAACTTTTTCAGTAGAGGTAAAAAATGAACTTCAAATTTATTATGTGGTCTTTCGAACACCATAGAAAAAGGTTTACATGCCCTGCTCTCGTTCTATGCGGCTTTCTATAGCTGTGTTACTGCCTTTTGTCGTTTTTTTCTTGTTTATGTTCAAAGAATATTTGATTTTATTAGGAAAAGAAGAGGTAGGAAAATAGCGATTCGTTTTTGGGGATATTGGGCATTTGGAGTTTCATAACTTTTTGTTAAATGACTTAATGATACGGTGGCTTACTAGCGATTAAATTATTAGGTGCAAAAAGTGTACTTTATGAACCATGTTTCGTTAAGGTCTGGAAGTATAGGTCAAAAACGTTGTTATTTATTTTGAACTGGATTATTATTCAAACATAGGTTTTGAACCATGTTGCTTAAAAAGCAGGCAAAAACGGTTTGATGACGAAGATTCAATTTATTATGTGTGGCAGGCTGGCGATATGGGCAGCTTACTAACAAAATTTGTGGATAATTTTTGGAGGGAACCAAAAAATGAAAGAAGTAATTCCGGGTATCAATTACGAAGTAGCGTTAGAGGTTTTGGGTAATGCCGCCCAACCGTTTATTCAGGCTAGAGAAGAGGAGCGGAAAAAATCTCACCCAAATGAAGCATTCATTCAATATTGTTCGGATAGGATTAAAGCGATTACAGTATTCCGCCATAACTTAAGAGCAACGGACGAAGATGTCATCGCAAGGATTTTGGATCCCAATGATACGATTGTCGGGGGTTCCGTATGAGTGAGTACCAAAAGTTAAGCGACGCGGGACGCGCCGAAATTGTTTCCGAATATATGTCTGCTCTTTTGGAAATTACACAGGCGGTAGATGTGCCGCAGATCGCCTTGGTAGCGGCTCAACCGGGAGCGGGAAAAAGTAAGGCCGCCGACATCGTAAAAGAAGAGTTCGCTTCAAAGGGAGGGCATATACATGTTGATGCCGACATTATGCGGCAAAAAATACCAGTTCCTCCTGGAGTCGTTTATTCGTCTCAGCAGACACAAGAAGATGCAGGCAAGTTGGCTGTGGGAGTACGAAAATCGGCATTGGAAAACTCCCGGAACGTTTTGGAAGAAGGAACTTTCCGTAATGCTGAAGCAGTAGGCATGAGCATTAAAGCTGCGCGAGAAGCGGGACTGAAAATCGAAATGTTGGCCGTTGCGACTGCTCCGGAAGAAAGTTTGGCCGGTATTTTTAAACGGTATGAAGATCAGTATCTTACTAAGAATATCCAACCGCGTTTCGTTGACGAAGATTTTCATAATAAGGCGTTTGAGGGATTTAAAAATACAGTTGCAACTCATGAGGCGGAATTCGACCGCATCCGCGTAACCAATCGCCCCGGGGAAATCCTGTATGACAGTCTGAATAAACAACAGAACAAACAGGCGAGTGCTAAAGATGCTATGGAGTTTTATCAACAGATTACTCCTGAACGTTTGAAGCAGGTTGCTCAAGTCTGGGATGTGATACAGCTTCAGGCAGACAGGCGTTCCCAAGATCCTGTTCCAAATTATTTTGACAAGGTAAAGCAACACCGGGAAGAGATCTATCAGCGTGTGGAAGAGATTTACCGTCAGGAAAGGGTGGTGGCTAATTCAGAAGGGGCAACACTGCAACGCAAATCAGGCGACACATGGCAGGATATTGAGAAGGTTCAAGCCAAGGGGATGAAAGCCGGTATTCACATGCTTGGCACGGCGAAACCGGCCGAATCCGGCAAAGAGTACAGCGGAGAGATTGTCCATAAAGACGAGGCATCGGTTTTTCAGAAGACAGACCAAGGTCTGATACGCCATAAGGCGGTTCAGGGTATGGCGGGAGGAAAGTTTTCTAGTTTGTCCGAACAGGTGGAAATTGGTCAGAAGGTTTCTATTAAGCGGGACGGAAATGGGTTGTCCGTCAAAGCGGCAGATGCCTCATTAAAGAAAATGATGAAGCGATGATGTTCCGCTGTTTTTCATGATAAAGATATTTAGGAGAACCGCGATGTTATTCTATTTGAAAGCTATTCAGGAATTTGGAGTAGGAAAATGACGGCTGAAGCTACTATGAATAAAAATATAAAATTAACTAGACAGGAAAAAAGAGTCTTAAATGACTTGGGGTATTACGCTTGTTTTGGTTCAAATTATCCAATCGAAAAAATACGCAAAATACTTAAACTATGGATTCTTGTATTTATAGTGGGATTACCTCTGTTGTTTGTGCATATATTGATACCCTTTCTATATTTTTTCTCAATGGTTCTTGTGCTTTACATTGGCGACAAAAAAAAATATTTTAATTATCCCGACATTACATACCGCAATAGATATATCCGCGAATATATCCTTTTGAAAAAAGAAAATCCGTCTTTGAATGTTGAGGTCTTTGCCAAAGCCGTTAAAACGTTTATTGCCGCTCAAGAAAAAAGAGAAGCTGAACAGGAACATTGTAATACTAAAGAAGAAATCGAAACTATAAAAAATCAATACGGGATTTGAGATAATTTTTGCTGAATACCCTACTGTTTTAAATTAAATAAGGATTTAATTATGAAATTCATTCAAGAAGACAAGAAAATTGGTAGATGGGCTATTGGTTATTTATCATTAGAAGACGGTAGTTTTTTAATTAGAGAAAGATGCGATAACTTACAGGATGCAATAAAAATGCTACATGATTTAAACGAAGATTCACAAAATAAAGCAAATCTAAATAATGTTGATGCCTTAATTGGAAAGAAATATTATCAGTTGTCTTATGATGAAAAACTAATTATTGCAGATATATTTAAGACTGGTAGAAAGCTAGGTATGAAATTAGTCGTAAATCTACCCAAAAACTCTGATGAAGCACTGATACAATCACTTAAGAATGGAATATGGGGGATTTATGAAATGGAACACACAGATGCACAAGGTATTGAGGTACAAATTGAAAGAATTTAAATTCAAGGAAAACAAAAATGAAGAAATTAACCATAACTGCCCTACTCTTTTCTGTCGCAACCCCACTCATAGCCCGTCCGCTACCTTCTACAATAGAACCGCTGGCCGTTCATGCCATAAAAGGGATTAAAACGATTTCTTGCCGCCCTATTTCGATTTCAGACGGCGATACGTTCCAAATGAAATAAATACCACATATTTCTTTTGTAAAAAAAGAAGGAAGATGAAATGAAAAATGGGATTGGTTCGATTTTATCTCTTATTGTAATGGCCATCTTAGGTATTGCTTGGCTTTCTCCAGTAAGAAGTTACAATGCTACTAAAACTCAACGTGAAAGAATAGAGATTCTAAAACTGGCAAAAAACTCTTCAGACCCTGCTATTTTAAAACAGGCTGAAATAGTCAGAATTGATATTGAACGTGATTATAATCATACATCAAAAGAATCTGAAGATTTATTATCATCAGAAGACTTATCAGAGATATATAGGGTAATGAAGATTTCATTGATGCTGGCATTACCTGTTGGATTTATTTTAGGTATTGCATTTGCATTATATAAAAAACTTCAGGATGAAAAATATAAAAAACTTCAGGAAGAAAAACATGGATAACATCGCACGAAAGCAGATAAATGGAATAGGCTTGGTTAATTAACAAATCAGGAAGAGCAAAAGCTCTGAAGGAGAAGAAGAGATACGGAAATGAAAGAAAAAATGCGGCTGATCACGGAAATTTCGCTGATTATTAGGGAACTGTCTTATTCCCGACGTGGGTATCGGCCTGCGAATTATGCAGTCGCGCTGGATAATTTGACGATAATCGGTGATTTGGCCGATATTCTGCACAACATCGAGGCAGCGACAGGCAATCCGTTTGTTCAAAGGGTGGTTGATGAAAAACTGAGGAAGTTTGTTATCGATTTTCCGGCATATCAGGTACGGTTGTCTCCGTTTTTGAATGGTGGGTTCCATGACCTTTCGTTAGGAGTGGAATCTGGTTATAATTAAGTAGTGAGATAACTACTTTTATGATTGGAGGTGTCTGATGAGTTCTGTTGTGATGACCAGTCAGGAATTTAACAGGCATGTCAGCAAAGCCCAGCGCGACTGCGAAACCAATCCGGTGTTTGTTACCAATCGCGGCAATTTGTCTTGCGTGCTGTTAAGCTATAGTGAGTACAAACGTTTGTTGGGTAAGGGGGAGAGTATCGCAGATGCCTTGGCCGTCCCTTCGGAAGAGGTAGATATTGCAGACATCGAGTTTGACCGTGTGCTTATCGAAGACGACCGTTGGACAGGAGCATAGAATGTACTTATTGGATACCAATGTCCTGTCCGAAATCCGTAAAATCAGGCGGGGCAATGCCAATGCCGGAGTAGCAAAATGGGCGGCAGACTGCCCGAAAACCCTGATGTATATCAGCGCCATCACACTCTTGGAGTTGGAGCGGGGAACGGTTGCAATGGAAGCAAAAGATCCTGTTCAGGGGGTGGTGTACCGCCGGTGGCTCGAAGAAGTGATCAAGCCCGAGTTTCGCGGCAAGATCTTTGCGGTTGATGAAGAAACCGCTGTTTTATGCGCCAAAATGCACGTTCCGAACAAAAAGGGATTTGCCGACAGCCTGATAGCGGCAACGGCCGTCCAACACAATATGATGGTGGTAACGCGCAATGAAAAGGATTTCTCGCACTTGGGCGCAAGAGTTTTTAATCCGTTTGAGGAATTATGATTATCGGCTATTTGAGGGTATCGACCAAAGAGCAGAATGTGGCCGCACAAAGACAGGTTATCCAAGACAAATACCAAATCGAACGGTGGTATGAAGATCAGGCCGCTTCGGGTGCAGTAAAAGCCCTGAACCGGCCTGAATTCCGTAAGATGGCTGAATTTGTACGCCAAGGAGATACCGTAGTCGTAGTGGCCATTGACCGCTTGGGCAGAAATACCATCGATGTTTTGGAGACGGTGCAGTTTTTACAGAAAAAGGGGGTGGCCGTAACCTCGCTCCGGGAAAACTTTGATTTGGCCAGTCCGTTAGGTACAGCGATGCTGGCCATTGTCAGTGCATTTGCGGAGTTGGAACGCAGTTACATCAAGGAGCGGCAGATGGCCGGTATCCGCAATGCTAGGGAAGAAGGGAAAAAACTGGGGCGGAAAGTGAAAGTCGATCCCGAAGAAATCCGCCGATGGCGGCAGTCTGAACAAACCAGTATTTCCCGGACGGCCGCACATTTCAATGTTAGCGAAAGTACGGTCAAACGGGCTTGCAAGGCAAAGTAGTTTGGTACTAGAAAACAGCAACCGCAGAGGTTGCTGTTTTTTCATATAAATTTTTCACAAAAAATTTGATATTCCGTTTTTTGTTTCGTATCATATTTGTAATAAATATGAATACAACGTGAACAAACAGAGAAAATTACGGGAAATGACCAATGAGGAAATTGCAATAATGTTTGGCTGTCAGGACTGGCACGCAAAACCAAGCAGATTTAAACACAAAATCAGAGGGAAATATAAAAAGCAACTGAAGAAATCAGATAACTTTGATTTTTACTGCGATGGGGAGGAGCATATCTATATCAGAGGTATGTTGTCTGATAAAGATAATTTTATCTTACTCGAGGAATATAAATTCAAACGATCGGCCTGTTGAGTGGCAAGCGAAGGATGGCAAAAGGCCGTCTGAAAAAATGGTTTCGGACGGCCTTTGCTGTTAGTTTTGGACGGTTTCCGGCTCTGGCTCCGTGGAACGCTCTACCACCCGGATTGTTCTAGGAACATAGACGGTCGTCGGGGAAACATATTGCTTGGGCAAAGGTTGCGACCGCGTTGTCCGCACGGCCGGAACAGCTTGTGTGGGAACATTCCCCTTGGCGTTATTCCCTTGCCTACCGGCAAGCCATCTTTCCCATTTTTCGGCTAACCGAATGATGGCTGCACGATAGATTGCGTTGTATTTAGGCGTATAGGAATGGTAGTTTGCGATCTTTGTCCAAATATCTCCATTTCTATCATAAACGATGTGCCGCTTGATCCGCCATGCGGCCAAGTAATAGGCATAGCATCCGGGTTGGGCGACGGCTTCCCGAGTAACACCGTAACGGGATAGGGTGCGGATATAGGTGGTATTAATCTGCATCGCGCCTACATCATAGGTGCCGTTGGTATTGCGTACCTGTTGGCCGGGACGACCGTTTTCGCGTTCGGCTACGGCCAACAGATAATGTGGCGGCAGATGGTATTTTTCAGCCGCAGCAATCGAGCAGGTAACACGTTCCTGCATGAATGGGGGCAGGTCGGCCACATAAACCATTAGTCAACCCATTTCCCGCCGTTTTTCTCTTCACCTACATAGCGTGTGCCAAGCTGTGTCCAGCCGTTTTCAAAGTAGGCGGAGCAGTACGAAGGTTTGGCGTTACGAATATAGGGGACTTTGACATCTTGCCAGTCTCCATGTCGTCTTGATCCGACCCAAACACGCTTGATATAAGTGGATCGGTTGATACGGTTCAGTTCCCGGGCATCACATCGACCGGCACCGTTGGCAATGGCATTGACCAGTTCAGGCATGCCCTGTTCTTTCGATGCGGGGCACAAACGCAGGAAATTGTGGCGGGCACGGATGGTATCCCCCATCCGTTTGTGGCGGATAGAGAAATAGCGGTGGATAGCCGGTCGGCATTCGCTCGGCCGGTTGCCCGTGGACAGGCATAAAGTGGCTTCACAAGCCAGCTTTACATCACCGGTGAACAAGTCTTCAACCTGCGGCCTGTTGTTGTTCGAGTTTCCCGAACGGCTGCGGTTTAGTGCATCGTTAAGGCTTTCGGCCGTGCCCAAGTGGGCGGTACCGGCCAGCAATATGCAGATAAGGGTTTTTTTAAGCATTGTCATCTCCTTCCGAGTTTTTCCATTGGTTAGCTAGCCGACCGCCAGCGGTGTTATCTATGGCATTATTCCATTTGTTCTTAACAAGCCCTCCAACAACTTTTTTTGCAGCCTGCCAATTTGATACTTTGTTACCGCCCATGGCAGCAGCAAGAGGGCTTTCTCCCCCAGTATTGGTGGTTTTTGGCACGGTGCTGGCTATTTGATTTGTATCTTCACCACTGCCTTTATTGCTTGATGAATCAGCAGTCGCTTGGGATGTCTCCGATGGAGAAGAGCCATTTTCTCCTACTGATGAAGAGGATGTATTTTCGGAAGTATTGCTTTTACTCTCAGAAGAGGCAGTATCTCCTGAGTTGGAAGAAGCAGATCCTGAGGAGATAGTATTTTCTTCTGAACTTCCAGTTGCGTCATTGGATGCTGATCCGTCATTAGAACCATTGTTTGATGATGTTGCACCTTCAGAGCTTGATGTTGAGGCTGTTTCTCCTGATGGGGAGGAGTCGTTGTTATTGGTTCCGGTATTTCTGGATGAAGCGGTTTCAGATTTGTTACTTTCAGATGTTGGTTCCCCTGCCTCGGAGGTAAGAGGCTTTCCGTCTTGGGCAGAGCCATTGTCTCCAGAATTACCACCTTTCACTGCATCAATGGCGCTATCTTTTTTATTGCTATCATCTCCTCCTTTTTTTGCCGCAGAGAAAGCTTTAGCAGCCCCAGCCATCTCCATTCCAGCAGCTTTTAAGGCAGAGGCTGCCCCCATCAATGCACCGCCTGTCATAGCCATAGCTGCCATAGCAGCACCTCCTCCTAACATACCTGCTCCACCATTACCAACTCCTCCGGCAAGGGAACCAACCATTGCAGGTAATTTATTAGTTAAGTATAGTAAAATCAAAACGCTTGCTAATATAACAATGAAATCAAATAGCACAAAACTATTTACTCCAGTAATTATTTCATCAATAAAATCTTTTCCTATCCCTATTAGGATAATCATCGTGAGTATTTGTAAACCTAGGTTCAATAATTGCCTAAAATAATTTATGGCACTTTCAGATGTCCATCTGGAACCCCCAAAACCTAATATAAAAATGCCAGCATATGCGAATATCCAAGCAGTTATATTTAGAAGCAATACATTAATCGCAATAAGAAAAACAATAACAATCACGCCAATTAATACTAAATAAGCAGGAATAATTTGTTCTAATGGTAATTGAGTAACAGAGGAGCTGGTATTAGACCAAAGGTTAAATCCAATATCCACAATATTTGATGGATCTAAAACGTTAGAAGATCCAATTGCACTACTCCCTAAATTTCGAAATGAATCTAAAATTGACTTAGACATTTCAGATCCATTTGTAAGTAACCAGTTAAAGAAACCAATAAATAAGATATACCTTATGAATTCAGCAAAAAAATCAGAAATGTCTCCTTTCCTGAATACAAGTGATATTCCAGTCCAAACTAAACTAATTGTTGCTAATGTCCAAAAAAGCCAATTTGCAGCATTTTGTATTGCATTTGATTTTCCTGAAACGGCATTTTCAAATCGTGTTTGTATATCATTAAATACACCTGCATCAGCTGCATAAGACATACAAGGTATTAACATGATAATACAAAAGATTATTGCAATAATATAAGATGAACAAATTGGCTTTTTCATAGAGTTTATTTTGACCTTGGTTTAAATTTACCAAATCCCATTGCTTTTTCACCTGCTGCTTTTTTAGCATTAATGCAATTGGAAGTATTAGCAAGTTTTGCTGGATTGTTTTCACAGCTATCCAGTTGCTTATTATGTTCTTCAGGATGTGATAGATACCATTGGACATCACGTTCTGGTTCTTGTGAACATCCTGATAGAACAAATAGTATAGAAAAGAACAAAAAGGTGGGTTTCATGCTATTTCCTGTTGGTTGGTCTAAATTTACCATACCCCATAAAAAGTTTTGCTGCTGCTGCACCTTGTGCTTCCTTATCTAGTTGAGCTTGCCTATAAGCAGCATTTGCCTGCATCTCAGTATTAATCATATTACGCAACTGAAGCAGTTGGTGCGCTTGGGCACTATGGAACTGATTCGCATGTTGTAACGCCTCCAACTGGCCGGTGGCCGATTGGGCGTTTCGTTGGAGTTGGGTTAAGGTGTTGGCGTCTCTGTTGATGGAGTCGATCTCGTTATTGATGCTCCTTAATAGGCCGTCATTAGATAATTTCTGCATGCGCGACAATTGGGCGTAGTTTTGCTCGAGTTTGGCGCGGTCGGCCGCAGAGCAACCTTTGGCGGTAAAGCACGGAGAGCTTTTGTAGAAGTCCACGGCTTGGAATTTGCTCAGGTACTCTTCCATGTTGCCCAGTTGTTGTTTGTAGGCTCGCAAGCGGGCGACAGCGGCCTTCATGTTGGCCATAGTTTTGTTGGCCTGATCCCAAACATAAGCCGCCGGAGCCAAGGAGTTTCGCAACTGGGTCTCGTACTGTTTCAGTTGGATTCGGTACTCCTCAATCTGTTTCAGGGTTTGCGCCACATTTTGAATGGCGGAAACCGCACTTTGGGCGATATTGCCGCCGTCCGTTACCGGGATACCTGCGTATGCCGGTGCGGACAGCCCCAAGGACACGGAAACGGCCAAAGACAGGGCTGCGGTCTTGGTTTTGGTTAAAAGACGTTTTTGCATAATGCTCTCCTGTTAATAGTCAAAGGAACGATAGGGCTTAGAGAAATCAATGTCTTTAGTAATAATGACATTGAAGCGGTACCCCGGGCGGATCTCTAACGTCGGGGAAACATTCATGTTTTTCTGAATACTTTGGGATACGGCCTGTCCGAAGGTCTGACCCAAGGACTCCGACAAGGCTCCGCGCACGGTGGAGTTGTTGCCGTTATTGCCGTTGTTATTGTTGTTACTGTTTTTGTCTACGCCGTAAGTGATGCTGGCTCCGACTAGGGAGAGCATCAGGGCATTACCCCACAGACGGCCGTAATGGTTGTTGATGCGGTCGCTGAATCCGGCGTAGCCTGCGCCGCTGGCTCCGGGCATATCGCCGATGTCCAAGGCTTTACCGTCAGGGAAAATAATGCGGTTCCACGCGATAAACAGGCGACGCTGGCCAAGATTGATGCCGCTGCTGTAGGTGCCGACCAAGCGCGATCCTTGGGGTAAAAGCAGATGACGGCCGGTGGCGGTGTCATACACGTTTTGTGAGATCTGTGCCTGAACCATGCCGGGCAGATCGGAATTGATGCCGCTGATCAGGGTTGCAGGAATAACCGCACCGCTGCGGATCATGTAGGCGTTCGGACGTTCGACTTGGCTGTCAAGCCGCCAGTTGTTTCCACCGTTTTGTGCCGTTTGTCTCGGGATATTGCCGGGAGTCGGAGGTGTGTTCAGGCCGGGCATGCCGCCTGCCCCTTGTACGCCGTCCTGACCGCCTGCGGCGGCCATCTGTTGGGCATTGGCCAGTTGTTGGTTGTAAATGCGCTCCACTTCGGCGGGATTGGAACCGGCATTCTCGGACATGCGCTGCACTTCGGCGATTTGAGCCAGCATCTCGCTACGGTTGGGCGTGCCGGAGCCGGAAGAGGACAAAGCGGCGGTATATAGGCCGGATGAGCCGCGAGAAGTCGAAGCGACGACATCTACTTTGGTTGGGGCGGCAAGGGCGGCTTGGAACATCTGTGCTTTTGCCTGCCGGATTTGTTCGGCTTCCTGATCTACTTCGGGAGGTGTGGCCGGAAGGTTGGCCATATCGGGAACCATCGGTAAAGATGTGGGCGCGGATGCCGGTAAATCAGGCGCGGAGGCCATAGTGTCAGGTAAATCTGGCATGGCCGGTTCGGATGCTTTGGCGGTAATCAGACCGCCTTCCTGAGGCAGTTCGTTCAATAGGGAATCGGCCATTCTTGTTGCATCCTTACCGTCTCCCTGAGCCGCTTGCCCGGCAGACTGTTGGCCTTTGGTTGATGCCACCAGTGCAATCAGCAGGGCAAACCCGAGAACAACACCGCCGACGATATAGATTGGAATGTTGTTCAGGCGGCGCACTCCGGGACGACGGCCGGAAGTATCCGGTGCGGTTGAAGGGGAACGGGATGCGTTCAGCAGATCTTCGGTGCTTTGGCTCATGCTTCAGTCTCCACGTTTAGTCCAAGAACCGGTCGGAACCACGGCGCCCTTTTCGGTTTGGCGGTAGGCACGGGAATAGGGCGTGCCGTCAATGTAGATCATTACCCGGTAAATATCGGAATCAACCTGATCCAAGACGTAATTCAGTGATTTTTCGTTTTCGCCCTGTTGGGCGGTTGTGGCAAAGCCTTTTTCACGCAATGCCTGATCCAGTTGCGTACCGAAGGTATCGGATTTGCTGCGGTTCAGGAAGAAAACGGTGTTGGCCGCCGGAAATTCTTCTTGGAGTTTTTCCACTACATCTTGAGTTACTGAGGCGGATACGGCGTCTGAACGGACGAAAGAACCGTATTGCCCGGTGGCGCATCCGCCAACGGCCAAAGCCAGCGCAACGGACAGGACATTTAATTTCATGATCGGCTCCGTCTGATAACGACTTTGGTTTGATGGCGGCCAACGCCGGTGATCATGATGGCTTCGTCAAACAGGCTGTCAACGATGTAGCGGTCTTCGTGAAGCCGGTAATTGACCAAGGTGTTTTCGCCGTTGCGGACGACCAGCAAGGCCGGGGCTTCCCCTTGGGATAAAGTCGGCGGCATTTGGATGATGGTGCGGGTGCCGTCGTTATAAACGCGCAAAGGTTTCCATGACGGATTGTGGCCGCTGATGGTGTAGTTGAAATCCAAGTTTTGGATGTTTTCTCCGGTGGGCAGAACCTGAGCCTCGGCCTGCCGGGCTTGGTTTGCCCGGATCGCCCGCCAACGCGCGGCGGTGTCTTCGGGATACGAAAAACCGACGGCAGGCATATAACGGGTACGGTGTGATTTGAGGCGGATATGATAGGTTCTGCGGTCGGTGGCTATGAAAAGCGTCGTTTGCAAACCGACATCCAGTGGTTTAACCAAGATGTGCATTCTTTCGTTGCCGCTGCCGCCGGAAATCGCCGGAGTGATATTCCAGCGTGCGGTATCCCCGGCGTGCAGATCGTTAATCATTTCGCCGGGCTGTAAGGCAATGTCGCAGACCTGCATTACGGCACAGACGACAGACGGATCAGAGCCGAAGGCAAAGGTGATGCGGCCGTTATCGCCGGGAACGGGCGGGACGGCCATCCTGCCGTCAGAAGAGTAGTTTTTGGCGATGCCCAAGCCTTTTTGTTCGTGGCGGTTCAGCCTCGGGTTGTGGCTGCCTTCAAAATATTTGTCGGCGTAGCTGTCGGCGAAGGCGGAAGCGGACAAAGCGGTGATTAACGCCAAGGATAAAATCTGTCTTTTCATTGCTGTACCTTGTTACAGTTCGTTAGACCAAGAGAAATCACGGATAAACATGCCGATGGGGTTCACGATAATCTGCTGCTCTGTTGTCGGCGGAACGTAGTAGATATTCAACAGCGCACGCATATTCTGAGGCGGTTTGAGTAATTTGCCGTCATGGGCGCGGGTGGTTTCCACCCAGTCCACCTGCCAAGAGTTGTCGCTTTGTTTCAGCACCGACTTGATTTCCACGCTGACCAGTTCTTTTTCCGCGCGTCTGAATGGCGAAGACTCCGGCGTTCCGTTCAGCCATTCGTTCATTTTGGCTGCGGCCGCGTCTTTCGGATTCAGCATGGCATAGGTATTGAGAACGTATTTGCGTTGCAGGGCTATATCGGTAGTTACGGTACGGGCATTGCCGATGAAGCTGCCGAGCATGGCGCGGACAATCCGCTCATCGGTTGCCTGAGGCTGGTCGGCTCTGGCCACGGCCACGGTTTCGCCCAATTTGTTCACTTCGACGATATAAGGGATAAATTTCGACTGGCTGCCGAGATAAATCATGCCCCCTACCCCGCCCAAACCAATCAGCAGGCCGGTCATGCCCGCCCATTGCCACAGCAGGCGCGACGAAACCATGTCGCCCATGATGAAGTTCCATTGTTTCCTGGCGTTCAAATAGGGGTTTTCGGTCATTTCGCGGTCGGTTTTTTCCCTGCCGCGAAAAATGTCTTTCAGTCCCATCAGTGTTTCCTTCTGTATTTGTCCACATCGACATAGTTATGGATATTGATTCCCCGGTTTTGCAGCCAGCGGATCGGCCAGTCTTCCCCGTATTGGTCAGCCGTCTGCCGCATTGCATTCAGGGTGTCGGGGTCGGATACGGCGACAAAGGCCAAGGTCAGCGGGTCAAGAGCCAGTTCAAACAGCCTGCGGCCGTAAGGCGAGGTGTAGTAATACTGCCGCTTGGGAATGGCGGTGGCCAAAATCTCAATCTGCCGCGCATTCAAGCCCATGCGCCTGTACAGTTCCGAAGCGTCCTCTTCCCTAGCGTGGGCGTTGGGCAGGTAGATTTTGGTCGGACAGGATTCGTTCAGGACATCGAGGATGCCGGAGTTGGCCGCATCACTGAGGCTTTGGGTCGCGAGCAGAACAAGGCAGTTTTTCTTACGCAGCACTTTCAGCCATTCGCGGATTTTTTCCCGGAAGACAGGATGCCCCAACATGATCCATGCTTCGTCAAGGAACAGGACTGCGGGATCGCCGGTCAGGGCTTTTTCGATTCTGCGGAACAGATACAGCATGATCGGAAGCGCATATTTCTCCGGCAGGTTCATCAACTCTTCGATTTCAAAGCAGGTGAAGCGGGAGAAGCTCAGGCTGTCCTGTTCGGCATCGAGCAGATAACCCATCGAGCCGTCGATAGTGTAGGCTTTCAATACTTCACGCATCTCTACGTCTTGCAGGGTGTTTGAGAGATCGGAAAGCGAATAGGACTGTTCGGCCGCATTGTTTTTGATGGCGGTCTCAATTTCGTTACGCTGTTGGGGCGTAACCTTGAGGCCGTTCAATTCCATAACCGCTTCTACCCAAGACAACGCCCAAGCGCGGTCGGACGTGTTTTGGATAAGCTGCATGGGTGCGAAAGACAAACCGGAAGCCGTGTTGTCTTCATCGCCAATGTTGTAGTGTGATCCTCCGACGGCGCGGGTCAGCGTTTCCAAAGAACGGCCTTTGTCGAAAGAAAATACCCGCATGTTCCGGTAACGGTCGGCCTGAGCGGCCAAAGTGGCCAACAGGGTAGATTTACCTGCACCGGTCGGCCCGAAAACCAAAGTGTGGCCGACGTCGCCGACGTGCAGACCGAGACGGAACGGGCTGGAGCCACTGGTAACAACCTGCATCAGCGGCGGCGAATTGGGCGGATAGAACTGGCAGGGGTTTTCCTCCAAGCCCGTCCAAATGCTGCTGGTCGGAATCATGTCGGCAAAGTTCAACGTATTCAGTAAAGGACGGCGGACGTTTTCGATTCCGTGGCCGGGCAGGCTGCCCAACCATGCTTCCATCGTATTGACCGTCTCAACGCGGGCATTGAAGCCCAAAGTGTTGATCTCTTTTTCCACCTGCCTTGCCATGCTTTCCAAGAAAGCCCGGTCTTCGTGCATCAAAATGACAACGCTTGTGTAGTAACCCTGTGCCACCAAGCCGGATTTGGTTTCGGCCAAGGCAGCTTCCGCGTCATCCACCATTGCCTGAGCGTCTTGGTCTATGGAGCCGGAATGGGTGTTGAACACCTGATCGAAGAAACCGCGTACTTTCTGTTTCCATTTTTTGCGGTATTTCTCCAAATCGGCAACCGCCTGATGCTGATCCATGAAGATGAAGCGGTTCGACCACCGGTACTCGATAGGCATTTCTCCGAGCCGCGTCAAAATGCCCGGGTAGGACTCCATCGGAAAGCCGTCCAAGGCGACGACTTGGATAAACTTATCGCCAATCATCGGCACGACGCCGGTGTAGAGTTCCTGCCCGCCGATCAGGCTGTCAATGTACATGGGCGCGGCCGGAAGGTTGATCGGATGGTTTTTGCCGGTAATGCAGAAATGCAGCCAGCGTAGGAAATCGTCTTGGGTAATTTCCATACCATCTTCCAAAACGACCTTATGGCCGCAAAGGCGGTGCAACTCCAAGGAAATACTCAGGTTGGATTCCAGATTTGCACAAGCCTGTTTGAAATGGGACAGTGTGCGGTCTTGCTGGGCGCGTTTGCCTTCCTTGGCGTTGTCATCATCAAACATCAGTTCGGCGACTTTTTTTTCTGCCAGTAAGGGCGGGAAATAGGTAGCGACAATGACAAAGAAACCTTCATACAGGGTGCCGATGGCTTCAAATGCCTGCCGTCTTTCGTTATCAATGGCTTCTGTAACGTAACTGTCAAAGTAGTTTCTGCCTGCTTCGGTATAGTTTGGCGCGGGACGGCGTGCGGCATCGACGTGTACCATCCAGCCGCTGCCCAAGCCGACAAACGCCTGATTGATGCGTAAAGATACGTCTTCGCGCTCCGCTACCGTGCTGCTGCCCATGTCTTTGCCGCGATAAATCCATGCAGCCATCAGGGAGCCGTTTTTCCCTAAGATTACGCCGTCATCGATTACGGCAGCATAGTTCAGCAAATCGGCCAGCCCTTCTTCTTTCGAGCGGTGCTGTTTGAGTTTTGTGGCATTGGTAACGGCGCGGATTTTCAGGAACAGACCCGTGCACAGAACCAAGCCCAAAACCGATATGGCCGAGATAATCCCAATGATCATTTGTAACGGTTTCCTTGGGTTGAAGTATTGTTTCGGAAAGGTGTGGAGCGTGGCGGATAAAAACGTTTATACTTGGTAATCGACCGCAGACCTACAAAACGCAGCAGGGGATCGTATTTGGCCAGTTTCCGGAGTGCGTAAAGCGCGAAAAACCAAAATACCAAGCCGATTACGAAAGCATAGGTGTTTTGCGCCGCCACCACTAAAACAAAGGTAATCAAAAGGGATACCTGAACCATCTCGCG
>ERZ772920.140-NODE-140-length-41472-cov-9.784629_pt1 | contig 41472 bp, 79 predicted proteins | sample MGYA00511469_ERZ772920 | MGnify/ENA primary metagenome ERZ772920 (study PRJEB29015, sample SAMEA2738069) | human oral metagenome | biome: human oral; feature: human-associated habitat; material: saliva | place: China | collected 2216 ... | reverse complement strand
TTTTTAAAAAAAATAAATATATTGTTAGTAATTTCGGAAATTTTGTCACATTTGGCCTAAAAACCCCACAAACGTTGATATAACGGGGTTTTGGGACGTGACAAAATGGGGACAAACACGTGACAAACGGAATAGAGATGTGACAAACTTTTAGGCACCTGCCACAAACCGCATAACCACGCGGTTTGTGTGGGTTTAGATTTTGTCACATTTTTGTCCCGGATGTGACAAATTTGTCACAATAGTTTGATACATCAAAGTAACTGTCACATATCTTACAGAAATTGTGATTTTGTTATGACAAATATGTGACACAAATCTTGACAAATTCTTTGTGTTATGATATAATAAGAATATATAAAATAATAAAGGAAATATTTTATGGCATTCTTACAAACTGCTGGTGTTGCTGCACAAGCATTAACAAGTGCGGCTACTACTAGTACTCAAACACAGGAAAACTTAAACACTGTTTTCACACAAGTTACAGAAACAGTAAAAGCTTCAAAAGCTACAACTGTTGAAGAATTGTTAAAAGAAACAGCAACATTAATTGTTGATAAAATTAATGCGTTAAATGTTTCGGATGAAGAAAAAAGTGCATTAAAACAACAAGCTCAAGATGTTCTTGCTGAAATTTCTAAGCAAACAACTGACACAGGTAAAGATGACCCTGAACATCAATTATTACAAGCATTAGTTACAAAAATCAACAGCTTTACTGAATCAAAATCAGAAGTTGCAACTACAAATCCAACTGATACTGTAAAAGAAACTGATGTTGATAAAACAGCTGAAACAGCTAAAGACGTTAAAAAAGAACTTGACGTTGCAAAAGCTGATGAAATCATTAATGATGTCACTAAAGATGCAAGTAATCAACCTGATAAAGTAATTACTGCAGAAGCTGGTCGTGGAGAAGTTGATGTACAAGCTCAAGAAACAAAAGTATCGCGTAAAGTTTATGTACCTAAAGACCAATATCAAGGTGATAATAAAGGTACTGGTTACTTGTATTACTATAGTAAAGAAAAAGCTGGTAACGGTGCGGTTGAAATTACAGAAAACGATGCTAAATCAAAAGGTTATACACATGCGTTGACTGAAAATGCAATAGAAACAAAATCAGAAACTAAAGCTCCTCAAAAAGCTAAAGAATCAAAACCAAGTAGTATTGAAACAGTAGGTTCACCATCAAAAGATACAACAAAAACACAACCTAAAAAAGCGGAATCAATTACAGACCCAAGTGTAAATGCTGCAGGCACACAACCAGCAACAAAACAAGAGTCAAAAGCTCCCGCTCAACAAACAGCACAAGCAACACCTACCCAAAACACAAGCACAACACCTGATGTCCAAGCATCAAGTACTGGTATTGGTGAACCTGCAAGTACCACATCAAGTTCATTACCAAGCACTGGTGAACATGATGCAGCATACTTGCCAATTCTTGGAGCTTTAACATTAATCCCTATTGGATTATTGTTAAAACGTCGTAAAGACGCATAACAGGACAAAAGGATACATATCCATATTTGTCTATAATTTTTAAGAGAAGTTGATGAGATGAAAATAGATACTAATTTAAATAGCACGTCTACTCATAAACGTGTTGATGTTAAAAAACCATTTTATAAACGGTGGTGGTTTATTGGTGGTGTGGTTGCCTGTGTATTACTAGGTGCCATGTCATCAAATAAAAGTTCTGATAAGCCGTCTACTGATGTGAAAACCGTTGTATCTTCTAAAAAGAATCAAACGGATGAAACAAAGGCTGAAGCTGCTAAAAACAGTGACTCTATGGAAAAGATATTCAACAAAGCAAAAGACGAAACGAAAGCTGAAAAGAAATCTAAGCAATTAGAAACGGTTTCAACAGGTCAACCTATTCGAGTTGGAGATGTTGAATATGTTGTAAACTCTCATAACACTACGGATAACGTTGGTAATGAATATCTTAATAAAACAGATTAACGGAAGTCTTTGGGAATCCTAGATATGCCAAACATAAGCCACAACCATTATTGCCGTATTTAAGACAAATTGATAACAAATTAATTAGAATCGAATAACCAACACTGGCACATAAACAATTAATTTATAGAAAGATTTGCTCAAATTAATTGAGCAGAACTATGGACTAAAAAATGCTAAATTTTTACAAGAACACATACTTTGTTAATTATGACGACAGAGACGAAGTTATCAATATATTAAAAAAATATCCAGAATATAAAGGTTTCACAGCCGATTGTGATTGGGATGATAGAACATTTAAAGACCATTATACACCATTATGGTCTGAATTGGAACACCGATTCGCAGAAGACGGAAACGTCCGTTTATATCTTGATAATGAGTATATAACAGACACGTTAATCACTAAAAATCCAAAGGTTGTTAAAATCGCAGAAGTTTATAAAAATGGAGTATTTGCTCAGCATGCACCAAAGAATTTACTAAGCGACTTACAGCAACTAGAAAAACAGTTGATAAAAGTTGAATGATATGAAACTAGAACCAAACATTACCTATTGTATTTCACGTGAAGACGTACCAAATGTTCTTAAACAGTTAACAACGGATAATTTGTATTTTGTGTCACCAATTAAATCATTACGCGACCGAGTACCAAAGATTAAATTGCAAAATTATTTAGAAACTTATCTAAGTTCTACTGAAAAATATCCTGGTATTTATAAAGATATTATCCGCTTTCAACTGATAGATAAATATGATGACTATCAAGCAATTCAATTAATGATGGATGCCCTTGGTAATAATGCAGAAAAGAATTTTTTAGATGAATTGAATCGTAAAAGATTCATTATTTGTGAATAACTATGAAACTACAACCAGATATTACATATTGTATTTCAAATGATGAAATACAAGAAGTCATTAAAATGTTACCAGATAACAACTACTATTTCTATAGGCCATATGATTTACAACAGCGTATGATTCCTATTAACAGTTTAAAAAGATATCTATTATCATGGTTATCTAAAAAAAGCATTAAATTTGAACTAGTAGAAACGTACAAATACTATCAAGCTATTAGATTAACAAATGATAGAAAAAATCCAGAAGTTAACTTGTTAGCTGAATTAAAAAGACATCGACGACAAACAATTCGATGTGAATAACGTCTTGTATACACAAGACTACATGGGGAACGCTAGCGCTTATCCCCAAACCCCACTTATTTTACAGAAAAACATATGGAGCCTTTTTTTATGAAAAAATTATTAATCTTTTTTGCAAAGTCAAAATACGCTGATGTATTTGGCGTTGCACTGGTTATCTCAATTGCTATTGCATCTGGATATTTGAACACTAAATTATCAGACCATGTCAATTGGGGCCCTTGGACAAGTTTAGTACCACTTGGTATCATTTCCGTTATTAATGTTGGAATTTCAATGATGTCTACACGCTTGACAGGTCGACTATCAAATGTGGGTAACATTCTAGGCATTATTAATACCGTATTATCAGGCTGTATTGATTACATTTTAGGTAACAAAGCCGCCATCATTACGTATCCGGTTACTTTTTTGATTTACACATTTGCTATCAAAAAGTGGCAAAATTCTGAAAAAGGTAAAGCTAGTAAGCCATTGACAGGTATCAAAGGTATCTGTGCTATTACTGGAATTTTCCTTGCATCACTTGGATTTAGTTTTGGAACCAATTATATTGGCTATGGCGGTCAAATGAGTCTATTGTTTTGGACAACAACTCTTGTATTTGGCTTATCATTAGCCGGTAATATTTTAAATGCAATGAAATTAACAATGCAATGGCCATTTTGGTTGGTGTATAATATTGTCCAAACCGTAAAAGCGGTAGTACAAGGGAATTTTGCAAATGTTGGTAAATATATTTTCTATATTATCAACAGTATTGCAGCTATATTTGTATGGGAAAACGATTAGCAATATCGTCAATGGAAGACGACATCGGCAGGTTCGACACCTGCTATTGCTTTAAAGGGGATTTTTATGACTAAAAATAAACTTGCACAGTTAATACATGAGACACGCATCAAATTAGCATTAACAGCAGAACAAATGGCATCACAACTGGAAATGCCACTTAATAGATATATTGATATTGAAAATGATGAACTATTACCAAAACAAGAACAACAAAAATTAATGCATGAATTGCTTGAAAAATATGAACATGAGGGATAATATGACAAAAGAACCAAAACTACAAAAACTTACTAAAATTGCTGGCACTAAGTTTGTACAATTGTATAAAGGTATTTTTGAATTGCCTAATGGTAATACAAAAGAATATGATATTGTATCTCGCAAAGAAATTACTGATATCAAAAATGTTGAACCAGCCGCCGTAACAATGTTTGCTACAAATCAAGCCGGTGATAAAATGCTTATTGTCAAAGAATTTCGATATCCGGTAAACAAAGAAGTTATTGATACACCAAGTGGACTTATTGACCCAGGTGAAGACCCAGTAACTGCAGCTCTTCGTGAATTGCATGAAGAAACGGGATATACCGATGCCGAAGTCGTAGAAGTATTACCAGCCTCATATTCAACCATTGGTTTAACGAATGAATCAGTTGTTCCTGTAATTCTACGTGTCAATGAAAATGTTAATGAAGGTCAATGTACAGAAGATTCGGAAAAAATTGAACCTTATTGGGTGACACGTGAAGAAGCTGCTGAAATCTTGAAATCATCTGATATTGCGGCTCGTGCTCAACTCGCTATTCGTATGTTTGTGAAAGGTTGTTTATAAATGCATACACTAGACCATACAGCATATTTAATCACTGAAGAGAATTTTTCAGCACTAAGTGACATTATTGAAAATGAATGGAAGCCATTAGGCTACACGTTTTGTCAACCCTTTACAAGTACACCAGCGAATTATACATTATCGGACGCTGAACGTATAAGTGCTACGTCAATTATTGGTAAATATATTCACAGTACATTTAAAAAGCAACTATATATTGATACACAACAATATATTGATAGTTTATACTATAACAAAGTGGACTTAAGTTTTAAAATAAAACATGATTTAAAAGAAAATGCATATTTAGTAACAGCTAGCAATATGGCAGTACTACAGAAAATTTTCGAAGCAGAATGGCAACCATTAGGCTATTATATTGCATCTGGATATAGCACTATTCCAGCTGTGAATACTCGTTATAATATTATTGGAAAATATATTCACGCTAGTGGTAAGCGCTTATATTTTAATGATGGAGATTATGTTGCTAATAGTAAGCATAAAAACTTAATTGATAATATTAATGCTTTAATAAATATAGACTGATAATGAAAGAAACATATGAAACATAATTTGAAAGAAAATGCATATTTAGTATCTGATAATACGATTCCAGTATTACAGAAGATTTTCAAAACAGAATGGCAACCATTAGGCTATTATATTGCGGCCTCTAATTGTAGTAATATTTCAGCTGCGAATACTCGTTATAATATTATTGGAAAATATATTCACGCTAGTGGTAAGCGTTTATATTTTGATGATGGTGATTATGTTGCTAATATAAAGCATAAAAACTTAATTGATAATATTAATGGATTAATCAATATGGACTAATAATGAAAGAAACATATGAAACATAATTTACATAAAAATGCATATTTAGTAACAGCTAGTAATATGCTAGTCTTACAGAAAATTTTAGAAACAGAATGGGAACCTTTAGGCTATTATATTGCGGACTATGGTTTTAGTAATATTCCAGCTATGAATACTCGTTATAATATTATTGGAAGATATATTCACGCTAGTGGTAAGCGCTTATTTTTTGATTATGGTGATTATGTGGCTAATCGAAAAAATAAAAACTTGATTGATACTATTGACGGATAAGTACAGTTTAAAACTAAAAGATAACATATGAAACATAATTTACATAAAAATGCTTATTTAGTATCTGATAATACTATTCCAGCACTACAGAAGATTTTCAAAACTGAATGGGAACCTTTAGATTATAAGATAGCTACAGGTAAAACCGATATTGAACATATAACTCAGCGCGGGAAATTCACTGGAAAATATCTTCATGCTGTAGGTTATCGGTTATATTTTGATAATAAATTTTATGTACAGAAGACTAAAATTCTTATTGATGACCCCAACCCGTTGATGAACGTTGAATAGCTAATATAACTCACCCATCACAATTAATACAGGTAGAATAATTATGATACTTATTTATATTCTAATAAGTTTTCCGTTTGTATTCATGGCTGCCGGTTTTATATATCTCATATGGTATAATTTATATTGGAAACGACGAATTAATGACCAAAGTGATAACTCAGGCAATTACGTTAACCAACGTGATAACGCAGACGAATCAGTTTTGAATACTATAATAATAGCAGAAACACGTACAGGTCGACAGTGTATGTTCATTGAACCGGCGCTTGATATTAGTGAAGATACACAATTTATTGTTAGTGACCAAAAACATAGAAATAAAACGTTAAAACCGTTAATAACAGTAGAATAGGTACTATATATGAAAAAATCAATGTTAATTCTAACAGCGGTGTTAGGATTATTTTTATTTACAGGGTGCTCATCGCAAGAGTTTCATATTGCGAATAAACCCGAAGCATCAGCAGTATATGACCAAGCTCATGTTTTATCATCGAAAACTATTCATAAAATTGATGATATGAATACAGAATCGGATAAAACAGATAAAAAATTGAAAATTGGTGTATACATCACAGATAGTCTTAAAGGTGAAGACTTAGAAGAGACAACTTTAAAAATCGCACGTAAATGGAAAATTGGCGATAAAGACACAAATAATGGAGCCTTACTTTTCATTTCGATTGATGATAAAGAAACACGTATTGAAACATCTGATAATCTAGCAACTAGGTTGACAGATGCCCAATCAAAGCAAATTTTGGATAATATGAAACCAGATTTGCGAAAAAAAGATTATGATAAAGCCGTTTTAACAGCGGTTAAAAGCATTTCAGATGTAAATGACGGCAAAAAAGTCAAATCTAATGATGACGATATATGGGTATACATCGCTATAGCTGCAGCTGTTGTACTTGTTGGGTTAGTCGGGGCTATTCTTGATGATGATGATTCTGATGGATTTTCTGGAGGTTTTGGGTCATCTGGTTCGTCCGACGGAGGTTTCTCCGGTGGTGGCTTTTCTGGTGGTGGAGCATCCGGGGGTTGGTAAATGAAATATACATTCAATAACACAGCTTATTTAATTAATGATAGTAATTGTGAACGATTAAATCAAATATATCTTAAATATTGGCAGCCAAATGGCTATCAATTTGAAAGTAGACGAACAACTAGTGAGGCTTATCATCAGGTTAAAGATATACTAAACGATGGCCCTATTATTATCGTTTATGACGTGCAAGATAAATGCTTATATTTTACTTATGCAAATAGCAAACTGTATGAACACTATATCATTAAAGATGTTAATAATCTTATGACGGTAGAATAAAATGAAATATACATTAGATAACACAGCATATGTGATTAATGATAGTAATTGTGAACGATTGAATCAAATATATCTTAAATATTGGAAGCCGAATGGCTATCAATTTGAAAGTGGCCGAACTGTTAGTGCTGCTTATCAGCATGTTAAAGATATACTAACTGATGGGCCTATTCACATTGTTTATAATACAGAGCATAAATACTTATATTTTAGTTACGCCAAAGTTAAAATGTATGAAAACTATGCAATTAAAGATGTTAACAATCTGATTACGGTGGAATAATATGAAATATGCATTAGATAATACAGCATATGTAATTAATGATAGTAATTGTGGTCGATTGAATCAAATATATCTAAAATACTGGAAACCTAATGGTTATTGTTTTGGAAGTGGACGAACGGTGAGTGGGTCCTATCAGTTGGCTAAAGTTGTTTTGCCCAAATCCACTATTGGTATTATTTATGACCCAGATGATAAATGCTTATATTTTATTGATGTAAATGACAAAAGGTATAATCACTATACGGTTAAGAATGTTAACAATCTTATTATGGTAGAATAAAATGAAATATACATTAGATAACACAGCCTATTTAATTAATGATAGTAATTGTGCACGATTGAATCAAATATATCTCAAATATTGGCAGCCAAATGGTTATCAATTTCGAAGTAAAGACACACTTTATGATGTCTATAATCAGCATAAACAGTCGCTAACAGAATATCCGATAGTGGTAGTTTATAGTATCTATGATGAATGTTTATATTTGGGATATGCACCATATCACAGTGAACATCAGATAAAAGATGTGAATAATCTTATTACGGTAGAATAGATGAAATATACGTTAGATAACACAGCTTATATAATTACAAAAGATAATTATCAATTCTTGAATTCAATTTTTCATAACTATTGGAAGCCTAATGGTTATAAAACTATAGGTCGTCATCATAAATTTAACGATATTGTTGACTTATGCAATAGAAATATGACATTGATAAATCAATATGATGTGTGTATTGTAGCAAGTGATGAGGGGACGTTATATCTGAGTGAAGCCGATTATAGACAGACTATTGGATATAAAGTTGTTAATCTAAATTTTAAAAATTTAATGAAAGTAGAATAATATGGAATATACATTTGATAACACAGCATATCGTATTACAGCTGACAATTACCAAGTGTTAAACCATATATATAACACGTATTGGAAGCCAAATGGTGTCAAATTAAAAAAAAGCAAAGATATTGTAGAATTATATTGGAACAATCATGATGATATTGTGAATAAAAATTATAGTCTGACATATGCAAAATCATGGCTTGATAGTGAAAAATTTTTGTATTTAAGTATAACCGATGACTTACGCAATGATGGATATCAAATTAGAGTACTTAATAATTTGATAAATATGGAGTAATGTATGGCCCAGCGTGTATTAATACGAAAACGCAGATTCCATATGACTAATTATATTCATAATATGGAATATGGTATGGAACTTAATCCAACCAATACAACTAATCAAAATAAGACTAAGAAATGTCTTATAACTGTAGAATAGAGGTAATTTAACATGAATAAAACAGCAACTTATGTACTTGGCGGAATCGCCGCATTTGTAGTAATTATTGGACTTGCTTGTGCATCAACTTATAATGGACTTGTTGGTTCTCAAACAAAAGTTGAACAAGCACAATCAAAAATTGATGCAACACTACAACGACGTTATGATTTGATTCCAAATGTTGTCAACAGCGTTAAGGGTTATATGACGCATGAAAGTGAAATTTTTGACCACATTGCGGATGCCCGAGCAAAAATCGGGTCAAACTCAGCATCAGCAGCTGAAAAAGACAAAGCTCAAGGTGAACTTGATTCAGCAATTTCACGACTTCTTGTAGTGCAAGAAAACTACCCACAACTTAAAGCGGATAAGCAAGTACAAACACTTATCACAGAACTTGAAGGTACTGAAAATCGTATTTTTGTAGCACGTACTGATTATAATGAAGTAGCTACTAAATACAATAACAAAGTTCGTCGCTTCCCAACCAACATTTTTGCCAACATGTTTGGTTTTGAAAAAGTTAAACTTGTTGAAGCAACAAAAGATGCCAAAACAACAGTTCCAAACGTTGATTTGACTAAATAAAATAATGCTATCAGTTATTGATAGCTAGGACGAGGTAATCATTATGGATAAATTTATTAAAATTACGTATTTCGCACAAACAGCAATATCTGAATTTTGCAAACTTAGAATTGAAGACGAAGAATTTAGCACTCAAAGTATATTTAATAATACAACAGAAGTGCCGTGTAACTTATATATTAATCCGGCACAAATCACGAGTGTAAACGCTAGAGCCAACTATAATTTAGACTGTGAACTTGTAAATTACTGTACCATAACATTAGCATCAGGTGAAATGTTTTTCACATTAATGACACTCGATGACATATCAAAAGCTATTAACAACTTGACAAATTAAAAGAAATGTGATATAATAGTATTGATACCATAAAAATGGACGTGAAACATTATGCCAAAAGAACAATCATCCGGAATTATAGCTTATTATTTTGATAATACAACAAAACAATTTAAATTTTTAGTTGGTCATCCGGGTGGACCATTTTTCACAAATGTCGAACACTATGGCTTCCCAAAAGGTCATATAGAACCAAATGAATCTATTAAAGAAGCCGCAGTACGAGAATTTAATGAAGAAACCGGATTAATTATTGATTATCATAAGTTGAAGCACTGTATAGAACACATTGGTAAAAAGAAAAATGTTTATTATTTCTTATATCCAATGGATGAGATATGGGATTTAGATACGCTATATTCCAATACATTTTATAATGAACGATTGAATCAATATTTTCCTGAAATAGACCGATACCACTATATTCCATTAGAGCAATTAAAAGATGTTCTATTTAAAAATGATGTACCACTTGTAGATAAAATTTCACAAAGTTTTGAAAAATATATTTGAAAGAAGAATCATATGCCAGCATTAAATAGTAAACACACTGAAACCTACATGAAGTATCGAGAGCAAGAACAAGCATATCAGTTAGATAATGATAAGACAATCGTTATCCGTTTAGATATGCGAGCTGGCGGTACTTTTGTTCGAGGTTTACAAAAACCTTTTGATGACGCATTCACTAATGCAATGAACCGTACTGCGCAAGCATTAGCCGAACAAGTGCAAGGGACACAACTTGTTTATACTGGTTCTGATGAAATCACACTTATTTTAAAACAAACAGGTGAAAAACCCTTTACACCATTTTTCAATGGTAAATTGCAAAAAATGGTTTCATTGACAGCGTCTATTGCAACAGCTGCGTTTAATAAAGCTTGGTTGGATATTGTTAATCAAACAACCGACGACGCTCGAAAAGACGTATTAGCAAGAAAACTTTTCACAGCATGTTTTGATTCACGAGCGTTTGAATTAGATAATGACTGGGATTCGGCTCTTGAATGTGTTTGGTGGCGTGTTAATGATGTTCGTCGAAATTCAATTCAAATGCTTGCACGTCATTATTTCTCACATCGAGAACTTCAAAATGTCAAGGTAACTAAAATGTTGCAAAAATTAGATGAAATTGGTCATTCATGGGAATCTGAAGCATCAATGGAAAATAAATATGGTACGATTTTGATTCATGAAGCGTATAACGGTACGGGATACAACCCAAAAACAAAAGAATATGTAAGCACTATTCGTCACGCTTGGTTCAATGCAACAGAATCAGAACTTAAAGAATTCCAACAAGTGAAATGTTCTGAAGATTTTGCACACACATCGATTTATCAACGCCTAGTCAATGACGACTAAACTTTTAAGGTTTTCTTAAAAGTTTTAAAAATTGCATACACAATTTTTAAAAATGGGGCAAAGCCCCAAACCCCCACTCATTTCTGAAAGACTTGAACACGAAAATAAAATCGTGTCATATGAAAGGTAACCATATGAAAAAATTAATTGCATTTATTGCAGTACTTTTCACATTTTTCAGTGTTCCTGTATTTGCAGATACAATTGCAGGACAAATTCCGGATAAACCGCCTGAAAGTGGTATTTATGACCCAAATCATTACCTCGATGGTGATATTCATCAACTTGTATCAGAATTAAATATCGAATATTCTAAAACTAAGTTGAAACCACAAATTGCAATTGTCATGTTAAAAGAAGTAGATTCGTACTATGACATTGAAGATGTGGCTAGACAAACAGCTCGGTCATGGAAAATTGGATATTCAGATACGAATTATGGATTACTTGTTTTAGTTGATGTTACACATCATAAAATTCGAACTGAAACATCAAATGAGATGAGTACTATTATCACGGATTCAGATGCGTCTGACTTAAATGATTCAGTCAAAGATTATTTTAGAGATGAAGATTATCCCGGTGGTATTAATGAATATTTAACACAGTTGAATCAAAAATTATCACCTTATATCAACTTAAGTCAAAAAGAGATAAAAGCCAAACAAGAAAAAGAGCAAGAAGAAGCTCGAAAAAAAGCCGGTATACTCTTACTATTTGGTGCTGTTGGAGCAGCAGTAATGGGTATGGCTTTTGTTAGTTATAACTGGTTTGATAAACAAGACCGTAAAAAACGTTCACGATATGACTATGATGGTGATGATAAACTATATCCGTATGATATGCTATTCATAGATAATGATTCATGGACGTCATCTCGTGTAAAAGCTGCTTATGATGCTTATTATCTTAAACGGTCACAATATGATTATCATGGTAGTAATAAATTGTATCCAGGTATGTCAAACTTTGTCAATGTTTGGACTGCGGCTCAATTAACAAATTATTATCTTGAACGTTCAAATCGAAAATATACAGGTAGTGATAAACTATATCCTGATGATGATAACTTTGTTAAAAATGACAGCTGGTCAGATTCGGACTTACTTGAATATAGAGATAATCCGTCATTATTTGAAGACAATGATACATATTCCTATAGTAATACCTATAGTTCTAGCTCTAGTTATAGCTCTAGTTCGAGTGATTCATGGTCTGGTGGCGGTTTTGACGGAGGCGGAGCCACTGGCGGATGGTAATGGTACTTGACACCGACCTGTAAATATTGTATAATAGGTTTATCGTAATACCTATATAAATTACGATTGGTGGCGCTTCATACACGATACGTATAATAAAACTACAAGGTAGAAATTATATTATGTCGAAAAAAGGTAAATGGGATACGGACTCTTATGAAGGTGAACTTCATAATGTATTATTCGTCTCTCGAAACAAAGATAATGTAGATGTCGAAAACTTTAAAGAACGCCGTAAGGCATTTGTATCAACACGTACACCTGAACAATTAAAAGCTGATTTTGACTTTTTTAAAAATCAAGGTCAACCTGGTGAAACATCACGCTTTTATTACTCTGTAAATGCTCGTGACGAAAAAAAAGTTCGTAAAGAATTTTTAAAATGGTTGGTTAATGATACATTAACAGATACGAATGTATCAATGGCGTCATTGTCATCACGAGTAGCTAAAGTAGCCGCATTGACCCCACAGGCAGCAACACATCGATGGTTGTTTGACTATGATGCTGATGCCGAACATGTTGATGAATTTGTTCAAGATGTTTACGATGCATATGCTAAGCAACATGAACGTAATAACCAAAAACGTTTAGCAAGAGGTAAAGAACCATTGGAAATGGATGATTTTTATGTTAAAAAACATAAAACACCAAATGGTTTTGCTGTTGTTTCAAGTTCAGGCTTTGATACAAGAGAACTTGTTCAAAAATGGACAAGTAACGAAATGAAAGATTTTGTTAAAAAAGATGACTTATTATGTGTCATGTGGGGGCAACAAAACGAAGAAACTGAAGTTGGTGCATCAGAAATGTGCACCCGAAAATAAAGAAAAGGTATTATTTTATGTCACAAATTAATAAAGATGAATTTAAAGCACCATTGAAAGACGCTATTCGCAATCAAGATGATAAATCGTTTGATTCACTCGAAGAACAGTTCTTGGAACAAACTAATGGTAATATGGGTGCATGGATTAAGCTTTGTATTGAAATTGGGTGTGAATTGGCAGCTGAAGAATCCAAAGACCAATCGCCTGAATCAGCAGATGCTGAAACAGCTGTTGATTATACAGTAAGAGCCGTAGATGAATATTTAGAAGACGACGCTGAGTTTGATGTTGTGTTTATTAAGAACTTCTTTGATGGTGACATTTCCGATGCACAAGCAAAAGAACTTGCCAAAGAGTTGGAAGATGTAGTTGTATTACATAAAGATGAACCAGATGAGCAACATATCGATGAACACAATATGCAATATTTTAAAGATATTATTGCCGCTGGTGATGATGCACAAAAACTCGGTGAATTGTTCCTCAAACATTATGAAAACGATGATATTGCCTCACAATTGCAATTTAATAAAGAAATTAACACAACACGTCGCATTTATGCAATGTATGGTGATGCAATCTTTGACGAGTTGAAAGCTGTAAATGATTTCTGTTCAACAATGCAAGCACCAAATCTTGGCAAATTGAAATCAAAATTTGAAGAAGTTAAACCACTCATCAAAAAAGTAGCTGATGATGGTGTGAAACTCTTTGAAGAACAAATCAAACCTCGTAGTAAAGAACTTTACGATGGAAAAGTAAAACCTTTTGGTAATAAACTTAAAGATACATACGTCAGTGAAAGTGCAAAAATTCCAGAAATTTTTAAAGGTCATGTAAAACAAGATGAAGCACCACGCAAGTCACCATTGTTTAATGCCTCAGAAATGGCAACTAAAGCAGATGCGGTTATTTCTGAACATGACCAACGTGTCAAAGATGCAGCTAAACAAGAATACTTGGAAGTTTTGGCATACATGATTAATGATAAGGCTGAACGTGGTGAACGTGAGTTGGTTCTAACAGCCATTGATGGGGAACTACCAACTGAAGGTCTTAATTTGTCACCTGAAGTATCAGTCTTGAACTTTTATGATGATATTGTACCAGAATTGACGGAAGCTGGCTACACTATTACAGAAGACAAACATAAAGATGCTGTAGGCTATATTATCAAATGGTAATAGAGGTCTACTGAATGGGTCGAGAATTAGTAGATGAAGTTTTAAAAATTGGTACCGTTTTAGATACCATATATCCAAACTTCCCCGCATATACTATATGTAAAGATGCGAAAAAGAATTATAAAAGTACGCTAACACAAAAGCAAGCATATTGGGTTAAGCGAGTGTTAGATGAGTACTTGACGGGGACGTCGTAAAACATCTCGTGCATTGCGGAAAATTGGCACGTTAAAAACAACTGTCGGCGTTGCCCTCAACCTGGGGCCCGGCTGAACAACAAAAAATAAAGAGGTAATGTCGTGGAGGCTGGCTCAGCCTCTGAGGAGAAATCCTCTGGAAGCGTTAGGAGAATGTCACTGTCATTACCCGGTAACGGATATGGGAATACATTTGTAGACGAACGTGAGAATAATATGGATAAAAAGGGATAAATGTCCACCCTTGTCTATGTTTTTCAGAGCAGCTTGCGCAATAGTAAAAAAAGCGTAAAATGGTTGGGGCATGTCATATGGTGACCACGTGGGTTCGAATCCCAATGTCCTAATAAAAGGTGAAAATTAAAGCAAATGCTTGATGAGTCAGGTGTATCGTATGAATTAGATAGTAATCGACCAGGCATACAATATGCCGATGGAACTTTCGTTTCATACGAGAATATTGAATTACCAAGCACATATTTTAAAAAAATTTAATGAAGGTTAGATATGTATAGTAGAGGTCAAGTTGTAACGATTAAAGAAACACATAAACGTGGAATCATTTGCGATAAATTAAAAACTAGTGATAGAACACTATATCAAATTAAAAGTGAAGATAATATCATATATGCATTAGAAGATGAACTATGTCAGATAACACTAACATGCGATTAAAAGATATGCTGATAGAGCATATTTCAGGTAATGGAAAATCAATTACTCAATTACCCGAAACATCAAGCACAAATACATTATATAGAGGTGCATCAATCGACCATTTATATAGGGTTGGAGATGTTATTAAAATATCAGAAATCGGTCATCATTTTACGTATAGTGACGCAATTGCCTTAGACTTTGCTCGAGGTGCTGATGGTAAAGAAGATGTTATTTTTGAAATTGATGACACATTAAATGGTGTTGATATTCAAGAATTATTTTTTAAAATTTATAATACAGATGATGATGAAATGCATTCATATAAGCCAATGGTTGAGTATGAACAAGAATTTTACATCTTCAAAGATTATGAATTTGAAATAATTGACGAAAAATTTACATTGGGATTATTCCCATTAACAATATATAGACTACGGGTGATAGGCAATGAAAACAGTAAATGAAATGAAACAAAGCGAGCGCTATTGGGAAGAGAAATTGGAAGACGTTGCATGGGTTCCAGGCGGTGTTCTTGATTGTGGTAAAAAAACAAGTAGAACACCCGAATTAACAGATACGGATGTGTTGGTTACAATGGATGACTTGCATTTTTATCCAACTCAAGAAATGCTAAAAACATATACATTTTATGCAGAACAAGACGTATTTGATAAATTATTTAAACCATATTATCACGTACGTCAATTGAACAAAGAAAAAGTTGTAGGTACGGAATTGAATTTACAGGTTCTAGGGGGATAATTTGAAAAATTTTGCAATTTTTTTAGATATTGATGGTGTTTTAAACGGGATGTCAACGTATCAAATGTCTGAAATTGATACATGGATTAATGACCGTTATTTAGATAATTTAGTGAAACTTGTAGAATATTATAAGGCTGATATTATTTTATCATCTAGTTGGTTGTCTTTTTTCAAAGATGATTTAACACCATGTACCCGATTAGGTAAGTTATTGCATGATAGACTATCACAAAAAGGTTTAGTTATTACCGATTTAGTATGTCCAGTATCAGAAGCTTATAATTCAAAATCTAGAAGTGAAAAAATTGCAGAATATCTTGAAAAAAATCCATATACAGACTATTTAATTCTAGATGATGAACAAAATTGGTCTGATGACCAAAAATCACACTGGATTCAAACATTTGCTGGAGAATACGACCCAACGAATGAATTTGTTGAAGGTTTAAATGACGAAAAATTGAAAGACGCTTTAGCTTATGCCAAAAATTAATTTAATTTATATCAGTTTATCTGGTAACACAAAAAGTTTTATAAAACGATTGCAAGAATCCCTTAGCGACTCTGGTTATGATACAAGTTCTGTTAATGTTAAAGACCTTGTTAAGGACACAGATGATTGGAAATATATACAAACAGAACCATATATAGCCTTTGTCCCAACATATCTTGATGGTGGAAATGGGCATGATTCAGGCACAACAGAGATATTGACCACACCATTACGTGAATTCATGAGATATGAAAACAATTATAAACAGTGTTTAGGTGTTGTTGGTAGCGGAAATAAAAATTTCAATGACCAATATTGCTTAACTGCTAAGCAATATCGTGATGAATTCAATATCCCAATGATTGGGGATTTTGAATTGCGTGGATTATCCTCAGATGTTGAGCGAATTAAAAACACAATATTGGATTTATATGAAATGCATATTTAAAAGTAATTAATAAAATGTGAATAATATGAAAAATAAATTTAAAGTTGGTGACCGTGTACGAATTATCAAAAGTTATAACGGTGCACCATATGATGTAGATGATATTGGGACGGTCCAACAAGGTAAAGATGACTATTATTTAGTTGCTTTTGATATACTCAAAGGCTACCAAAGTGACCCATCAGACTATCATTCACAATGGTATGCTGTTAAAGACCGACTTGATTTCAAAGATGCGTTAATAAGATGTGAATAAATACCGCACAAATATACAATATTTCAAATCAAAATGATGAAATCATTGATGGCTCATGATTTTGATTAGCCCAGAGTAGTCTGGATATTTTGATGCGCTCGTCAAGATGTCGACACTCTAGGTTCGATTCCCGTACTCATCATACTATGCAAAAACACAATATTATAGTCAAGGAAAAGACGTAAAAACCATTAAGGAATTTTAGATTTTATGGCATTTAGCAAAGCACAACTTAAGATGTTACTGAGAATCACACAAGCATCTGGTTATAACTTTAATTTACCAGCACGTGAGGTTGACAAATTGATTGAAACTTTAAAAAATGAAATAAAATTTTAAAATTTAGCTACAAGTTTTGTGGTTATTTTTTGTAGACCGAGGTTTTAATTATAGATGTAACTAAATTTGGTATGTTCAGCGGTTTATTCAAAGTTAAGTTCATCTTAATTTTTTCGGTTTCGGATTTGTGTACACAAATCCGCATATGGGGAACGCTTCGCTTTTTCCCCAAACCCCTTAAAATTCTTGAAATTTATTTAATTTCTTAATGCCGATGAAAGACACAGCATACCGTCAAACGTGCCGATGTGAACTTAGTAGAGTTTTATGCGACTATGACACTAAGGTTTCTGAATGGGGGAACCCGTATAGGCCAGGATATAGGTCGGGCAGGATAATGACATTTATGTCACGGTTAACACAATTCAATGATTTGAAATTGGTAGTTAACAATAGCAGAACCACACTGCTAAGGGCGCGAAAGCCGAACAAATAGTGGCATATATCAAATAGCTGATTCACACAGCTAGGCGGAGGCTAAATCATGTGATAAAAAATATCTTATTAGTGCGAGGACAAGCGAATCTGGATTCAATATTTATAGAAAAAGGTTCTATAAATACCAGTATTGCGGCTTGTGGTCATGTAACATACTATTATTGAAAAGTACAGTTGGTATTGGATTAAGGATTAGCTCGAGAAGTCTGGCAATAATAGTATGGATGCCCATATGCATGTAAAAGTGTTAGCATATGTGACAAAGCATTTATGACTGTAGAATAGGTAAGTTCCGTTAAATTGTGCACCAACAGTCAAAAGACAGCTAATAAGATACACTTTTACTATGATGCGTTAGTCAAGTGGTTAAGACACCGCCTTTTCACGGCGGTAACACGGGTTCGAATCCCGTACGCATTGTAGCCAGTAGACAAAATATATTACTGTCTAATGGTTATTATAATTGTTAGAGACGTTCTTTAACAATTTAAAACAAGTAGGTGTCAGGCTCAGGAAGTTTTTGAAGAAACTTTTTGCAGAAAGTAGCTTATAGGTCTGCTTTGTCTTCAATAATATAATTGAAGGCCCTCGCCGATAAGAATATACTATATTCTTATTTAGAACTATGCATTGTGCCAAGCGAAATTAATATTTTTATGTTCAAAAATTAATTTCAACGTCAAGGAAAAGACGTAAAAACCATTATATGCGATGATGGCGAAACTGGCAGACGCACAGGACTTAAAATCCTGCGACCGGGAACGGTCATGCGGGTTCGACTCCCGCTCGTCGCATTATACTAATAGCGAAATCATTAGTGAGATTCGGGTTTGAATCCCGGCTAGTCCAACGACTAGTAGCTTAAATATAGTTTGAAAAAAGCACCCTAAAGTAGTTATTAGTATCATTTATAAATATACTTCACAATCACTAAAGGTTGAAACAATAACAGAAGAAGCGGGTTCGAATCCCGACCGGGCCACCACGCCCGGATAGTTTAATAGGAAAAATAGCTGTTAGTGTTGCTGAATACGGTATATTTTCATCAAGGGCCGATAGCTCAGCTGGATAGAGCACACGCCTTCTAAGCGTGTTGTCGTGCGTTCGAACCGCACTCGGCTCATTTTTAATAGGGGTAAAAAAATGACAGAAATTGAGAATAATTATGAAAATCGAAGAATTAAGAAATGCTTTAATGAACTTAGGCATCACAGAAGCAGAGGCTCAAGTATTAGCTGAGTCTGCATATACAGATGAAAAATTAGGTGACGCTATCATGTGGGGTATTAAAAAATTTGGTGATAAAGCACCAACATTACCTACGGAAGTAAAATCTATGGCACAAATTGAAGGGATTACATACTTCCAAGCTGTAGCTAGATTGGCAAAATAATATGACCAATGATGCGTGAGTTAGAAGTCTCTGCAAAAGTGATTGAACAATTTTTGCAAAGTTAATAACAGAGTAGGCTTGAAAGCTTACTATAGGAAAACGTATCATTTTAAAATTGATAATGACCGTTATTATGGCGAAGCTAAAAAGGGAAAATAATATATGACAACATCGCAAGAACAACTAGTTGGACAAATTGTTAAGCAAATACAAGAACAAATATTGAGTGAAGAATTTGGGAAACCATCTAGAGCAACCAATCGTGAAGACCATCAATCAATTACTACTGACCAACGACTCACAGCCATTGAAAAGAAACTTGATGAAATCCAAAGCACACTAAAAGACTCTAAAGAAGAAGATACTTCTTATTGGGCAACCCATCAACCTGATACAGGTTGTGCAAACAACGAATTTAATCCGTTTTCACCAATTTAATTTTCAACAAAACGCACTAAATAATATGTGAATAATAATGAAATATAAATTTAAAGTCGGTGACCGTATTCGGGTCACAAAAATTGATGATTTGGACTTTTACAGTGGTGCAACCTACAGTGTCGGTGATGTTGGTACGATTATAACAGGTTATGACTCTGGACATGGTATTGCCTACTGTATTGAATTTGACAAAGTACCCTGTAGAGTAGGTTATTGGGCAGCCTTAGAAGATTGGCTTCAACCAGAACAACTGCTAATTGTCTGTGAATAGTATGAAAAATATAAATTTAAGGTTGGCGACCGTGTTCGTATCACACGAATTGATGATTTGGTCTATTATGGTAATGCAACCTACAAAGTTGGTGATGTTGGCACAATTGTAGTATGTTCTCTGATGGACACTATTATTACCTACTGTATTGAATTTGACAAAAGGCAAAGTTACGACAACGATTGGGACAACTATTGGGCAGCATTAGAATCATGGCTTGAACCAGCACCGGTGTTAATTAATTATGAATAAGATGAAATATAAATTTAGCGAAGGTGACCGGATTCGTGTCACAAAAATTGATGATATGGATTATTATGGCTTGGCAACCTATAAAATCGGTGATGTTGGTACTATTTCAATACGACGTAATAATGAAAATGGTATTGTCTATGGAATTGACTTTGATGACCTGCCAGCATCCGGTGAAGATGGGTGTTGGTGGGCAAAAGAATCGTGGCTTAAACCAGAAAATGCGTTAATCTTGTGTGAATAATATGGAAGACTACAAATTTAAAGTCGGTGACCGTGTACGTGTTATCAAAATTGATGACGATGATTATTATGGTGCAGCAACCTATAGGGTCGGTGACATTGGAACTATTGAGTATTGTTTCAGTAATATCCAGTATGGTAACTACTATTGTATTCGCTTTGACCGGTTAACTAAACAGAATCAGCTAGATTATTGGGCGGCCTTGGAGTCATGGCTTGTGCTAGTAAATCAAAATATGTTAATAACTTGTGAATAAATATGAGAAATTTTAAATTCAAAAAAGGTGACAAAGTCCGTGTTGCCAAAATTGAAAATGACTATTATGGTTTAGCAACGTACGAAATTGGTGATGTCGGAAAAATTATCAAAGCTAGAAATAATCCAAAGTATGGAAAAGTCTATCAGATTCAGTTTAGTCAGAGCTATACGGGTTGGTGGGCTAAAGAATCATGGATTCAACCAGCTAAAGCGTTAATTATATATGAATAATATGGGAAATTACAAATTCAAAAAAGGTGACCGTGTTAGTGTTGCTAAAATTGACGATGTGGTTTACTATGGTCATGCAAAGTATAAAGTTGGTGATATCGGAATAATCGTTCTAGCAGAAGAGGATTCAGAATATGGAAATGTTTACCTCATTCGGTGGGACCGTTTAAAAGGTACTTATCGTATGAATTGGTGGGCTTTAGAATCGTGGCTTATGTTGGAAAAACCATTAATAAAATGTGAATAACTATGGAAAATTTTAAATTCAAAAAAGGTGATAAAGTCCGTGTTATCAAAATTGACGACACTGAATTCTATGGTCGTGCAAACTATGAGGTCGGTGATATCGGAACAATTCTCACATCGAGTAACCCACAGGAACTGGGAAATTGTTATAAGATTCATTTTGACCGATTAGAAGACACTTACCACCCCATGTGGTGGGCTAAAGAAGCTTGGATTCAATCAGAAAAGGCGTTAATTGTATGTGAATAACTATGAAAAATTTTAAATTTAAAGTCGGTGACCGAGTACGTGTTGTCAACATTGACGACAAAGGATACTATGGTTATGCAAAGTATAAAATTGGCGATGTTGGTACAGTCGTCCGTGCGGAAGAAAAGTCAGGATATGGACCTTGTTACGACATTGATTTTGACAATTTAAAATACGCTAGACGCTCAAAATGGTGGGCGAAAGAGTCATGGATTCAACCAGACAAAGCGTTAATTGTATGTGAATAATATGGGAAATTACAAATTTAAAAAAGGTGACCGTGTACGTGTTGTTACATTAGAACATAATAATTATTATGGAGAAGCTAAATACAAAATCGGTTATATTGGAACAGTACTCGCGTTAGATAGCGAAGGTTCACAAAATGACTATTTTGTCAAATTTGACCGGTTAATACATAGCAAATATAACGCATCATGGTATGTACTGGAAAAATGGCTCGCACCTGCTAATGCGACACTAATTGTATGTGAATAATATGGTAAAAAAATTTCAAAACGGCGACAAAGTTCGTATTATCAAAATTGATGATGAGGACTTTTATGGTGATGCCAACTACAAAGTTGGTTGTACTGGAATAATCGACAGCCCGGATGACTATTGTAGCTCAGCTTACTTTATTCGATTTGACAATGACAAATATAATATTAATCCATATACAGACAATGGCTTGTGGTCTGCAAAAGCAAACTGGTTGCAAGAATATAAACCATTAATGGAAATGGACTAATATGAATTATAAATATAAAATAGGTGACAAAGTTGTAGTCACATGCATCGATGATGCTTTTTATTTTGCAAACGCCAAATATGAAGTTGGTTCTAAAGGAACAATTGACGTACAAGACCGTTGGGAAGATAAACCAACATATGGCGTTATATTTGATAATAAGCAATACTGGCATGTTAAAGAACACTGGATAAAACCAGCAAATATGTTAATAAAATGTGAATAAAATGGATTTTAAAAACGGTGATATTGTTCAAATCACGAAAATTGATGATGAAAGGTTTTATAATGAAGCCACCTATCAAGTTGGTGACGTTGGCGAAGTAATTCACGGTAATGGAAGACATTACCAGATACGATTCACTAAAAGCAAACATGCTAAAAATGATGCATGGTGGGCGAAAAGCTCATGGCTTCGATTATACAAACCATTAATAGATATTGAGTAATTGGAAAAATAAAAATGTATGAAAAATTAAAAACTTTAATTGAAGATAAAAATAAAGAATATCAGCGATTAAATGATATTGTTTATAACTTTGAGCATATTGCATCGGATGACGCAACTGAAGAACAATACAAAGCCGTATTGTTTGACCGTTGGCAGTTTATTCATAACTATGCTTCTAGTCTTAATGATTTCATTTGGTATAACAAAGAAGATTTGACAGCTGATGATTTATCAGCATTTGACCTTGTACCGAATGTTGTATGGCGCAAAATGTCTGCGAAGTCTGAAAAGGTTGTTGACTTAATTATGAATTTACATGAGGGAAATAAATGAAAATTGTTAACATGGGTTCGACCCTTCGAATTTTTCCAGATGACTTGAAAGTCACTGACACAATTCCAGTTGGAACATATGATATTGAATTTAATCCGATGGGCGGATATTCACTAGAACGACGTAAAGACTTCGTTCATGACGGTAAAGTCTATGGCGACCATATGATGTTGGTCGATAAAATTCTTGACCGTTACAGCCATTCGACTGATAATTTTGGTACTATTCTAGGTGGTCGTAAAGGTACAGGTAAGAGTATGATGGCTCGTATCATTTCTGAGCGACTTCGTGAACAAGGTATTCCTACTATCATTGTATCTGAAAACACACCTGGACTTCCAAAATTCTTGCAATCAATTGAGCAACCAGTCTTCATCTTTATGGATGAGTTTGAAAAAATCTTCAAAGACGGTTCTCACGATACTGAAGACGAACAATCACAGTTCCTCAGTGTATTTGATGGTTTGAATAATAATGGTCATTTTTATCTTATCACCATTAATGACTATAAGCGAATTAATGACTATTTCCTTGGACGAACTGGTCGTTTTTATTATGACATTAGATTTGATACTATTTCATTAGAAGAAATTAGTCAAATTCTTAGTGATAATCTTCACACTACAGATGATGTCGACCGTATGGCAAGTCTTATGTATCGACTTAATGTGAATTATGACCAATTGAAAACAATTGTTAATGAACTTAATATGGGTGAATCAATTGACAATATTCTTAAGTACCTTAACCTTGGTCTTAAGCATGAATCACGTTATCGTACATTTACAGTAACTGTAACATTGTCTCATGGTCTTAAGCATACACGTGTAATGGATGTTGATACTTTGTATCCTGAAATTCGTATGAATGTGGACGAAGAATTTATTCGTAATCCGAAGAACATTTCATATGATTTCAATTTGCGAATTCCTACAGAGGCATTCATCTTTAATGATGTTGTACCTGCAATTGATATGTCAAAAGTTCAATATGAACATGATTATCACACAGATGTGGAAGATACAGACGAATGCATCTATAAACTTGGTGAAGGTAATGTAAAAAATATTACACTCACACCGTACAGCACTGAGAAAGTTCTTGCCTATTAAGGCAAAGCCAATAGTCATAGGGACGTAATGGGTTCGAATCCCATTATTGGTTTATTAGGCTAATCTATACTTGACGAATCATAAGATTTATGATATAATAGTATTGATACCCTAAATTTTTATAAACATAAATTTTTTTAAACGTCTTGTATACACAAGACTAAATGGGGAACGCTGTCGCTTATCCCCAAACCCCTATAAATTCTTGAAATTTTTTAATTATTGAACATTTGAAAGGGGCTTTAAAATGAAAGCAAATACACTATATGTCATTACAGAAAATAAATCTAAAGGTAAATTCGCAAACGAATTCAAACCAGGTGATGTAATTAAACTTAATGACAATAAAATCGCTAAAAATGGTCGTACTCTAAAACAAACATTTAATGGTAATAACCGTCGTATGTTTGGTAACACTATTCAACTTACTGAATATTCTGAAAATGATATCAATTTGAAAGTGGTTACAAAAGCAGTTGCTTGGGGTATGAAAACTTTCGGACAATTTGCTCCTACAAATGGTCAAGAGGTTATGAAAGAAATGATGGCAAGTGGTCTTGACGCTTTTAAAGCTGTCGCTAAACTTGCTAAATTGAATCAACATGCTCTTGCATAATTAAAATAGGCGTCAATTACTGCTGATTAATATCCGGTGATTGACGCAGGAGAAAAGAAAAATGGGATTTTTATTTGGATTTATGTTAGGCTTTTTGCAAGAACAGCATGCCGGCCAAAAACGGCGACAGCGAGCTGCAAAAGCAAAGCAACAAGAACGATTAAAACAACAAGAAGCTGAGCGTAACAAGGTGAAACAAACACCAGCACGCTTGCGAGATAGAAATCAACTTTGAAAGGGTTAAAATGTTTATTAAGAATAATACAATTCATTTTCCAGATTCACCACGTGAGCAAGCGTTGCTACCTTGGCTAGAAAAAAATGCTGTACAAATGCCCGCAAAACATGATGCAGATGCATCGAATACGGATATCAATATTGATAATCGTCATATTGAACCACTAATTGCTGAAGGACTGGTATATGTTGAGGCTAACTCAAGTTCACAACCAGTCATTCGTATGGTTTATAAATCAGCACCTAAAGTGCGTGAAATTGAATTTCGAGGTGACTGGTATTCAGATGTACCAACCCCAGAAACATATTCTGAAATCACATTGAAATTTAATAAAGACAGTGATGGTTACTCATTACATGGTGTAAATATGTATGCCTATGGTGAACATATTGAATGGCAACCATATACAAATATGTATGGCCCAGATAAACGTGATACAATTCTTGGTGAACGTTTGTCTCGTGAAGTATGTACTAATGATTTTTGGTACGCTACATATAATGAAGCAACACACTGTAAAACATTGCAAGAAATCGTAAACCGCTTTACCGCAACCATTGATGCAATGCTTACAACACGTGGTAATAATGACTTGAGTCTACCATCACGTAACGGTCGTGGTGCCGGTAGTAAATATGATTATTTCAGTGAATGTTTTGAAAAATATGCTGAATTGTATCATGAACTTGGTAGTGCTGAAGCAGTCTTTGAAAAACTTGAAAGGGAGAATTAATGTTTTATATTATTGATGCCCAAAAGCCTAAGAAATACGCAGTATTTATTCTTGGAGCTGGTGGAACAGGCTCTTGGCTTTGTTCATTTCTATACAAGCAAGGTCTGTTTAATGATGTCGTTATTTTTGACGGCGATATTGTTGAAGATAAAAATATTCTACGTCAAAATTTCAACACATCAGACATTGGTAAGAAAAAAGCAGAAGTTGTTGCTCGTCGAAATAATATGTCATATGTACATGGATTTATTTCTGATACAGCAATTCTTCACCAAATCCTTGCCGAGTTTGATGAAGACACAATTCCAATGATTATTGGATGTCTTGATAACAATGCATCGCGTAAAATTGCTCATGACTTCGTCTCAGAAGTGGATAACGCAGTTTGGCTCGATGGTGGTAATGCTGAACGTTATGGTCAGACCTACATCTGTATCAAAGAAAATGGAGAAATTCTCGATGGTTTTGAATCCCCTATTGACATTGATGAAAGTTTCCAAAACTTTGAAGGTGATGAACGTCGACCAGACCAAATCTCTTGTGCAGAACACTCAGAATCTGCACCACAAAATGTTACAGCAAATGTGACATCAGCTACTACATTGTTTAATACAATGTCATTGTTCCTACATGGTGGTATGTTGACTACAAATAAAATTGTCTTTGACACTATCACACTCTCAACCACTCCAATGGTTGAAGCCTAACATATACATGTTAGGCTAATGGGGCTATGCCCCAAACCCCAAATTATTTTTGAAAACATTTCTGACCAGCAAGTCATAAAACTGTTTTGTACAAAACATAGAAAAAAGAGGTAAAAACTTATGAGTTTGAATTTTGAAGGCGTAACACGCATCGTAATGGCAGGTCGTCCAGTGGTTAAAGTCCCAGCAGGTATGACTGTTGAAGCAACTTTGGCAGCTTTGCAATACAAAGTTGAAGACTATGAAGCATCTGTTTCAGGTGAAACTTTGACATTGGCATTGCCATCAGGTTCAAAGGGTGCGTTGCCTGACGTACGCGTACTTGAAAGTGGTCGTCTTGTACCACTTGGTAACTCAACATTCCCAACTGATGCTGATATTGATATCATCGCAGCGGCACCTGAGTTTAAAAAAGATAACCTTTTGGAAACATTGGTGGACCCAGCTAAATTGGCTGTATATGCTCAATTCATTCGTGAATCAGTTGGTGACCGTGAGAGTGCGGCATTTGCTAAAGTACTTGAAGACCGTAAGTCTGAGTTTACTAAAGCTCGTGAAGCTATTGACTACCTTGAAAAGGTATCATCAGTGAATGATGAATTCGGTACAGAAACTTATGTGAATGCTGTAACAGCGGCTGGTGAACTTGTTGACTTGGCTGAAACAGTTACAAACATCCAAGTTCTTGAAATCAAGGCTGCACGTGCTAAAGAAGAAGACGATGCACTTCGTGCACAAGTACGTGGTACTGAAGCTTAATCTTCTAACGTAACAATTTAATATAAAAACATTCGCCAGGCGTATGCCTGGTTAATTTGCTGGGATGGCGGAATTGGCAGACGCACAGGACTTAAAATCCTGCGACCATTTGGGTCGTACGAGTTCGACTCTCGTTCTCAGCATTATAATTTGTATTTAATAATTGAAAGGGTAAAAATTAAATATGGTAGCAACAAAAAAAGTAGCAGGTATTACTACAACTGAAATGGATAAAACCTTTGACTTTACATCTTTTTTGGCTAAAAAAGTTGAAGATGATACACGTCTTAGTGTTATGAATACAATTGAGGATGACACTATTAAAAAAGGTCTTCTCAAAACACAAATTGCAGCTGGTAATGGTATGTTCGAATATTCAGAATCATATTGGGGACATGCTATTCATAAAGTACATAATACTGGTAGCTATAACGGTCTTGGTGTTGGTGAAGAACTTACAGATGCAATGTTCATCACACACAATGAATGGGATAAACTTCCTAAACACGCATTGGGTACTGTACTTGAATGGTATCGTCGTATCCAAGCGAAAAATGGTGAAGAAGCTCAAGTAAACTTCTACTACATTCATAATGATATCACAACTGTTGAAGATGAAAATGGTAATGAAGTTGAACTTAAAGATATTCCAGGCGTACATTTCTGGACTGATAAGCTCTTCTCATATACTCCAAAGCAATACAATCATGGCACATTGACTGAAGTTGCAGATGAAGACGAATGGTATGACACACTCAACCATACATATGGTATGTATATTGAAACTCATAGTCATAACTCAATGGATGCATTTGCATCAGGTACTGATATTGAAAACTCAGGTAATGACGGTTTCCAACTTGTATTTGGACACTTTGGACAACCTGAAATTGAAATGTATTCCTGGGCAACAGCTTCAACCGTAGTTAAGAATGGTCTTGAAAAAGAAGACCTTGATTTTATTGTCGAATTGCCAGAATCAGCTGATTGGCGTGAACGCAATCGTTATTATATTCCAGTTGAAGACTTGGAATTTGATGAATCAGTATTCGATGTATGGGACCAACAAGTAATCCCTCGCCCACGTCCACAATATGCAACTTATGCTACAGCGGGTTATACTGCAGGTACCGGTGCATACACTCAATCATGGGGTGGTTACCAAGCTGCTGGCTCAGAAGCATCATCATGGTATGGTTACGGTGCTGATACATACACATCTCCACGTCGTACACGTATCCAAGTCGTAAATGATACTCTTGATGACTGGAATTCATTGCCAAGCACTGATACAATCACTATCACGGCTGAAAACTTGTATAAGAGCTTTGCTCAAGTATATGCAATGGGTTATGACCGTCGTAACCAACAAGCTGCATGGATTGCTGAAGGTACTAATGAAATGCAAGTCAGCACAGACGCACAAGCTCTTGTCGATACAATTAATAAAGTGTTAGGCAAATAAAATAAAAGCATTTGTGAAAGCAAATGTCTTTTTATAGGAAAAAATGAACCAACCTAAATTTAATGAGATGACTGAAGTATATATTGATTATAAAACGGAAGCTGAACGAGAATTTATCGATGATTATTATAATTATGGAGATAAAATCATGATTGGTTATCCTAGATATAATAATGAATATAATCAATATATGTATTTGATATCAGGTAGAGGTAGTATTCTTGAATCCTCATGCTCAGTAACAAAACCAAGATATCTTATTAGATGTGAATAGGTCATCTGTAAATCACAGCGGGTTTTTCACGTCTTGTGTACACAAGACTATATGGGTAACGCTATCGCTTATCCCCAAACCCCCACTTATTTTATGAATTTATGAAAGTAGGCTAGAATTTTTTATGGAAAATAAAGTATTGCGATTTGCATTTACAACTGGTGCTATTCCAGAAGAAGCAGAAAAAACAGAAGAGTCAGACGTATCTTCCACTCAAGCTGAATGGGATACTAAGCGACTAGAACTATTGAAAGCGTATGATATGGACCCAGATAAAGAAACGCCTGAAATGACTAAAATCATTGAAGCAACTATCGGTCAACGTCCAGAATAATTGAAAGGGTAATAATGAATATTTTTGAAACAACATTGTATCGACCAAATATTGTGAATCAATTTCCGAAAGATTTTGTTGAAAAAGGGTCTTATCTACCTGGATATTACGCATATGGATATTCTGAAACAGAAATCGGAGACTCTGATATCTATCAAGTAATCGATGCAATTCCAACTTTTTATATTGGGTATAAATTCACAGATGAACCGGGTTACTACTTGCACCATGGTTTTTTGGCTGAAAAATTAGCAAAAATTTTGCCAGACCATGTTGTTAAAGATGTCTTCACAGGGGAAACACTTCTAAAAGGTGTAAAACTCAACGAAATTGTTGTCATGCAGAAAAAAGAAGAATTCAAAGTTGACTTTAAAGGTGAACTTGATTTCGTTGAAGAACTTGATGGTACAAAATATCAGCATATCAATGTCAATGACGATGATAGCTGGTATGTGTCAACTCGCAACTGTTCAATTGAACATTACACATTAGAAGAAGTACTTGAAATCTATAAATCAGCAAATAATAATGATAATCCAGATGATATGAGTGGATTTGTAAAAGCTGCTAAAATGACATTGACTATGTTTATGTCAGAACTTGTAGGCCCCGCAACTTTGTATAAAAAATAATGAAAGGGTAATTATCTAATAAAATGACTGAAAAAGAACTATTTGAATTAGCTAAATCACGAACAATGTTGGATTATTATCCTTTGCAATCATTGTTTAATCAAGCGAAAAATGAATATGATTTGGGTACGATTAAGCGTATTCTACAAAACGAAAACCTATTGCCATTGTTGACTACACCTGTTGAAGATGCTCCAACATTGGAAGTTAATCAACTAACTGTATTTAATGATGATGACTTTAAGATTTATAATAAATTAGACCCATATGCAGAGTATGACCCGGATATGGCATCTAATAAACGAAATATCGAACAAATTCATATGATTACATATATGACTGAAGTTCCACTTTTTGTTACAGGCTTGTTGGCTACGTCAAAATCAACTCGTAAAATCGCTCGTGACTATGTTTATGAACATATGGTCAAACCAATTGAAGATAAAATTCCAGGTGTGAAAATCACATATAGCTTTAAGAAGCGTTGGAGCTTTATTGTAGATTTGGAAAAGGTTGAAAATGCTGAATCTGTCGTCGAATCATTGACAGATATTGATAGCAATCTCTATAAAGTAACTGTGAAAGGGGTTTAAAATTGGCTCAAGCACTGAGAAAAGAATTATATGCTCAAAACCAGGGTGAAACCCCTAGTTTTGCTGAATATACGCAAAATACACGCGAAATCACAAATCAAGAGCTTGTTACACTTCTAAATAGTGGTAAAGTTCTTCTGGTACCAGCCGGTGATAATAAATACACTCTCATGTCTTATGATAATGACGCTATTATCCATTATGAACTTAAGACTGGTTCAACAGAACCACTTGTAGATGTGACAGAACTTTTGCGTGAATATCTTAAAGTCGGATATGTATCTGGTACTGTTGAACAACCTGATACGCAAGCACATATGTTGCCAATTCCAGCCTATAACGTTGAAGTGTTTGCAAAAACATTTACAACAGTTGTACGTATGAAAGATGGTCGTCGTGCTCTTATCAAGCCAAATGGCGAACTTATTTATGGTGTACAAGATGTTTACTAATGCAGCTATTGAAAAATTAATCCAAGCTATGGACCCATATATGTCACCGTTTGATGACTTATGGGCCTATACGGATGATAAATTAGCCATTACATTGACTTATTTTAATAGTCAAACAACTGTTGATTTGGATTTAGATAATGGATATCTAAAACTTACAAGATTTGATAAACCACTAGATATTATCGAATTGAAACAGTTGACTACTTTTATTGAAAAGCTTCAAAATGAATTAACCCTTAAATTTTCTATTGTTAGGGAACAACAAAATGCTCACAATTGTTAAAAAATTTCACTATTCAAATATTCCTGATTATCGTATGACAGTAAGCCCTTTCATGTTATTAGATATTATCAACGATGAATTAGGTACAAATTTTCAAATTGAAGCCCTTGAAAAAGCTGTACATGAATATGAACAAAAGCGATTTTATTCATATACAGTCATTATCGAAAACGAATAATTGTTCGTTTTTCATAAGTTAATTTCTTAAAATTGATTTATGAAAAGTGAACAAAAATTTGTATACACAAATTTTTAAAATGGGATTTCCCATACCCATAATAATTTTTGAAATTCAATGTAAAGGAAGAATTATGGAAAATTATACATCAGCTAAAGATACGTATATTCAGCGTATGAATCAAACAGCAAAGTCGAAATTCGAAGTTATTGCTGGATATCTAAAACCAGGTATGAAAGTTCTTGATTTTGGCTCAGGTATTTCACCTGAATTTATTGCCGATGTAGAATCTACTGGTGCAAAATATGTAGCCTATGATATTTCACAAACGGTACAAACTGAATTAGCTAATATGGGCGTTGATGTTTTAGCAGATTTACAAAATGTTGAAAATGAATTTGACATTATCTTTATGTCAAGTGTTTTCCATGAAATCATCAGTTACTTATCACGTCAAGAACGCACCAAAACACTTCAATACGTTGATAAAGCGTTAAAACCAACAGGGAAACTAATCATTCGTGATTGGGGTGCACCTGAGCCATCAACAATGGCTAAATATACAATTTCAGCGGCATCTGAAGACGCAGCTTCTGAAATTAATATTTGGTTAGATACTTTATCAAAAAATTCTATTGTGGGTGAAATTACAGTAAATGGACTTGAATACAAAGGTTATGTTCATGACATTTATGAATTAGTTTTCCATTCAGTATGGGGACTTAAGTCTTTACAACGTGAATCAAAAGAAACTTATAATGTCACAAATGAAATTGGAAAATGGCTTATTCAACCATTAGGTTATCAAATTGAGTCTGAATATACAGAAACAGATGAAACATATTTATCACATCTTCAGAAATATTGGGACTTTAATGAAATGCCATGCCCAACTAAACGAATTGTTGTTCTTACAAAAAGTGACAAACAAGAAGAAATGTGATATAATAGAATTGGTACCATAAAATGCTTATTTTAATTTTAATCTGTATTATATCATTAGTGACATCCGGTGCTGCAATTTTAATGACTTATTGGCTAAAAGATAATAGTAAAGTTCAAATCGCTTTTGCATATGTTGGATTCTGTGCAATTTGCACATTCGGATTATCAGCAGCATTACTAATGCTATAATTGAGCAGAATCAGCTCATTAAAAAATCCGTAAAAATGTCGCGTAACAGCGTATCTGTTGCAGACGTGGTAGCATAGAGGCTATCACACGATTTATGTAGGGGCTGAACAGCCGTTTCACTTAATATAGAAAAGTATGACAATTTTCATATTTTTCAATTAAACACTTGACTTTTTCATGATTTTATAGTATAATATAAGTATAAAACATATGAAAGGTGAGGTCATGCTTAAACGTAAGTTTACGGTTGTTTCACAACTTCATGAAACGAATAATCAGGATATTATCCATTATTTTGAAGAAGCACGTTTTACTTATGCTAGAGCGGTGCGAAAATCGTTTCATATCATTAAAAATACATCGACATTTAATAAAACTCATTATAATACAGCTCTTCAATCTGAATTTGGAATCTTAAAACGCACGGCTGGTTCTATTATTTCAGACGCTCAAGGTAAATTGAATGCATTAAAAGAATTAAAGCAGTTTGAAAAAAAGCAATTAGCGTATAAAATTGAGTCTTTAGAACAGCTTATTGAGAGACTTCAACAGCAAAAGATTACAAATACTCAAAAATTACAACAAAAACAAGCTATGAGTTTAATCAGACATCGTAATTTAAAGCGTAAATTGGTTGCTAAAAAAGCACAATTGAATCAATTAACCCAAAAATATCAAAATCTCTTGTATCAAATTGATAACAACAAGTATAAATTATGTTTTGGGTCTAAACGATTATTACAATCTGATTATCAAGCTTTTGTTGAGCAAAGAGATTCCCAAATATCTTTTGTTGGGTGTAAATCAGAACCATCTGGAAATCAAATGCTTCAATTGCAGTTTAATTCTAAAAAGAATCAATTTCAGATTAAATTACGTAAAGATTTTGGTGGGTTTAAATCATCCGATGACAAATATGCTTACGGACAAGTGTATTTCAATTATCATAAAAACATCATCAAACATATCTTACGTGATAAAAATAGTCCTCTAAGTTTTAAAATTATTAAGAAAAATAACCGATATTATCTTTATTGTACGTTTGAAATTCAAGTTGAGCCAGGTGAATTCAAAACCCGTTCAACCTATGGCACTATTGGTTTAGATTTCAATAAAGGTTTTATAACCTTATCAGAAACAAATCAATATGGACATCTGGTTCAAACGCAATTATTACGGTACCGGTTTAAATCGGGTCACAAAACAACGACTGATTTACAGCAAATAGCGAAACAAGTAATAACACTAGCATTAGCTACAGGTAAAGATATTTGTATTGAAAACTTAGACTTTAACAGGACTAAAGCAAAAACCCAACGAAGACAAAATAAGAAATATAATGAGATGCTACATTCATTAGCATATAAACAATTTGTAGATTGTATAGAACAATGTGGATATAGACATTTAGTTTATACCAAACGAGTTAACCCAGCGTGGACATCTTGGTTAGCTAAGCAAAACTATTGTCCAACGATGAAATTAAATATCCATATAGGTGCATCCTACGTGATAGCCCGACGTGGACAAGGTTATACTGAGCGATAACCAACTAGAATACACAACCTTATAAAGATGTAGTTACGCAAGACAGTGACGCATTTCCCTTTAAGGTGTTGTTAGACAGAGAAGTATAAGCAATAAGTCTTATTGTGAAGCTATGTGTTGAAATAAGATGAGTTTATATGGAAAAGGTTAACCGTAAGACCTTATGTTGAAAAACATTAAAATTGACCTAAGAATAAGAGAATTTCTGAATTTTCGTTATTTTTAGTTACGGTGGTCGTAAGTTCGAACAGATAGAGTGGCGGGTCGATTCCCCAATCATTTCTGTTTTAAATAAGGACCTTTAGCTCAATTGGTCAGAGCACCCGGCTCATAACCGGACGGCTGTGAGTTCGAACCTCACAAGGTCCATTTCGTATAAAAAATAATTCGAGGTAAATATGAAAAAGATTTTTGCAATTTCAGCAGCAATGGTATTATCTCTGGCTGTATCAACATCTGTAACATCAGTAAACGCTGATGAAATTGGAACACCACAAATCATCCAGACACGTGGTGGACACGCTGGTCACGCTGGCGGACATGCGGGTCACGTTGGTGGTCATGGTAGTCATATTGGTGGTGGACATGGTGGACACCTTGGTGGACACGGTAGTCACATTGGTGGACACGCTGGTCACGGTAGCGGTCATGATGGCCACATTAGTGGTCATAAATCAGGTTCAAAATCGAATTCAAACAGTTCAAGTTCAAAATCAAATTCAAAGAGTTCAAAATCTGATTCCAAATCTAATTCAAAAGGTTCAAAATCAGAATCTAAAGCACCTAAATTGTCGAAAGATGAATCATCAACTTATAAAAAAGGTTCTAAAGTTGATGATAAAACTATGAAAAAATTTGCTCAACAAGATGAAAAGGTTAGTAAATCAGCCGCTCGTGATATTTTCCAAAAAAATAATGCACGAAATGAATATCATTCATATCGTCGACAATCAATCATCTCAAATCCATGGTTCTGGCTCTTTATCACAACTCGTAATCATCATCGCTATAATTCAAGCACTTATGATGAAAATATGAAAAATAAAGATTATTTGGCTGGATATAAAGCGGGATTCAAAGACGGACAAGCTAAAAAAGATAACACGTCTGAACTTAGCAAATCAAAATCAGCTAAATTTATGACCGGATATAAAGACGGTCTTGAAGATGCTAAAAGCAATTAAAAAAACCAAGAGAATTCTTGGTCTTTTTTTACGGGTTTTTTAATAATTTAATGGAAATACAAATGAATCAATAAGTGTATCAACCATTTCATCGCCAGTTGTTTTTGATGTTTTAGTATCATACGATGCAAGAATATGCCCATTCGGTTCAACAATTTCATAACGATGAATATTATGTCTTAGTATCGCATTATAAACTTTATTCGATGTTTTCAATTTTGCATCCACACGACGAATGGTTAAACGGGAAACAGGTAAGCCATAAACTTCATTTTTACCCGTAATAGTAACAGGTAATTTAATACCATCAACAACAAGTACATCCTTTTGGTCAACAACCATTGGTAATGCTTTTGTTGTATCATAAATAGTTTGGTGCTGTGAATAACTCTTTGGTGCTGTTGCTGAAACAATCAAGATAAAGAATAAAACAAATGACCAAATAACTGCTGTAATTTTTGCAAGTATATGTTTCGAAACTAGATAAAAAATTCCTAGTAAAATAGTTATCATGATAACAAAAACGATAAAATATGGGTTATAAATAGTTAGAGAACCCAGTAAATTTAAATTCATAAAAGTGTCCTTTCAATTATAAGAAATCAGCCAATAACGGGTTAGTTGTAATATTCGTGCCAGGTTTAGCTTTGGTTTCCTCAATTTTCTTAGCTAATTTTGAAGCACGTTTAGATAACGCATCAACATCCGGTGATGTTGCCACGGGTTTTGCAAATGGAGCTTCTGTTATAGTCTTCTTCGACTCTGAAACTCGTTTGGATGTACTACGTGGTTCAACTAATTTCTTAGTTGTTTTAATTTGTGGTAATGATTCACTTGATTCTGACGTACTATTGACTTCAGAGGTTTCAACTGGTATCTCTTCACTATATGATTCTGAAACAGATGTAAACTCTGAAACCGGTGTAACACTCGTAACAGGAGCTTGAGGAACTTCTGAAACAGGTAATTGTTGCATCTGTGTCGGAACAACTGCAACCGGTTGAGGATGAGCGTACTGAATTGGTTGAGTTTGCTGTAAATTGGGATATTGAATTGGTGTTTGAATTTCTGACTGTAGTTTACGTAATAAGTAACTCATATTATTTAATGACGTATTGTAAACTTCTGATAATGAAATAATCAAACGACAAATTAATATGGTAGTCAATTTGTTATTTAACGGAGATTTCTCATAGAAATTAATAATAGTTGAATCAAATGTTTTAAATCTAAAACTAGTACACATTTTGGTGTTATCCTTACGTGGTTCAACACCAATAAAGACTAAATTCGATTCGACAAAACCAATCGTATCGTAAATATCATAACCTAAGGCGTCCTGTAAATTGCTTAATGTAATAATAAAATGCTCAAAACTTTTGTTAAATGGAAAATTTTGACGCTGAATCGCTTTAAATGCCCCATAATCTTCAGGCAAATTAGCTTGAATGTACATGTATAAGTACCCCCTATATATAACTCTATTATATCATAAATATACACCTTTGTCAAGCCCTTTTTACCATTTACGTCTTGTATACACAAGACTATATGGGGAACGCTATCGCTTATCCCCAAACCCCTAATAATTTTTGAAAAATAAATCGTCGAGGTAAACTTATGAGTTTATTGTCAGAATTCTTAGGCACAGAAAAGTATTCGTTAAAAGAATCGCCTATGTTTAAAAAATTGATTAAAAATATTAAATCAACGAAAGCACAAAAACCTAAGAAATAATTTGGAGGACTTTTATGAAACACGTACTAGCACTTATTCTTTATATTTACTTTATCACAGTTGTAGGTTGGTCACCAATTGTTGCAATCATTATTCCGGCACTAGTCTACACATATAATATCTTGTCAGAAATGGAGCTTGGCTAATGGATTTTAAAAAACTAAATCAAACAATTGCTGAAATTGAACAACAATTAGATTTATCAGTCTCTAGCGACGATTTAATGGATGCAGAATTCGATGGATATTATGCTATTCATTTTTATGGCCAAAATGGTGTATCTATTCGCTTAGATTTTACTGATGACGGTGAAATTGATTGGAATAGCCTTGGTCATACAGTTACATTTGAAAAAACTTATGAAATTCTAAAACCAACAAATCTACAACAATCGATGTCTGTATTTGTAAATGATGAAGAAGTTGATAACCTTTCAACAATCACATTTAAGACACCTGTTATCATTGCAGACCCGAACAATTTTGTTGCTCTAGTAAAGCACACATTGGAACAACTTGCTAACTTACAAATTAAATGAGGTAATTATGGAAACAACAGAACTTGTAAAAAAAGAAGAAAAATCTGAAATCAAAGTACAAATGGATACATTCACAGAAGCAGAAATCGCTGAAATCAATTCACTTGCTCAAAATTTGACACCAGAGAATTTGCGTAGTTTTGGTAGTAATCCATTGGCTGCAATTTCTAAGCCAGCCGATACATTGCTACAAGAAGTTAAAGGTATGGACGTCGGTGAAGCATCACTAGCACCCGTAATGTCAGAACTTGAACTTCTTGACCTTGAAAAAGTTGGTAATGAAAACAAAAACTTCCTAGCTAAAATTTTCAGCAAAGCACGTCGTACGCTCGCAGATGTTCGCAATGATTATCAATCACTAGCAGCCCAAACAAACAATATTGCCGGTACGCTTGTCACTCAACAAAACCGTTTGACTAAGGCTGAAGATGTTATCATTGACTTGGGAACCGTGTTGGCGGATACCGCAAAAGAGTTGAAGAAATATATTGCAGCAGCTCAAATTGAGCTTAAAGATGTATTGGAAGTTCAAATCCCAGAAGCGAAAAAACGTGCTGAACATGATGAATTTGCACAACATGACGTTTATCAATTGATTGATTATTCTGAACGTCTTAAAATGCGTATTCATAGTTTTAATGAAGCGGTAGCCGCATCATTCACACAACGTGACCAACTTCGCATCACAAGTAAATTGGTATCTGATAAAATTTCAGACCTAGATGAAACGATTGCAATTGCCGTACCACTTATCAAATCAAGTGTGGCTACAACTATTGCAGCATTGACTCTTGAAAAAGCAATTATTGCAGACCAAATCACACGTGATACAGCATCAAATCTTCTTGTCTCAAATACTGAAAAACTTCGTCAATTGACTCAACAAATGGACGAACAACGTATGCAAGGGGTTATCAGTCCTGAATCAATGAAGCAATCGCGTGAAGCAATGCTTGGTATCATCAAAGAACATTTTGAACGTTCAGGTGAAATTGAACGTAAACGTAAAGAAGCAGAAGTTATTCTTGACGGACTTGTACAATCAACATCCAATATTATGAATAAGCAATTGGAAACTGTCCAAGTGATTGAAGACCGACATCTAGCTGAAGATGAACGAATTCCAAATGTTGCTGGTGCTAAATTTGTAGAGACAATTCCAGAAAAAGACGGTAGTGTAATACACGTTTATACTGATGACGTGGTTGCAAAATAATACTAAGCATTTTTGCTTAGTTGAGGAGAAAAATTATGAAAGAATATGTGTTAGATGAATCAATTTTAGACATTGATAGTTGGTTACCGCAAAACGCTGTGGACGAAATTGTCAATGCTATTATTGACGCTGAAGAAATTGAAAATAGTCATGAATAACATTGTATTAGTACAATAATACAGTCTTAATCTGTTTATAATTTATAACATTGTATTAGTACAATAATACAATATTAATTTATTTATAATCCATAATATTGTCAATATTAATTTATTTATAATCTATAATATTGTATTAGTACAATAATATAATTTTAACTAATTTCTATCACAAGTATTGTATTAGTACAATAATACAGTCTTAATCTATTTATAATTGAAAGGTCGACACATGTATAAAGCATATTACGAATCACATAAACCAATTGAATTTGATATTGGTACATCAAAAAACAATATTACAGTCACAGATGATGACTCTGCCGTATTGTATGCAACATATAGCGTATCAGATAAACTAGTAAAAATTACTAAAAATGATACTGTTATTTGGGAACAGCTAACACTTTTTTAAGGGGAATTTTATGAAATCACAACGATATGAATTTGCAGAAACTATTCTAGGTCATTATATGAATTTTATGACCATTAATGAATCAGATTTTCATTTGGCTTTGATGTTTGAAAATCAAAATGGCTTGAATATTAACAAGCAAGTTAAAACTGTTATCAAAACAATGAATGATACAGAAAAGCAAAAACTTAACAATATGAAAACCGCTCTCGACGCGCTTCCAGTTGATTTGATGGCTGATTTGCTTGATAAAGATATTGTTGACACAACAAAACTTAAACAGAAAAATCATATGCATATTCTAGGTAATACTAACGTAAATAAACGATATGATTTGACATTGTATGGTGATAAGTGTCGTGTTACTGTATATAGTCATGTTCAAACTGAAAATATTGAAAAATACGAACAAGAGCTTGCTGATAAAAACATTGAACCAGCTCATACAATTCGCACAAAATCTGGAAAATTGTTCGGTCTATCATCATTTTGTGACGCAAATACAAAAGATATTAAAGTAGCTATTGATAACCTTACTGAGCAATTGAACAAAATTAATGCAACAGTATTTGACTTTTAGTCATAAAACTGTTATACTAAATATAAGTAAATTAATTTGGTGAAAAATGTGAAGACATTTAAAGTTTTAAAATGGCTCGTCGGTACTCTATTTAGTACTATTACTACAATAGCAATTTCATACTTTGCAACGGCGTATATCACACATACGCCATTGTATATCAAAACAACTCCTACAAGTAATATTGTAAAGGTGACTCCTGATACATATCCAGGTGTATCACTTATCAAGACCCTGTACACAACATCAACAGGGAAAATGAATAGCTATGGTAGTGGTATTTTTATTTCAAAAAATGTTATGGTAACCGCTGCTCATGTTGTAACACATAATGGTAAAAAAGTAGACCATATTGAATATGGCCTAGGCTGGGATAATGATATTTCAGATAAGCATACTCGTACAACGCATGTCCCTGGGGATACTACATCCATTAAGGTGTATGATAACGGCGGTCAAAATAATGATATAGCTGTTATTAAATTCCCAAAACACTTTGATGTTACAAAATGGGGCGGAGCTTATTACACACCAAATGTTAATAAGAATCCTAAAACCTTAACAGCTATTGGTTATCCAATGAATAATAAGAATTTAAATGGACATCTTTATAAATCAACTGGTGATGTTGTACCAATCTTGAACAAACCAAATACGGATTTGACACTAGTAAATGCCAAAGGTTATCACGGCATGTCAGGTAGTGGAACATTTGATGAAAATGATAATCTAATAGGTATTCAAGTAGCAATACAAACGGTTGAGATGCCATTTGATGAATTTAAAGATGCTAATGTTATTCTTCAATTTAATCAAGAAAAACTTGATTGGTTAAATGAACAAATTGAAGACAACCAATAAAAACCATGCATTGCATGGCTTTTTTTACGGGTTTTTTTAAACACGATAAGCTTTAGGTTTATATGGTAATTTTTGATATTCAGCTAATGTGATAATGTCCCCTGAGGTACACAAAACACATATATTTACTATGACACCTAATATTAGAATAAATGCTAATATAAAGAACACTAAGTAATACGTATTGATTGGGGAATCTGATAAAAATCGAGATATCGATTCCATCGTGAAGATGAAATTCAATTTAAAACATAGTTCTAAATAAGAATATATTCTATAGTAAATTTTCTTATCGATGAGGATTTTCAAAATACTTTGAAAACAGAGTAG
>ERZ772920.128-NODE-128-length-44476-cov-10.184372_pt1 | contig 44476 bp, 39 predicted proteins | sample MGYA00511469_ERZ772920 | MGnify/ENA primary metagenome ERZ772920 (study PRJEB29015, sample SAMEA2738069) | human oral metagenome | biome: human oral; feature: human-associated habitat; material: saliva | place: China | collected 2216 ... | reverse complement strand
TGTAAGTATATACTTTCTCAAAGTCAGGATTATTCTGTCCTGATAGGTCATATTTGACAGTTAGATCATAAGATACAATCAGCTGCGTTGTGTCGATTGCTGTATGCTTAAAAACATCCAATTCCGTCTTCTCCTGTGCATTTGCAGATAACGATAAGGTTATCGCAATGAGTAGTAGTTTAATCTTCATATTCATAGTTATATCATCTATTAGGTAAATCAAAAACGAGTACAATTTTACGAAATCTTTTTGTAAAATGCAAGTGAATGTTTCTTTAAGTTTAAATTATTTTTCTCTGTTGCGTGTAGACTTCCTTTCTCTATTCTTCAGTGCGTGAATATATATTGTTTGATAGTTGAGTAGTTTGTAAGTCTTCTTTCAAAGGAGTTTCATATAGGGTAATGTTAGGATATTAATAGGTTCGGGTATGAAAAAGGCACACAGAGCCACAGAGGAAAAAGAGAAATAACGTAAATAGGTAGAGATGCTGTGAGCACAAGGAGTAATAGAGGAACCTCTCACAATCAATATAGTTAGCAACTATATTTCTTTTCTCTATGTGCTGTCAGCACCTCTGTGGACTCTATATTTTGCTAATTGGTAAATTCCAGTGTACTCTGTGTCTCTGTATGAAACTTTATAATATCTTACATAGATTCGTGCTATTTGTGAAGAAAGAAACAACTAATAATAAGGTTTGTAAAGATAATTCTAATATCGAAAAACAGAAGGGCGTAAATTGACTTTCAATTAACGCCCTTTTGGCTTGCAAAAGATGCCCTTTACGCCCCTTACTAACGCCCTTTTGGAGTCCAATTAAGCATCTTTTTTGTATCACCTTTGTAACTAACTGATTTCCTATTCGTTGCAAGCTTGCTTTTTATACGTGTTTTTCGCCTTTGTTTTAAGTGTTTTCCTTGAATTTGTGTAAAGACTTTTCAATCTGGTTTTAGTAGAATGTGGGATTGAAAAGAGAGTAGACTGATGTAAGAATGGGATAGAAAGTAATGTCTACTTCCTCTCACTGGAAAAATAAAAGTGTATTTTTTGGTATTTATTATAAATTTTTGTAACTTTGTTCAGTATAATTTAAACTTAAATCATTTCTAAACATTATTAATCTATAAAAACAAAGACCTATGAAAATAACATTAGATAAAATTGATATATCTGGTAATTTAAAAAATTTTGCTCAGTACCTTGAAAAGACGGATAGAATTATTTTGTCTGCTAAGTTTGGCGATGGAAAAACCTATTTGCTGAATGAGTTGCGAAAAGATGAAGCAATGCAAGATAAATATGAGTTCTTTACTATTTATCCAGTAAACTATTCTGTTGCAAAGAATGAGGACGTTTTTGAATATATTAAAAGAGATATTATTGTTCAATTGCATGAAAGAAAGTTGCTTGAGAATATTGATTTGAATGCTTTATTTGCTTCTGTATTAACTTCTGATGACTTTACATCTGTTGTGTCTTTCTTGCTTTCTTTCGTTCCTATGGGCGAGTTTTACAATAAAGTATATCATAAGTTCCTTGAGATAAAGAATAAATATGATGAGAAGAAGCACACTGTAGATAAGTATTTATCGCAGTTTGCGAATACAGCTGGCTGTATTTATGAAGAAGATGGATATACGACATTGATAAGAATGGCTATTGAATGGATTAGTCAAGACCATTCTTTGAATGGGGAAGAGAGGAAAGCAAAGAAGCCAGTATTGATAATAGAAGACTTAGATCGCTTAGACCCCAAGCACCTTTTTAGAATTCTTAATGTTGTGAGTGCGCACATAGACGATAGTGACAGACCTGATATTGTCGGTAATAAATTTGGATTTAGTAACATTGTCTTGGTAATGGACTATGATGTGACTAAGCATATATTTCATCATTTCTATGGCGCGCAAGCTTGTTATGAAGGCTACATGAGTAAATTCTTGTCTCGTGAGCCATTCAGATATAGTATAAAATCTATTATGATTCGAGCTTTTGAGGCACAATTAGGAGAAAAACTTGGTATTCATGAATTACTGCCGTATCTTAAACATTTTAGGGAAAAACTTGCTGGGAGTTCATTGCGTGATTTATATAAACTCACACAATTTGATACTGATAGCTATTTTAAAGTCCCTGAGTACTGTTATAGTGGGGGGAGTATGCCAACATCTTTACCTTTATTTCATCTGATTATTTATATGATGGAAAGTGGTATGCCTGTTGAAAAGATAGAGGAGGATTTCGCATTACTCAATAAAATTATATTGCAATATTCAAATGATTATTTAAATCATTATAAAACAATTAAACTTTTATACCCAATGTATATTACGAACTCTCCTAATATAGAATATATAAAAGCTTATAATGCTACATATAATTTCTATTTAGAAAGAAGGGAAGATGGCTGCGGAATTGTTGTTAAACCTGTTACTGTATTAGAAGAAGATTTGGAAGGTATTATTGGTCGAGAGGAAATAGGAGTTACAATCATACCATTTCTAAAAACTCTTTCTATTTCTGCGAACTTATCAGCCTTGCGATTAGATTAGGCTGATATAGTTTGAGAAAGATTAGTACATATTGCTTTCTTTGTGGTTAAGTCTTACTTCAGGTTGATTTTAACAATGAAGGCATTATATTATGGAGAAGTTAACTCGTTCTTAGACCAAAGTAGTGTTTTTGCATATATTATTTTTATCTTTGCGCTGTTGAATATTTCAAATGAGAATAGTTTGTTACAAACCATAATGATAGGTGGGCATTTAACAGATATGGGTACGGAAGAGGAAGAGTTGAATAAGATGATGGAGGGAAAATCTAACTAAAATATGTTTATTATGAGTAATAGTATCAAAGAGCTACTATCTAAATTGTCAGACATACATAATGCAGAGCAAGATAGACTTCAAAAAGAAGAAAAAGAAGGAGAAAACTTTAATGTGTTTTCGGCATTGAATATATGCTCTGACGAAATGCGCTTGCATTCACGTTTGCTTGCAACATTATTCAATCCCAAAGCAAGCCATGGCTTGGGAAATGAATTCCTTAGGCAATTTCTTGTTACAGCTATAAAGGTAGATGATAATTATATTACACACTGTAATGAGAGTATTGCCGAACGATATGTAGGTGAAGTAACAGAAACTACTGGAGGTCGCATAGATATTATTCTTGAAGATGGTAAGCATGGCATTATCATAGAAAATAAAATCTACGCATGTGACCAACCTAATCAATTACTTCGATACCATAACTATGGAATGAAACAGTTTGGAGAAAATAATTTCAAATTAGTTTATCTTACTTTATATGGTAGTGAACCGTCTTCAGATTCATTGGGAGGGGGACATTTTGAATTTATCAAACTTTCCTATGCACAGGATATATTAGGATTGTTAGATAGGTTAATGACTACTTATCCACAAAAGCCTATTCACCGCACCATTAAAGACTATATCACAATTATTAAACAACTTACTTATCAAGATATGGATACAGAATATCAAAAAAGTATTATTGAAGAAGCCATTAAGTCTGACAATATTGATGTTACTTCCGAATTGCTACTGTTACAGGAACAAATCGGAGATAAATTAAGAAGAGACTATATAATTAAGCCCCTAAAAGACCTTGGATTTAACGAACGTCAAGATGACAATGGAGCTTTATGGAAAAGTTTGAATAGCAAAAAAAATCATTTTATCGTTATTAAAACAGACGAAGCCTATTGGAAAGAAGTGTGGATTGCGGTTGCTTCGGAGGACAAGACTATTCCGCTGCAACCTAAATTAGATTGCTTTACACGTGAACCAACCCAAAATTATCCTTATGGTTGGAGTTGGATTTCTGATAACGCAGCTAATAACTGGCATAATCCTGCTCAATATCCAGCAATTGGAAAAGAAGAAGTGTTAAAGTGGATAAAGAATAAGATTAGAGAAATAGAAGATTGTTTCAAAGATTAAGATTTAGAAAAAAAAATGGAAGAATTGAATCAACTCTTAGATTTTGGGGAATCATATCCACAATTTGTTGCTTATCATTGTTTTGGTGATAAAGCTACAGAGTTTCTGAGCAGTCTACAGCAGCCTTATAAGGATATAGTTACTTATAATATAGATGACTTACGCCCTTTAGAATGCCTCGCTGTTTTTGTCTTTACTGACAATGCAGAAGTATATATGTTTGAAATAGACGCTTTTATTAAACAGTATAATAGTTTAGTTGGTAGCATTTTTGTTTTAGACCTACACCCTACTTCGCAGTATAAAGTTTTCAAGGACAGGTGGAAATTCTACAATATTTTCACCTCACACTATTATACTTTGCAAGATAATATTCTTCACTTTTTGATGTTTTTCCATCATTTCATAGAAACTGTTGGACTCATAGGTATGGACTTTAATGATTTTAGGATGTGTGCTCGTACAGCAACATATATTACTTCGGGAACAGCCCCTTCGTTAGACCAGCCCATTTGTCCTATATCCTATAGCAATAATAATATTCGTACTGTTATGCTCGGGCTGGAGTTGCAAAGCCTTGAAGCAGACAGGGCAAAGGAGAATATGGATGTGTTAGCCTCTTTCTTTGAACAACTTCCAGATAATGTAGAAATCATATGGCAAATTACTCCTAAATGTGGTCACCATCATACAGAGTATATTGTAGGTTTTGATGAGGACCCTATGCGGGATAATGATAATTCATAGTTCTTTGATATGAGAATCCTTCAAATCTCTGATACACATAATCGGCATCAACTGTTGACCGATATGCCTGCAGCTGATGTTCTTGTCCATTGCGGTGACTTTACCGATATGGGGACGGAAGAAGAAGTGCTTGACTTCCTGAATTGGTTTATATTACTGCCTTATCCACAAAAGATATTCATTGTTGGCAACCATGACCTTTGCTTGTGGGAAGCAGATGGGATAGAAGACTTGCCTGATAATGTTCACTTCCTTCAAGACCGAGGTTGTGAGATTGATGGTGTAAAGTTCTTTGGTTTAGGTTATAATCATCCTGAGAGTTTGATACCCGATGGTATAGACGTTCTTGTAACTCATGAGCCTCCTATAATGATATTGGATGAAAGTAACAATACGCATTGGGGGAATGCTCCTCTTCGTAATAGAGTGATGAAAATCAAGCCTAAATACCATTTGTTTGGTCATGCTCATGATGCTTACGGAATAGAAAAATACGGAGATATTGTGTTTTCAAATGGTTCTTCCCTTGATGACTATTATGAAGTTTGCCATAGTCCTCGTTTGATTACATTGTGATAATATGCTTTTTATAGTATGGTTAATTCGTTTCTCAATATAAAGTTTCTTATCATGTGCTGTTACGGTTGCCTGGTATAAGAATCTAAAACTCACAATTGATTATATTTGGAGAAATATATTCGCCTCCTTAGACTTTTCAGAGAAGGGACACGATTCAAATAATAATTTTCCTGTCACTTCTGTCACTCTGAATGACGATGTAACAGATTAGTTTACAGGCGTTTCTGTCTAAATGTTAAAATGACAGCAAGATGAAATAAAAGTATTGTTGGATGTCGGTCCGTTATTCTCTTATGCTGTGAGCGTAATACTCTTTTTACCTAATCAGTTACAATAAGAAAGTGAAAACGAAGATGTAGATTTGGAGTTGTCATAGGAAAACGTTATATTTGCAGAAAATAAGCTGCACTCGGCAAATTGAAAGCAAGCTTTCTTTGCTCTCGTTTACATTATTTTTGCAGAAAAATATAAACAGGAGGTATAATTATGGCAGGCACAATGACAAACATCGAGAACAATACGATACGCATATATTGGAACGCATTGCGTTCGATGAGTAAGAACATTCGGTTGGGCTTAGCTGTGAAACTTACTAACTCTGTACTCGAGGAAGAACGCAAGGAAATGTCCGGCGAAGCTTATACAGAAGAAATGCTTAATAAGTTTTTTGGGAAGTGGGAAGGAAACGAAACTGCTGAAGAACTGATCGGTATCATCAAGCAGAGCTCCTAAAGTCAACAGAGAATGTAAAACACTTTGCACGTATAGAAGGATTAGAAGTGCAAAACTGGTTTAGAGGTCAATCGGTCATTAGACTAAAGTACGTGTAGGCTCTAATGAGCGATTTGGGTTAAACAATAATTACGACTATTTTAATAATAAGTTTGTTTGATTAAATATATTCTTAACATTACTTGTTAAGAAGTGTTTTTCCTATTTAACGAATGGTAAAAATCTTCCCATTGTTGAAGTAAAAAGCTAACTTTGCTTGTACTTATAATGTATAGACATTTATAAAAACTAAAAGCATAAAACTATATTTACAATGAAAAGTTTAAAAGATATTCTGCCTTGGGAGGACCGTCCAGAAGGATGCAAGGATGTGATGTGGCGTTATTCAAAGAACCCAATCATCGATCGTTATCATATTCCAACATCAAACAGTATCTTCAACAGTGCTGTTGTTCCTTTTGAAGACGGCTACGCAGGAGTGTTCCGTTGCGATAACAAGGCGGTACAGATGAACATCTTTGCTGGTTTCAGTAAGGATGGTATCAACTGGGAAATCAATCATGAGCCTATTAAGTTTGAGGCTGGTAACACTGAAATGATTGAGTCAGAGTATAAGTATGACCCACGTGTTACATGGATTGAGGATCGTTATTGGATTACTTGGTGTAACGGTTATCACGGACCAACAATCGGTATTGCTTACACCTTCGACTTCAAGAAGTTCTATCAGTGTGAGAATGCTTTTCTACCATTCAACCGTAATGGTGTACTCTTCCCAGAGAAGATTAACGGAAAGTATGCGATGTTGAGTCGTCCAAGTGACAATGGTCACACTCCTTTCGGCGATATCTATATCAGCTTCAGCCCAGATATGAAGTACTGGGGCGAGCATCGTTGCGTAATGAAGGTGACTCCATTCCCAGAAAGTGCATGGCAGTGTACGAAGATTGGTGCAGGTTCAGTTCCTTTCTTGACCGATGAGGGTTGGCTTTTGTTCTATCACGGAGTAATCAACACCTGTAATGGTTTCCGCTATTCAATGGGTGCCGCTATCCTTGATAAGGACAATCCAGAGAAGGTTCTCTATCGTACTCGTCCATATCTTTTAGCCCCAGCTGCCACCTACGAGTTGCAAGGTGACGTACCAAACGTTGTCTTCCCATGTGCTGCTTTGCAGGATGGCGAGCGTGTAGCCGTTTACTATGGTGCAGCTGATACGGTCGTTGGTATGGCATTTGGCTATATTAAGGACATCGTAGAGTTCACAAAGAACAATAGTATTTTATAAGATGTTAAGTGTTGGGTGTTGGGTGTTGATGATTTGTTAGGTGATAGGTGTTGGGTGTTGGGTGTTGATGAATTGCTTAGAAGTAAATAATGATAGCTTCATCACAATTCATCACCACCCACCATCCACCACCTAACACCCATCACCACCTAACACCCACTACCTATCACCTACTATTCATCACCACCTAACACCTATCACCTATCACCCAAATGAATCGTAAATTCCTATTAGTACTACTCCTTTCCTTGTCTTTTCTTTCGCTGAAGGCGACTGATAAAGGTAGGGAAGAGCCTGTTGATCTTGTCAATCCTTTTATCGGAACATCTAATTTTGGTACTACCAATCCGGGAGCAGTATGCCCTAACGGATTGATGTCAGTAGTACCATTCAACGTAATGGGTTCTGATTTGAATAAATTTGATAAGGATGCACGCTGGTGGTCAACTCCTTACGAATATCATAACGTCTTTTTCACGGGCTATTCTCACGTCAATCTGAGCGGTGTGGGTTGTCCAGAAGTAGGCTCATTGTTGCTTATGCCTACGACAGGAAAGCTGAATGTAGACTATAAGGAGTACGGAAGTACATACGAAAAGGAGGTTGCACACCCCGGTTATTATTCTAATTATCTGAAAAAGTATAATGTGAAGACAGAGGTAACAGCTACTCCTCGCAGTTCTGTTGCACGTTTCACATTCCCGAAAGGAGAAAGTCATATCTTGTTGAACCTCGGTGAAGGACTCACAAATGAGTCGGGTGCCATGGTGAAGAAGATAAGCGACACAGAGTATGAGGGTATGAAGTTGCAGGGTACATTCTGTTATAACCCTCAGGCAGTATTCCCAATTTACTTCGTGATGCGTGTCAGCAAGAAGCCTACGGAGGCTGGCTATTGGAAGAAACAGCGTCCGATGACAGGCGTAGAGGCTGAGTGGGATGTCGACAATGGCAAGTTCAAGCTTTATAAGACCTATCACAAAGAACTCTCTGGCGATGATATCGGTGTATGGATGAACTTCAATACTGAGGCTGACGAGCAGGTAGAGGTGCAGATGGGTGTGTCATTCGTAAGTATGGCAAACGCTCGTGAGAATCTTGATGCCGAACAGCGTGGAAAGAACTTCGACGCTATTCGTGCTGAGGCGCGTGCTAAGTGGAATGATGATCTCTCTCGCATCCTCGTTGAGGGTGGTACAAAGACAGAGCGCACGATCTTCTATACAGCTCTTTATCACGTCCTTATCCACCCAAATATTCTGCAGGATGTCAACGGACAGTATCCTGCTATGGAGGGTGATGAGATTCGTACGGTGAAGGAGGGTAACCGTTATACGGTCTTCTCTCTGTGGGATACCTATCGCAATGTGCATCAGCTGCTTACGTTGGTATATCCAAATCGTCAGCGCGACATGATTCGTTCGATGATTGGGATGTACGAGGAGCATGGCTGGATGCCAAAGTGGGAACTCTTCAGTCGTGAAACTTACACGATGGAAGGCGACCCAGCTATCCCTGTTATCACTGATTCTTGGTTGAAAGGTCTGCGTGGTTACGATATCAATAAGGCTTACGAGGCATTCCGCAAGTCGGCTTTGACAAAGGGAAGTGAGAACCCGCTGCGCCCAGATAATGACGAATACATGGAGAAGGGCTATGTAGCTTTGCACGAGAAGTTCGACAATTCCGTTTCTCACGCCCTCGAATACTACATTGCCGACAATGCCCTTTCACGTTTGGCTACGGCATTGGGTAAGAAAGATGATGCTCGCTTGTTCCACAACCGTGCTTTGGGTTATCGCCATTACTTCAGCAAGGAGTTTGGCTTGTTGCGCCCATTGATGCCAGACGGCACCTTCTATAAGCCTTTCGATCCAAAGCAAGGAGAGAACTTCGAACCATCTCCGGGCTTCCACGAAGGTAATGCTTGGAACTATACTTTCTATGTTCCGCATGACGTTATGGGACTCGCAAAGCTCATGGGAGGACAGAAAAACTTTGTGAATAAGCTTCAGAGTGTGTTCGACAAGGGTTATTACGACCCTGCCAATGAACCAGATATCGCTTATCCTCACCTCTTCTCTTATTTTAAGGGCGATGAGTGGCGTACACAGGTACAGACACGCAGACTCTTGAAGGAGTATTTCAAGAACGCACCAGAGGGCATCCCGGGTAATGATGATACTGGAACCATGTCGGCTTGGGCGGTGTTTAATATGATAGGATTCTATCCTGACTGTCCGGGCGATCCATCTTACACGCTCACTTCGCCAGTCTTTGACAAGGTTACTATCCGTTTGGATAAGGCACAGTGGGGCAGAGATAACCTCTTGATTGAGACTGTTCGTCCAAATGCTGAGGCTGTTATCATTAAGAAGATAGAATTAGGTGGTAAGCCATTGAACCGCTATCGCATTACGAATGACGAACTCTTGAAGGGTGGCGTATTGAAGTTCTATCTAAAGTAAACGACTACTACCCATCAAACCTCCCACGCTTCCGACGGTCTTTAATGTCTTATTACATTATATATAATGATAAAAACAGACATTGTTTGCCGTCTTCTATCCTTGTCCGAACGCTTCGGACAAGTTGTGTGGAGCCTTAACACAAGTTGTGCGGAGCCTTAGCACATTTGGTGCGGAGGCTTAATACGAAACAAAAAGGTAGCAGTTTGGAAGGCAGTCTACTATCAGAAAGGTTTTGAATGACCACAGATAGGAATACAGACAGCCGACAGCCATCGAAGAAAGAGACATAAAGTAAAAACAAATAATAAAGAAATAAAACCGAAATTTATACTCACGTTATGAGAAAAAAAGTTCTTTTGAGTGCAGTTTTCCTGTTGTTTGCAACAGCTGTTTCTATGCCTGTTGCAGCTCAGAACATCATTCCACAACCTGAGAATATCAGTCTTTTGAAGGGTCAATTCAAGCTGAATAAGGGTACGAAGATTGTAACCAATCTTACAGGTAGTGATTTTAAGGTGTTGAATCAGTACACTTCTGAGGTGCTGAAGCATCCATTAGCATACGCAAAGAACCCTTCTAAGCAGGGTACTTTCCGCTTGATTTGTAAGGGAACAGCCAAGCAAGCAGCGCAGGCAATGGACAGTGTTCGTCTACAAGGTTATGAGTTGGAGGTTACACCAAAGGGTATCACCATTCAGGCACTGACTCCAACGGGCTTGTTCTATGGTTTGCAAACCGTTCGCCAGCTCGAAAAGGATGGCCAGATTGCTTGTGTAAAAGTGAAAGATACGCCACGTTTTGCTTATCGTGGTTTGATGATCGACTGCTCTCGACACTTTTGGTCGAAAGACTTCTTAAAGAAACAGCTCGATGCGATGGCTTATTTCAAACTCGACCGCTTTCACTGGCACCTCACTGATGGTGGTGGATGGCGCATGGAGGTGAAGAAATATCCACGTTTGACCGATGAAGCCTCTTATCGCACACAGTCTGATTGGACAAAGTGGTGGATGGATAACGACCGCAAGTATTGTCATAAGAATACGCAAGGAGCATACGGTGGCTATTACACACAGGAAGATATCAAGGATATCGTACGCTATGCAGCTGCGCGCCACATTGAGGTAATCCCAGAGATTGAGATGCCTGGTCATAGTGATGAGGTTGTATATGCTTATCCAGAGATATCATGTACGGGTAAGCCTTACACCCAGTCAGACCTCTGTGTAGGTAAGGAAGCCACCTATACCTTCATGGAGAACGTGTTGAAAGAGGTAATGCAACTCTTCCCTTCTAAGTATATCCATATCGGAGGAGACGAGGCAGAGCGTCGCACATGGAAGACTTGTCCTGATTGTCAGAAGGTGATGAAGGAGAATCACTTAAAAGATGTAGCCGAGTTGCAGAGCCATTTCACCCATCGTATGGAAGAATTCTTGAACCGTAATGGTCGTAAACTTCTCGGTTGGGATGAGATTATGGAAGGTAAGTTGGCTCCTAACGCAGCCGTGATGTCATGGCGTGGAACCGAAGCTGGTATCGAAGCTGCAACAAGTAAGCACCATGTAGTGATGGCACCACAGCAGTTCTATTATCTGAATATGTATCAGGACAATCCGATGGAACAGCCAAAGGCACAGGGCGGATATACTCGTTTGGATAAGACTTACGACTATGAGCCAATCCCTGCAGAGTACAAAGGAAGCAATCTTGAGAAATATATGGATGGCGTTCAGGCGTGTGTATGGACCGAGTTCATTGCTGAACCAAGCCATTTAGAGTATATGCTCTATCCTCGTTTGTTAGCTTTGGCAGAGACAGGTTGGACAAAGAAGCGCACTGGTTACGACAACTTCCGCAAGAGAGCAGTTGTAAATGTTGAGCGACTGAAGCGTGCGGGCTATAATGCCTTTGACCTTTCGAAAGAGAAGGGTTCACGTATGGAAAGCCGTAGTGTGACACAGCATGAGGCATTGGGTAAGCCTGTCACTTACTTAGGACGTTATGCAGAGAAGTATCGTGCCGAAGGTGACAGCACACTGACCAATGGTTTGCGTGGCGACTGGGGCTATCTTGAGGGTCGTTGGCAGGGCTTCATCGATAGTACTGGCGTGGATGTAGTAGTTGATATGGGTAAGGTTACGGACATCCGTGACGTTCGTGTTGACTTTATGCACCTCTATGAATCGGTTATCTATACGCCAGAAACAATCGAGTTGATGGTGTCAGACGATGGTAAGAACTTCAAGACGATTGACACAGTACGACCAGGTATTAAGGCTTCAGAGGACTATCTCGTCTATCCTTACAAGTGGAAAGGAGATGTCAAAGGTCGTTATGTCCGTGTGAAGGCACTCCCTCGCGAGAAAGGCGCATGGATTTTTACAGACGAAATCATCGTCAATCAGAAGTAAACGAATACTTGATGAGCCGTTGAATGACGGCTCTGTCAAGACATATAAGACAAGAAGATTAAAACAATTCAGTATATGAAAAAAAGGTTCTTAACTTTAATGGCGTTTGCTGCAACCAGTCTTTTCGCTTTTGCGCAGGACTATACGCAGTATGTTGACCCATTTATTGGAACAGGCGGACACGGACATGTGTTCCTTGGAGCTAATGTTCCATTCGGTAACATTCAGGCTGGTCCTACACAGAAGAAGCAGGGCTGGGACTGGTGTTCTGGTTATCATTACAGCGATTCAACAGTTATCGGATTCGGACAGATGCACCTTAGCGGTACGGGTATTGGTGACTTGGGTGATGTATCACTCCTCCCTACTACCAATCCAGCACAGCGTGAGGTGAAGTTTGCCCATCGTGCCGAGCATGTAACCCCTGGTTACTACTCTGTAATGTTGGCTTCTGGTGTTCGTGTAGAGTTGACTGCGACCCAGCGTGTAGCCTTCCATCGTTACGCTTTTCCTGCTGATGCAACAAAGGGTTACGTTATTTTGAACCTCTCACAGGGTATCGGATGGGACAAGATGACCTCTTGCAGTTTCAAGCAGGAGTCGGCTAAGACCGTCAGTGGCTACCGTATGTCACAAGGATGGGCTAAAGACCAGCGCGTTTACTTTGTGGCAGAGTTCTCACAGCCTGTTAAGTTGGAGTCAAACGAGCGTGACACAATCGGTGTCTTTGCTTTCGACAATGCTGAGCAGCCACTTCTCGTGAAGGTAGGTATCTCTGCTGTGAGTGTTGAGAACGCTCGATTGAATATGCAGAAGGAACTTCCTGGTTGGGACTTCCGCAATGCTGTTGCTCAGGCAAAGGATGAGTGGAACCGTGAGTTGAGTAAGATTGCAATCAAGACACAGGACGAGAGTGCAAGAAAGATATTCTATACAGCAATGTATCACTCAATGATTGCACCTTCTGTCTTCAATGATGTAAACGGCGAATACCGTGGTGCAGATGGTAAGACGCATAAGGGTGACTTCACTGATTACACCACCTTCTCACTTTGGGACACCTATCGTGCAGCGCATCCATTGATGACGATTATCCATCCAGAGAAGCAACGCGACATCGCACAGACGATGCTTCATATCTTTAAGGAGCAGGGTAAGTTGCCAGTATGGCACCTTGTGGGTAACGAGACCGACTGTATGATTGGCAACCCAGGCGTTCCTGCCCTCGTTGATATCGCACTGAAAGGCTTTGATGTAGATAAGAATGCAGTCTTTGAGGCTGCTAAGGCTTCTGCTATGCTTGATGAACGTGGTATGGGATTGTTGAAGAAGTATGGTTATATTCCTTGTGATCTCGACCCAGAGCATGAGACTGTAGCAAAGGGATTGGAGTATGCTTTGGCTGATGCATGTATTGCAAAACTCGCCAAGGAATTGGGTAAGACAGCTGATTATAAGTACTTCTCAAAGCGCAGTCAGTCGTATCGTGACTTCTACTTCGATAAGAAGACGAAGTTTATGCGTGGTGTAACATCTGATCGTAAGTTCCGTGAACCATTCGATCCATTCAGTACTGTTCATCGTCAAGACGACTATGCAGAGGGTAATGCATGGCAGTATGTATGGCTTGTTCCACACGATGTGCATGGTCTTGTTTCTGCCTTCGGTGGTGAGAAGCCATTTGTTTCAAAACTCGACTCCCTTTTCATCGTTAGTGGTGACATGGGAGCAGAGGCTTCACCAGACATCACTGGTCTGATTGGTCAGTACGCTCACGGTAATGAGCCAAGCCATCATATCCTCTATATGTACAACTATGTGGGTCAGCCTTGGAAGGCAGCGGATAAGATTCGCTATGTACTCAAGAACTTATACCACGACGACTTCGATGGTTTGAGTGGTAACGAGGATGTGGGTCAGATGTCTGCATGGTACATTCTTTCCTCTCTTGGCATGTATCAGGTAGAGCCTGCAGGTGGTAAGTATATCTTCGGTACACCGCTCTTCGATGAGGCTACGGTGAACGTTGGAGGTGGTAAGACCTTCCGTGTTGTGGCACATAACAACAGCGATAAGAATATTTATATTCAGAGTGCTAAGTTGAATGGCAAGCCTTATACCCGTTCTTACATTGACTTCAAGGACATCAAACGTGGTGGAACACTTGAGTTTGTAATGGGTAGCAAGCCTTCTCAGTTTGGTGTTAAGCCTGCTGATAGACCCTAAAAGTTTTTGGAGTGAAGGAGTTAAGGAGTTGAAGGGAGTTAAGACAAATGTATTGTTGGACTATATTAATAAAAAACATTACGTTGATATTGAAGTCATCAGATTTTGACCCATATAACATTTGTCTTAACTCCCTTCAACTCCTTAACTCCTTCACCCCTAATAGTGCATCAATCTTTAATACTAATAAACAGCTATGACGAATTTTAATGATGTTGTATCACAGTTCCGTATTGAGGGAACTGTTGAGAGTGTAAGTCCAATTGGTAATGGACTGATCAATGAAACACTGCGTGTAAAAACTGTAGATGCTAATACGCCTGATTATATCTTACAGCGTATTAACAACGCCATATTCACCGATGTAGACCTGTTGCAGCATAATATCGAACTTGTAACTGACCATATCCGCCACAAGTTGATGGAGAAGGGTGAGACGGATATCGAACGTAAGTGTCTGCGTTTCGTACAGGCTAAGGACGGTAAGACCTACTACAAGGATGCTGACAACCTCTACTGGCGTGTGAGTGTCTTCATTCCTAACGCTGTTACAAAAGAGGAAGTAAACCCAGAGAGTGCTTTCTGCTGTGGTGAAACCTTCGGTAACTTCCAGAATATGTTGGTCGACTTGAAAGAGCCATTGGGTGAAACAATCCCTGACTTCCATAACATGGAACTTCGTTTGCGCCAGTTGCGTGAGGCTGTAAGTGCTGATAAGGCTGGTAGAGTGGCTTCTGTGAAAGATATGATTGCTGAGTTAGAGAGCTATGCAGACGAGATGTGCCTTGCTGAACGCCTCTATCGTGAGGGAACACTGCCTAAGCGCATCTGCCACTGTGATACAAAGGTGAACAATATGATGTTTGATAAGGATGGTAAGGTGCTCTGTGTTATCGACCTTGACACCGTTATGCCAAGCTTTATCTTCTCTGATTATGGTGACTTCCTGCGCACTGGTGCTAATCATGTGGCTGAGGATAGCGACAATTACGATGCTGTCGGACTGAAAGAAGATGTATTCTGTTCGTTCACAGAAGGTTATCTTAGTACTGCTGGCAATTTCCTTACACCAGTAGAGACCAGCCATCTGCCATACGCTGTGGCACTCTTCCCATATATGCAGTGTGTTCGTTTCCTTGCTGATTACATCAATGGAGACATCTATTACAAGACAAAGTATGCTGAGCACAACCTCGTTCGCTCACGCAATCAGCTCTTGCTCTATCGTGACGTACGTCGTCATGACCAGATGATGGCTGACTTTGTGAAGAAAACATTGAAGCAATGAAACAATTAAAGGTAAAACGTTTGGAGTGTCAGCAGGTGAAAGCTGTTGACATTCCAGCCCTTTTTAAGGATAATAGCGTATCTTATAATAAGATAGACACAGTAGACTGGCCAGCAGAATTCCCTTATTGTCCACAGGTTGAGTTTGCTATTGCTCATAAAGGCGATGCCATTCTGTTGCATTATCGAGTTGAAGAAGACAGCGTACGTGCTGAGGCTGGCACCGATTTAGGTCCAGTTTGGCAAGACTCATGCTGTGAGTTCTTCTGTAGCCCTGATGAAGAAGGCGGTTATTATAACCTTGAAAGCAACTGTATCGGTACGATATTGCTGTGCAATGGACAGGGACGAGAGAATCGTACTCATGCTCCAGCAGCCGCCTTAGAGCAGATTGATCGTTGGGCATCTTTGGGTCGTGACCCCTTCGAGATGAGAGAGGGACGACAGGCATGGGAACTCACACTCGTTGTTCCTGTTAGTTCTTATTTCCGCCATACAATAGAGAATCTCTCTGGAAAGACGATAAGAGCCAATTTCTATAAGTGTGGTGACAAGACATCGCAGCCTCATTTCCTCTCCTGGAATCCCATTGCCTTGCCTTCTCCCGACTTCCATTGCCCTGCTTTCTTTGGTGAACTGAACTTTGAGTAAACGATAAAAGAAATAAAATGTAGTAAGTTTTAGGGGTATGAAAAAGTCCCTATCACTTACTACATTTCTTTTTTATATACCCGAAGGAATGGTTTTCCGTTAAATCTATGGCTGCGTTTCGTATACCTTTAACAGAAGAAGCGAGGTTACTCATTAAATAAAGACATGACTAAGACGCTCATCTTCCTATTTTATTGTTATCCTTCGATACAGAAAACCTTTTCATTTTGATACATCAAAAACCGCAGATAGGGTTCTGAAAAATCATTACATTATTTCAAGTAAAACATCTATTAATAAGGGTGAAATCACGAATAAAAAGTGAGTTCATAACCTGCAGGAAATCAATAGGTTATAAAGTAGTAAAGTAAAAGGTGCTTAATTAGACTTCAAAAGGGCGTTAGTAAGGGTCTTAAAGGGCACCTTTTGCAAATCAATTAAGCGTCTTTTAGAAGCCAAAAGAGCATGTATTGATTTTGAATAACATAAAAATAGTTTACAAACATCAGAAATATGAGAATAAAGGATATTGTCTTTTGAAGGTAAATAAAAGACGCCTATGTTTACTTTCGGTTAAGACTTTAATTATTGTGACGTTTCAACTCTTGCGCTACGCAAGAAATACTTGCGTCACGAAAAATAATTTTCGGTTTACTTGGAAATGAAAAACTTATTCATTACCTTTGCAAAGTAGTATATATCAACTACATCAATAACTTAGCTTAGTTGCTTTTTAGCAGTTACAATATATTACAATTATGGGAACAGACGCATAACTACATACCTTTTATACACCGATAATCATACATGAAATTGTGGGATTTTTTAAGGACATATATATCAAGTACATGTTCTTTCCTTGCATCACTTTGTTCTATACTTAGTATAATATTAATGCTTGTGAGCAATGAGACTTATACGCTTATTGCTTTAATTGTCTTATGCCTTGGGTTTATAATTTTAATATATGGAATCCTCAGAGGTATAAATAAAATCGTTTTAGATAATTCTTCAGAAGACTATCGTCGCATCTCCTCCTTCTGTATCTTTCAGTCACATGATGGGGTAAAATCTACGTTTGAATCTTTTCGAATGATACAATGTAAGCGTTTGTTTCTCACTGACATACCCTATAATTTCAAATGGACAGGAAGTATTCGCCCAAAGTTGTCATCTACATCGCAAATCATAGAAGACATTGTCTTTCATGATGATGAAAAGAAATGGGATGAAGCAAAGATAAAGTTCAAACATCCCCTTAAATACAATGAGAGTACAGTTATTCATATAAAGACTGAGAATGATGATCCTGACCATAAGGCACAGCCGTGGATTAGCTGTAAGTTAGACTCTCCTATAGATATGATGACTTTCCGCGTTCTGTTATCATACAAAGATGCAAACTTTAATAAGCCAGCAATACTTGAATACAAGGAACTGAATACGCAGATAGATGGTGACTATAAAGCCTTAGAAAGTGTTCCTTTTGATAAGGGAAACAAAATGTATTCTTATTGTTGTGCTAATCCGCAGCCTGGTCGTATATACAGACTAAGATGGGAGAGGTAAAGAATCATATTAGTAATCAAGGATATTAGAATAGATTCTGATTATTTGTAGGATTTCAAGCTAAAAGTTATAATCCTCTGGAAGATTGAAAAGACCATTCTTGTTCTCAATATTGAGTACATAGAATGGTCTTTTCTTATTGGATTATTTCAAATTATATAACCATTAGAATGATTATTACAATTTGTTGTTCCCCTTTTCTTTTTCCAATAACCAAACTTTTCGGGCTGTTCCTCCTGCATATCCTCCTAATTCTCCATTGCTTGCCACAACTCTATGGCAGGGAATGATGACCATTAAAGGATTGTGGTGATTGGCATTACCCACAGCACGGGCGGCTTTGTTTCTGCCTATACGTCTTGCCAATTCAGCGTAAGAAAGCGTTTCTCCGTAAGGGATTTGTCGCAAACCTTCCCATGCGAGTAGCTGAAAGGAAGTGCCTTTTAATCGTATAGGGAGGTTAAAAGTCTTACGCTTTTGAGTGAAATATTCTGTTAGCTGACGGCAAGCCTCAGTCAGTAACACGCTGTTTTGTTCCTTGTCTTCCGTCCACTTCGCTACCTTTTGTTTGTCAATCGTATCTTCCCATTGGCAATAAACGATAGCATCTTCTTCCTCGGCAAGTATTAAGTTGCCGAGGGGTGAGGGGTAACGACAGAAGTACATGGTTTATTCTTCTACAATCTCAGCGTCTTCGATATTATCTGTAACCAACTTGTCGCCTGTCACAACCTTTGCTTCTTCAGCCTTCTCGTAAGATTTACGGACAAGATACATACGGATAATCAAGATGAATTCTAAGACGCCATAGTACATAAATGCCCATCCGAGAACTAATAATGGGAGTTGTGCAGTCTCTATTGGCTTACTAATCAACAGAATGGCTACTGCCAAGATGACTGTTGGGAAGAGCCACATATAGGCTGGGACACGAGCGTACTGACGTGAACGAGCGAGGTTCATAAACTGATTGACAGCACCGAGAATCAGTAATGCTGCAAGGATATAAACCACCCATGTGATGAACGTGTTGGGCATGACGGCAAGGATGATACCCAAAGCAATACTGCCGACACCCGCAATAGGGAAGGAAGGTGACTTGAGGTTTTCTTCTTCTTGTTGTCCTTCTTGCTGTTCAAACGTCGCTGTTTTCTTTGCTACTTTCTCCTTTTCAAAATAGTAAGCGATGCAAGAAACCAATCCAGAGAGTAGGAAGAGTATACCCACGGTGATGGTCATCCACGTCATAGTTTCCTCACGATATCTTACGAGGAGGAAACCTGTCACTAATACGATAATAGCCCTTATGGCTGATATTTGAAGTACTTTCATGGATGCAAAAATACAAAATAATCTCTATTCCAACGTTTTACTCCCTGACTTTTTATTATTTTTGCAATAAGAATTGATGAAGTTATGACATTATTATATCTTGTAAGGCATGGTGAGACGGTGGATAACGCAAATCATATCATGCAAGGACAAACACCGGGAGAACTGAATGAGCAGGGTATCAAGCAGGCTGAAGATCTTGCAGAACGTTTGAAAGATGAACCGATAGATGCCTTTGTTTCAAGTGATTTGCAGCGTAGTATTCATACCTGCAAACTGATTGCTGCTCCTCATGGGAAGGCTGTTACGACAACTCCCTTGCTTCGTGAACGTGACTGGGGTTCGTTTACTGGGAAGTATATTCCTAATTTGGCAAATCTAAATGACCCCTCTTTATGGCCAGATGACATCGAAAGCTTAGATGCTTTGAAGGCTCGTGCCAAGGATTTCCTTACATGGTTGAAGGAAGAATATCCTGATAAGAAGGTGCTTGCCGTAGGACATGGTATCATTAATAAAGCCATTCAAAGCGTTTACTTTGATAAGCCGATGAATGAGCTGAAGCCAATGAGCAATGCCGAGGTTAGGATGCTTGAGCTAAACAAGTTGACGAGTGAACAAGTTGACGAGTGAACATGTTGCTTGTGGGCATTCATTGATAGAAGTCAGTAAGTTATTCTGTCTTTTCTTGTTTCGTTTTCTCTTTTTTATATCATTTTGGTTGTTTTTTATAAAAAATGTTTTAAACCTTTCATATAGTAAAAAATATTTTATATCTTTGCAAGTGTGTTTTGTAGAAATAGACTCTGTTTAAGTTACAACAGTATAACTAATAATCCAAAAAATGAAGTATGCTTTAATAACAGGTGCGTCACGTGGAATAGGACGCTCTGTAGCCTTGCTTTTAGCAGAACGGTACTCTATTATTATCAATTATCAGTCTAATGCAGAAGCTGCTCAAGCAGTAAAACAGGAAATAGAGACCAAAGGCGGACATGTGGAACTTCTTCCTTTCGATGTTTCTGATCCGAAGGCGATAGAGGCAGCCATTGACACATGGGAAGCATCTCATCCTGACGAGTTTATTTCTGTATTGGTAAACAATGCTGGTATTCGTCGTGATAATGTTATGTTTATGATGTCAGACGAAGACTGGCATAGCGTTCTTGACACGAATATGAATGGATTTTTCTATATCACCCGCAGGCTTCTCAAGCACATGATGCCACGTAAGCGTGGTGGACGAATCATCAATATGGCCTCATTGTCAGGTTTGAAAGGTTTGCCAGGACAAGTAAATTATAGTGCAGCAAAAGCTGCTCTGATAGGTGCCACGAAAGCTTTGGCACAGGAAGTGGCTGCTCGTAAGATTACGGTGAATGCTGTTGCACCTGGTTTTATTCAGACCGATATGACTAAGGAACTGCCTGAGGACGAATTGAAGAAACTTGTCCCCGTCGGTCGTTTTGGAACACCAGAAGAAGTTGCAGCTGTCGTGGCTTTCCTTGCCTCTGATGCTGCAGCATACATCACAGGTGAGGTTATCAATGTGAACGGAGGCTTGTACACCTAACACTGTGGCAATCTCAGTTTCCTTTAGCAAGGAAGCGTTTTTGAAGAGACTTTTACCTTTTTCCTGTCAGGACAATCCTGAAGGTTTCATTATATATTGAGAACACGTAAATTAGAAATATATCCTTTCCTACTGATAGGTCACCATTTGATAGTGATAAAGGAAGGTTTGATAATAATTAACAAATGGAAAGAAGAGTAGTTATCACTGGAATGGGAATCTGGTCATGTCTTGGTACTGACCTTGCGACCGTAAAGGCTTCATTATATACAGGAAAGTCGGGTATTGGTATTCAACCCGAGCGTCTTACCTATGGCTATCGCTCAGCGCTGACCGGAATTGTTGAGCAACCTGTTATCACAAAAAAGATGCTTGATAGGCACACACGTGCTTGTATGTCAGAGGAAGCTCGTTATGCTTATATGTCGAGTTTGCAAGCCTTTGCGCAGGCAGAAATCTCTGATGAGTATCTCCTTGCGAATGAGGTAGGATGTATCTTTGGTAATGACTCCTCTGCCCAACCCGTTATTGAGTCATCAAAGATTATGGACGAGAAGCACGATTCAGCCATGTTAGGCTATGGTCTCATCTTCCAGTCGATGAACTCAACAGTGAACATGAACCTCAGTACCATCTTTCACCTGCGTGGAGTGAATTTCACGGTCAGCTCAGCTTGTGCCAGTGGCAGTCATTCTATTGGCTTAGGTTTTATGATGATTAAGCAAGGGTTGCAGGATTTGGTGCTCTGTGGTGGTGCGCAGGAGACAAACTACTATTCTATGGCATCGTTTGATGCACTCGGAGCATTCTCTGCCCGTATGGATGAACCTACCAAGGCGAGTCGCCCATTTGACCGAGATCGGGATGGGCTGATACCGAGTGGTGGTGCAGCTTCATTGGTATTAGAAGACTATGAGCATGCCAAGGCACGTGGTGCGAATATCCTTGCAGAGGTTGTGGGTTATGGTTTCTCAAGCAATGGCGGTGGAATCAGTCAGCCTTCTGACGCTGGCAGTGAGATTGCCATGGGGCGTGCGCTGGCAGCAGCTGGGATGACAGCCGACGATATTGACTATATCAATGCCCATGCAACCAGTACCCATCAGGGCGATATGTATGAGGCAATAGCCCTAAATTGTATGTTTGAGGGTAAGCATGCCCTAATCTCATCCACCAAGAGCATGACAGGTCATGAGTGTTGGATGGCAGGAGCGTCAGAAGCAGTGTATAGCATTCTTATGCTGCAAAATAATTTTGTCGCACCGAATATCAACTTTGAGAATCCAGATGAATACTCTAAAAAACTTAATCTTGCAACGACGACCATAGAGACCGAGCTTGATACTGTCTTAAGTAACTCGTTTGGTTTCGGTGGAACAAACTCCGCTTTAGTCATCAAGAAATACAAAGAATAACCGAAAATATTGTTAAACCTTATAATATGTTGGATATGAAAAAAGACTTCAACGGATTCATAATCCTTATGTTGGCACTTTTATATAGTGTTGTTATCAAGGCACAGCGTGATGAAAGTTATGGTTGGGAACAGGCACCACGTTACAGAGGTTTCATTGGTGAGAGCTATGTCTTTGGCACTGGCGACGACAGCGAGAACAGAAGTTATGTCTATACTTCGCATGGTATGGAGCTTGCACCAGGCTTCTATTTAGGAGGTGGTGTTGGTGCAGCCTATTGGTGGGAAATGGAAGAATGGAATGTACCAGTCTTTGTAGATGCAAGATTAGAGTTCCATAAGTCTTTGCGTAAGAATTTCTCACCTTATGTTGCGACAAAGGTAGGATATAGCTTTGGTGATATTAACGGTCTTTATATTGCTCCTCAGATAGGTTGCCATTTCTATTTCGGTCATAGCAAGTTCGGTATCAGTACCGCCCTTGGCTATACTTATCAAGGTCGACATTTAGATTATGGTCTGTTAGACAAATCCTCTAACGTTGGAGGAGTGGAGCTTTCTGTGGGCTTAGACATTTAAACAATTTCTTAATTCAATATTAACTAATAATAAACTATTATGAAAAGAGTATTATTGCTACTATCGTTTGTGATGTGTTGCGTGGCAACGTTGTTTGCTAAGGCCGATGTGACATTAAAGAGTGGATCTCTTTCCAAGCTCAAGAGTTCAAATGCAAAGGTTTATGTTGTATGGGACTATAGCCATGCCACATTAGAAGGACAGGAAGTGAAGGCTTTCTTGAAAGAGAAAGGACCAGATTGGACACGTGACTACAAGTCAGAGATTGCGCGTTCAGAGCAAAACTTCATGGAACGTTTCAATGAAAAGACGAAGAGTGTTAGAATTACGGATAAGAAAAGTGAAGCCGATTACACCATCGTCATTGAGGTGAAGGATTTCCATTATGGAAGCACAGGCGTATCCGTTCTCATTGGTTTTGGTGCTGGTGATGCCCACATGCACGCCCTGATGACTTTCTGTGAGAAGAATGTAAAGCAACCATTTGCTGTCATTGATGTCGATGGCGTTGCCGGAGCTGGTTATGGTAATGAGAAACGTCGTGTAGAGACCTACCGTGAATTGGCAGAACAAGTAGTTAAATTGATTAAAAAGGCTAAGTAGAATGATATGTCTCTCTTGTTTTAAGACAAGAGAGACTGCTTTGAGAGCGAACATATACTTTACATAACAGGAGAAAGAAGATAAAACAACAAGAGAGTTAGAATGAAACTATTTCAATCAGAAAGTGACAGATACACGCAGGAACAGCTGACAGCACGAGAGGCACAGCGCCTTGCCGAGTATATAGCATGGGGACCAGTAATCTTTCAGGTATCTCGTCTTATGGTGAAATGGGGCATACTGGATACGTTGCGAGATAGCTTGGAAGGATTGACCTTAGAGGAGCTTAAGAAGCAGACCGCGCTCTCAACGTATGCACTGAAGATACTGCTTGAAGCATCGCTGAGTATAGGAACAGTGCTCATTAATAAGGAAAACGACCGTTATACGATATCTAAGACAGGCTGGTTCCTGCTTAATGACCCAGCGACACGTGTGAACATAGACTTCAATCACGATGTCAACTATCGTGGAATGTTCTATCTTGATGAGGCACTTAAGGAAGGTAAGCCAGCCGGACTGAAGACACTTGGCGACTGGCCTACCATTTATGAAGGTCTGTCAAAGCTCGATAAGCAGGTACAGGATAGCTGGTTTGGCTTTGATCACTTCTATAGTGACCACTCTTTTGATAAGGCCTTAAAGATTGTCTTTGCCAAGCATCCTAAGCATCTGATGGATGTCGGTGGTAATACGGGTCGTTTTGCATTACGTTGTGTAGCGTATGATTCTGAGGTTAAAGTCACAATCGTCGACCTTCCAGGACAGATTGGAATGATGCAAAAGAACATCGCAGGGAAAGATGGAACCAGCCGCATAGGAGGCTTCCCGACGAATATCCTCGATAGGGATAACAAGCTGCCAGAAGGACATTGGGATGCCATCTGGATGAGTCAGTTCCTCGACTGTTTCTCAGAAGAAGAAATCTTTAGTATTCTTGTTCGTGTCTCTAAGGTGATGACGGCAGAAACGAGCTTATATATCATGGAGACCTTCTGGGACAGACAGAAGTATGAGCCAGCCTCTCTCTGTTTGACGATGACAAGTGTCTATTTCACGGTAATGGCCAATGGTAACAGTAAGATGTATCACTCTGACGATATGTTCAAACAGATAGATCGAGCAGGGTTGAAGGTTGTTGCGACGCATGACGAGATAGGACAGGGACATACAATATTAGAAGTAAAACTGAAATAATTTATTAAGTAAAGCAAATAATGGAAAGAAAAGAAATTGAAGAGAAAGTAAGAAACTTCCTCATCGAGGATTTGGAAATTGAAGAAGATAACATTGCACCAGACGCAAAGTTAAAGGACGACCTTGGTATTGACAGTTTGGACTTTGTAGATATCGTTGTTATTGTAGAAAAGAATTTCGGCTTTAAGATTAAGCCAGAGGAGATGAAAGGTGTAGTAACCTTGTCACAGTTCTGCGATTATATAGAAAGTAAGGTTGGCTAATACAACGTTTGGCAGTGGCTGGATGCATAGATGGCTGATAGCATCGTTGCGTTGGATGGACGTGAGATTACTCTATGCGTTCACAACGCTCTTTGTTATCCCTATCTGTCTGTTGCTGAATACCAACCATAGTCGAACAACAGCTTACCGTTATTTTCGTCATCGTCAAGGTTTTGGACGCCTGCGTGCAGCATGGAGTACTTATCTTAATCACTGTTTGTTCAGTCAGATAGTAATCGACCGCTTCGCAGTTTTTGCTGGTAAGCAATTCAACATTGAGATAGAAGGTTACGAATCTTTCGAACAGTTAGAAGCAGAAACAAAGGGATTTATGATCTTCAGTTCCCATATCGGCTGCTATGAGGTAGCTGGTTATTCGCTGATCTCAAAGACGAAGCGATTCAATGCCTTGGTCTTTGGTGGTGAGAAAGCCACGGTGACGAAGGGGAGACAGAAAGTGTTGGTGCATAATAATATCCGTATGATTCCTGTTTTGGAGGATATGAGTCATCTCTTTTTGGTTAATGAAGCACTTGACAACAACGAGATTGTGAGTATGCCAGCCGATAGAGTCATTGGCTCTGCGAAGTCGATAACCCATGAGCTCTTAGGTGCTGAGGTCCGTTTCCCAGCTGGTCCTATCTCCGTTGCAACATTGAAAGAGCAGGATGTCCTTGCTGTCAACGTAATGAAGGTATCGGCCAAATGCTATAAGGTATATGTGAAACGACTCAGTTACGACAAGCAGGCTTCACGTAAAGAGCAGATGCAGCAGTTAACTGACAGTTATGTGAAAGAGCTCGAGCGTAAGGTTCGCCAGTATCCTTTACAGTGGTTTAATTTCTATGACTTCTGGACATAATATGACAAACAATATGGTGAATTCTGAGGAAGAGAACTTTTCTGAAGAGAGGTTACGTAAAATAGATGTGCATGAGTTGTTACCACAGCAAGAGCCTTTTATTATGATAGGCTCGCTCGTACATTTCGATAAGCTATTGATAATTACGGAAATGGAAGTGAGAGAGAGCAATATCTTCGTGGATGACGGATATTTCTCACCTTCAGGACTGATGGAAAATATAGCACAGACGTGTGCTGCCCGTATCGGTTTTGTCAATAAATATATTCTTAAGAAAGGTGTTCAGTTAGGCTTTATTGGGGCTGTGCGCAACTTTGAAGTTATCGAACGACCTCGGGTAGGAGACATGATAACGACACGTGTGGAAATAAGAGAGGAAGTCTTCGGAATGACCTTGGTTGACGCAGTTGTCACCTGTGGCGAGAAAGTTTTGGTAAAATCAGAGATGAAGATTTCTGTCAGAGAGCAGAATGCTTAAGCAGAATAACAAAAAGCTATATAGAGAATGAAAGAATTGAAAGCGTCAAAGAAGTTTGCGATCCGCTTCAGTGAGGTTGATTCTATGAACGTGGTTTGGCATGGCTCTTACCCTCTTTACTTTGAAGACGCCCGAGAGGCGTTCGGTGAAAAGTATGGATTGGAGTATATGGGCTTCTTTGCTCACGGCTATTATGCACCATTGGTTGACCTTTCCTTTCATTATAAGAAGCCAATCAAATATGGGATGACACCGCGAATAGATATTATCTATCGTCCTACCGAGGCAGCCAAAATTGTCTTCGATTATGAGATTCATGACATAGAAGATGATAGTCTGATAGCCACAGGAAGTTCCGTACAGGTGTTTATGGACCTTGATTACCAATTGGTATGGGATAATCCTCCTTTCTATCAGCAATGGAAAGAGCGTTGGGGACAGGTAGAAGGTTGATTATTCGTAGTGAAAGAATCTAAAGAAAGAAAGATGGTTTATGTTTTAGCTGATAATATTATATCTCCCTTAGGAACGACGTCTGAAGAGAACTATCAGGCCGTAAAGGCTGGTAACTCAGCGATTCGTCGCTATGCTCCCATGACGGATGGGGTACCAGAGGGGTTTATGGCTTCCTTGTTGTTATCAGACTTTGAGGAGTTAGTATTCAGTTCTGTAAACAAAGCCCTTCGTGCATCAGGTCTTGATGCAACGGATAAACGTGTGGTATTCATCCTCAGTTCGACGAAAGGAGCAGTAGAGGAGCTCGGCAAGACAGAGGAGCATAATTTATATCTTGGAGAAACAGCACAGCACATTGCAACTCGCTTGGGTTTCAGAACACGTCCTATTGTTGTGTGCAATGCTTGTATATCGGGTTCAGCAGCAATGATTTTGGCCGCTCGTTTATTAGAGTTGGGAAAGTATGACTATGCAGTTGTCTGTGGTGCTGATACGCCAAGTAAATTTATTATATCTGGTTTTCAGTCGTTGAATGCTATGTCGTTTGAGGCTTGCCGCCCTTTCGATATAGAGAGACAAGGACTGAATTTAGGTGAGGCTGCTGCTACCGTCGTGCTCAGTCGTAAATGTCCTAACCCGTCAGCGAGTACGCCTCGGAAACATATATGGCAACTTGGAGAGGGATATATAAAGAATGATGCATTCCACATCAGTGCACCATCTAAGACGGCAGAAGGCTTATCAGATGCCTTGCGACAGACGATGGCAGGAATCAATAAGGATGAACTTGCCTTTATCAATGCCCATGGAACAGCTACCCTCTTTAATGACCAGATGGAATCAGTAGCCCTTCAGCATACAGAGCTCATAGATGTTCTGGTTAATGCCTTGAAAGGATATATAGGACATACGCTTGGAGCAGCAGGAATCTTTGAGACAATTCTCTGTATGAAGTCTGTCGACGACCATATCATCTTGGGGACGAGAGGGTATGAGGAGTTAGGCGTGTCAGGCAGGGTAAGGATGAGTTCTAAGCATTGTCAGACTGATAAGACGGCATTCGTCAAGATGTTGTCTGGCTTTGGAGGGTGCAATGCTACGCTCTATGCAGCCTCAGTTGAGAAACCGCTTGAGGAAGGATGTGAGTCAAAGGAGGAAGCGCTCCGAAGCACTCCGAAGGTTATGCCTTACCGTGTTTATATCAATCCAGAGGGAGCGTGGTTAAATAGTAAACCCATTTTGAGCAATAACGAACAAGAGGGAAAAAGCTTGCTGACGACGCTCTATAAGCAGATGATCGGTGATTATCCAAAGTATTATAAGATGGATGGACTTTGCCGTTTGGGTTTTGTTGCGTCAGAATTGTTGTTGCAAGCAGAGAAAGCAGTATCAGAAGGAGATGAGAAGTTGGATAGTAAACGAGCAATCATGCTCTTTAATCACACTTCTTCTATCGCTTCTGACAAACGTTATTTAGCATCAATAGCCGATAAAGATAATTATTTCCCAAGTCCTTCTGTCTTTGTCTATACGCTGCCGAATATCGTTACAGGAGAGATTGCCATTCGCAATGGTTACCATGGTGAGACATCTTTCTATATTCTGACGCAGAGAGACGAGCAACAGATGAAGGACATCATAGAGACTGCTTTTATCGACAAGCAAACGAAGAGTTTGTTAACAGGATGGCTCGACTACAAAGATAGTGAGCATTTTGAAGCAGACTTATACATAGTCAGTTCCAATTAAGGAATAATAAAGTAAACAAAAGATTCAATCGTAATAAAATAAACATTACAATGGAAGAGTTAATTAAAGAGCTAAAAGAAGAGATCATTAAGGCATTAAATCTTGAAGAGATGACCCCAGAGGATATTGATGAGCATGAAGCACTCTTCGGTGACGGCTTGGGTTTAGATTCAATTGATGCTTTAGAGTTGATAGTTCTCTTAGAGAAGAAATACGGTATTAAACTGGATAATCCAGCAGAAGGCAAAAAGATTTTCACAAACGTGGTTGCCATTGCTGATTATGTCAGTAAGAATAGAAAGAAGTAAGGCTACGCCTTTTATATAATGCGTGGTAAGATGAATATAGCAGTAACAGGAGAAGGGATAGTCTCTGCCATTGGCTTGAACAAACAGGAGGTCTTAGCGTCTCTGCTTAAGAAGCAAAGTGGTATTGGTATGATGAAGTATCTCCAATCAAATCATCATGAGTTGGTTGTGGGAGAGGTAGACTTGTCAAATGAACAGATGAAGGAGATGATTGGTATTCCTTCATCCCAGATGATGAGTCGTACGGCTTTGATGGGTATCATTGCCATTCAACAAGCCTTGGACAATGCTCATATCAATATTGCTGACGTCCTGTCACGGAAGGAGAAAGGCGAAGCGTTGCGTATAGTGCTCGTCTCTGGCACGACCGTAGGAGGTATGGATATTACAGAACTCTGCTTCAACGAGCTCAATGAGGATAGCGACTTAGCGTTCTTGCAGCATCATGATTGTGGGAGCAGCACAAATTTCATGGGCGAACACTTCGGAATCTTTACTGAAGCAACGACCCTGTCAACAGCATGTTCTTCGGCAGCTAACGCAATTATCTTCGGTGCAAGACTACTGAAAAACGGTTATGCAGACATCGTTGTGGCTGGTGGAACAGAGTCGTTATCACGTTTCCATCTCAATGGTTTTAACTCATTGATGATTCTGGACCATCAACGTTGTCGTCCATTTGATGCTACGCGTGCAGGCTTGAACTTAGGAGAAGGGGCAGCCTACATCGTTCTGGAGTCTGAAGAGATGGCTTCAAAACGAGGTGTAAAACCCCATGTTTACCTTACGGGATTTGGTAATGCCTGTGATGCCTTCCATCAGACAGCATCCTCTGAAGATGGTGAAGGAGCTTATCTTGCTATGAAGGAAGCCTTAGTGATGGCGCATGTCAGCCCCAAAGAGATACAATACGTTAATGCGCATGGTACTGGGACACCCAATAACGATCAGAGTGAGAGCGTTTCTTTGCAGCGCCTTTTCGGTGCTCATATGCCATTAGTGTCAAGTACAAAATCCTTCACAGGACATACTACAAGTGCGTCTGGAAGTATTGAGGCCGTCATCTGTATCTTGGCAATACAACACCATTTCGTACCTACCAATCTTGGTTGGGAGCATCAGATGGAGAAAGGGATTACGCCAACACTTGGCGTTGAGCATATTACGTTAGCGCATGTTCTCTGTAATTCATTCGGCTTTGGTGGTAATGATTCAGCCTTGTTGTTCTCTCTTCATCCTACAAATAACGATGCTACTGAGGCTTCTCATGATGAGAAAGAGGTTATAATACGCTCACGTGTAGAGATAACTACTGTGGAAGAACTCGGTGGCATCCGTAAGTATGTCAAGCCTTTAGAGGCTCGTCGGATGGGAAAAATTATAAAGAGTTCACTCCTCTCTTCTATGGAAGCCTTGGCAGCGGCTGGTATTGAAAAGCCTGATGCAATCATAACAGGAACGATGTATGGCTGCCTGGAATACAGTGAGCTATTATTGAATCAGATGAAGGATGAAGGTGAGTCGATGTTGAAACCAACCTATTTTATGCAGAGTACGCATAATACCATTGGTAGCAATATTGCCATTAAGACACAATGTCATGGATATAACGTTACCTATACGCAGGGGAAGGACTCACTTTCGTGGGCAGTTCGTGACGCAGAGATGCTCATAAAAGAAGGGAAAGCAAGGACAGTACTTGTAGGCTGTCATGATGAGAGTACACATCTTTTCAATTCTCTCTTGAAGCGTGATGGAGCTGAAGAGTTTCCTTTCATTCATTCAATAGCGATGGTATTGTCATGTGGAGAGTAGTCCTTCTATCCGTTATACAGAGTACGCTTTTAGCCGGCGGACAAGTCTTTCTGAAGTTTGCCCTTCAAAAGATGTTGCCTTTTGGGTGGACACACCAGTTCTGGGGGAGCCTGCTTCTTAATTGGCAGTTTGCTTGTAGCGGTTTATTCTTCGGCTCAAGTTCTATTCTATGGATGTATATTGTCAAGCACTATACCTTGAGCGTTGCTTATCCGATGATCAGCTTAAGCTATGTGTTTGGACTCTTGGCCGCAATCCTCTTTTTCCATGAGTCAGTGTCCGTATTGAAGTGGTGTGGAGTGATACTTATCATAGTTGGTTGTTGTATGATAGCAAAATAAAAACAGAAGAAATATGAAAAAATTATTATTAGTATGCTTCGCTTTGTGTGTTGTGACATTGACTGTTTCAGCGCAGGGCGACAATGAGGCAGAGATAAGACATCAGATAGAGTCTGCAGCAGTAAGTATGAAGACGATGCAGTGTGATTTCGTACAAACGAAATATCTTCGCATGCTCAATGACAAGATGGTGTCTACTGGTAAGATGTATTATCAGCAGAGTGATAAGCTGCGTTGGGAGTATACCTCACCTTATACTTATGCCTTTGTCTTGAACGGTTCAAAGGTTCTTATCAGTAAGGGAAGTCGCAGCGACGTCATCAATGTCAACCAGAGTAAGTTTTTTAAGGAAATAGCTCGTATCATGATGAACAGTGTTGTGGGGAAGGCGCTCAATGACAAACGTGATTTCAAGGTAAGCATTTCGGCTACCTCATCAGAGTATGTTGCAACACTCATTCCGCAGCAGAAACAGCTGCAGCAAATGTTCCAGAAGATTATTCTTCATTTCAATCGACAACAGGCGATGGTTGCCAAGGTAGAGCTTATTGAGAAGCGTGGTGACCGTACGGTTATTGAGATGAAGCATGTGAAAGTAAACAGCCCTATTAATGCAAAGACATTTATTGTTAATTAGTTTTCTCCTGTTTTTCATCTTTGCCGCCACGGTGAAGGCGGATAACGTAGGAACTGTCGATCAACTTCCTTTGCAAGACAGCATAGATAGCAAGACAAGGTATGCCACAACAATAGAGATATCAAAGGGTTATCTCAGTGGGATTTCTGTACTGGTAAGGGAGGCGGATGTCTATCGTGGTGTCTTGTTCAATGAGTTCGGTATAACCGCACTTGAATTCACTTATGACCCCCAGAAGAAGAAAATAAAGTTGGAACAGGTCATTGCCATGCTTGACAAGTGGTATATCCGTCGCGTCTTGAGAAACGACTTACGATGCGTTATGGAGAATCTGATGCGTGGAATTTCTACTTATAAGGATGAGAAATACCATATCAGCTATAAGTTCTCGAGGATAGAGGATAAGACTGGAGGAAACACAATAGAAGGAGAAGCAGATGGAACTGAAGAATAATCTATATATGATAGTCAGTAAAGAGGGAGTTGGTTTAATGGTCAGTTACACCATTAAACTAATCCCCTCTTGTGTTATATACCAAGCCCACTTCCCTGGTGAACCCATCACTCCGGGCGTTTGTATCGTTCAGATGGCTAAGGAACTCATAGAAGAGTTGCTGACGGAACAGACTGCCGTCGCTCATCATTTAGAGATAACGAAGGTGAAGAATGTTAAATTTCTCTCTATTATCTCGCCGAAAGAGCATCAGCAGATTACCTATCAGATAAAGAAACTTGAACAGTCAGAAGCGGAAAAAACCATTGAAGCACAGGTGGTTGTTCTCTATGAAGAAAAGGAAATGGCGAAGATCTCTCTAATTATGCATGTCGGATGATGAACGAAGAGCTGAAAAAGACGTTAAGAAGCAGGCATATTTGTGTTGTCATTCCGACTTATAACAATGATAAGACAATCAAGGCAGTGGTGGAGAAAAGTCTTCTCTACTGTGATGATGTCATTGTTGTTGCCGATGGTTGTACGGATGATACGATGGATATACTGCACGATATCGACAAAATCACCCTCGTTTCATATCCCCAGAATAAGGGGAAGGGGTACGCTTTGAAAGTAGGTTTTAGGAAGGCTTTAGACAAAGGGTTCTCTTATGCGATCACCCTTGATGGTGACGGACAGCATTATCCAGAAAACATTCCACTTTTCCTGAAGGCAAATCAAAAGCATCCACACGCATTGATTGTCGGTAGCCGACAGTTAGATGGCGTGTGCCGTTCTAAAGGAAGTTCGTTCGCTAATAAGTTCTCAAACTTCTGGTTTTATGTACAAACAGGTAAAGCGTTGGACGATACGCAGACAGGTTATCGCCTTTATCCCTTACACAAACTGTATGGCCTGTTGTTTCTGACCTCTCGTTATGAGGCAGAGTTAGAGCTCCTTGTCTTCGCTTCTTGGCATGGCGTTAAGATTGTTCCTATCTCAGTACAGGTCTATTATCCTCCTCGTGAGGAGCGTGTGAGCCATTTCCGTCCCACAAAAGACTTTGTTCGTATCAGCGTTTTGAATACGGTTCTCTGTTTCTTAGCGATTGTTTATGGGCTACCTCTTCGTTTATGGCGTTTCTTTACGTCATGCTTACAGACTGTTTATTCCTTGTTGTTCTTCCTCTTTTTTACCTTAGTTGTCTTTACTCCGTTTGTATGGATATATACGAAGGTCGGCAAGATGACCGAGAAGAAGCGGTATCGTCTACATCAACTCATTTACTTCGCCTCACGATTTGTGATGATACACCATGGCATTCCAGGGACAAAGTTTCTATCGAAGGTAGCAGAAGGAGTCGATTTCAACAAGCCCCGCATCATTATCTGTAACCATCAGTCGCACCTTGATTTGATGTGTCAATTGGTGTTTACGCCGAAGATAATCTTCCTTACGAAAGCTTGGGTATGGAACAATCCCTTCTATGGTTCACTCATCCGCAACGCTGAGTATCTACCAGTCAAAGAAGGAATAGAGAGTATTATGCCCCATCTCCGCTCATTAATCGACCGAGGTTACAGTATAGCAGTCTATCCAGAAGGCACACGCTCTAAGGATTGCAAGATTGGACGGTTCCATCAGGGTGCCTTCTACATCGCAAAAGAGTTTGGATTAGAAATTCTTCCGATGTATCTCTATGGTTCAGGGAAGATACTTCCCAAGACGGGTTACCATTTGCATAAGGGGACATTCTTTATAGAGGTAGATAAGCCTTTGACGCAGAAAGAGCTCTCGGCGATGGGCGACCTGAAGCAACAGGCTTCTACGATGCGTCAACATTATAAAGAGAAGTATGAAGAGATAGTAAATAAAATGGAACAATGACAAAGCAGAAGAAAGTTATCATTATCGGCAGCGGATTGGGTGGACTGTCAACAGGAGCTATTCTCGCAAAAAATGGATATGATGTTTCCGTGTTGGAACAGAACAATCAGGCTGGAGGATGCCTGCAGTGTTTCACGCGTCGAGGTGCTAAATTCGAGACAGGTATGCACTTTATTGGTAGCGCTGCACCAGGACAGACATTGTACAAGCTGATGAGATACTTGGAGATTGACAAGGAAGTGACGCTTTCCCAGCTTAACACCGATGGCTATGATGTCGTCGTGTTGGAGGGCAAGCGATATGAGTTTGCCAACGGTAGAGCGGCTTTCATAGAGAAGATGAGTGGCTATTTCCCAGATCAAAAAGCCTATCTTGAGAAGTATTGCGACCTCATCGAAGAGATTGCTAATGCATCCTCGCTCCATTCTCTTAAGTATGCGGAGTCTGACACAGCCCTAAATATGGAGTATCAATTGCGCTCCATCAGTGATGTGATTGATGAGGTAATCACCGACCCTGTATTAGCAGAGGTACTGGTTGGCAATCTCCCGCTTTATGCAGCTGAAAAAGACAAAACTCCCTTCTCAACACATGCCTTTATAATGGACTTCTATAACCAAAGTTCTTATCGTATCAAAGGGGGGAGTGATAAGATAGCAATAGCTTTGATTCATACCATTAACCGATATGGTGGAGAGGTGCTGACACGGAAAAAGGTAACGAAGATAGTCTGTGATGATACCCATGCTGTTGGTGTGGAGGTAAACGGCGACACGTTGATGCCTTGTGATATTATCATATCTGACGCCCATCCGATACGAACACTGGAACTCTTGGATACGAAACTTATCCGTCCTGCTTTCAGAAAACGCATCAATAACATTCCGCAAACGGTTGGCGGCTTCTCTGTCTATCTACACTTCAAGGAAAATACGGTACCTTATCTCAACTATAATTATTATGGTTATCAAGGGACAAGCCCGTGGAACTGCGAGCATTACACAGAAGAAGATTGGCCGAAAGGTTTCCTCTATATGCACTTTTGTCCTGAAAACGACTCACAATATGCCTCAACAGGCGTCATTCTCTCCTATATGCAGATGTCGGAAGTAGAACAGTGGAAGGGAACAAAGATAGGCAGACGAGGTAAGGACTACGAAGAATTTAAGAAGAGAAAGGCTGAGAAAATGTTGGATGTGTTGGAACAACATTTCCCTAATATACGTTCACAAATCCAAGCCTATTACACCTCTACCCCACTTACCTACCTTGATTATACGGGTACAGAAGGTGGCTCAATGTACGGTAATGTTCGTAACATTCATTTAGGAAGTGCTTGTAGAGTACCACAGAGGACGAAGGTTCCCAATCTCTATCTTACTGGACAGAATGTTAATTCACATGGTATGTTAGGCGTATTAGTAGGTGCTATCGTCACCTGTAGCGAGCTGTTGACAGCAAAGAAGATATATGAACAGATAAAGGAGGCCAACAAATGAAGACAGCAGTGATTATAGGTGGAGGCTTAGGCGGACTGTTTACAGGGGGGGTCTTAGCAAAGGAAGGCTTTAAAGTAACGGTCCTTGAGAAGAATGTGACGGCAGGTGGTGGTCTTCAGACCTTCAACCGCTTTGGTAAGACGTATGATACTGGCATGCACGTCATTGGTGGTATGCAGCCAGGTGGTAACATCTATCGCATCTGTCAGTACTTGGGGATTATTGATAAGGTGGAGTTGGTGAACGTTGATGATGACTGTACAGACAGATTGTATTTCGCTGAAGACAAGGCAACTTACCGTATCAAAAAAGGAAAGGAAGGTTTTGTAAGTTCGCTTTCTGCGTATTTCCCTAATCAGCGTGAAGCATTGCAAGCCTATGTGGACGCCATCTATCGGATGACAGACGATATCAAGCTCTTCCATCTTCAGCCGTCTACCGAGATGTTTCCTATCCATTCGGAAGAGTTCACTATAGCGGCAGACTCCTTTATAGCAAAGTATATTCAAGACCCAAAGCTACGCAGTGTCGTGGCTTATATGAATCCACTCTATGGTGGAAGGAGTGACGAAACACCAGCTTATATCCATGCTATCATCAGTCGACTTTATATGCAGGGAGCAAGTCGCTTTGCAGGAGGTAGCGACAAGTTCACTGACCTTTTGACTTCTGTCATAGAATCAGCTGGCGGCGAGGTACATACTAATGAAGGCGTTGAGTGGGTAGAAATCAACAACCGACACGTTGATTACGTGCGGACAAAGAAAGGCAATACCTATCAGGCAGACTACTATATCTCAGCAATACATCCTTGTTCTTTGCTGAGGTTAATGCCTGAAAATAGCTTCCCAAAAGCCTATCGAACGAGGCTTAACAGTATTCCGAATAGTTATTCTGCTTTCTCGGTTTATATCAAGTTGAAGCCTTGTACCTTCCCTTACATCAATCATTCGGAGTATTTTATGAAGAGATACGTCGATATTTGGAACTTCGGTCAGCATAACAAGGTTTGGCCGTTAGGATTCCTCTTTATGACACCTCCCAATGAGCAGCAGGGCGAATATGCAGACAAGGCGTTAGTTACAACCCCGATGCTTTATGACGAAGTTGCGAAGTGGGAAGAGACAGAAGTGGGAAAGCGTGGCACAGATTACGAAGCATGGAAGGAGGAGAAAGCTCGTGACCTGTTGGCACTCATTGAAGAGTTGCATCCAGGATTCAGTGCCTGTGTTGATAAGATCAATATAGCGTCACCCTTGACAATCCGTGACTATTATGGTAGTAAGGAGGGTTCTATGTTCGGATTTAGTAAAGACTATAAGAATATAGCCTTATCACAGGTACCTGTGGTGACGAAAGTTGACAATCTTCTATTGACTGGTCAGAACAACGGACTGCCAGGATTTTGTGGCGTTCCGCTTACAGCTATCAATACTGTTGAAGCTATCTTGGGACAAAATTATATCTTGAACAGAATAAATGAATGTGTGAAATGAGTAAAAAACGTTACCTGCTATTGTTCTGTTTGAGTCTATCCTGCTTGTTTGTCATGGCGCAGCAGAAGTCAGCCCACATCAACATATGGGAGGGGACAAAGGTAAGGAAGACTGTTCAGCTGACGCCTTATCTGGCAGCAGGGAAACAGAATGTCGCTGTTATCGTCTGCCCTGGTGGTAGTTACCTGTGGCACGACATGCAAAATGAAGGTAAGGCTGTAGCTCAATGGTTGCAGCAGAACGGAATATCAGCCTTTGTCTTGCGCTATCGAACAGCTGGAGTGGGGGCTTTCCTCTTCCCTTATCGGTATGTTTTTAGAGGTGTTCGCTATCCCGATGCCTTAAACGACCTCCAACAGGCGATGCGTTATGTCAAGGCGTACGCCGAAGACTACGGCATTGATACAGCGCGGGTGGCTGCAATGGGCTTCTCTGCTGGTGGCCATTTAGTGATGTCGGCCGCCGAATTGCTACCAAAGGCAGAACGCCCTTATTTCATGGTACCCATCTATCCTGTTGTTACTATGGTCGAGTCCTGTGTACATAAGCGTTCACGCAGGGCACTCTTGGGCGACAGTCGGATGAAGAATAGAGCTCTTCGTGATCTTCTTTCCCTTGAACGGCACGTCCCAACGGACTGTCCTCCCGTATTCCTCGTCAACTGTAAGGATGACCCTATCGTGAAGTATCAGAATTCAGAGTTACTTGATTCAGCCCTGACAAGCCAGAAGGCTCCTCATCGTTACATTCAATATCAGACGGGTGGACATGGTTTCGGAGCTTCAGAGCGTAAAGGTACGGCTGAGTGTCGGCAATGGAAAAAGGAGTTTCTGTCCTGGTTTCACAAACTCGAGGATACCCCTTGAAAATAGACGTAAGCTCACGAAAAAAGCAATCAAACCTTACGTGTATTTCAATTGGGCATTACTTGGAATTCAATTGGGTGTTACTTGAAATTCAGCTTTGGCAGACTACGATTTGAATTGATAATATTAATATGAATAATAAAGTATAAACAGTAATGGAGACAAGTCAATTTGATGATATCAGACCTTATAATGTCGAAGAAATTCCAGCGGCAATGCAGCGCATAGCCTTTAGTTCTTCATTCCCATTTCTGGCGTCGTATGTTTATCCTGACGAACCTTTGGAGACTGTTCGTGAGCGTATCGCAAACTATAAGACAGTACGCGAATTCCAAACGGAAACGATGCGTATGGTCAATCAGCGAGTGATAAAGAACAGCATTACTTCATTTACTTGTTCGGGACTTGACAAGCTGAACCCTGATGAACACTATCTCTTCGTGTCCAATCATCGTGATATTATGTTAGATTCGAGCTTGCTTCAGTACTATTTTGTTACCAAGGATTTCGATACCACGGAGATAACCTTCGGTGCTAACTTGATGATGAATCAGTTGGTCATAGATATCGGGAAGTGCAACAAGATGTTCAAGGTGGAGCGTCCAGGTAATAATGTTAAGGATTTCTACCGTAGTTCTAAGAAATTGTCGGATTATATCCGTTATGTTATCACGGACAAAGGGCAGTCTGTTTGGATTGCGCAACGCAATGGTAGAACCAAGGACGGCAATGATGTTACTGATCAGGGACTCATTAAGATGTTTTGCATGTCGTGCCCAGAGGATAAAATCAAGGCCATTGACCAGTTGCATGTTGTTCCCATTGCCGTGTCTTATGAGTGGGAACCCTGTGACATCTTGAAGACGCTTGAACTCTATGAGTCACAGTTTTCAAAGTACACAAAGAAGCCTGGAGAAGACCTTAACAGCATTCTCACAGGACTTATTCAGCAGAAGGGAAGAGTACATTTTGAGCTTTGCGAACCGATTTCTCATGCCGAGCTGACAAAGTTTGAAGATGCCACAAACAATGAATATCATAAGCATGTAGCGCATCTTTTAGACAATCGGATTAATACGGCTTATCGTCTATACCCTAACAATTATATTGCCTATGACATACGTTACGGTACAACAAAGTATAAGGATTGTTACACGGAGGAGGAGAAGAAAGCCTTTATGGACAATCTTCAGCAATTAGAGAAATATGATACATGTGATATAGAGAAACTAAAGGATATCTTTTTAGGGATTTATTCGAATCCAATAATTAATAAATAGGATGACGGAACCAATTCTACATTTGTATAATTATATGAAGGCACACAAACTGGTCGCTGTGCTTTCATTTATGATAGTTACTCTATTACTGGTTGTCTCAGTACTCCGACTCGGTTATAAGGAGGATATTGCAGACTTTCTGCCTGTTGACAGTAACCATCATAATGCCTTAAAGGTTTATCAGGATATATCAGGAGCAAATAAGATTTTTGCTATTTTCCAGTATCAGGATACCACTAAAACCGATCCCGACGCTATGGTGGGTTGTATAGACTCCTTCGTTGATGAGGTGCAGCGTGCTGATACAGCAAAGCAAATACCCTATATAATGTCTCAGATCGACCTTGAAAAGATGTCGAAGGTAACGAGCTTTGTGTATCAGAATATCCCTTATTTCCTGACAGAGAAGGACTATATCCGGATGGAGAAGGCGCTTCAGCAACATGACTATGTAGTAAAGCAATTGCAACATGACAAGCAGTTGCTAATGTTCCCTGCGGGAGATATCCTTTCTGAGAATATACAACGCGACCCACTCAACCTTTTTACCCCCGTCGTTCAGCTATTACAACGGACGGATACAGATTTGAAGTATGAACTGTATGCGGGGCATATCTTCTCTCCTGATATGCAGAAAGCTATCGTGATGATAGACTCTCCGTATGGTGCAAGTGAAACGGAGAAAAACACAAAGCTGATTGAACTCCTACAGACGTGTGGTAGTAAGGCTGTTGCAAATAGTAAGAATATAGATGTTCATATTATTGGTGGACCAGTCATCGCCGTTGGTAACGCATCGCAGATAAAGTCAGATAGCATCCTTTCGGTCATCATTGCTGTGGTACTTATCATGGCTTTGCTGCTTTTCACCTTACAGAGTGTCCGCAATATATTGCTGATTATCCTCTCCATAGGGTGGGGCTGGCTCTTTGCTATGGGTGGATTAGCTTTGTTCCATAATAGTGTTTCAATCATTGTCATTGGTATAAGCTCGGTAATCTTGGGTATTGCCGTGAACTATCCACTACATTTCATAGTCCATTTGTCGCATACTCCTAAAAGGAAGAAAGCTTTGCGAGAGATTGTCGCACCCCTCCTGGTGGGTAATGTGACGACGGTTGGTGCTTTCTTATCGCTTGTCCCGCTACAATCTGTTGCTTTGCGCGACCTTGGCTTGTTTAGTTCTTTCTTGCTGATAGGAACCATTCTCTTCGTATTGGTTTATCTTCCACATATCACGAAGGAAACAAAGGAGCTGAAGCATACCTTCTTGGATAAGGTGAGTGATCTCTCTTTGGAAAACAAGCCCATGTTTGTAGGGCTTGTAATAGTGCTGACTATAGTCTTTGGATACTTCAGTTTCCAAACAAAGTTCGATGCCAACATGTCAAATATCAACTATATGACGGATGATCAGAAGGCTGACATGGCATATTTCCAGAAGATGATGACGGAGAACGGAGATTACCAAAAGGTATATACTGTTACAACTGATTCAACGATGGATGGTGCGTTGGACAAGAGTCAGCGCATACAGCCAATGTTGGACAGATTAGTGAAGGAGAAGTTGGTACATGATTACAATTCCTGCAGTCAGTTCCTCGTGTCTACCTCCGAGCAGAAGCACAGGCTAAGACGATGGAATAACTTTGTAAGAAAAAACAGGGAGAAACTCACGACAATGCTTCGCTCAGCTATGCAGAGGGAAGGTTTTGCTGCTGACAGCTTTGATGAGTATTATGACTTGTTAGGCAGAAAATATCAACCGCAGCCTGTCTCTTATTTCAATGACCTGACACGCTCGCTCTTTGCAGGTAACATCAGCGTCGATAGTGTGGGCAAGCAATATAATGTAGTCAACATCCTTTCGGTCAATAACAAGAATATCCAGAAGGTAAAAGAATCCCTATCAGAGAAGGACGGTTTCAGCTTTGATATCCAGAGTATGAACAGTGCTATCGCCAACCACCTGTCTAACGACTTCAATTACATAGGATTGGCATGTGGATTGATTGTTTTCTTCTTTCTTTGGCTGTCGTTTGGTAATCTTGAATTGGCCCTTCTCTCCTTTATTCCTATGGCAGTGAGTTGGATTTGGATATTGGGTATAATGGCCTTGTTTGGAATGGAGTTCAATATTGTCAACATCATTTTAGCAACGTTTATATTTGGACAAGGCGACGATTATACGATATTTATGACAGAAGGTTCGATGTATGAGTATGCTTATCGGCGTAGGATGCTCGCATCTTACAAGCATTCCATCATCATCTCAGCCTTGATAATGTTTATAGGTATCGGAACCTTAATCGTTGCTCGTCATCCGGCATTGCATTCTTTGGCTGAGGTGACAATAGCAGGAATGTTCTCTGTGGTGTTGATGGCCTATATCTTCCCTCCTTTGATCTTCAACTTCTTAGTGAAGTCGGGCGATAAGTACAGGATTCGTCCGCTGTCAATAAAGAACCTTGCTGTTATGGGTTTTTGTGCCATTGTATTCTTTATCCAACTGTTTATAGTCTATGTTTTAGGTTTTATCTTGTTAGAATTATTACCTTTCTCAGAGAGAAAACGAGCGTGGTTACGTCGTTATCAGCAGCGTTTGTTCTTGTTTGACTTACGTCATATACCATACGTGAAGTTCCGTATAGAAGGTTTGACAGAGAACACGCTGACGTCTTCTTCAATCATTGTCAGCAATCATCAGTCGATGTTGGATGCTGCCGCCTTTATGGCGATGAGTCCAAAGACTATCCTCATATCAAATGAGAAGGTGAGTTGTAATCCTGTTATCCGGTACATCTACAAATGGAATGGTTTCATAACCTTAGCTGGTAAGGACTCGATTGACGATGAACTGATGAAGAAGTACATAAAACGAGGCTATAGCTTTGTCATCTTCCCAGAGGGAAAACGTAATGACAATTCTTCTATCTGTCGCTTCCACAAGGGCGCCTTCCTGTTGGCTGAACGTTATCAGTTAGACATCCTCCCTGTTATCATTCACGGGCTTAACGTGGTTCTTCCAAGGAATAGCTTTCAGGTGTTCCCTGGGAACATTACGATAAAAGTATATAAGCGCATTAGTGTAGAGGGACAACAGTCCTATAACGAGCTTACTTCTCTGGTCTACGACTTCTATAAATGCGAGTATAAGGCGTTGACAAGGGAGCTTGAGACGGCAGTTTATTATGTTCCTCTTGTCAAGGATCGCTACCGTTATAAGGGGGTTGATAGCTATCGTAACGTATGTAAGAACTTGAAACACAATGATAACTACACGAAGTGGATAGACACAGAAGATGTTCATCCCGTTGTTATCGTCAAAAACAGTGGCTACGGTGAGTTCGCCTTACTCTATGCCTTAGTACATAGAAACACTCAAGTGTTCGTGTTTGAACAGGATGAGAACATAGCGTCTATGCTGACTTATTGTGCGAAGGATATAGTTGATAACTTGGAAGTAATCGATAATATGGATATTGATAAAGAAAAATACCCTGATGCGAAGGTCTTTTCTTTATAATAAGGAATGCGAGTATGAAGAAATATATAGAATCTATCATCATGAGCTGTCTCCTTTCCACGGTGACAACAGCCAGCAGACGACAAATAGGGCAATACCTGTTCTGGAGAATCATAATACAGCTTTTTCCGTTATGTCAACAAGAGGTCGGGTATAGTGGATTTCAAAGCTGTCCAACTTAGGCTGTAAGTACACCTATAATGTGAGTTCTGGAGAACATAGCTGGGTGAACTGGCGCAGGTTTCTATTGGACTTTCTCCCACGTTTATTCAAATAAAAAAACAACAAGATAATATGAAAGAAGATATTCGTAAGAAATTAGAAGAAGTACTACCAATTGTCGATTTAGATTCCGACTTTCTCTTTCAGGAGCTTGACTCTCTTGGGATAACAACTATCCTGATGGTTCTCTCCGATATGTATGGTATCGAACTAAATCGCTCTGATGTGACACCAAAGAACTTCAAGACGCTCGACAGCTTGGTTGAATTAGTTAAGCAGAAACTTAATAAGGATGGTAATTGAAGATAAGTTGCGTGAGAATGCTGCTTTGTATCCTGACAAGGTGGCTCTTGTCTGTGGAGAGAAAAGTCTGACCTATCGGCAACTGTATCAGGCGATAAAGGATAAGGCGGACTCTATGGGGGATATAAGAGGGTGCCTGATTCCTATTGTTGCATATTCCACCGTCGACTTCTTCATTACTTACTTTGCGCTTCACTTGACTGGTGCGGTGGCAGTTCCTTTGCATAAAGACATTCCAGCTAAGAAATTAAACGATTATGCAGAAACCTTAGAACAGGGGATAGTACCTGAAGAAGTGGCTGACATCCTGTTTACCACGGGTACAACGGGGAATGCCAAGGCTGTTATGATAAGTTACCAAACCATCATAGCCAATGCGGAGAACCTTGTTTTGTCGCAAGGGTTCAGTCACGATGTAACGTTTATTATTAATGGGCCTCTCAATCATATCGGTAGCCTTTCGAAAGTTTACCCTACTATCTACGTGGGCGGAACAATACACGTCATCGATGGAATGAAAGACATAAAGGCTTTCTTTACAGCGATTGATGATGCGCCGAATAAGGTCGCAACCTTTCTTGTTCCTGCTGCCATTCGAATACTCATCACCCTATGGAAGAAAGAGCTGATAGCCGTAGCTGATAAGATTGACTTCGTTGAGACTGGTGCAGCACCTTTGGCGGCCACAGATATGAAACTATTCTGTGAGCTGTTACCTCATAGTCGACTTTATAACACGTATGCTTCTACAGAGACAGGTATCATCTCTACCTATGATTATAACGACGGTGCTAATCTTGCTGGCTGTGTGGGACACAAGATGAAGCATTCCTCGTTTTTTATAACTGCTGATGGCTATGTGGCTTGTAAGGGAAAGACGTTGATGACAGGCTACTGGAACGATGAAGAAGCTACGAGAAACGTTCTGAAAGATGGAGTGATAAGGACGGCAGACTTAGGACGGATTGATGAAAAAGGTCGACTTCGTTTGTTAGGGAGGGGAGATGACACTATAAACGTAGGGGGGTATAAGGTCGCTCCATCCGAAGTAGAGGAGGTTGCATTGGCTTTTCCAACAGTGAAAGATTGCATCTGCATTTCAGCAAACCATCCTGTAGTGGGTACCGTATTGAAGTTATTAGTTGTGCCACATAATGGTTATGATAAAAAGAAGTTGATACTTTTCTTAAAAGATAGGCTTGAAACTTATAAGATTCCTGTGCTTTATGGTGAGGTTGAGGTCATACAACGCACCTTTAACGGTAAGATTGATCGTAAGTTCTATGCTGTCTAAGCTGAAAAAGAATGCATTGTAGATTCCCTAAAAAATAAAAAGCGAAGAGGAGCCTCACTCACGTGAGACTCCTCCCCTTCATTTAAATAACTCTCTTTGTTACATCTCTAATTTGGTCTGAATGCAGTCT
>ERZ772920.115-NODE-115-length-46731-cov-5.356993_pt1 | contig 46731 bp, 59 predicted proteins | sample MGYA00511469_ERZ772920 | MGnify/ENA primary metagenome ERZ772920 (study PRJEB29015, sample SAMEA2738069) | human oral metagenome | biome: human oral; feature: human-associated habitat; material: saliva | place: China | collected 2216 ... | reverse complement strand
AGACGGAAATGGAAAATATAGTAGTAAGGCTACCGGCTCCAGAAACCCGATATAATAAATAAGTCAAACAACAAATTTAATAAGTTATGATGATAGTTAGAATAATGTTGACTGCCATTTTTGTTATTTCTATGGTAGTGGCTACACGTCAAGGAGTGGAACTCTTTAAAATAACATTGAAACAGATGAAGTTAAACAACTTAAAGAAGAACTTATTTCTGGAATAGAGAACTTCCACGGCTTAAGACCATTGATGAAATTACCTCAAAAGAAATCTTAATTGAAGTTTATGGTTTAAAATACCCTGTGACTCGGGAAAAAGGAATCTTCTATGAAGTGCTTTTTGGATACTCTCCTTGGGTTCTGCAAAAAGGTTATGAGCATATCTCTACTGAGGATTTAAATAGGCTTCTTTCACAAATCAAATAGAAAAAGGAATTATAGAATTATGGAAATAGTTAGAAAAATATTCAGAGTAGTAGTCATTACAGATGACGAAGTTTCATGGGTTAGTAGCAAATTCTTTGCAACAGAGGCACAGGCGGTAGAGGATATATGGTCCCGTGCTGCTGACGATGAGAAATATCATTCGTACAGAATAGAAAAGTGTTCATTACCTCCTGGCAATTATTTCGAGATAAATGAAGCCACAACACCAACATTTATTAAAGTTCATATGATAGCGAATGTAATTGATGATAAATCTGGCAAAAGTGCTACATATGGGATTGTAGAATACGAATTAATATAAGAATAAAAGGGCTACTCTTTGTAGCCCACAAAAATATAATACAATGAATTTATTCTCAGAAAATGTGGATTTCTATCCAACACCGGACGATGTTATTAACACAATGATGCTAGGGGAGGATATATTGGGAAAAACTGTGTTAGAACCATCTGCAGGAAGCGGAAATATCGTTAGGTGGCTAAAAAGAAATGGTGCAAGAAATGTAATTGCATGCGAAAAAGATAAGCACTTACAAATGTTATTAGTAGAAGAATGTAATATTATAGCTGATGATTTCCTGTCTGTAACGCCAGAACAGATAAGTCACGTGGACTATATTGTCATGAATCCTCCGTTCAGTGACGGAGTAAGACATATCAAACATGCTTTCTCCATTGCTCCAACAGGATGTACTATAATAACCCTGTGTAATACCTCTAATATATATAACAGGTATTCTACAGAGAGAAAGGAACTATATGAGCTGGTGGAGCTATATGGCTGCTGTGAGAACCTTGGTCCAGTATTCAGCTGCTCAGAACGGAAAACGGATGTGGATATTTCTCTTATCAAACTATATAAGGGTGGAGAGGGCGAAGATGAATTTAAAGGATATATATTCTCCAAAGAAGAAGACGAACTTGATAACAACGGATCAGAGGGCTTGATTCAGTACAATGTAGTTCGTGATATGGTTAGCCGATATACTTCAGCTGTTAAACTCTTTGATGAAACAATGGCGGCCACGATAAAAATAAATGAAGTTGCAAAGTTCTCTGAAGAGAGATTTGACTATCTCCCTATCAAATTCACGGCAGTTGACATAAATGGGAAATGTATCAATATTACTCGCCAGCAATACAAGAAACAGTTACAGAAATATTACTGGAGGATTATATTCAATAAACTGAATATGGAGAAATATGCTACACAGAAATTACGTGAACAAATAAATAAGTTCGTGGAACAGCAAATAAACGTGCCTTTCACTATGCATAATATATACCAGGTTCTTAATATGGTAATGCAGACAACAGGACAGAGAATGAATAAAGCCATCGAAGAAGCCTTTGATACAATATGTTCTTTCTCTGCAGATAACTCAACAGCTGGAGAGAAATGGAAGACCAATGCTAATTATATGGTGAACAAGAAATTTATAGTGCCTTATATGACAAGCTATAATTCTCACTATCCTACAGATTATATACGGCTATCTTATTCATGCTATGAGCGACAGATTGATGATGTTGTTAAAGCTTTATGTTATATAACTGGAACTGATTACGAAAAGCAAATGAGTCTAAACAGTTTCATTGATGACACAAGGAAAAATTGGGGAGAATGGTATAAATGGAGCTTCTTCCGTATAAAAGCTTTCAAAAAAGGAACAATGCACTTTGAGTTCTTAGATGAAAATATATGGATGAAATTTAATCAGGAAGTAGCGAAGCAGAGAGGATGGGTACTGCCCAAGAGAAAATAGAATATTTTTTATTTACCTCCTGTCATCTTGATGGGAGGTCTTTTGAACCTTTATAGGGACTGTATATTTTATAGATATAATAATAATCTTAAATAATAAGTATATACGATAGTTACATTATTTATTATATTTACGGTTAAGAATAATTAACATACCTATATCACAAATAAGTATGATTCTTCTTTGTTATTCCAAAAATTATAACTATCTTTGTAGCAGATAAATTAATAATAACTTTGAACAGGGCGGCAACCTATAAGCGGCAACAAAACAATGAAGACAAATCTACAGGCAATTACAAACCAGAGCAGCTCTGAGGTAATTAAAATCTTAGAAACAAACAACTTCTATTATGAAGTCAAAGTAAATACAGATGGTACTTTGTTAATTACTTATGTAGGAGAAAGTAAATCTATTGATAATGCTGGACTTCTTATTCATAGCATGGGCGGTATAGACAAGGTTCTCGCAAGATGTAAGAATTATATGCTGGAAGAATGGGAAACAAAGTTGAAGACAGAACAGGAGAAAATTAAAGCTGATAGAAAAGCTGCAAGAGAAAACCTGCTCAACAGACACTTTAAATACCAAGAGCAGCATGAAGCAGATTATAAATCCTTACTGGAAAAGTATGAAGTCATAGAAACAACGGTAGAAAATATCGGCATTGTATTAAGATACTTGAATGATTGTAACTGGGGAAGCTGGGAACTGCCCAAAATGACAATCGGTTATTCTTGTTCTCAATACGACTGTGATGGAAAACAAGCAACAACAATGATATTGGATACCCCTATTGATATGTATGGGAAAAAAGTCAATAAATTACAAGTGGGTGCACCAAGAGGTCATCTGGTAAATTATCACAGAGTTTGGTAAATTAAAGTATCTTCTAACCACAGTGGTAAGATCTTACTCTTACCACTATAAAACAATCTTTTAAGCCCTCGCTAACACGGTTAAAGTATATATATGAAAAATATTTCTTTTATTAAGAATTCCCTAAATGGTTATAGAGAAATTAAGTCCTATAGAGGACTGAATCTCAAAATAAATATCCTGGATGAAAGATCCAAGGATGCTGATATAATAGAAATCTCCAGAGACTTAGGAAGAGTATATCTTACAAAAGAAAATGATATGTGGACTTCTTCTATCTGGGAAACAGGAAAAGGATTTGCACGTTATATTTTAAAAAAGAATCGTGTGAATTATTCTCTGGAGGTAGAATTCTTATCGAGAGAGAAAGCTGCATCAATAATTGATGCTGAAGCTCATAAAATAAAAGCTGAAGCAGAGAGCGTGATCTCCTGGTGCGATCCGAAAGATAAAAATGAAAAAAGTGGACGTTATTGGATCAATGCATATCATGGGGCAGGCGTTTATCGACTTATTGTCCTTGACGGGGAAATTAAAGGTTCCATATATGGGGGATTTCATGATTGTAACAGATCGCTGAATACTGTAGTAGCTGGTTATCTGTCTTTCAAGAGAGCGATAGAAGAAATAATAGAGGAAAAGCTTGGAACTGATAAATTCCAGCTGCTGAAAGCTGATGGAAGTGGCACTTCTTTCTTCCTAAGAAACCCCGATGATAAGAAATTCCTTAAAACAAAAGAATATGAGGTGCCGTCAGCACAAGGCGGAATGCACCAGAATATTGAAATAGTGTAATATGGATGTTGAAGATTACAGTTCATGCTGGTTCTGTGATAATATCGTGAACCATCCCGAACAAATAGGACTCCTGCATCTTGATTTTCCAAGATGCTTTGTCCTTATTCCAAACTCGTACGAATTCAATATGGGTTCATATGAAGACTTCGAAAATGAATACTGTAAAATACACTGGCTGGATCCCTCTGAGAAAACCTCCCAGGAAGAGAAGAAAAAAGTGCTTCTCAGACTATGGAACTTTCTTGTAATGCAGGAAAGAGTAGAGGAGGATCTTGAATGTGATAGAGAAATTGACGAAAAACTATATGGTGATATTTTATAATGGATAAATATGCTGAAAGAAAAAATATCGGAAAGCTGATATGTCAAGCGAGAGAAGAAAAAAATATCTCCTTGGAACAACTGTCAGAAATAACGGGACTGTCAAGCATACATTTATGTCGGATCGAAGAAGGAAGACTTAATATAGGAATAGATATGCTTTCGCAGATATTAAACGGACTTGATGTTAAAATCATTTTAATATGAAGAAATGTATAACACCCGACCAGGAAAAGAAGGTCATTCAGCTTTATAAGTCTGAAAAATATACGATCAAACAGATAAGACAAATGACAGATGTCCTTTCTGAACAGACAATATATCGTATTCTGAATGAACATCATATACCTAAGAGAAGGCTGAGAATAGTAACAAAGAAAATCAGTATTTCTCTGGATGAGGAGACAGAAAATATTATAAAACTGATAAATCCAAAGAATGTATCCGTTTTTGTATGTGATGCTATAAAGAAAACTATTAATACAAACTTAGATAAATAAAGGAAAGGGTAAGACTATGTTAGAAACATTATTCGCAGCTTATGTTGGTTACAAGACTGTAGACGCACTCCTCACTGGAGGTAAAAAGAAAAAGGGAAAGAAACGTAAAAGCTCAGATTACCGGGATGCACCATCTTGGTTCCACGATCATGGAAAGGATTTCTGATATTACAGGTTCTTACCTCCCATTGAACAGTAACATACAAAATACTTGTAGGGTTCATAACCTGTTATAAAACAAATACGCTCATGGATAAGAGAAAGTTCTTGGATATACTGGAAGAACATAACAAACTGGGATTCCAGAAACAGATAGACTATAACAAGTATTATCTATATTCCATCGTAACGCATTCAACTGCTATTGAAGGATCAACGATGACAGAAGTTGATAATCAGCTGCTCTTCGATGAAGGCCTTACAGCTAAAGGAAAAAATATCATAGAGCAGAATATGAACCTTGACTTAAAAGCAGCTTACGAGAGAAGTATGGAACTCGCTGAAGGGCATACGCCATTCTCTATTGGAATACTTAAACATTTGGCGTCTCTGGTTATGAGAAGAACAGGTGGAGAAGTTAATGGTTTGGCTGGTTCATTTGATTCCTCAAGGGGAGATTTACGTCTTGTAAATGTAACAGCTGGAGCTGGAGGTAAAACATATATGAATTTCCAGAAGGTACCTCATAAGTTGGAAGATTTCTGCAGAGAAATCAATGAAAGAAGGAAAGAACTGTTAGAAAGTCCTGATATATACGAACAGTATAAGTTGAGTTTCATTGCTCACTTAAAACTCGTTACGATACATCCATGGGTAGATGGAAATGGAAGAATGTCGAGATTAATCATGAATCATCTTCAACATGAATTCGGATTGGTCCCAAGTAAAGTATTAAAAGAAAATAAAGGTGATTATATAGAAGCAGTAAAAAGATCGCAAGAGGAAGAAAGTGAGGTTCCTTTCCTGACCTTTATGTTTGAGGAAAATGCAAGGAATCTTCAGAAAGAAATCGAAAACTATAAACTTTCTATGGGAAATGATGAAGTGATAAAACCACAACGACATTTTCGTAGATAGAATATATAGATTAAAAGGATTCCCTTTTAAACTAAATGTCCTGAAACAAATAAAATAACTAAACGATAATAATTATGAGAAAGTTTTTTTTAGCCATGTTGCTTATAGCTATGGCAAGTTGTTTAAAAGCACAAAATAAAGCTACTGTAAATAGAAGTTCTTCGGATATGGTCTATTATTACAGTAACTTTAATGTTGTAAGGATGAAAGATACTGCTAAAAATAAAGATGTATTTGTACCTTCCATAAGTAATAATACGACAGCTAAAATGGAACTATGTAAAGATTCAAATGGACAAATAGTCTGTTTTGACCTTCCTTCTAACGCTATAAACTGGATAACTAATCAAGGATGGGAATTATGGATGCATGATGATCATTACAATATAATTCAACGATGGTTTATTAGAAAGAAGGTAACAAAACAGGAATTAGAAAGACTCATAGCAGAAGATTTAGAAACATCATCAAGTGTAGAATACATACCTTCTGCAGTAGACGAGTTAAAGACATTGATGAAATAAAATCACTATATAAAAGGAACTTCTATAAAGGAGTTCCTTTTTTTTATTTATTAAGAATTTCTATATCATTATTTCCAAAGATAAGACGCATTACTTGATCTCGCTTATCTTTTTTTAATTTTATCTGTAGGGAAACTTCTGGTGAATCTGTGAGAGTTTCTTTTTCAGGTACATATTTCTCAGGATACGTGATAATATCTATTTCTCTCATTGCAAGAGAAGTTGCAAGATTTGAAAGTTGAGTTAAACTTAATTGTACACTACCACTTAATACTTTGCTAAATTGAGAAGGTGATATGTTAATATAGGCTGCCATAGCAACCTGTGTTAAATTCCTATCGTTCATTATCTTACGAATGTTTTTTAAGATATTCTCTGTAAACATATAATGTTCTTTTTTTAACATCTAAAGTTATCCATTGAAAATCAATTAGTTATACTATATTTTGAAATTTTATTTCAAAAAAAGACATTTTTAGTTTCATAATATGAAATATTATTTCTATCTTTGCAGCATAATAATAAGTATTAAATAATAAATATTAATTATGGGAATAAAAATTAGTGGACCATTAAGGAAAATGGAGGTTGGTGAAACAATAGCCTTCCCAATGGAGAAAATTCTATCTGTAAGAAGTGCTGCATCTGGTATCAGTCTGTCTTTGGATCGTAAATATATGGTCCGATCTGATAGAGATACGAGAACAGTAGTTGTAACCAGAGAAAAATAAACAGCCTATGTTAACGCGAAGAGACGCAAGAATGATTGCCAGTGAAGTAAGTGCATTGGTTCCTGGATCAAATATTAACCCAAATGAGGTTTATCTTACAATAGAGGAAGCAGCGGAATATCTTCATATGAAGAAACAGACACTCTATAATAAAGGAAATAAACTTCCAAGATGCAAAATCGGAAAACGTATTCTTTATAAAAAGAGTGACCTTCAAAGACTGATCGAAAGATAGCTGCTATATATCTGTTAACATGACTAAAGTTATTTATAATATCTATATCAGTGAGGATTGTCCTGAGTGGTTGTTGCCCATGGGAGAAGAAATTAAAAAAATGACGGGATTCTCTTTTGGTGAACAGGATGAATTGGAAGCATTTATAAAGAAATGCAGAAAATTCCTAAGGAAAAACCAGATTGATAAAAAGATATTTCTAACAGTAACAGGAGAGGGAGAAAAGGGATATATAACTATACACAGCCTAAATAAATGGAATAATGATATGATACGAATATGCTATCTGAATGTTCAAGGGAAAATATTATTCTCAGATAGAGGATTCCATATTTATCAGCATCGATTCCTACCAGTAGACTAAATAAAACAAAAAACAATGAAAGAGGCGGAGAAAATACTTGAAAGGACAAATGGAGGATTGGAAGTATTCGAATACTTCTTCGGAGAAAATGCTACTAAGAAGCTATTTTTAAATCCTTTTAGAGGAGACACAAGTCCCTCATGTCATCTATACCTCCACAGAGAACAGGGAGGCGATAGATATTATCTGAAAGACTTTGGATCTTCAGAATGGTCTGGCGACTGCTTTTCAGTTGCAGGAAAGATCCTTAATCTCAACCCGAAAACATCTTTTGTGGAAATTCTCCACAAAATAGATTCAGAACTTAATTTACAGGTGTTCTCTGACACGGAAAATGCAACTCCATTAAAACAATGGAAGGCCACAAAGACTACACCGGCTTGCAAAAATGCAGTAATCTCTTTCCGTCCGACATTCAAGGACTTTACTGAAAAAGAAAAAGAATACTGGCAACAATATGGAATTACAAGAGAAATCCTAAATAAATACAACGTACGGAGTATTCATAATTGCATCTTTAATAAGCAGGATGGTAATTCCTTTAGAATTTACGGAAGTAAGGAGAAACCAGCGTTTTCCTACCTGTTCAATGACGGACTGGGCATAAAGGTTTATATGCCTAAGTCTCCAGTTCGCTTCCTATATGCAGGTAAGTTACCTAAACCTTATTTATTCGGATGGGAACAATTACCACAAAGAGGTGAACAGGTATTTATTACAGGTGGAGAAAAAGATGTGCTTTCTCTGGCATCACATGGCTTCCATGCTATTAGTCTTAACAGCGAGACGGCTCATGTCTCTGAAGAGGTTCTAGAAGAACTCTCTAGACGATTCAGGCGGATTATCTTTCTTTATGATTCAGACGAGACTGGAAAGAAAGAGTCGGAACTACGAGTACAAGAACACAAAGAAAAGTATCCAGTAGAAAGAATCATTCTTCCTCTAACAGGAACGAAAAGCGACAAAGATATAAGTGATTATTTCAGAAATGGAAATCAAGGAGAGACTTTTAAAAGACTCTTCTCTTGACTATACCAAGATCCAATCACTCACATAACTAATAATTTAGAATTTGACTTTATAATAACAAAGGAACATTGTAAGAAGATTCTTCCATGATTGAATATTAATCTGACACTTTAATATTTCTTTCATTCAATGTCCTATAAAAAATCGTGGGGATGAGAAATTTAGAAAAAAGACGGTTATCCATGATGAGAAACATACGGGAAGTAAAAATTTCGCAGAATCAGTTGGTAAACCAACAGGTAATAAAACATGCCTTGTTGGAAGAGGGTGTTGACAGTCAGGATATTGAACTTCCTATTAACATCATTGAATTCCAAAGTCTTAATAGAAAGTACAGAGGAATCGGAATTATGAATTCAAAAGGTGGATATGAATTCTATAATAGGAGTATAATGGACTATCCTGTCTGTGTAGGAAAAAAAGGACTGACAATAATTCCTGGAACTGGAGAAAAAAAAGAAATAGCATGCTGCTTCCATGATTCCTTGGATTATATGGCTTGGTTTTCTTATATGCAGAGTCAGAATAACAATAGCAGTAAGATGATGGACTGCTATATCATGGGAGACTTCTCTGCTTTCTCTGATTTGATGAAAGTCGCTGATAAATACGATAAGGTGCTATGCTATTTCCATAACACTCAATGTGGAGAAGTCATGTTAAGTACACTAAAAGAAAAGGCAAAAAAAGCAACTGTCGTAGACAGGAGCTGCCTCTATAAAAGCTTTGAGTGTATGCGTTATTATTGGATGGATTTACTTACAAGAAAATAAAATGGATTTAGTCTGGATCATTATACTTGTTGCAATACTCTACGGGCTCGTAGCGAGTATATTGTATGAGATTAACCATACAAAAGATAATAATGATATAAGATATTAACCTAAAACAGAAAGTTATGATAATAGTTAGAATAGTCTTGGCAGTTATGTTTATTGCTTCTTTGGGAATAGTTATCCAACAAGGTAAGGAACTCTTTAAAATAACTAAGGAGCACCGAGATAAAGAAATTATGTAAAAACTAATATAAGTAAAGATGAATATATCAGAATTAATTCCTCAAATTGCAATAATAGTTATTGCAGGATCTATCTACTTCTCTATTAAAACGATCGTTGCATGGATGAAGAGATTAGAAAGAGAATTCAATGTTATCTATGATAAACTTGATTTAGTCCAGAAACTAATTGAAGATAAGACAGGAAAATGGGCGGAACTGGAAGCTGCAATGGAAGAAATTAACAAAGAAACAAAGAGTAATAAAGCAAATTCTATTGTATCAAACGTTGAGAAATCTTCGACAGAAAATAGTAATGCTTAAAATTAAGTTGCAGCCTTATACAATGAATATAATTTTCATATACAATCAATACTTCAATAAGATGGATAAATTATTATTAAATGGTGTGGGCACTCTTGGAAGTGTATTTAGCACATATACAGTAGGATTGTTTTCCTTAATCTTAATAGGTGTATCATTATTGATTATCCTCTATCGTATTCTAAAATGGATTATTAAAGTCAATGAGAATACGTTGTACTTAAAAGAAGTTTTGCAAACTTATAAACAACTACAAGAAGAGAAAGAGGAAGAAGCAAATAAATCTGCAAGGAAAAACATTGAAAAATCAATGATAGACAAGATTGGCAACGAGTCTAATAAAGAAGCTGATGACATGGCTTTTGATATAATCAATGTGTGCCAGGAACTATTAGGCGAGCCACAGTTTGAGTCTGTGGACGAGATTGTTAGTTTTAACTTTTGAAATTAGTAATAACGAGAGGATAATAGTATGCCAATTAAACCGGAAAACAAAGCACGATATCCAAAGAATTGGAAACAAATCAGAATTTCAATTCTTGAACGTGCGAATAATTGTTGTGAGTTCTGTGGAGTTGAGAACCATACATATCGGACGAATGAATTTACTGGGAAGTTAGCATATATTGTTCTGACAATAGCACATCTTGATCATACTCCAGAACATTGCGATCCAGATAATCTGCGTGCCTTGTGTCAACGATGTCACAATCGTTATGATGCAGAACACAGAAGAAAAAGTAAGAAACAGAATAATAAAAATAAAGATGAATAATATTAAACTTTTATACATAGATCTGTTTTGTGGAGCAGGAGGAACTACCACTGGCGTTGAACAAGCAGAGTTTGATGGAAAGGCGTGTGCAAAAGTTATTGCGTGTGTAAACCATGATGTAAATGCCATTGCATCACACCAAGCAAACCATCCTCACACATTACATTTTACGGAGGATATCCGTACTTTAAATCTATCTAATCTTATTACACATTTAAGAAGAATGAAGGCAAAGTATCCAGCAGCTTTAGTAGTTCTATGGGCTTCGCTTGAATGCACTAATTTTAGTAAGGCAAAAGGTGGACTGCCACGTGATGCAGATAGTAGAACGCTTGCAGATCATCTTTTTCGCTACATAGAAGAGATAGATCCAGATTACATTCAAATAGAGAATGTAGAAGAGTTTATGAGCTGGGGTGATATGGATGAAAAGGGACATCCAATATCAAAGCTAAAGGGTAGAAGTTATATCCGATGGACTAATAAAGTTATGTCTTATGGATATAATTATGACTGGAGGCTATTAAACTCTGCTGACTATGGAGCATACACATCAAGAAAGAGATTTTTCGGGCAATTTGCAAAGAAAGGACTTCCTGTAGCATTTCCTATTCCAACATATTCAAAAAAAGGAGATAGTGGAATGTTCCAGATGTATAAGAAGTGGAAGCCTGTCAGAGAAGTTCTTGACATAAATGATGTGGGACAAAGTATCTTTGCAAGGAAAAAGCCGTTGTGCGAAAAGACTCTGAAAAGAATTTACGCTGGTCTCATTAAGTTTGTGGCAGGTGGCAAAGATGCCTTCTTGGTTAAATACAATTCGATGAGCCAGAGTGGCAAGTATGTGGCTCCGGGACTTGATGAACCATGTCCTACAATCGCTTGCCAAAATCGTCTGGGCGTTGCCAATGTCAACTTTATGTCTAAGGCTTTCAGTGGAGATCCGTATTCCAAGAACCAATCGATAGACATTCCTGCCGGAACTATCACAACTAAGGATCACCATTTCTTTGTTACTGCTTACTATGGCAATGGAGGGAACCATTCTGTTGAATCGTCATGTCCTACGCTTACCACAAAAGACAGGCTGGGATTGGTTTCAAGTCGTTTTTTGGCAAATGAATACTCCTCTGGTGGGCAACTTTCCAGCATTGATGCACCTTGCCCTGCAGTATTGACAACACCGAAGCAAAAAGTAGTTGACTGCTTCTTAATGAACCCACAGTTCAACTCTGCAGGTGGAGATATCAATAAGCCGTGCTTCACTTTGATTTCTCGGATGGATAAGATGCCCCCTTACCTTATCTCCACAGAAAAAGGTATCGGTATAAGGATTTTTGAAACGGACAGTGAAATGACTTGCAAGATAAAGGAGTTCATGGCCATGTACGGAATCATAGATATCAAGATGCGCATGTTGAATATAAATGAATTGAAACGCATCATGGGCTTCCCTGACAATTATACCCTTGTAGGGACACAGACCGAACAGAAGAAGTATATTGGCAATGCTGTTGAAGTCAATATGAGTAAAGTTCTTTGTGAAGCTATCTGTAATAGATTAATGCAAAAGTCTATTGCTATTTAACAAAGAAGCAATTATAAAGATTAAAGTTGGAATGAATAAGATAAAACAAAATGAATCCTTTAAGAAAGGATTTAATATGGCAAAAGAAGAGATTATAAACCTTATCTACGATCTTCAAGATGAATTATGGGGTGACAGAAAGGGATACAACTCTGAAATGAGAGCGCAGATGGAGTTTTGCAAGGAACTTCGAAAAAGACTATTTAATCTCTCACTAGACTAGGGATACTTGCTCTTGTAAAAAATAATGCATAAAGATTTTCATAATAATAAACTATCAATATGACACGTAAAGAACCATTTAAGAAATTACAGGCTAAGCATATTCCTCATAATGAAGATATGATTAGTGAGTTGAAATATAGCTTTTACTTAATATCTTGCATTTATTTTTTAGGATGGTTTCTTATATATCTTATAATATCTGGGATTCTGTCGGATTTTACATGGATATTGCATAGCAGTTTCTTCAGATGGACTTTTACATTATACATCTTTCATCTTTTCTGTTTGATATGTGATGCTTTACTTGGATGGAAAGGCGTAAAAACATGTATAGGAATTCTTCAAGAATTGAATGAAAATAATGCTGTTTCGTGAAAGAAAATTAGAAATAATCTGCGAGACGCTTTATACAGTAGTAATATAAAAACAATATTAAAATCATAAGATCATGGCTAAAGTTGAAATAACAGAATGGAGTGAGTTGGCTATAGTTGAAAAACTGTTGTGTGATTATACTCAGAAAACATCTGAAAGGAAAGATCCCAGAGTTCCTACTGCAAAAAAGCTATTGGAAAGAGTTAGAGCCGCCTTATCGGAAGCTACGAAGGAACTCTAAAGTGGCTCTATTATAATAGGTTGTAATAATAATTAAATTCTACATTATGGTTGCAATAAAAAGAAGAGAGGCTGTCATAGAAAAAATAAAAAAACTCATGGAGCTTCAGCTATCCGCAGAAAGGGTGGGGCAGAAAGGAGAAGCTTATGCTGCTGCATGTGTAATACATAAACTGTTGACCCAGTACAACCTTTCCCTTTGTGATATTGATAAAGATGATCACGATAGCAACGACGGAGATATAATACAGTCAGAAAAATATGATTCCGAAGATGAATATGGGAAGTGGAGACGAATGCTTTTATTATGGCTTGCAAAAGAAAATTACTGTAAGTTGTTTGAAACAGGTAAAGAATATAGTCTTATGTTCGTCGTTGGGGAGAGAAACAACGTCTTTGCGGTAATACAACTGTATAACAGACTCTCTAAGATCTTCCTTGATAAGTCTAAGGAATATCTCATAAAAGAATATGAGGAAAAGCCTGACATGACACTGGAAGATCAAAACAACTACATCGGTTCTTATCTTTACGGTTGTGCAAACGGACTGAAAGAATATATGATAAGCCTTGAAAAGAGCGTCGATGAAAAGTTTCTTGCTATTCGGTGGAGAACGAAAATTGATGACTATATAAAAAAGAATAAGAAAAGCCCGGAAGATCCCTATTATATCTCACTAGATGTAAAGGATAAAAAAGCATTCGCCAAGGGAATGATTGACGGGAGAAATACAAGATTACACGAAGAAATACAATAGAAAATGAGCATATTTAAAGCTGCTAATTCAGACTTAAATAATTCTACAGAAATTTGGAAGCAATGTTCTGTAGAAGAAATGAAGGAAAGAATATCGAAGGAGTATCGTTTGCCCTATAAGGCAATTAGGGAACTAACTGTTCCTATAATGGCAACTAACACCCTGGAAGATGTTAGAAGGGTAGCAAAAGAAATAGAGAAGATGTATAATATCGCATGCTTTCAATTCTCTATCGACAGAAAGGAAAACCAGGCACATCTTCTTTTCAATTTCATGAACAGAGAAAACGGACTGACATATTATTTTAATTCCAGTGATCAAAAGCTAATGTGTGCAATGGCTAAGATTATACTCGGACATTCTGATGATAAAGAAATAGGGAAGAGATATTATCTTCTAAACTATTATAAAAAAGACCATAATGTTTTTAAAAAACTGCAGGAAGCATTACAACATAGGTCTTTTTCACAAAAGAGTTTCCGGATACTCAAAGATGCCTTAGACTACATTGAAAATGTCTGTGAAGGAAATGCTAAGTAAAGAATAAAGGGAGTATATGATGAATTTACAAAACTTAAAGTCGTGGAGGTGGTATCATAACAGTTACATGGTACACCTATGGGTGAATCTTCTTGTCTCTGCTAACAATGAAGATGGTTGGTGTGGTATGATTGAAGTTAAAAGAGGACAATTAATGACCTCTTTGTCAAAATTATCTGCTGATACAGGATTATCAGTAAGGAAAATAAGGACGTGTCTAAGTAACCTTGAAAAAAGTGGAGAAATAACGGAGAAAACAACCAACCACTATCGGATCATTACTATTACTAACTACAGTTCCTATCAAGAAGAAAGGAATTGTCAGGGAGTCAACTGTAAAGAAAGACAAACAAGTGACAAGCAAAAAGATATTGTAAGAGACTATGATACAACGGGTTACGTGAATAGTACCTGTGAAGAAAGTAGTGAATTGACAAACAAACGACAAAGTAATGACAAGGGGACGACAAACATAAGTTCCTATTCTTCAGAGATTTACACAAAAGATAGATCTGATAGAGACAAACAAACGACAAGGGAATTAGAAGAGGACGAAAAAGAAAAAAAACAAAAAAAAGAAAATTCCCCCTACACCCCCTATAAAGAAAAAAAACAAAAAAAAGAAAAAGTCCCGTCGGAGGTGCGCGAAGAAAAAGAGGCGGATGATGAAAAATTGATAAACAAAATCAAATGTGACCAAAGATGGCTGAAGGCCATAGCTGAGTATTATGATATTTCGGCAGACAGAATACTCCAGATGATCAACCGGTATTGTATTCATCGAATCTGTTCAATGAGCAGCTCAGGGAGTATTCGGGACATTAAGAGACATTTCGATAACTGGTTAAGAATTCAATTAAGGGAAGAGAGGTTGAAAAATGAAAGAAAGAGAAGATATGAAAGATGTACAGGAATATCAGCAGATGTTTGCAAAACAGCTAACTACCGTTCAACGTTTTAGTTTGGACATGAGGGAAATTGATGCTATTACTGTTCTCACGGCTGCATATAAGGCACAGGTGGAAAGTCGACAAAGGCATTTTCAAGAAGACGATACCATTATTCGAAATATCGAGTTGGTTGCTTCATGGCTGGCGATGAAGACAAAAAAGCCTGGACTGTATCTCACGGGGCTATGTGGCACAGGAAAAACAACCATGATAAAAGCTATCGATACAGTGATTAATTGGTATTACAGAAATACTCAATGGGCTCCAACAATGACTATCTTGAAAGCAACAGAAGTCGCAGAACTGGCGGTGAAGGATCTTGGTAAATATAAGGCTCTTTCTCAGAGAAAATTACTGGCGATAGATGACCTGGGACAAGAACCTGCTGTAATAACTAATTATGGGAGTGTCATCAAACCATGTATAGATCTGTTGTCAGAAAGGTATGACTTGCAGGTGACAACATTTATTTCCTCTAACCTTGCTCCAGAAAGCATCAAGGAATATTATGACGAAAGGCTTGCGGATAGGTTCAGAGAAATGATGGAACCTATTTATTTCGAGAATAATACCTTTCGCAGGTAATTAAGAGATAAATCTATTTAAAAGACAATCTTTTCGGATGGAAACAAGATTAGCATATGAACGACATAACGCCAAGTTTACAGAAGAAAATTGACTACTCCATAAAGGTAATGCAGAAAGCTGAACGGCTTGCCCTGTCAATGAACGATGATGGCTTTTGGTTAGCCTTTAGCGGTGGAAAAGATAGTCAGGTGTTATACCACCTTGCACTCATGGCAGGTGTAAAGTTTAAGGCGCACATGAATTTAACAAGTGTAGATCCTCCAGAATTTATACGCTTTGTTAGAAAGAACTATCCCGAAGTCAAAATGATAAAGCCAAAGATGAGCATTTATAATATGGCAGTCCAAAAGGGCATATTACCCACAAGGCTGTTACGATGGTGTTGTGCTGAATATAAAGAAACGTCAGGCGCAGGATATACAACGTTAATAGGCGTTAGAAAAGCCGAAAGCGTAAGGCGGTCAAAGAGAGAAATCGTTGAGAGTATAAATGCAAACCCTAAGAAGCGCAAACAATGGAACTTTGACCAATTTTCAGAACACGAGGAAAGTCTTGTGCAGTGTATGGGAAATGGCAAGGAAAAGATAGTTGTTAGTCCTATTCTGTATTGGACTGACGATGATGTTTGGACGTTCCTTAATGCTAATAACATAGAGCATAGCAGCTTGTATGATAACGGGTATAGGCGTATTGGTTGTATCTGTTGCCCGATGTCTTCCTTTAAACAGAAAGTGCGAGAGATAAAAGATTATCCGCACGTCAAAAAGAATTGGATAAAAGTGTGCGCCAAGGTGAAGGAGAAAGGTCTTGAATCTTACGGTTTATCTCCTGATGATATGTTTGATTGGTGGATAAGTGGTAAGTCGTACAAAAGGTGGTATGCAGAAAAATATTTACAACAGAAATTTAAATTCAAAGATACAACCGAATGAACGGAATAACGATAAACGATAAGCAGTACATCTTCACTGCAACAGTCGAAGATTATGCAATCCATTGCGATGAGTGTGATTTAAATAAAGATGGATACTCTCTAACCTGCGATGTTTTGTGTGAAAACTTTCATAGGTTAACACGTGGACGTGGTGGGTATGGAGTGTTTAAGGAACTAAAAGTAGAAAAGTAATATGAAGAAACTAATTTTATTATCAGTGTTAGCGTTTGCGGTCAGTTCTTGTGGCTACGAGATTAGGAAGAAGCCAGAACCGCCTAAACCAAAACTGACAAAGGAACAAATAAGGAAGCAAGAATATGAGCAAAGGTTGAAAGACTATGATGTTCAGTTCTTGTTTGAATGTAACGGAGTAAAGGTCTATCGGTTCTGTGATGAAGGGTTTTATGTCTATTTTACAGATGCAAACGGAATGACTAAATATCAGTTCACCACAAAAATGGGAAAGAACGGTGTTACAACAACGTATAGAGTTAAATCTATTAATACAAGGAGGTAACATAAAAAGTAAAATAATATGGATAAAAATAAAATGATAGAATGGATAGGTACTCAGAATGTCGGAGTATCTTCTAAGACAATGTGGGTAGCTTTGATGTGTCCTAAATGTGTAAATGGTAATAACAGTTGGAATTACGATGTTCCACACGATGCAGATGATTTTTCACGCTGTTATCATCTTAGCAAGTTTGCAAGGTTAAGTTTAGATGATTTACGTAAAGTTGAAAAGGTATTCCCATACTGGAAGCCTATCATTGACGAGTGGGCTAATCTTGTTTCTGCATACGTTGGTATGTGCTATGATAGTGTCTTTGATATTTTACAAGGAAAATATGATGAAATTATGAATCTAAAAGGACTCACAAAGACATCAGAATCTACTTGGGAAAAAGTATGATTAAATCATTAATACTTCCAATCCCTTACAAATGCTTATGTTATGCATTTGCATTTATAAAACGGGATATGGCTTAGTTTATATATTGTGGTGGAATATTAAAGTTGTCTTGCCTTATTGTTTGCACTTAAATTGGATTGGTAGTTGATATTAATTTATAAAAATGTGATTATGAAAAATTTATTATTAAAAAAGTTCTCTGAAAAAAGAGAGGTAGTATTTATGAAAGGAGAAGTTGACTTACTTAAGGGTGTTCTTATAGAAAAAGGCTATAAGGAAGTGCGTGGTGAAAACTTTTATCTAGCGTTTATGAAAGACTTTCCTTCTGGAGTAGAAACAGATGTCTTTATAAAATACAGTATTATTTTCGACATCATTTTTAAGGAAAGAACTCGTGTTGGAAGCGAATATAAAATAAACGTCTCATTTATTTTAAATGATGAAAGTGGGGATAAAATATTACAAGATCATCCGTATCATGGACAAGATATAGAAGAAGAAGAAAAATTAGCAGAGTCTTTTGAGCAATGGTGGAACAAGACGGAAAGAGATAAAGGATTTAAACTATGGAATAATTTTTGGAAACAAAAGCGATCTGCTCTCCCAGTGCTAAAAGCAATGCTTATTGATTATTATATTGAGGAAATGAATAAAGCGGTAGAATGTACTAAGAAAGGGGATGAAAATATACATGATAACTCTACAACAATTATAGGAGATATCTATTTCAAGATCTTTAAAGAAGAAATATATGATGAGCCGAGTGTAAATGAACGTATCAAAGATTGGGAAAATACGTGGAATGAAACAAATAAATCATAGGAGGAAATAAAATGACATTGAATGAAATTGTAACAATTTTGGGTGAGGGAACAATTATGGTATTAGTTACTCTTGCTGTATATGGGATTGTAATATCTATGGTAGGAGGGTGGACATTGTTAGGAAATTTTAATAATAGACTAAAGTCTTCTCTACTAAAGTCTTCTCTACTAAAATCTATTCTTGTAGATTATTATCTTGAAGAAAAGAAAAAGTTTAATTATTATGACACTGATAAAGACAAAATGATATACAAGCATTCTTTGATACTATTAGAAAATATCTATTTCAAGATCTTTAAAAAAGAAATATCAAAAGATATGTAATTATGGTATAAGTGACAAAAAGAGACCTAAAATAGGTCTCTTTTCTTTTATATAACAAGATTTACTTTAATGTAAAAAAGTAATAGATAAATAAAAGGCTGATTTTCTCATGCCTTTAACCATAGTATGTGTTGTTACCTTGGGCCCATAAAATTATCCCCATTCAAATGTATCATATGTTCGGGCATATCTGCAATCCATACCTCAGTTTCCCATGCCAGCTTTTCGGAGAACCTTTTGAATTTAGCAAAACTTAAAAAGGCAGTGACAAATATTTTCCCTGATTTTATTCCAGAAGTCATTTTTTTTATATCTATTAATTTTATCGAACTTATGCTTTGAGAGAAAAGAGATAAAAAATTATTCTGCAGAAGATAAATAAAAACGAGTAAAGATGGTTCTTTACTCGTTCTTATATAAAAGTAATGTATAACTTTATTTCTGGATACTGAATGTACCGACAGGAATAGATAAACTGCTTACTATTGAAAAATAAAATATTCCATATTCACCTGGTTGAATCTCTTTTTCAGGGATGGTAAGTATGTAGGATTGTTTTCCAAATTTATGGGCGGTAAATTTTATATAACCGGCCTTTTCTGCTTTCTCGGTTCCAATAATTGCTGGCTTTATTTGCATCCATTGAATACGACGATCCTTCTTTGAACTGTTGAAACGGACAATGCGATATAGTTCCATTGGATCCTGAGAATTATCTTCTCCTTTGACAACAATATTTATATCTTTCATGTCTTTAGGAATGACATATTCGGAATGGGCTCCGTCGAAGGCAATGTCCATTCCTTCTGCTCCAGCAAGAACATTTGCAGCATCTGCTACTTGCCCAACGGAAGCAGCGGTACTGACTGTTCTCATTCCATCAATAACTGCTCCTGCTGAACCGGCACTAATGCCTACAATAGAGCCTGCTGCCATGGCTACAGTAGAGACGTTCCCTATTATCTTGGTCCATTTTGAAACTTTGTTCTGATGCTTCTTAATAGTACCGTTCTCTTTTGGAAGAATAGTAAAGGTACTGTCTGTATTCATAAGACAGTAGTTGTTTACAAACTCTGGCTCCTTGACTTTGGTGGAATCCTGTCCAAAAGCTGAAATAGCCGACATGAAAATTAAAGTAATAAGTAGAATCTTTCTCATAACTTATATGATATTTTAAAATGTTTTCTAGGTGGCAGCAGAAATTGAAAAAGATTCTGACTGTCTTCCTTAAAAGGGTTTATTTTGTGAACAAAGGTAATGAATTGTTGATAAAATAAGATAAAGATACACTGTAAAACTATATTTTTAACAAAAGAATCCTTGGTGCTCACGCATCAAGGATTCCCGTATCGATAATCATAGTCTCTATGATTTTTATAACTTTAAAACCGATGTAAAATTACTAAAATTTAATTGGATATCAAAGAAATAGTTTCTAAAAGAACCGATTTAACAAAAATCCCTTCTATACATCACGTACAAAAGGGAGATACAAACCTTACATAATTAATTAACTTACCTAAAATCATGTCAAGTCGTTAACTACTTTCATAAAAATTTAATGCTTATCGAATATAACTTATAGTAACATTATACTGCAAAGATAAATGTTATTCATTATATGAAGAAAAAACAAATATTATATTTTCAAATTTAACAATTGAAAAAACCTCTGCCGGAGAGACAGAGGTTAGGCGGAGTTAAAATCTTTGAGAGGGAAACTCAATGAATTTACAATGCAAATATAACTATTTAAAGTAAGAGGAGCAAATTTATAAATACAAAAATAGAGATTTTAACATTTATAACTATACACATATTTCTAAATACATCAATGATACTATCTATCTAGTGGTGAACAGCTTGTTAAATTCTGAACTTATAGTTCTCCTTTTATTAGGCAAAAATTAAAAATATCAAACAAATAAGTCCTGTTGCATAAAAAAGAATGTTTGCAATAAAGATATCTAATTCCTTAGCCTGTCTAGAAAGAATCTTATTTCTCTTAATATTATAAATAGTTTCTTTTACTAGCCGTTTAGTACATCTTATTATTAACAAGACGATCATTAATTTACATAAAAGAAAGATGAGTGTCATAACTATAAATATAGATGATTAATTTCTTACCTTTAACGGCATGTACTTTCCTAAATATTAAAAGAAAAATAATATTGATATTTTACTTCTAATATTTTTATATTGATAACAATATATATTGTTTAGAAATTATCTATTATATCATTGATGCGCCCATGAAGCTGCTTGTTGACTTTTATCTCACCATATTTCTTCTCATACCTTTTGAGAAAACCTGAGATTCCTGCACCAATAATATCTTTGATCGCACACCCTTCCAGCTGACAAACTGCACGCAGTTTATCCATATCAGATTTTAATACTACAGTACTTATTTGCTCTGTTATCTCTTTTCTAGGTTTGGGACCACGTTTCTTAGGAGATTCAACAGCATCAGTAGAAATTGGTGCTTCTACTGTTGAAGACTTCAAATTTTGTGGTTCTGTTGGAGTCGAAACTAAACCTGACATAAGATTCTGAATCGAACTATTGAGATTTTTCTTTGCCATATTTTTATATTCATTAATTGATTTCTTTGTGAAAAAAGAATATTTATAATAATCTTGATTTTAATTCTGATGTAAAGAATGTATAGTCTTGTGCCCCATGACTGTTGGGAGCATACTCTACTATATTGGATGATTCCAAAGGAGCCTCTGCTATGGTGACATTCTTTCGTATCTTTACATTAAATATAAGATCTCCCCAAGATGATCTCAATTGCTGTTCTATACCAGAAGTTAGATTTGTCTTTTCCCACCTTGTTATTAGAACACCTGTTATGTGGGCAGAAGGATTCAATAAATCATGAATGTTTTTAATAAATTCATTGATCATTGTCAGTCCTTTAAAAGGAAGAACTTCTGCAACAAGAGGAATTATTATTTCATTGGCAAAACAACAGGCATTTAGCGTTAAAAGACCAAGAGAAGGCGGACAATCCATTAAAATGAAGTCATATTGTTCTTTAATAGGTGAAAGGGCACGTGAGAGAATGAATTCTCTTGAAATGACTGGTGCTAATTGCAAATCTGCTAGAGCTAATTCCTGTGATGAAGGTATGAGATCAAGATTCTCTTTAATAGAAAGCGGTTGGGGTACTTCATTCTTAACCAGGATCTCATATATACTTTGATAATCCGTAGTATTGGTAATACTGGAAGTTAAATTTGCCTGAGCATCCAAATCAACAAGGAGAACCTTGTTTCCGTATTTAGCAAGGAGTGATCCTACACTTGCTGTAGTTGTTGTCTTACCAACACCTCCTTTGTGGTTGGCAAAAGCAATAATTTTAGTTTCTTTTTTCATAATGATGTCTATTTATAAATGTATATTGTTGTATTTACTAATTTTTCTATTTCTGAATACAAAAATATATGTATTTTCATCATCACAAAAACATACATTGTTAAATTTATGATTTTAACATTCCAAGACTTTCATTTCTATAAAATGAAAAACTACAAGTATCTTGAAAAGATTAAATCAGTGAGACTTGTTCCACAAATCTCAAATTTATAATCATTCTCAATGAGTAAAAACCAAAGCAATATCCAATTGAATAATTATTTCTTTGAAGATCTAATCAGTGTACCTGCTTTGATGATAGCTTTCTTGTTTAGAACAGTTCCTCCTTTACTTAATCCTACACGTTCAAGTGAAGATTGTTTTATACCTATTTGTTCGGAAGATAGAACTGAATATATTGCAGGAATTGACCCAAAATAATAGTTCTTTCTACCTTCAAGAAGTTGTACGTGAATAATCTTTGTCATATAGTTCTTTTTTATTGCAAATATACAAAATAATGATTATATACGATATATTTATATGTTATTTTTTTATTTGTAATGTAACATTACCTTCTTTATTACGATGCAATTTACCTGAAAGTTAACTTCATCTTTTTTGAATTGTTAATTCAGAAATAAAGGTGATTAATATTTTATTTCTATTTCATTAATAAATACATTTGCAACAGATAATTAACGCATAAATAAAATGAAAAAGGACAGATTTCTATTATTATTATCATGCTTCTGCATGTGTTTAGTATCTTTGGTAGGAGAATCCTGCGAAAGAAAGTCTAAGTATGTTTTTGACAACGCTGGACAAGCTGTACAGGTGTGTAGGGAAAAATTGGCGACTTTGAAGCAAACAGATAAGGCTGATATTGATGAACTAACTAAAATTACAAATGATTGGCTAGAGCTAGAGGACTCTGTATATACCACGATGGATCGTGATACTACAGTAAAAATAAATAGCAAAGTAGCAGAAGATTATTTCAGAGTGGCAGATTCAATACATCACGAAATTACAAGATTGACGACCTCAGAAGATCGAAGTTTACGGGATGTTATATCCTTAAAGATTAATACGGCAAGAGGTCGAAATAAAATGATAGAGTCGAAAGAATATAAAGACGCTATTACTTATTTTAATAAACTTGATGAAACACCCCTATACGGTACTCCAAAAGCTGCATTGAATGCATATGTTAATCTACTAAATTCAACAAAAAAATTCCATAAACTTAAGGATGTCAGCGATTTTATGACAAAAGAAGATATATGTTTCAGATCATTAATACAGTTTCTACCTGATATACCACAGAATACTCTGAAATATATTACAGACAAAACAGGAGAGATATTCGGCCAGGTGTACAATACTGTAACTGGAGAAGGAACCGATAATAGGAAAATGATATTCCTAACAATGAGATTCAATAGAAGAATGGTTCTTAATGCACTGGCATGTGAAAAAGATATTAATGCAAAAAGAAGACTAAGTAGAGAGACTAGGGCAAACTATAGATGGATGCTCATCCAACCTATGATGACTTTAGATAATTATTCTCTGACATGCCTAAGCAATGATCAGGCAGAACAAATTTTACGCATAGCCGATAAATTGCCAGAATATATATGCTACCTTGATGGCAACACAAAGGAAGCAAAAAAGGATGCAGATAAGCTTACAGATCTACTGTCAAAATATTTTCTCCGCTCATATCTGAAAAGTTTAGTCTAATTTAGTATAATAATAACCAAAAATATATATGAAAGGAACAATAGATTATTTAAATGAAATGTTAGGTAAAAGTGAACTGTTATCTACATCTGAAACTGTTATCGAAAAAAAAGATACATACACGGAAATATTCTATCCTGGAAAAAAACAGTTCTTGTTTTCTGATGTAACTAAGATTTTACCTAATATACATATTCTATATAAGGCAGAGTCTGAAGATAAAAACAGAGAAAAATGGATTATTTTCGGATACCCGTCTGTTAATAATATGTTTATCATATATTTGAATTCAGATCTATTTGGAGTAACTGATCAAATTACTGCAGAAATATATGAGAGTATAGAAAACTTCTATAAGAGACTACATATGGAACTTAGAAAAGAACAGGGAAATATGGTGAGAACTGAACAGATATCACTTAAAGAACTGATAGCAATATTCTTTTAAAAATATTTACAAAATGGTTTACTTATATTTAAAAATAGCTTTAGCAGTAATTCTATCTGCAATGCCTTTTATTTTTGTTGGATTAGTCAAACCTAAGGCTAAGAAAAGCAGATGGAAAAATATTTTTACCCTTACTAAAATCAATTCACAGTGGGTGGCAAATGTTACAGAGAAAATAAGAAAATTCATTGTTCGTATATATGAAGCAATGAAACATTCAGACAACGCAAGGAAGTTTTTTATAATGATCCTAATCATAACTATGATTTTGTTCCAGTGGATAGATTCAGAGGCAGCACATACTGCTGTAAGAAAAATAGTTCTACCAAATGGACAGATTATTAAATCAACAAGTGTTGTAACTGGTTTATTTCCATTTTTGACATCACCTATTATAACTGTATTAGCAATGTTGTACACTTTATTTATGTTTAAATACAAGTGGGCAAATGCACTGCTAGTTAAAATCAAGAAAAGTATTAAACTAACTATCTTCTTATGTGTTCTTATCATAATATCTATGATTGTTGGTAAAGGAAGATTCTTCCTTGCTGGTGAATTGATTTTTCTGACGATAGCATGGGCTATGATGATGCCTCTGAAAACAGGTAAAACTGGACCTAATGGAGGAATCAAAATAAAAAAAGAAAAATCAAGAAGAATCGATGATTTTACAACGGAAAAGAAAGTGGCATAGACTATACTATTTAAAAAGAAATACAAGTAGTATTTGAAGTGCAAAATTATATCATTAATATATCAAAATAATATTTCAAATAATCGTAATGGAAACAAAAAATACAAGTAACGAAAGTAGTATAAATAAAGGTCTTAATAATGATAGAAAACATGATATGGTGATTGTCACAGATTTCCAAGCATGGCAATATCTTTTTCGTGAAGAGGCAAGGAAGGAGAAAAAATATAGCAAGGCTGAAGCCTTCTATTTTTTGTTGTCGAATCAAAGAATCTCATTCCTGACAGGGGAAGATGATTTTATGATCTACTCGATTGTAAAGCTTATGAGAGAGTGGAAATGGTCAAGACAAAATGTAAATACTTTTTTAGATGATCTGCAAAAATTGAAGGTCATAAAGTTAATCAACCTTTCTAAGGAAGTAAAAATAGAGATTTTAAGGACAAATTTTGAGTAACTAGATAGGAATGTTTGAAATAAAACCGTGAATTTAGTCATTTTTAGGCTATTCACGGCTTTTTATTTTATTTTATGGTCAGGTGTACATTGGTGATCAAAATAAAGTCGTAGGCAAAAAATAAACCCCATTTTGCCTTTTAAGAAAAAAAGCCAGAAAAGTCCAATGAAAGAAAACCAAAAACAAAATTTAGAAAAAAAAGAAATTTACGCTCCAAAGTTTCACCCAGATCTGGGTGAAGTTTTATGGTCGTCGCAATATAAGAATCCATATAATATCGTTAAAGACGTAATTAGAACTTTTAAAAGGAATCGCTTGCGATTTTTCCCGACTTTTTAAAGTCAGGGGGGAGCCTAATACCCACTTTTTGACAAAAGTGGCGGAAAACAGAAGGCTGCAAGAGCCTTCTTAATTTCAAAAAAAGGAGCAAGCTCCATGAAATTTTTAGTTTGAAAAAAGAGATTTAATTGATAAAAAATAAGAGAAATGGCAAAGCAGGTATGTGACTTGGCTCCAGGCAAAGGAATGACAGTTTCACAGAGTGATGAGCATTTGAGAAAGGCACGAACAGCAATTAAAAATAAGAGCTGGTCAGGTAACTATGATCCAACTAGAGAACATCTTAATTTTGAGGTAACACATGGTGGAATTGTAAAGAATGTTGATAAAGAAAAATCAATACCAACTCGTATCAGAGAGAATCTGAAAAAGAGAGGAATCGTTGACCCTAACGCAGGATTGGATGAGCCTCGATATAGAACAGTGGCAAATTTTATTCTTGGTGGATCACGAGGACAAATGCATCGGTTAGCTTATGGAAATCAAACTGTGAATCTTGATCCTGGAAGTGATAATTCAGAGATTAAGAGGATGCCTGATATAGAGCATTGGGCTGTAGATATGTATAACTTCATGGGGAAAAAATATGGTGAGGAAAATATTGCAGCTTTTATAGTACATCTTGATGAAACTAATCCTCACATCCATTGTACAATTCTACCTATCACAGAAAGAAACAAATTTTCGTGGAAGAAAGTACTTTCTGGGGCGGATAAATTTGAGTATAGAGATCGAATGCTCAAATTACATGATGAATTAGCAGAAGTCAATAAGAAATATCAATTGGAACGAGGGGATGATATTTCACGAACTAAAGCAAAGCACAGGACAACGGAAGAATATCACCAGTGGCGGCAGAAAGAATTACGTGAAGACGTTATTGCAAAGCAAAGCGAACTAAGATTAGTAGATGAAAAATTATCTGCTACTTCTGCTGCCTTGAAAAGAGCAGAAACAAAGTTGAAAGGTCTAACAACTATGATAAAAAATCTAGAAGCAGTACATTCCATTAAAGAAAAAGAAATGGATGCCTTGCAAAAAAGATTGGAAAGTGGAACTGGAGACATTAATGATATAATGGAACGTATGGACAGGCTCCATGCTGAACTACAGAATATTGAAGATAAGATAAATGACAAGAAAGAAAAACTGTCATCAGCAGAACACGAGATTGAAAATTTGTTAGCTGTCAAGGAAGAGAAAGAAAAAACAAATATATTGCTCGAAGAAAAAAATACGCAACTTGAAACCAATATTCAGAAACACGTAGATAATCTTCAGGAGAGAGAAATTAAAAACATGAGTTCTATTGCTCTTGATTATTTGAATGCTGAGAGGAAGGAACAGGTACAAAAGGCTGCAGAATATGAATCCGGCTTGTCAGAACATGAAAGGAAAATTATTGACAATTATAACAAGAATGTGTTTGGAGAAACATTTGTAGAGGATGCAGCTGCAAAAACAAATGAAGTTGTTGCTGTAGCTACTGCTTTATACTTTGGTTATATTGATCAAGCGATCAAATTTGCGAGTACTGGTGACGGCGGTGGAGGAGGAAACCAAGACTTGTCAGGGTGGGGCAGAAAGGACGATGAAGATGAGTGGGCTTGGCGCAAAAGATGTTTTGGAATGGCTCTGCATCTGATGAAAACTGGTAAGAAGAAAAATATGCGAAGATAGAGATACTGATCCTTTATAGATTTTTGAATTGAGTACTTTACCACAAGCAGTTTATTTGATGCATGAGATGTTATCTTGGTAGTCATGTGGAATGTGAATTGAATATAAAGCTATATATTCCTTTTTATCCATTAATGACAATTTTTTTCGGCTGCCTATCATTGTAAAGATATTTCCTTTTAATGCCTCCGAATTGTGTCAGTAAATGTTCTTTTAAGAAAATGGACTGATAAAAATGAATTGTTAATTCAAAAAGAATATTATTAGAAATTATGTTATAAGACTTATATTCAATAATTTAGCACAAAAAACATGTTGTAAACAATGAAAAATAGAATACTTACGATGGCAACTCTGACCATTATTTCTATGACGGTCAATGCACAGGCTTTTATCAGTGATGCAGAAAAAGATTATGTAATAAATCAGCAACTAGAGAAAAAGCAATCTTATAGAGATAAATATAACACCCCCGGAGGGCCTGATGATATTATCTATCCAGAAGCTGAAAATACACATCAATATCTGAAAGAAGAGAAGAGCCTAAGAGGAATAGAGGCACTAAATAAAAGAGTTAAATGGAGCAAGGTAAAAGAACTTGGAACAGAAGAAAACGCTGATAGTCTACACTATCAAGACTCCTATTTTTTCTATTTTAAGGAGAATCTTGATGAATTTACGGATAAAAACCAACTCTCCTATATCAATGACATTATCTCATTGTTGAAAGCTAATGAAAAACTTACAGTTAAGATATATGGGGCTGCTGATAGCAGAACAGGAAGTACGGCTGATAATAGACTACTTGCAATAAGAAGGGCAAAACTTATTTCAAGATATATTAAAGAAGCAGGAATTGAAAAAAAAAGACTGCATGGGTATAGCCTGGGGGGAATAGATACATTCCCAACAAAAGAAGCGAACAGGCTAGCATGTGTCATTATATATAAAGGAATAAATTAAAGAATATAATTTAAATACATTACATCATGATACAATTCAGAAGTGGAGCAGAAGGATACGGATATGATCTATCCGACAAACTAAAGAGAATCCTTCGGGCTAATGGCATGTTGGCTAATATACAACAAGATGCCTCAGGCAACAATTATCTCGTTGTTAGAACAGCTGACATGGTAGGTGATAAGGCATATAAGCTAAACGAACAACAACTTAATAAACTGACGGCCATTGGAGGTGGTCCACTTACTGAAAAAGCTTATAATCAACTGATAGATATAGTAAAGAAGGATTTTAATATTCCACCAGCTTATGTGAACGCACAGACAGCTTCTGCAAGAGGGGTGGTGACGGGACTTCATGGATATAGAAATCCTATGAGAGAAATAGGGTGGGAAAATCCTTATCGACCTATTTTTTCAACTCCTGGGTTCTTGCGAATGGAACCTGATTTCGTTAGACAGAGAAAGGATGGGCGGATGATGCCTGGAGAGTTGAGATCTGGGGCATATGGGTTTAGTCGGAAAGACACCATGAGCCAAACAGAGGCCGTGGCTCCCAAACAGGAAATCAAAAAAGATCTTATTCCAGCAGCTAGGATAGAAGGACTCTCTAAGCCTCTTTCAAAAACGGTGAACATGAGTTCGCCTATGTATTTTGATAAGAATTCTTTTTTAGAAGTCCTTAAGACGCATGGTGTTGTCGTAGACCAAGCAAAGAAGACTCTCACTATCCAATCTTCAGATACAAGGCGTGACTTGGTATATGATCTGAATAATGATGAGCTGAAAAAGATTACCAGCGCAAGATTGGTAACGAAAGGAAATGAAAAAGGATATTCCATTGATGCTAGACTTGCCGTAATTAATAATGTCATCAAGGGAGACTTTGAAGATAAAATAACTAAGCAGCAACTTGAATCAAAGAACTTAATCGATATTAAGCTGAAGCCAGAAGTAAGAGCCATTACTGAAAAGGAGTTTATCGAACAGGACAAGCAAAAAGAAATTCAAAGACAGCAAAGAGAGTGGGAAAACACTATTAAGGCTGCAAGAGAAAAAGAAATTCAACGCTTGGAAGCTGAGTCTAAACGAATCAGTAAAGATAACCATGCAGTCAACGGAAGGGATATAGCCTATCTTATAGCTGGTATGGGGTTCTTTACTGCAGCAGCACATGGAAGAGAGGTAGTTGTAGGGGAAATAAGGGCTGATAAAACTCTGGATGGTAAATACACTATGAAAGCCATGATAAACGGGGAATGGTCAAAAGAACATTCCTTAACGGCAGAGCAGTACAATCGGTTCATGGCACATGATGACGGAGAAAGGCTAAGGGACTTCGCAAAAATATTTTCAAAGGAGGTAGCTATAAGGAAAGCTGACCCGAGAGAATTGTATAAGGATGTTATTGTCGTAGATGGAAAGAATATCATGACTGCTGAAGAGGTTAGAATAGCTCATTCTAAAAATCAAACAGCCAATGGTAGAGATCTTGAAAATATCAATAGCAAGAAAGGTTTCTATGTAGATGTTGATCATGGGAGAGAAGTCGACGTACAGGCCATCAATGTTGAAAAGATGAAAGAAGGTATGTACAAGATGACAGCTGTGATCGGTGGAAGATCTGAGAAGCTCGAGGCTACAATCTCAGAGAAAGACTATAATAAATTCCTGGCACAGGATGACTACCATAGAATGAAAATGTTCGCCAAACTGTTCCCTGAAGCGGACATTAAGACTCGTCCTGAATACAAGAGTAATCTTGGTGAAAAAATATTAGCAGCGTTGGCAGTGGTAAGGGATGTGGCAGTAACAGGAAGCCTTGCTTTGAATAGACCAACACCAGAAATCTATGAGTCTCGAACGGTGCATGATCTTCCTTTGTATGCAAGCCCTGGCTTTGCCTCGTCTGAAATGGCAGCTGCTAACTATGAAAGAATAAATCATCCAGATCCTGAACAAGAACAGGCGAGGGGAGCAAGTCTTGGTGTTTAGTCTGTTACAAGATGGAGAGTCTGATTAATGAAAAAAAACAATTGTTTCCTTCTGTGGAGATCACTCCATCTTGGAAACAGTTTGTTGTAAATGAACTACCTCTTATCATTCCATGTCTCGTTGCAATAACAGCAGCTGGAATTGAGGGAGTCCCTTATGCAAAAATTATTTTCTGGGTAGGGGTTATTCTGTTGATTGTTTTAACATATAAGCTGTTTTATATGTTGAAGATTAAATACATTATAACTAGTCAGCAGATCATATATATTCATGGGGTTATAGGGCATACTGCCGATTATATGGAGTTGTATAGAGTGGTTGATTACCGCCAGCACAGCAGCCCACAACAACAGATTATGGGTCTGAAGACAATTACATTATATACAGGGGACAGGAGTTCACCTGTCTTCAATATGATAGGAATTGATAGGAATTTCCATATAATAGAGGAAATCCGTGAGAGAGTAGAATATAACAAACAAAGAAAAGGTATTTATGAATTTACGAATAGGTAAGGTTCTTGTGGGTATGCTTCTATTGTTATTCCCCTATTGTTCAAAGGCACAAGTATCCTTGGTGGAAAATAATGTTTCTCAATGGGCTGCATTGGTACTAGGGTATGAACAGATGAAAAAAAGTATAGATAAACAAATTAAAAAGGAAGCCGCATTGGCGGTCTTACAAAGTGCCATTGGGGCAGAACAACGGAAAGTACGAAAGTGGAGAACTTCTTATCATGATTATCTCACTAATGGTAAGAATATAGGTAAGGCATTAGCTGGAGGAAAGAATCTCTATATACAAGCTTTGAGAATCCTAGATAATCTGCTTCTTTTAAAAAAAGCCATCAAAAATAACCCAGAAGGTTTAGTGGCGAATATACCACTGCAAGAACTGTATATGGATGTAGCAGCTGAATGTACGCAGACTTTTTCTATCCTTAAAACAGCTTTATCCAAAGGTACAGAAGAGAATATGCTGGATGGAGCAAGTAGAGTACAGTTGTTATGGGTTGTTACGGATAATCTTACAAAATTAAATGACAAGGTCCAGACTCTTATAGAATGTATCAACCACTTAAGAATTATAAATGTATTAGACCAAGCTGTAGCAGGTAGGGCAGGACTTACAAATGGACAGATAGCAAGAAGACAAAGAAAAGAATGGATAAGACGGCAAAAAGACAATTGGAATCTGCATAGGAGATAGTAATCCCTAAACTTCTAAAAAATGAAGATAAAGAACTTTTATATTATACTGGGTGTACTGATTACCTTGACGGTAAATTCATATGCTGGAGTTGATCCTACCAGAGCAGCACTTTTCCTTGAATATAAAAACAAGGAAAAACAATGGCATGCTGCACAGGCCGCGATCCTTGCAGCAAACGCAGAGGCACATACATTCACCCGTAGACAACTGATAAATACAGCCCAACTCAAAGAGAAATATTCCCAATATCTTGGTACGGTAAACGATATTCTTAATTATTTGGGTACGACCTATGGCATATACTCACATGTAAAAGAGACGATAAGAGCAATTCGGGACCTAAAAACCGCATTACGGAAACATCCTTCTGGTCTATTGGCAACCTCACTGTCTGCAAGAAAAAGTACATTGCTACTTGAAGTTGGAATAACAACGGGTAGTATGATAGACAATATCCGTGATGTATTTCTTAAGAAAGAAGAAAGAGTGGACCAACGGGGAAGACTGATAGTCCTTAATTCTATTAGAGTAGATCTGGAAAGACTGAACAAAAAACTTTGGATGCTGTCGAGAGCTATAACCTATACCTCCTTGGTGGATGATTGGAACGAGCTGATAGGGCTGGCACATTCATATAAACAGAAAGACAGAAAGACTATATGTAAAAATGCTATGCATCGCTGGGCTGCTGTGGCAAACCAAAGCGTTATAAGGTAAAATCAAAAATGGAAGAAAGTAAAGAACTACAAAGTTTATACCGCATGTTTAGAATGAGCGTCTATGTTTCTATAGGCGTAGAGTTCTTCATGTTCGCACTTGATCCGGTTGCACTTGATTACATGAATGGAATAGTTTCAACTATTCATGAATCATTAAGTGTTATACCAATATATGACAACATTTATTTAAGTAAACTTACAACGATACTATTGCTCTGTATTGCGAGTATGGGTACCAAGGCAAAGAAGGACTTGGAATTCAATGCAAAGAAAATGGTTACAATTCCATTGACTATTGGACTGATTCTGACTATAGCCTCTGTAATCATCTTTGAAATAGGGGGGCAGACGAGATGGTATCATATAAAATCAACAGTGTGGCTATATATGGCTCCATCCATATATGGTATAATGATGATGAATGTTGCATTGGATAACATCTCAAAGTATTTCAAGGATGGTTTGCTGAAAGATAGATTCAATTATGAAAATGAAAGCTTCAAACAGTGTGAAGAAGAGGATAATAATGAATACAGTGTCAATATCCCAATGCAATACTACTATAAAAGGAAGTTTAGACATGGATTTGTGAATATAGTTAATCCGTTCAGGGGAACATTCGTTGTTGGTCCACCAGGATCAGGTAAGACCTTTTCTATTATTGAACCATTCATAAGACAACATTCAGAGAAAGGTTTCTCTATGGTTGTATATGATTATAAATTTCCTACATTAGCGACAAAACTATATTACCAATATAGAAAAAACCAACAACTTAACAAAATACCAGAAGGTTGTCAGTTTAATATTATCAATTTCGTTAATGTAGAATATTCAAGAAGGATAAACCCAATTCAGCAGAAATATATACCTAATCTCGCAGCAGCACAAGAAACGGCTGAGACATTAGTTGAATCACTGCAGAAAGGAAAGAAAGATACCGGCGGTTCAGATCAGTTCTTTCAGACTTCAGCAACTAACTTCTTGGCAGCATGTATCTACTTCTTCGTTAATTATGATAAAAAACCATACGATGAAGACGGAAAAGAATTGGTAGCAGAGTATGTCGTAGATAAAGGAACAGGTCATAAGAGATTGACGGGGCGAGTCTTCTTGGATGATACAATGAAAGTAAAAGTACAACCAGCATATTGGTTAGGGAAATATTCAGACATGCCCCATGTACTGTCATTTCTAAACCACTCCTATGAGGAAATATTCGAGGTGTTGGAAACAGATCCTGAAGTATATCCTCTGCTCGGACCTTTTATGACGGCATTCAAAAACAGGGCGATGGAACAGTTGGAAGGTATGATAGGTACTCTTCGTGTACAAATATCACGTCTGGCTACGAGAGAATCATACTGGGTGTTTTCTGGTGATGACTTCGACCTAAAAGTCTCTGATCCCAAACATCCGAGTTATCTTCTCATAGCTAATGATCCTGAAATGGAGAGTATCATAGGAGCATTAAATGCAATGATACTTAATCGTCTAGTCACACGAGTTAATAGTGGGCTGGGAAAAAATGTACCTGTAAGTATAATCGTTGATGAGTTACCGACGCTATACTTCCATAAAATAGATCGTCTTATTGGTACCGCACGTAGTAACAAAGTGGCCGTAACATTAGGCTTCCAAGAGCTACCTCAGCTTGAAGCTGACTATGGTAAAGTAGGTATGCAAAAAATTATCACGACAATCTCTAATGTCATTGCCGCATCTGCTCGTAGTAAAGAGACTTTAGATTGGCTCTCAAATGATATTTTTGGAAAAGTCTTACAGATGAAAAAAGGGGTTACGATTGACAGAGACAAGACCTCTATTAATTTCAACGAGAACTTGGATAGTCTTGTTCCTGCTGCAAAGATAACTGAAATGAAAACAGGATGGATATGTGGCTTGACGGCAAAAGACTTTAAGGCAATAAAGACAGATAGAAATGGCTCTATAAATATCCAGGAATCAAAAGAGTTTGAAACAGCGAAATTCTACTGTAAAACAAATTTTGATATGAATTTGATAAAAGAAGAGGAGGGTGATTACGAAAACTATCCAATTCCAAAATTTTATGAATTTGAATCACAAGATGCAAAAGAGAGAGTTCTGTATGCAAACTTCGAACGCATAAACGCTGAAGTAAAAGAGATGGTTGATCATATACAAAAGGAATTTGTGAAGAAGTAATATTAAAAAAGGATGACTTAACCGTCATCCTTTTTGCTTAATCACTAAGACCAGATCTGAGTTTTTTAATGGTATTCTGATATTCTGCATTCTGTTTTTTAAGATCAACTACTTCTTGTTGAAGGGCAGCCTCATTATCGGTAACTGTATGATGATCTAAGCTTTGAGAAGATGCAGCCGTCTCTTGTAAATGCTTTATTTCTTCAGATAAATTATCAATATGTTGTTGTTTTAAAGAAATTCGCTTGTTGAGCTCTTCAATGCCATCTTTCAATTTCTTTATCTCCAAGGATGCCTCTTTATTTTTTTTACGAAGAGAAGCAACTATATCCTCTGAATCATTTGAACCATGGGTTAACATCTCAATTTCATCTTTCATTTTGGAACATTGTTTCTGTAAATCGGAATTTTCCTCTACAAGTTGAGACCAATTATCATAATCGTCTGATCTAAGCTTCTCTAAAGAGGCATTATTGTTTTCTGATTCACGGAGGCGAATTTCCAATTCTTTGATACGTTCGTCTCGCTGATTCAATGTCGTAAGAAGGTTCTGATTATTCTCTTCCCATTTTTCAATGTTTTTCCTTGCAGATTTATTTGCTTCTTCCTTAGTAGATTCAATAGACTCATACAACTTCTGTTGCCATGAAGAATCCTTTTCAGAAAGCTGAATGGCACAATCTTCATGAGCCTTTTTAAGAGAAGCCTCCATATTCTCTCTTAGTTGATTAAGTTCTTTCTTCTTATCAGATAGCTCCTTTGTAACAGAATTAATCTGGCTTTGTAGAATCTTACATTTATTCTTCAAGCCTTCATAATCTTCATGGATGGAAGATTTGATCTCTTTCACCTCTGAATCAATAGCAGATTGTTTGGCTTTCTCAATCTGCAAAGGAATGGAATCCTTTAAATCCGAAAGGATATTTTTCTGATCATTAAAATCAGCAAGTAAAGATTTGTATTGACCAGCAAAGGTCTTGACTTCTTCCATTAGAGAGAATTCTTCTGGGAGTTCATAACGTAAATGATACTTCTTTACATTGTGAAAATCGCAAATAAAATGAGCATGGTAATCATAGTGAATTTTACCATTATCAAGATATCCAGGTTCCTTGTGCATATAAATCTTTAGCGTAATAATGCCGAAAAGCTCCTGAAGGCGTGCTGCTATGTATTCAAGTTGCTCTGAAGAAGTATCACGGCCTATCGTCATTATACACTCTGCAAGGGCAAACTCTCTCTCGTGTTTATTAAACCAACCATGTATAGGAGTAACAGAAACATCCATGTCGCCGAGTGCGACAGAAAGCATTTCTGGAAATTCTGCTATTTCTAATGCCTTTGTTGCTATAGCTACGGTTGATGTATTAAACGGCTCTTCTCCAGACATCAAACGTCCGACAGATGAAGGGACGGGCATCGTGGTATCTGACTGTATGGAAGAGGGGGAAATAGCACTTTTAATTGAAGACTTAATTTTTGAAATGTTGAGCATAAGCTAACTTTTTTTCTGCTACCTGATCATATAGATAGAGCTTGTTATTTAATATTATCTGTTCACACTTGCTGACATAATTGCCTGCTGTGGCATAGCCTGCAGCTTTGATGGCAACTAGCCAGTTGTGAAAGTCTGTAGGTCCATATAATCGGCAACGACGGTAACGATCGGACATTAATAGCCTGGAATGGTATTCCATGCTCTCAATAGGGGAGGAGAAATTACAGAACTTCTCATTCGGAAAATCATCATCGTGGAAACTATAAGGATAATTCTGGGTAATCCACAAAGGACTGGCTTTAATGCCAAAATAGTTGTTGCCATTACGAGCTAGAGAAGAAGTTCCCCATGTACTTTCCAATGCCATCTGTGCAAGAGTGACAGAGGCTGGAATACCATATTTAATCTGCTGCTCCATTGCGGCTTCTGCATAGGTGTCGAAGAAATTCTGACGGGATAGTTTAGGTGTACCTATAATCTTTAAAGCCTGAAGAGCCTCGTATTTTACAGACTGCACATATTTGATCAATTCAAAAGGATCTATTCTTTGCCCCATATATTTACAAGTAATGTGCAAGTGTGGTCCTGTAGATCTACCTGTGCTACCGCTGATAGCAACGATGTCTCCTGCAAATATAATATCATCCCGATTCACTAAGACACGGGATAGATGACAATAAGACACAGTGTACTTTCCATATTCTAAGATGATATATTTCCCAGAAGTCGCATCTTCTCCTGTTGCTAAGACATAACCGTCGAGCATTGAGAGAACAGCTTCGTAATGGGCCTTTAAATCTATACCAGAATGATTACGATGTTGCCCAGAAAAAGGGTCTCTCCTTAATCCAAATGAGGAAGTAACAATAACTTTCTCCAGAGGTAATGATACGCTTAGATACCTCTCTATCCAATAATCTTTTTGGATACTGCTTTTAGAATTATGTCCATATATAGGTAATAAAGCGGTGAGAAACAGTAATAAAGTACAGATTTTTGAAATCATAATCAATTATTATAGTGACTCTTGCAAAGATAACCGGGCAATTAATAAAGAAAGAAAAAATAAGGGGGAAACTTTTGAATTAACAATTCATTATATACACTATAAAGAAGTAGTAAACAATTGTAATCATTCTGAATTGTTAATTCAATAATAAAGGTTTCTAAAAGTTTTGGCTATACTAAAATAAAACTAACTTTGCAGAAAAGAATAAATAAAACTTGTAGTTATGGAATACATAGATAAATTCGACGAAAGCGAAATCCCATTTGAGGCACTGGCTAAGTTCGGCATAACACAGGATATGATCGATGATCTCCCGCAGCAGGTTATTATGCGGCTGCTAACAGGTCAGTATACACCTGTAATGTCGTTAAGAACATCAAACGATGATGGACAGGTCGTTGAAACAAGGGCTAGAATTAAACTGGTTAGAGAAACTGACGGAACAGTATCTCTTTGTTTCGCACCTTATTGGGATTCTGCTGATCTGGAGGATTATTCTCTAGAAGAACAGGAAAAACTTATGAATGGTATTGTTATCCTTAGGGAAGAAGACGGGCGTAACTATTACGCACAGCTTGATACCATGACAAACCAGGTAATGAAAGTTCCTGTTGAACTTATTCAGCACAACGTAGAATCTTTCTTCTATCGTGGCGAAATTGGGGGAAATACAAAAGAGAACGTTCTCGCAGGACAGTTGGCAGAAATTCGTTCTACCCAAAATACTGATATTGTTACCGTTGGTATTGATCTCAGCGAAGAAGACGGCATAAGAATTGTAAACGGTGACGCTGTAGTGTGGAAAGAAGAATCCTATAGGAATGACCTTGCTGAATTCAACTTTGGAACTAGTGGCTGCTGGTTATCTGATCAAAATGGACACCTGTCATACGTTCCAGAGGATCAATATACAGAGGAAATTGAGGAGGAACTGGAACGTACTGGAGAACAAAATATGGCTAGAACAAAAATGAGCCAACTCGGAAGATAACAAAGAAAACTATCTTATGGAAAATGAAAGTAAACTGATAAATCTCTTGATTGAAGGGAAAATAACAAAAGTTGAGTACTTGAAGAAAAATCCAGAAATAAAAGATTCTTATGAAGACTTCTGTGTGAAGAGAGGACTTGATTCAGAAAAAGATGACACTGCAGAAGCCTTTTGGGAATATCAAGGAAAAGAAGAAATGAGAATTTACTAGTTTCATTTGATGTCTAACACCATTGTGAAAATCATCCCCACGATAATTTAAAGCAATGGTCCCTGCCAGGAGTCGTGTCAACTCCTGGCTTTTTTATCTACGAAAAGAATGACGGGGATATTCTTTTTCACGTGAACCCTGCTTTCTGTCAGCGGCATAATTTTCCTGAGAATCAACAATTCCATTCCCATCTTCATCAAGACTACCAGGTGTAGTCGATTGTAAGTCGAGTTCATTTGAGGTGTCTTCTTCTTTATCTTCCTCAATGTTATCATTTATTCCGAGGAAAGAAGACAATTCTCTACTGGTCCGATTGGCTTCCTTTATGACAGAATCAGCATATTCCTCTGAGATTAATCTATGTTGGTAATAATCTAACCTGTTGGAAATCCGATGATCAATTTCCTTAGAGACAGCCTGCTTTGAAGCAATATTTATTGCTGCTACCTCTGCAATCAAGTCTTCTTTATAGTATGCTTCAAGGGCATCTATATCATTTATTCTGTCTCGACGAAGATGATGGGCCAGCAGATGAAGGGTATCTCCAATAAATTGGTTTTCTTGCCCTGGAGTGTATCGACGAAGATTCATTTCTGCTATTTGAGGATTATAGAAACTATACACTCTTTCTTTATCAATATCAGGGCTGGATAAATCCGTCTGAGAAATATTCTTCATCTTATCTTTCAGAATGGATAAAAGTAAATGAATATTTTTCTCATTGTCAAAATTCTCATTTGTAATCCATTTGTCTCCCTTGCCAATGGAAGAAAGACGATCCGTTAAAGTCTTGCTGGTAAATATACTTTCCTCACTTTCGTGCGATATACCAGAGCTATCAGATTTTCTATTTTGCATAAAGGAATTCTTTATGTTGCCTTTTGGTCTGATCTTAAGATGAAAAGAAAAGCACAAAAGGCAACGATTAATAGTATAGAAAAATAAATGAAGTTCAATATAAGACTATTTATTCTCATTCTCAGTAGATTTGTTCCATACCCATGGACCAATACTCTTAACTATACAATCCATATTGATATCTTTGCGGTAAGCATTAAAATGAAGATCACCTGTAATGGCAACTGACTGTTCTTCTGAAACCTTATTAGCTTCTGTAAGATGGAAATTCATAAAATGAACCCAGATAAATTCTGCATCCTCCCCAGTCTTGTTCGTAGAAAAGGCCGAGAAAGCCTGATAAGGTCGGTTCTTCTTGTCAAATAACTGCTGTATTTTCTTTCCTGTTTTACCCTTAAAATCCAAAGTACCAGAAATAAAGAGGGCATTACCAGGAGCTGCTGTAAGAACATCTCCTTCTGTATGAACATTATAATAGATTAACCCCTTGTATTTACGAGGAACCATTTTGCCTTTAAGGCTGACACGTCTCCCGACAGGATATTTCCCTATCTGACTATAGTCTCCGTTGGTAGAAACAGAAAGAAATAAATCAGAAAAAGAATTATCTTTTCCCTTTATTGGAATCTTAACAGTAAAAGTAAGGAATTTCTTTCCGTCTTTATTTGTCTTTTCTAAAGCTGGTTGGCAGATTTCTGCACATGCCTGAATGTTACACTGTATCATAAGTATATGGTTTAATAATTAGGATAATTTTACTTGATTTTCCTGTTGTTGTTGATTAGATGGATTCTCACTTTCGTATATAGCTGAAGCACTATGGGCAAGCTTGGTAGAATCAACAGGCTCGAGATCTCTGGTACGGTGATATGCCTCTGAATCATCCTTGTTCAACGTTCCTGCTATTTCGTTCTCTGCCTGCTTGGCAGCAACTTCCTTTGGAATGTCTTCCTCCTCTGAATTTGATAACTGGATGGCAAGCGTGAGGGCACTCTTAAAGAGTGGTCCTATAAGGTCCCCAAGAAGATCTCCTGTAGGACCTTGTGACTCTCCATCCTGTAATGCTCTACGGCGGCGTTCCTCTTCATTGTCAATACCATTGCTATTGATAGTGTCCGCAATGGATTGTTGTGTTGGTGATGGAAGTAAGGTCATTTCGGCCCGATATGGAGCCACCAGATCCATCTTTGTCTTTTCTGAGACGGCTCTGACCGGCATATTGGTTCTTAAGGATATCTCTGCAAGATAGGCTGCTGAATCAAGATTTCTTTTATTACCCTGTGGGTCAATGAAGTCTGTCTGAAAATGTAAGTGTGGACCACTCACATTACCTGTGGCCCCGGAAATTCCAATCTGCTGATGACCATGAACCATATCGCCAGGCTGCACCATAATCTTACTAAGGTGCATGTAAGTAACAATTACTTTGCTGTTATCAGGACGGTCATACTCGATAGAGACAGTATTTCCTCCTTTTCCAATGAAACCAGCTTGGAGGACTTTTCCATTATCCTCTGTTGCAAACAAAGGAACATGGTCAGCTTGGATATCAAGTCCTTTATGATTGCGACTCGCACCTTTCAAACCAATATCCCTTTGTCCTCTTTCGGAAGTAACAATCATGTTGTTATTATCCATTGGAAGGGAAAATATACCTGGCTTGAAGGCTATCTGGTATCTCTTCTCTATATCTGAAGACAGATAAGTGCTACTTTGATAATCATTCTGGCGGCCACGCATGTAACCGGGGCGAACGCCTCTACGTGATGCTTCCTCTACGGCGTACTGATCTAACTTCTCAAAACCGAAGGATTTGATAACTCCTTCTATAGATGAAACGTAGTTCGGATCAGTTGCATAGCCTGCAGCTTTGATGCCTTTGATCCAACCAAGGTGGTCTGTACTTGACAGGTTGCCGCAATAACGCATATAATTAGCTGAGAGAAGTAACCTAGAATGGTCTTCTACACTGTCATTTTTACTACCATAGGCCCTGAACTGTTTCCATTGATTGTCATCAAATTCAGGAACAGTAGGCCCTTTCCAATGACTTCCTGCTGTAATACCAAAGCAGTTGTTGGCTTTTTCTGCTAGTCCTGATTTGTCCCAGCCACTTTCAACTGCCATCTGTGCAAGAGTGACAGAGGCTGGAATACCATATTTAATCTGCTGCTCTACAGCCAAGGGTGCATACCTTTTGGCAAAGGCTGCTTGCTCATCATAAGATGCCATATCGTCTATATTTATTTACGCCCCATACTTTGTTGAGGAATATCATTTACTACTTTCTTGGAGTTGTCTTCAGTCCGCTGTTGGGGAGGAGAAGGGGTTTCCTTTATGCCTTCTGTTGAAGACTTCTGAAGTCCTTCTGACTGGGACTGTTGATTTTGTTCTACTTTAGAAGATTGATGGAGGACCTCTGAAAAGATGTTGGCAGCAAGGGCCTTTTTGTAGTCCTGCATATTATCAACTTTCCACATACGGCTATATTGATCACGAGATAAATCATGATGATATCCTTTACCGTCAATAGTAGCAAAAATAAGAAAACGGTTATTGTCCTGACTATCACGAGCTATATTAGCACGCTCTATCCTGGAAAGATCCTCTTTTCTTGCTACAGGCATGAGAAAATCAGCCTTTAAGTCTGGATGCTGGGTGGCAAGCTCTGTATATTTTCTACCCAGGACAGACTTGGTCTCATAAATTTTTTGGGGATCATGACTTTTGAATGCTCCAAAAAGACGGGACAAATCCTGTTTGTCAGGTTGGATGGTGATAAAGGGTTTATTCTCCTCTTTTATATACAGATACCAGCGGCCAGCATCATTTTTAACAAGGCTTACATCCTTAAACTTGTAATCTTTGTCTTCCTGTTGACCCATAGGATGTAATTCTTGCTGATAAACCAATTTGTTGTCACTTAATGTAGCAGTATTTATGGTCTTGTCAGAAAAATAACGATCTGGTTTGTTGAGTCCAAGAAGACCACTGGTTCCAAAGAACTTCACATCTTTTAAACCTTCACCTAAGAGAGCCTGTCTGAAGGATTCCTTATTGATATTACTGGATTTATTATCTATGATGACATCAGCAAAAGAATTCGTGTTGTCTTTAATTATAACAGCTGAAGAAGTGTCATGTCTGGCTAACGAGTTTAGTTCTGTTACATAATTATATGACTCAACAGGTCTGTCAGCTTGCTTACCGTTAATAGCTGCATAATCTACTTTCTCTCCTTTCAAAGTACTTTCTATAACATTCACAACGTTATTAACGTTGCGTTCAATAAAAGATACGGTCTTTTGTTCACCTTGAAGATCTTTTTGCCAGGACGCAATATCCTCCCTGCTGACATTATCTGGTAAAATGCCAGGATGTCCATCCTTCATTGATAATAAACCTGCAGATAAAGTTGCAACTAGTTTCTCCAATCTTATGCTTTCCTGCTCAGGCATGGACAAGTGAGAAGAGAAATTTAGCCGGTCTTTATGCAAGGTTGAAAGAGCCATAGCATAATATATATTATTACTCTCACGGACAGATGAAGAAATATCATGCACAATAGGAGACTGCTGACGAGTATTGAGGGTAATGGAATCTTCTGAACGGTTGTAACCAGTTTCCTGTGTCTTGGATACATCGACAGACACACCTGATGTCTTCTCAAAATCTCTAAGTTTATTTTGAGCATTGTCAAGGATCTGTCTGGAAGACTTCTCTGTGCTGCCAAGATTATTAGGCTTGTCAAATATTACTACACGTAATCCTGACCTGACCATATTGGGAAGAACTTTCTCTAAATCCGAATTAAGAAAAGAGGCAGTCGGAGTCTTTCCCAATGCACCTTTCCTTACAGCATCATCCTTAAGAGCAAGAAGTGACTTGGCATCTTTGCCATATACTGTATAAAAGTCTTTGTTACGATACAGAATTATCGCATCTGGATATTTCTTATGGAATCCCTTTGATTTCTCCAGAAGAACGTCTACAGAAGGAGTGGCTGAAATAGCCTGTTTTTCAGCATAATTACTTTTCCCATCTTTGAGAGCCTGGTCATAATCTTTCGGTGAGGATGCTTTTAAAACAGTCTGGTCAAGATTGAAAATCTTGCGGTCGTAATTAACAGGAGATTTTTTATAAAGCTGCTGCTGTTCTGGAGTGAGACCTTCAAATTGGTTTTGGGAAATTGTCTGTTGTTCTCCAGATTTCTTCTTGTACATAGACCAGTCGGTCCAGCTATATGGGAAAGATTTTGAATCTTTCTTTATAGCAAGGTCCTTATCCTCCTTGAAGGTAGTATAAAAATTCGTGGCGTAGCCTTGCCTGTCACTGTTTAGTGACATGAAGAGCTGATTGAAAGGAGATACTTCCCAATCTTTCTTATAGAAAGAAGGTGTGTTTTTTCCGTCTTTGTTCAACCATATTCCATTATTTTCTTTGGCTTCAGACAAAGCTACTGCTAAGAGACTGGCACGAACAAATGCTCCAGAAATGACCTTTGACAACGACTCATCTTTTTTTTCGGTTTCCTGTTTTTCTTTCTTCTTTCTCTCTTCCTCACGACGAGCCTCCTTCTCGTGCTGAGCACTAGTCTTTTCAAGAGAAGAAGAATTGTCTAACGAAGCTTTATCCAATTCCTCATTCTTGAACTTAACTTCTTTATCCTTATCGGAAAGACCACGACGTTGATTTTCTAAGTTCTGGTCAGGGAGACGTTCCTCCATACCATTATCAAGACTCTGCTCCATTTGTGATACAGTCATGCCACGTGTAGCGGCAGCAGACTTTAATGCATCATGGTCTTCATGCTGAACAGCTTCGTAAAGGTCGTGGTCACTGGAATAATCTTTCTTTTTATCTTTGGCGATTTCGATGACATAAAGATTGGCCTTTATTGTGTCCGTAGGTAAACCAAAGGCAGGTGTCTCGGAGAACGTTACCTTTGAATCCTTAAAGTCATAAGAGGGTTTACTTGGGAACTGAGACTCAAAGATTTCTAATTCCTTCAGCTGGTCTGCAGAAAGAGGTGACCTCTTTTCTTCAGGGCTGGATGATAAATGACTGATTGCCCATGTGGGTATGTCATATTCTCCATAGGGTACTGTGCTGGCAGAATTAGCATTTTTATTTATAATGGTGGCTGAAGCAATTCTGGCAACATCTTTTGTTAATTGAGATGATTCCTCAATCTTGCGGACCTTATCAAATGAATCAGAAATAGCTCTCTGGGAAAGTTGCTCATCGGATAGTCCTACCTTTTGTATGAAGCCTGAAAGTTTGTGTTGTAAACTGTATGTGTCCTGAAGGGCTTTCGCTTCAGAAAGTACAGAAGAGGCATGTAAGGAGGAAATCCTTTCTTTTTCAGCTGAAGGGAGACGGTCGAATTCTTTTGGGCTAAAATGTAACTCTTTTGTAACATAGTCCTTTACAATGGAATAGTCCTTTGCTTCCTTCTCTGAAAGATTTTCTTTCTCTTTTGCCTTTTCCAAAGAAAGATCATTGATATCAATTTTTGTCTGGATCATGTCAGAAGCCTTTCCTACATCTGAAAGAACGGTTTTTATAAAGGATGGCTCTTCCCTTAGCACTTTAAGCCAACCATCTACATACTGGGCATTGCGTTCCTTAATGCGTTTATCAAAACCCATAGAACTTGAAATAAGAGCAGATGTCAGTTCTGCAACTAATTCCTCTTTTGCATAATTAGGATCACCAAATTTATTATTAAAGTCACGTTTCAATAGAGAATCGGCACCAGTAGAGTGTGCCATCTCATGAAGGACGGTAGAATAAAAGACCTGACCATCGGAGAAAATCCCTTCTTCTGTCTTACTTATCTTATACTGATATTTGTGAGGTACAAGAATATGATCTTCTGTAGCATTATAGTGAGGAGAAGAGAGATTAGCAGAAGTGTCTATCGGACAATACCAGGATTTGTCGGTCTTTTCTACACCTTTATGGGAATTGGCGATTAGACTGTCTAAGGCTTCATTTTTATACATACCCTCTTCATCTGGTATAGGAGCCTTCTGATTGAATTTGTCTACATAAGACTGATATAAGGAAGGATTGACGTCCTTCATATTTGTCTGATCGATATTATATAACCTATGGACCTTGGGATAAAAGAAAGTCCTTATGTCTCGACGCTCATTCTCATCAAGATTTGAATATTCGTCATTAGAAAGCTCCTTTCCATTTTTATCTCTATATCCATGAAGTATATATAGGACTGGAAAATAATTCTCACCAGGTTTAATTTTCATAACCTTATCAAGGTTTTCCGTTTTGATCTTTCCTGTGGTGGAATCTTTCAACGGCTCATTCATATCATACAGCTGATGTGCCGTCAGGAACATGGCAGTTTTGTAACCTTCATGAGTAGAATGGAAAGCTAGCATAAGAGGATTAAAGCCAGTATATAATCTACCAGTCAGAGCATTACGTGGAAGTCCTGCTTCACTGTGACCGTTCATCCAGCCTTTTGTCCAATTGCTGTCTTTCATTTCTGACATCCTTTTGATCATCATATCAGCAAATTTCTGAAGGACTGAATCTGCATATGATGTCTTTGCTGCTTTAGGCGAGGTGTCTTTTTTATTTCCCATATCGTGTATATTTTTAGCCACATCATTTTCTAGTTCAGAGACTGTTGCTTTATTGTTGGATTTATTGAGTTCCTCGGAAAGGGAGGACTCATTCTGCGCAACCTCGGTCTGATTAGTTCCAGGAACATTGACTTCTTCCTTTTGTTGGAGACGGATTTGAACCCAGTCGTTGAACTTGATGGCAGCTTCGACGCTGAAGAAGGCGAGTTGTGGAGTGTTTCCGTCTTCATGACATTGAAGTCCTTTGGGAGCGGTGGCATTATATTCCTCGGAGAGGTCACTCCATTTTTGCCAATTGATGGATTGGTCGGCATTCTTGTCGTTACCATAGTTATACACGGCTAAATTGACCTTGTCACTTAGAATGGAATCGGCACTGTCTGACGTGATGGCTAAATTTGACGGCTTGCCATCAAGGAACAGAGGAACATATAGAAACTCCGCATCATAATTTCCTTTGTCAAGAACAGTACGATTGGTGGAATCGGATTCATTTCTGAAAGATTCGAAGTTACTTAGCATACCCAGGGAGTATCTTTCGTCCTCTTCTTCCTCCGAGAGGACAGGGCTTGTCTGCTGCTGCTCGGTAACCGTTGCTCTTCCCCTTTCGACTTCGTAGGCTTCCAATACGGGAATCTCACGAGATTCTGGGACAGAGACTTTCTTCTCTTGTTCTGTGTGCAGCTCTTCCTCGATCTTGGGTGACG
>ERZ772920.113-NODE-113-length-47338-cov-9.990250_pt1 | contig 47338 bp, 54 predicted proteins | sample MGYA00511469_ERZ772920 | MGnify/ENA primary metagenome ERZ772920 (study PRJEB29015, sample SAMEA2738069) | human oral metagenome | biome: human oral; feature: human-associated habitat; material: saliva | place: China | collected 2216 ... | reverse complement strand
AAATAATGAATATACATTAGGAAAAAAGAACATACCCAAAATTTCTTTTTCTAAACCAAAAAGAAATTCTGATTTAGAACTCTAATAATCTATGATAGTATTATGTTTTTAAATATAAAAATATAGCATATGCAAATCATATAAGTACGATTTGCATATGCTAGTACATTAAATAGGTGCATATGAAAAATTAGTAATTGCATTTAAATTAATAATTTTATTTAGCTTCTCAGAATCAATATCCTTGATACTAATAGATTTAATCTTTTTATCAGCTGTATAACCGATATGATCAATTATACAAATCGAAGAATCAAACAGATGTATTTCATCTAATACATCATTAACATATTCAAATCCTGTATCATCTATTGGATTTTTAAAACTAATAACTTCTTTTTGAACTAATAGATGTAATATAATGTATCGTTTAAAAGAATCCTCTATAAGATTAGTTAGTTTTGCTTTAATTTGAGCTTTACAACCAACTAATAATACACTTAAAACAATACATATAAAAAGTATTGATTCACTAATATTATAGATAAAAAGATGTACAATCATAATGAATAAAAGAACATAAATAACTCTATTTGAAAAACGATTCATCGATTCTAGGCTTTTAAATGCCTTAATATCATCTACATAAATACTAAATTGATTTATTGTGGTATTACTAAATAAAAATTTATCAAATCCACCATGATTTTTATTATCTAAAGTATCCATATATACTTATTCTCCTCTTAAATTGTTTTGTTTTTCTGTTTTTTTCTTATTCTCTTTTTTAGTACTATCTTCTTTTTTAGTACCGTTTTTAAGTTCTGGATGTAAATCAAAACTATCTAATGCAGGTGTAATATCCATATCAAAATATCCTTCTAATTACATTTTGTAATTTATTATTCAAGTTGATTTCTTGACTCAATTTCCTTCAACTCCTTTAATACCCAGCGCTCCACATATTTAGGTGGAATACGGGTACCAGATTCCCAATTTTCTAGTGTTCTTAATGGAATTCCCATTAATTCTGACATAGCCACCCTGGTAAGACCAGATGCAAGCCGAGCTTCTTTAAATATATTCTTTTCCATAATAAATTCCTTAATAGAATAGGTATCTTTTTCTATCTATATATTATAACACCCAATGGGGGTTATAATATATAGATAGATTTTTATCTTTTTATATAGAAAAGATGTGCTATTAGTATTAATGATTAACAATTAAATTCCAAATATATTATAAGCTATATTTGCCATATAAATTAGAAGGATAAACAGGATAAAGACTATAAACGAAAATAATGCTAGAAATTGAACTAATGGGGATTTATTATCTAATATATTGATTAACGGTCTTATTAAAGTTGTTAGTATTGGTAGGATTAATATAAGTATTGTCCAATATATACTATCTGTTACTCCTGTATCATTTAAATGCTCTATAAAAGTGTGCATAATCGCTGATTTAATAATAAAGTACGATATAAAAGAAAATAATATTGATCCAACAATCAATACTCGCCCCAATAAATCAGCAATAGAATACATTTTAATTAACATAATAAATAATATAACAAAGAAAAATAGAATTTGAATCAAGTGAGCGCGTATAAACATAATTAAATCTCCAATTAATTACATATGGTACATTCTATAAGCAAACGCAGCAACAACTGGTAATATAAGAGCCCATATAAAAATAGCAAATAAAAATCCTGTAATACATTTAACTAATACTGATTTATTATTTACAGCATCTGCTAATGGTTTAGCAAATAATAAAATTATAGGTATACTAAGTCCATATAGTATCCAATATATACTATCTACAAATCCTATATTTGTTAAATAGCTTATAAAGTTATGCATAGCTTCTGTTTTAATAATAAAAATTGATATAGAAGTAAATAGTAGTACTATACCAATAAATAATCGCCCCCATATATCAGCAATATAAAAAGCGAACAATAACATAAATATAACTAAACCAGAACCGAGTAATATAAAATTATACATAAAGTCCATAACAATCCCTTTCTTTATTTAAGTATTATAAATCATATTGAATTATGTACCATTTTCTATACCTATACAATACCACTCATTGAGTGGTATTGTAAATATATTTTTATATTGACATGATTTTTTCAAAAATTGAATCAAATAAAATAGTGTATCAAAAAGTATTATTTTTGATACACTATTTTTTATTGATGTTTTTTATATCAAAAAGTTATATAATAATATAATGATACGTATCAAAATTGAATTATATATTTTGATACACTTATAAAGGTAAATCATTCTTTAAAGGACTTAAGAATTTAAAATAATGAAATTAGGATATATTAGAGTAAGTACAAAAGAACAAAACATATCCAGACAAAAAAACGAACTTTTAAATCATGGAGTAGAAGAGAGATTTTTATTTATTGATAAATCATCAGGTAAATCTTTCGAACGTAATCAATATCAGGTATTAAAATTAGCATTACGCCCAGGTGATGAATTATATATACATGAGTTAGATCGTCTTGGTCGTAATAAAAAGGCTATTTCAGATGAATTACGTTATTTTAAAGACAATAATATTATTATAAGAATTTTAGATGTACCTACTACCATGATAGATTATTCCACTTTTAATGATGGAATAGCTAAATCTATGCTCGAAATGATTAATAACTTATTGATTGAAGTTTTATCTACACTAGCTGAACAGGAACTCAATAAGATTCATAAACGTCAAATTGAAGGAATTATTGCTGCTAAGTCTAAAGGTATAAAATTTGGTCGCCCTATAACGCCATTTCCTGATTCATTTATCCCCATTTACAAAATGTGGAAAAATAAAGAGTGTTCTGGTGTAGAAGCAAAAAAGAAATTAGGAGTAACACATTCAACTTTTTATCGTATGGTAAAACGTTATGAAAATAATAAAACTACAAATTAATAAAACATTTTAGTGTTTTATATTTAAAAAATGAGGAATCTATGGCAAAATTAGAAAATTGTGGTTATTGTGGTCATAAACCTTATATATCAATATATTTTAGCCTTCGTGATCAAGAAATTATATATCATGTAGAATGTCCATTTTGTCACCATATAGAAATCACTGATATAGATAAAAATGAAGCTATAAATAAATGGAACTATATGTATCCAAGTTTATTTCCATTTGAATGATTTACTTATTTATAATAGAATAAGAGTATTCGTAGCACCGTACACGAAGCTACGCAAAGATTGTGTACAATTACCAAGTTGCGTGAGGTGTATTATGAATATAGGTTTCTATTTTATAAAATCTGATTTTTTTAGACTAGTTAATTCTGGATTAGAATGGATGGATTCTACGACGAATAAGCATATGTATTTTGTATTACCATTAAAAAATGAATTATGGGCGATACCTCTATCTAGCCAATATAATAAATATAAGAATTGGTATAATGAAGCAAAGCAACTCAATAGAAAAAATAGATTTCTTATATTTGTTAATGTGATGAATCGAGACGGAGTTCTTTTAATTCAAAATGCTTTTCCAATCACTAAAACATTTATTGATAGAGAAGCATTTGATCAACATAATAATCATTTAACTCTATCTTCAGATCTTATTCAATTTGTAGAAAAGAGATTAAAACTTATGAATACATATGAAGAAAAAGGAATATTAAACTTTCATGCAAATTTAAAATTAATACGAAATATTTTGCATAAAAATAGCGGTAACCTATAAGTTTACCGCTTTCTTTTGATTATAAGCCCTGGAGGCAATAAGGTCTAATAATGAGTTATATCAACTTTAATAATATTCAGTTGACAGAAGTGTGTAAGCGATTAGGTTTACCTATTATTAAACATGGATATGGTGGAAATTATAAAGTGAAAAATTTTGGAGGCTTGATTATTAAAGATTCCTATTTCTATCAACATAGTACTGGAGAAAAAGGGGGCGTTATTAAATTTGTAATGTTAACAGAAGGATGTTCATATCAAGCAGCTATTGAACTAATTAAAGAGATATTTAATGATGACATACCTCAAAATAGTGCTATTTCATCAAATCAATACTCTGTTTCTGAAGATAAGAAAAAAACGAACATATTTATCCCACCTGCCTGGAATAACGATCATAAAATTATTAATTATCTTGAATCCAGGTGTATATCAAGGGATTTAATTAATCAAGAAATTAAGGCGAATCGAATAAAAGGGGTATCTATTAAGGAGCATCTTAATGTTGCTTTTTTATGTTATGATTTAACAGACCATACTCTTATAAAAGGAGCTATTATTAGAGGTGTAGAAGGTTCTTTTAAAGGAAACATAATAGATTCTGATGGTGATTATGGATATTGTATAGCTCCTAATCAATCATCAGTTAAATCTATCTATATTTTTGAGGCTCCTATAGATCTTTTATCCTATTTAACCATGTATCAACAAGATCCAAATATTGTTTATGCTGCTATGGGTGGTGTTAAACCAAGAGTGGTTGAAAAACTAATTGAACGATTTAATCCTAGCTCTATCACCTGCTGTACAGACAATGATATAGCAGGTGATAAATTCTATAATGAACTCAAACATTTATATCCTAATTTAAGAATACGACGTCAAACTTCTAAATCAAAAGATTGGAATGAAGATTTACAAAATCTATATTCCTGAAAAATATGTGCATTAGATGCTATCTAATGCACTATTTTTTTACAATTCTTGACCATGATGAGCCATTTCTTGAATATCCTCTGCGGTTAATTCTTTAGTCGCAACGAATCCACCCTCATTAGAAATTACAATATTGTCTACTTTTCGTTCAATTTTATTAGCAATATTGCCTATAATTTTAGCTTTATTTAGACTTGTCGCATATGATTTTTGTTGTGGTCTTTCTTTATTTGCATTAGGTAATTTGTGATTTTCGACTATATTTTTTTGTGTTTTATTAGCATTATCTTGATTATCTATACCATTGTTATTGATAATTATGCTCTTATCCTTTATACGGGCTATTACTGCATCGTTAGGTATTGTATTAAGGTATTGTAGTATTCTATCATACTTATTAGCTTTAGCTTGTAATGGTTTAATCTTCCCATATAGCGGTTTAATCTTATTATTAATTTCTTGATTATGTTCAATGATAGCTTGTTTTTTCTGTTCTAATAAGTCTGATGGAATCTTAGATTCTAATGTTGCTAAATCTGCTTTAGCTTTATTTAACTTTTCTCGAGCATTTACACTTAACATACCTTCTTTTTCTTTCCAGAGAGAGGTTTCAATAATAGATTTTAATGCTTTAGCTTTTTTTGAGTACCCTTTTACGATTTGATTTTTAGCCCATGTTTCAATAGCTTGTTCAGGAATTTGTTCTTTGCGTAATTCTTTTATTTCGTTTTGTAGTTGCTTTGCAGCTTCAATATTTTGATGTTTTAAATCACCAAAATAATCTTTTAAATTAACAGCATATACAACATTTTGATTATAAAATTCTTGATATAATTTTTCTTGTTGCTTTCTAACTTCTTTATTCATTTCATTATGAATTTTATTAATTTGATCTGGTTCTATATGTTGTTGTAAATTCTTTTCTCTATAATATTGAGCAGCAGGAATTCTACGTTGTGGTTCAACATTATCAAATTTTGCTGCTTCAGAAAAACGGCCTTCTTCAATAAGGGCCTTTTTTTGATTCTTAAAAGAACGATGGTCAACACGTTCTTGCATATCAAAATCTTTATAGTATTTATTCGTTAAATCAGCAGCTCTTTCTCTTAATTTATGTACAGTTGCCTTTTGCATAAATTCACGACTTTTACAATATCCAACTGGAAATCCATCTGTTTCTGTGTATCGTGTAAAGTGCCACTTTGGATCATCATAAGTACGGTCTTTAGTTAATTCTCTTTCATTGAACATAATATGAACATGAACATTATCATGTTCAGGGTCTGATGAATCTTTAGAATGAATAGCATAGCTATATGTAAATTTTTCTCCAAATGTTTCTTGGCAAAATTCTTGCACCAAAGATTCATTCGCCCATAATGGCAACTCTGATGGTAAGGCCCATGTAATTTCTCTATATGCATTTCCATTTGCTCGTTCATATAGAGAAGCTGCTTCCCAATAATGATGAGGGGTAGGAGCCCAATCTGGCATATTACCAGAACCATAAGCTAAAAGATCTTCACGATTTTTATATTCTCCATCTCGATCAATATAATCAAAGTGTGCGGCTGCATTTAACTTTGAACCATATTTAGTTTTAGGTTGTGATTTTATATTGAAAGAGTAAGTTGCCATTTTGTATCCTAAAAAATTTACTATTGCCGAAGGCTACTGAACGAAGTGAACCCTCCACGGGAAGTGGCCCATGCGCATTTCTGTGGTTTTTGTGAGCAAAAATCTGAAGAAGAAATAGAAATGCTTAAATGGGCCATTCTGTCTATTTTATTTTACTAAATTGTCTGATTTTCGTAAATAGAGTGGTGAATCAATTTTCAATAAATAGGTAAGACGCAAAAAAAAGAGAAGCCCTGTGAGCTTCTCTTTTTGCTGTATTGATAAAACCAATACAATGGGATGATATACTTTTCTATTTTTTCTAATGACGGTTCTAATAATTTGATTCTACTTTTCGTATATTAGTGATATATTCCTTTAATGCTTTTACACCTTCTTCTGAATAAGGAACTTTATGAGGAGTAAAATCTTCTTTGAAAAAATACACTATACGTTCATTTCCATTTCTTCCACCACCATCACTAAATAAATCAGTATTATTTTTAATAAGAGCTACTATCTGTTTAGAAAACTCTTTATTCATATCTTGCTGTTCTGATCTAAAATTTGTATTTTGTAATTTATTTTTGAATGCTTCAATTTCAGATATAGAAGAATATGTCATCTGACAATTAGATGATCTAAAATTTTTGTGTCCGTAAAAAATTTCTTCACCACTTGTAATTAGTGATAATGGTTGATTACAACATGGACATAATATTTCTTGTTTCGTCTTTTTTTCTTTTACAACTTTCGTCGGTTGAGCGGTTGTTAAAGTTGGTATCTGATTTTCTTTAGATTTTGATTCTTTCTTAACAACTTTATTTTTTACTTCAGTACCACTCAATGATACTCCAGATAATTTGTTATCTGGAAATGTATCTTGTATCTGGAAAGGTTTAAATATAAATCTTAATCGTTTAATAGAACGTCCTTCTCTAATTTTTTCTACTCTCAAATCTTTAAAAATAGTACTTAAAGATTTAATTGCAGGTGAAATTATTTTTTGTGTTATTTTACGCATATCGTAAGAATCTGGAATATCTAATATATGTCTTAAATAGTCTATTTCAATTATATATATACCCGTTTTTTTAAATTGTTGTAATTGTCTATATAAATTTTTAGTATACTTAGATTGTAACTCTGTATACTCCTTTAATTGCATAACTGTAAAATTTTGAGTTAACTCATTAATCATATAAGCAAATTTTGGATTGACAGATATCGTAACTTGTTTTGTTATAATATTTCCTTCGAATTTATCAAACAATATAAAACCACCAAAAGTAGTATCAGTTTCATAATATGCAGCTACTCTAATTAATTTCTGATAAGTTTCTTTTATTATACTGATTAATTCACTTTCATCAATTACTGTAATATTACTAATTCTTTTCAAATCATTAAAAGACAAAGTTAACTCATTTAATCCATGATCTTTCATAATAGCGCAAATTGCAAAGAATACATTAGATTCTCTTGCGTTTAAACCTTTTAATGTTATTTGATTTAGATCGTTATGATATTTTAATAACATTGTACTATTTTTTCGTTGCATTATTGCCTCCTGGGCTTATATTCATATGTATAAAATTACAATATAGAAAAATCTAAATCTTATTAATTAACTTGTACCAAGTATACCTTACTATATGTGCCTTAGTCAAATTAGCGTGGGTACTTAATTGAGTTTTGAGTATTAATTTTTAATATTTTATCAAAAAAAAGGTACATAAAAATTGTAAATGTACCCATTTTTTGATATACAGCAAAATCATCATTTTGACCAGATATTATCTGTATTTTTTTATTTTAAGTACCCTTTTTTTGTAAATGAAAAATTGCAATTTTTTAACATAGGTACACAGCTAAAAAAGCATATATTATATAGCTTTATAGCTGTGGATAACTTTTTTTGTTGCTATTTATTTAGAATTTTTCTGTGGATAACTTCAAAAAATAGGTACAATACTTTCAAAAAATAGGTACAATAATCTCAAAAAACGGATACAATAATCTCAAAAAAAGGGTACATATGCACTCTAAAAACCTAGTATTCATGTGACTTATTTAAACCTCTAAAAATAAGAAAAAAGATTGAAAAAATAATTAGAAAAAAAAAGAGTTTTTTCTGATTGTTTCTTTTCTGATTGTTTTTCTAAATTCAATTTAGATTCTAAATAATATTTCATATTATTTTAGAATAACAATAGATTTTTAATTGTCATTCATTAAATTATAGATTATGATATAGAAAGGTAATTTAATTATCTTGTTTTATTTTTCATTTTTATAAAAGGGAGGTATTTTCTTTGACAGATTTTAAAGAAAAAGGTACAGCCTTAGATCCATTCCTGAAAGGTAGAGAAGAACATTTCTCATATGTCGAGCGTATCTTAGATAGTGCAAACACATTTAAGAAAATTGCTGTTGGTGCTACTTTAGTAGCGTTAGTATCATCGATATCAGCGGGTTATTTAGCAACTAGAAGCGAATATATTCCATTTATTATTCGTGCAGACAAAGTAACAGGATATACAGATGCTGTAGGTCCCGTTACACAACAAGAATATAAGCCCACAGAGGCAGAAACGAAATACTTTTTAACGGACTTTATTAAAAAAGTTCGTACAGTACCACTAGATCCAGTTGTATATCAAAAAAATTGGAAAGATGCTCAAATATTCTTAACAGAAGGAGCCGCTAAAAAACTAAATGCTATTAGTGAATCACAAGGTCATTTTAGTAAACTTGGCTCATCTACGGTAGAACCTACTGTACTTGGTATTACCCGCTTGTCTAATTCAGATAATACATACCAAATTCGTTGGCAAGAAGTAGATTATGGTATTAATAGTGGACAAGGTACACAACAAAACTACATTGGTACATTTACTATTAAATCTGGTGAATTAGGAACTGAAGCAGATTTATATAAAAATCCACTTGGAATTAAGATTACTGATATTTCATTTAGTCTTGAAAATGCAGCACAAAACACTGAACCTGCTAAAAAAGCTAATACAGCGCAACAAAATCAAAAGGCAGGTGATAAATAATGCAATCTAAATTATCTCATAAATTATGTATTGCTATGTCATTATTAACAATATGTATAAGTGGAAATTCATTTGCTGCGATTGAACCTGGGTATATTACCCCTCATGATAGTAATTTATCAGGATCTAACGTTGTTTATACATATAATCAAAATAATCAATTCAAAGTTCGTGGTAAATTAGGTTATCTAACAGACCTAACACTTGGTCGCAATGAAAAATTAACTAGTATTGTTGCAGGAAACACAAATGATTGGAATGTATCAACTGCTATAGTTGATCAAACACCCCATGTTTATTTAAAACCTATTGTTAAAGAAGCTAAAACTACAAATTTAATTGTCAATACGAATAAACGATCATATCGTTTTATTGTTAGACTAGATGAATTTTATGATGATGTAGTATCTTTTAATAATTTAACTCCTATCGTAGAACAAAATACTATTGAGAAAAATAGTACTCAAAAAGATATTAACAGTACAGTAAAACAAATTAATCGTGATTATAAGTATGAAAAAGCACAAAATGTGCGTAAAACTTTAATTCCAAATAGTATTTGGGATGATGGTATTAAAACATATATTGAAGTTCCTACAACTAATATTAGAAATTTACCTGTAGTATACTCTGTTGATAAAAAAGGTAAATTATCAATGGTAAATAGTCGATTACAAGGTCATTATATTGTCATTGATACTGTTTTAGCTCGTTTACAAATTCGATTTAAAACTGATTCCTATTTAACTGTTGTAAATAATAAAGAAGCAGGTGTAAAACCTGTTACAGTAAAAGAATTAAATCAAACTCTTAATCAAAGTAATCTAGGACTTTCTGTTTCAAATGATGAAAAAAGTATGCCGATTAAATCAGTAAATACAGAACAGGAAAAGAGTGATAAAAAAAGTAAATCAATTAAAGATCAAAGTAATCAGGGGTTAGAACCATCTAATAAACCTCGAATTATTATTACTCGTGATAGTGATAATAATTCTGTAAGTAATGTTACTAGCATTGCTACAACAAATTCTGAACATTCAATTGATTGGATTCCTTTAAAAGATAGAATGGTCAATCTTCAAAAAGGAGGTGCTAAATAATGGATATTAGAAATTTGTTTAATAAGGTATTAGGTAAAAAAGAACCTGATGAATTTACTAAATTTGATTCTGAAACAGAATCAGAATTTGGTGATTATCCACGTAATGAACATAAACCCGATGAGGAACAATTTGATAATACAGAACACATAGAAGAAGATGATATAGAAGCAGCTACGTTTTCTAATGATGATGCTAAACCTCCTGTTAAGGGATTTAAAAAAGGTGCTATATATGGTGCTATTGGACTTATAGCCTTTGGTTCAGCAGCAGCTATGGTGATGCATAATATGGATAATAGTAATAAGTCTAATTCTAATCAATCTAGTTCTTCGCTAGGTGTTGGTAGCACTGGTAATGGTTCTGTAGCAGGACCTGATTTAGGATTTGATTCATATGCTTCAATGGGGCAATATGATCATGATAAAAAAATAGATGCAGCAACTAAAAATAAATCAGGAGCACATAACTCTAATGCTAATATAGGTACACAATCTGTCCCACAAGCAAGCGGTAATAATAGTGTTAGACAAGTTCCTAACCGTGTAGGTACAAGTTCTTATAATGCATCTTCTCCAGTTTCTGATGGTGGTTCTATTAATCATCAATCATCTGGTAATACAAGTAGTGGCTCTATTACAAGTCGTAACAATCCATATGCAAGTGCTATTGCCTTTGCTCTAAATGGCAGTAATGCTATTACAGATACTAATAATAGTGGCGGTAGTTCTGATTCTGAATCCAGTACTTCAATAAATACGCCTGATTATAGTAGCTATACAACAGATGATCGTGTATTACTAACAGGGACGTTAGTTCCTGTGACTCTTATAACGGGTATTGATTCTTCACTTAATGGTTCTGTTACAGCACAAGTTCGTGAGGATGTATATGATTCTATTACAGGCTCTTCTATTCTTATTCCTGCGGGCTCTCGGTTAATTGGCGAATATGATGGTAGTGGAATGAATGCAGGTCGTGTATCTATTAAATTTACTCGTATTATGTTCCCTGATGGAAATAGTGTTGCTTTAAACAATTCATTAGGTGTTGATGCGATGGGGTTTGGCGGTGTAAAAGATTTATATTCCGAACATACTGGTAAAGCTGTTGGTGCATCTTTTATTACTAGCCTATTAGCAGGTATTGCAGGTTCTGCTAGTGATGGTAGCGGAACTGATAATCGTTCATCTGGTCAAGAAGCAATTAATCATGCAATTTCTAATATGTTAAATACTGGCAATGAAATCGTTAAGAAAAAATTAGAAGTTGGCGCAACAGCTATTATTCGGCCAGGATTTGAATTTAATGTAATGTTAAATTCTGATTTAGCTCTTGATCCATATTATGGTGAATAATTATGATTAGGGTTTTACTAGCTTTAATTACATTATGTATAGATTTAGCTTGTTCTACTCAATTATTAGCCTCTTATGTTCATTATGATCCACTACTAGGTCCACCTATATTTACTATTGGTGAAACGCCTTATTATTGGTTTTTCAAATATTTGGTTTGGATTGCTTTATTCGGAAAATATGTTCCTTCGTTGGTTATAAAGTCTGCATTACCTTTATTAGTTTGGCTTGTTACTATAATTGGTATTAGCTTTATTAACATGAAAAAACCAGTAAAAGATTATCATGGCAATGCATCTTATGCTGAATTTTCGGACATTAAGAAAATGGGATTTTTCCCTAAATCTGGTGTGATTTGTGGAATTCAAGAAACTGGATTGCTCCGTAAAGAAACACTGATTAATATATTAGGAACATTGATTTCACCTCAAAAAATTAATTTATGGCTAATGACATGGGGAAAAAAAATCGGTTTATACAAATATAAGTATATTAAGCATGATGACAAACATCATATGATTGTCTTGGCACCAACTCGTTCTGGGAAAGGTGTTGGTTTAATTGTCCCAACACTATTAGGGGAATGGAAAGGCTCTTGTATTGTAACCGATATTAAAGGTGAAAACTGGGGGATAACAGCAGGCTATCGTCAAAAAGTAATGGGTCAAAAGGTTATAAAATTTGAACCTACTGCATCCGATGGAACGTCGGCACGATTTAATCCGTTTAATGAAGTAAGATTTGGTACAAAATATGAAATTAGTGACATTCAGAACGTCGCAGGGATTATTGTTGACCCTGAAGGTAAAGGCGATTTGGATCACTGGAAATTATCTGCTCGTAACTTGCTTGTAGGATTGATATGTCATATGCACTATGCACATATTATTAATCCTACAGAAAATGCACCTCTAACGTTGAATCAATTGGCTAGTACGTTAAAAAATTCATTAGTACCAGATCCAGATAACCCTGGAAACTACAAAGCATTAGGTTTTTTTGAATCCGTTGAATCGTTAACTCAATATAAACATTGGCCAGAAGAAGGGATGCCAATGGAAACGATTGATGCTGATCGTAATAGTAAAACCTATGGGGAACGCAAAATGATTACTGTCAATACAGAACATATGCGTACTTTATATCCAGAAGCTACTAATCTAACTGTTCCAGGTCTTAATACAACGCATCCTATTGCGTTTGAATCGTTTATTGATATTGCTTCAAAAGCGGAAAATGAACGGGCTTCCGTTGTTTCTACCGCTAATGCCTTATTAACCTTATATTCTGATCCTGTTCTTGCAATGAATACATATGAAAGTGATTTTACATTGTATGACATTATGAATTACAAGGATCCTGTTACGTTATATCTAATTACTCCGCCTTCTGATATTAAACGTATTCAACCATTATTCCGTTTACTTGTAGAAATGATTGTTCGCCATAACACTCGAGATATGAAGTTTGAAGATGGTAAACAAGTTGATACCTTTAAGCATAGGTGTTTATTATTACTAGACGAATTTCCTGCACTGGGGCGTATGGATACCTTTGAAGAACAGCTAGCCTATATTGCAGGATATGGATTAAAAGCGTTTATGATTTGCCAAGGTTTACCACAGTTACAAAAAATTTATACGAAAGAAAATTCTATTGTAACTAACTGTCATATTCAGATTTTTTATGCTCCGAATGATACGGTTACAGCAGATGAAATTGAGAAGCAGCTTGGTAAATATACTGAAGAAGTCGAAACATGGTCTAAACAACCTGGATTCTTTCAAGGTAAATCCCATAGTAATAGTTACATTGCGAAAAGTTTAATGACGGCTGACGAATCAAAACGTATGGGTGACAAAGAATTGATTTTTATGACTGGCGAAAAGCCTATTTTAACGGAAAAAGTAAAGTATTATATGGATTCGTATTTTAGTTCTCGTGTTATGAATGCACCTGATAAATCAGATGTCATTCCAAAATTAAAATCTTCTAATACGCAAAAACAACAAAAAACACAGGAATCTAAAAAATCCTCTAATATGATAGATGATATTATAATTGAAAAAATAATTTAGGTGATAATATGGCTAAAAAAAGTGCGTTATTTACAGCGCTGAAAAAATCTATTGATGCAAAAAAAAGATTAGAAAAACATGATAATGCATTATTAAAACATGAAAAAGAAATTGAACGGCTTAAAAGTTTGATTTTAAAAGACCGTTTAGTAGCTGAAGCTACAGGGGCAAATGAAATGTTTTCAGAATTTGGATTTGAGAGCGTTGAAATCCGTCTTGGGGCTTTGTTATACGCTGATGAGTATGTAAAGTCATCTAGTGATGAAAATATGGCTTTAGATGAGTTGTATACGAAAGGAAAGACATACTTAGAGGCTCTGGCTACTGAACCTTCTGAAGATATTGATTCTTCAGTAATTGGTGAATAAAATGTCTGGAACAAATACACAAGAAGCTATTAATAAAAAAGTTAATAGTATGCTTGAATTTTCTTTTGGTCAATTATGGCCTATATTGCAAAAAGACACAATTGGGGAAGTGTATATTAATGAAGATGGCTATGTTTTTGTTAATGATTTAACTAAAGGAAAACAAAAAACTGATATTTATTTATCTCCTTCCGAGTCTAAAGTTCTTATTGAAGCGGTAGCGGGTGCTGTTAATGAAGTTATTAATAATGATCGTCCTCATTTGGGGTGTGAATTATATTCATTAAATGCTCGTTTTCAAGCAGAATTGCCGCCATTAGTTAGAAATCCAACATTTATGATTCGTAAAAAAGCTTCTACCATATTCTCATTTGAAGAATATATTCAAAATGGTTTTATTACAAAAGAATGTGCAGATTATTTAATTAATGCTGTAAAAGAACATAAAAATATTTTAGTAACAGGTGGTACTGGTACAGGGAAAACTACATTTCTTAATACATTATTAAAATGTGTTGAATTATATACTCCATATGATAGAACGGTTATCCTAGAGGATTTAAGCGAATTACAATCAAATATTAATGATTGTTTGCGTATGCAAACTCGAGTAGATGCTGATCCGAATAAAAGCGTAACGATGCAAACATTGATTTGGCTATCTATGCGTAATTCTCCGAATCGAATTATTGTTGGGGAAGTTCGTGATGGTTCTGCTTATGATTTGTTAAAAGGATGGAATACTGGCCATCCAGGTGGATTTGGAACAACTCATGCAAATGGGGCATTAGAAGGATTAGATCGTTTGGAATCATTAATTTATGAAAATCCAACGGCTAAAGGTAATTTTAGACAATTGTTAGGTCAAGCAGTCAATGTAATTGTTGACATTGGCCGTGTTGATATTCCTAACGGCCCTTCTAAACGATTTATTCGTGACATTATTGAAGTGAATGGGTTTAACCGTCATACAGAATCATATGATACAAGTATTATTTATCATAAGGAAGGAAGTGATATATGATGAGCTGTCATGAATATACTCATAAAGATATTAAGAATCCATTTGAACTTTATGAGCCAGATGCTGATGATTCAATCATAAATATCAACATTTCTAATAAATCTGAACAGGATAAAGAAACAATTGAGATTTTAAAAATGGACAAACCCGTTAAAGATATGACAAAGGAAGAAAAATTCAAATACTATGCAGAAAAACGTGTGAATATAATTTTAAAAGAGTTAGCAGGATTAAGTGATATGGCATCTACTTATGCAGGTGTATATAACAAAACTATGGTAGATAGTATGATTATTACTATTTCCTCTGCTACTAATTCTACTAAGGAAATATTTCAAAAACGGGCCCATGTATTACCAACATTTTCATTTGATTAATTTAATGATTAATAGGAAAGGATTTTTTATGAATACTAAAAAATTAAAACAGCAAGTTAAACGTGTTTCTACTATGGTAGGTACACAAATGATGGTAGCAGCTACTACAATGCATTCTTTTGCTTATAGTACAGAGGGAACTACGGGAATCGGTGGTCATGCTTGGCCTTGGACAAAATTTTTACAATCCTTGATGCAAGAGCTTACAGGACCATTACCTATGATTTTAGGTATTATGGGGATTGTTGGCGCAGCTATTGCTTTATTCTCAGGTAATGGTGGTGATGGTACTCGTAAATTTATCTTGTTGATTTTCGTTATTTCTATTGCTTTAGCAGCTCCTTCTTTAATGGATATGCTTTCTTTGGGAGCAACTGGATCAGGTTTTGTAATTCCATAACATTATTTGAATATAAGCCTATAAGGCAGTTAGGTGTAGTGAATGAAAAAGCTATTAAGCATTATATTCCTTTCCTGTTCTCCGTTTATAGCCTTTGCGAGTAATGGCGGAGCTGCTTCGCTCCCTATATATGATCTAATATTATTGCCACTCTCACTAGAATTTTCAGGACCATTACCATTAGTTCTTGGTACTATAGGTCTTTCTGTTGCAGCCATTACTTTTTTAAGTGGTTGTCATCATCAAGAAGGGGCTAGACGTTTTTTTGGAATCATATTTGGTGTAGGAACCGCCCTTGCGGCTCCTACAGCTATAGAAATGATTACTGGGTTTTTAATCCCCTAAGGAGGCAGGATGGTCGAACGTGATTATAGAACAGGTGAAGCCCCTTTATTTAGGGCTTTATATGTTCGTCAAACTTGGGGTGGTGTACCTCGAAATTTGTTTCTTATCAATGTATTAACGTGCGTATTTGCTGTTATTATTTTGGGAACATGGTTTATTGGTGTTGTTGGTATAGCCATCCATTTTTTATTTAGATACTTTACATCACAAGATGCTGATTTTTTTGATGTATTTACACATTATTTACGGTCTAAAAACTATTATAGATCCGAATAAGAATATCATAGAAAGGTGTTTATTATATGGGATTAAAGTCTAATTTTCGCTTTCATAAAAAAAATTTTGTGAAAAGTGATCCAAAATTAAGCGAATATATCTCTTGGTTACGAATTGATGAATCAGGTATTGTTTATAATAAAGATGATTCAATGCAATTAACTTTTAAATTTCGTGGGCCTGACCTTGACTCTTCTACTATTGAAGAATTGCAGTCATATCATGCAGCTATTAACAATATTATTAAGAGTGCTTCTACTGGATATGTTTTCTATATGGAAAATCAACGTCATGCATCAGAAGTTTATGATAAAGCTGATTTTCAATCACCACTTACAAAAGTTATAGAAACAGAACGTGAGAAATTCTTCAATAGTGGTAAACAATTTGAAAATGATTATTTTTTTACAATTTTATATCATCCAAATTTCAATATGACAAAGAAATTTTTATCTTTCTTTGAATCGAAAGAAGAAACTACAAAGAAGCAAAATCAATATTGGAAAGAAATTGCTAAAGCAACAAGTGACTTCATTGAAGAAACAAATAAGATGCTTGATATGTTTAATGACATATTTCTTGATGTTAAGGTGTTATCACCAGATGAAACATTAGAATACTTGCATAGTACTGTATCTGATCATCGTCAACCAATTAAAAATATTCCAACCATGTATTTATCCTCTTATTTATTAGATTCGCCTTTAGTTGGTGGTTTTGAACCTAAACTTGGGGATAAGCATATGAGAGTTATTTCCGTTACAAGTTTTCCTCCGATTACGCATCCAGGTTTTTTTGATATTTTAAATCGTTTAGGGTTTGAATATCGTTGGTCTAGTCGTTATCATGCATTGTCTAAAATGGATGCTATGCAAGTATTAAAAGATATTGAAGATAACTTTAGACAACAAGCTAAAACCATTTTACAATATGCTATTGAAGCGATCCGTAATAAAGAAACTAATCAAGTTAACGAGTCTATGTTGAATTATGCAGAAGAAGCTAAAATAGCTCAACAATTATTAGAAACAGATGCTGTTGGGTATGGTTATTATACAATGACACTTGTTGTTCTTGATAAAGACCCTGAAATGGCTGATAAAAAAGCAGCGTTTGCATTGAAAGAAATTCGGCAAGAGGGGTTTACTGCTCAACTTGAAACAACTAATGCAATAGATGCCTATTTTGGTTCAATTCCAGGTATGTGGGAATATAATGTTCGTAAATACCTTATGGCATCCCTAAATTTCTCTCACCTTGCCCCGACCTCCGCAGTGTGGTCAGGAGAGAAAAAGAATAGCCATTTAAAGGGGCCTGTATTGCTTCATACGGTGACAACTGGTAGTACTCCATTCCGCTTGTCTTTGCACGTTGGTGACGTTGGACATACGTTTGTTGTAGGGCCTACAGGGTCTGGTAAATCTGTACTTCTTAATATGATTGAAACACATTTTACTAAGTACCCTGGTGCTCGTGTATTTATTTTTGATGTTGGTTCTTCCTCTAGGGCTGTCACAAAAGCTATGGGTGGTAACTTCTATAACATTATGGGGGACGATAATCCATTAGCCTTTCAACCGCTTTCACGGATTGATGAGGATATTGAATTTATTTGGGCTAATGATTGGATTATTAATTACCTCACAATGGAAAATGTACCGATTGATCCAATTGTAAAAACTACAATTCATGAAGCCTTAAAATCGCTTCGTGAAATGGAACCTTCGTTACGTACACTCACATCCTTCCAACGCCTGGTTCAAAACCATGCCATTCGTCAAGCCTTAGCACCTTTGTGTGAAGGTGGTACCTATGGTGGCCTTTTTGATAACAGCACCGATAAATTTGGTGAAGGTAATTGGCAGGTGTTTGAAATGGATGAGGTAATGAAAATGCCCAATATTGTACCTAGCGTACTTGATTTTTTATTCCATAGAATTGAAGGTCAATTACGTGAAGATGGGGCGCCTGGCCTCATTATATTGGACGAATGTTGGTTATTCTTTGCAAATCCTATCTTCCAAAGTAAAATTCGGAAGTACTTTAAAGATTTGCGTAAAAAGAATACATCTATCATTTTTGCAACGCAAAATTTATCAGATATTTCGGCTAGTCCTGAACTTGCTAATACAGTTCGTGAAAACTGTCCTACACAAATTTATTTGCCTAATCCTAAAGCAACTGCTGAAGGGATTAAACAGCAATATATCAATTTCGGTTTAAATAGCCGTCAAATTGAATTGTTGTCTGAATTGACACAAAAAAGAGAATACTATGTATCCTCAATTAAAGGCAATCGTGTATTTGACCTTGCGTTACAACCATTAGAGGCTGCATTTGTAACGGCCACATCTAAAGAAGATCAATTAAAAATTCAAGCGTTAGAAAAAAATCATCTATCTAAAGATGAATTTATTCTAGCTTGGCTTGATTATAAAGATATGCCTGAAGAGAAGGCTAAATATCAGTCACTCATAGAACCAGAAAGGAGTTATCATGTTGGATAATGGAAAAATAAAATCTATTCTTCCTCGTTCAAAGAAATGGTTTGTTATTATGTTAATTCCTGGTGCTTTTGTATTGACTACATATTCTGTTTATGCAGCATATCCTGTTTTTGATGCGCAAAATGTAGCTAAAACTATAAAGGTTATTGAAAATACAGCAAAACAGATTGAAAAATTAAATGAACAAGTTAATCTTGCAAAAAAACATTTATCTATTGTAACACAATCAATGAAAGATATTTCTGATAATGCTAAAAAAGTATTATCAGCAGTTGATGGTACTCGAAATGCTGTAGATGGTGTTATAAAGAATACGCAATCTTCGTTTAAAGGATTATTAAGTCCTATAAAGGATATTCAAAATGTAGCCAAAGAAACAGAAGAAAAATGGAATAAAACATTTATGTCATTAGCTGATCTAAACCCTAAAAATCTTACTTATAGCACTTTACAAGGTTCTAATTCATATATTAATGCACAGGTGCAACAAAATAATAAAGAAGCTGTAACAGAAACTCAGGCCATTATGGCTGGTTTAGCGCAAGCTGAAGATGAATTAAAGCAACTTCGTGAACAGGCTCGACATACTGAAGGACAACGTGACTTAGCTAAAATCAATGCCGAAATTAATGCTGTGACAGCTAGAATTGAAGGATTTAATAGTAAACTTACTGCTATTCAAGTTACTAATCAAAATATGGAATCACAAGCTAAGCAACAACAAGATGCTAATAGGGCTGAATACAACTTTGCAGCTGCAAAGAGATTTAGCGAATCTGTTGTTAATATGAAAGGCTCTATGGATGATCTCCCTAATGGCTATGAATCTAGATCTCAATTAATGAAATCTGCATGGAAATAGGAGGGTTTACATGGATGGTGTTCAATTTGCATTTTTAAACCAGTTACTAGATACCTTTAGAACTGCATCTGTAACAGGAATGGTTAATTTAAAGCCTGCTGCGTTAGGTTTAGTAGCCGTTCTTGGTATTTTAGATATAACTGCTATGTGGGGCCTTTATTTTGGCGAAATGCGGGTAAGAGAAATAATGGGTAAAGTGATTAAAATTAGTTTTTTTGTTATTTTAATCATGAATTGGGGGCCCATTACTACAGCAGTAGAGGATACATTTGTTAAAGTTGGCCAAATAGCTTCAGCTCATCAAACGGGAACAAAGCCTTCTTCTATTATGGTAGAAGGTACAAAGAAGATGTATAGACTTTGGAATAATGCGATATATGATATTCCAATGGCTGATGGAGAAACTTCAAATTCAGGTGTTCCTTATTATGATTCTGATGGAAATCTTAATAAAGATGCTGAACAAATGGCAGCTGATAGCAAAGAAAAAAGTTCTAATCCATTTTCTGGATTAGGTGAAGCTATGGCCGCTATTCCTGGTAGAATTATTAAAATTATACTTGCTCTTGCCATATTTATTGCCTTTGCTTTTATTGCATTAAATGTTCTCCTTTGTTTTATTGAGTTTTATCTTACAACGGCTTTATCTATTATTTTATTGCCGTTTGGTGTAAATAGTCATACGTCATTTATTAGTCAGAAATCGTTAGGTGCTGTTGTTAACTTTGGTGTTAAGTTAATGATCATGATATTCCTTCTTGGTCTTATGTCCACGATGATTAATAAAATGGATACAATTACAAATGATGATTATGGAAAGTTGTTTGAATCTGTATTACAAGCATGTATGTATGCTTTCTTAATTTGGAAATTACCTAGTCTTATTTCTGGTATGCTAAGCGGTACACCATCTATGGGTGCATCGGCTGCAGGAGTAGCACAATCTGCTGCTACTGCTGTAGGCGCAGGCGCTACAACTGCTAGATTCATGGGGGCAGGTGGTGCATCTGCATTTAGAGGCATGGTTAATGCATCTCGAATTGGTGGTGATGCTATTCGTGCAGGTGGTGTAGCTGCAGCAAATTCCAATTCTGTTAGAGGCGCTATTTATAATTCAATGAGGGGAGCAGCTAGTCATTTAGGTACCGTTACTAAAGGAACTTATCGACATCAAATTAATGCAGCTAAGAATTCATTCTTAAATGCAGTAGCTCGTGAAAATACAGCTTCTACTATATCTAGAAAATTGTCCAATATTAAAGGATATAAGCGTTCATAAGGTGATGGTTTATGAATAATAATATATATATTACGTTACAACGTATCATCATGGGTGTTTTTATAACGCTCATGGTGATATTCAATTACAACACATCTTATGCAATTACGGCTAATAATCACGTTGATATTGGTACTAGTAAAGAATTAGCTTATGATTATGTTGCAAAATATACTAATGAAGATCCACATTATATTGTTGATCGGATTTGGGAAGAAGCAGATCGATATGGAATTTACGATAAAACAGCTTTACTTGCCTTATTTGAAACAGAATCTAGTTGGGTAACTCAACCAGCGGGTGATGGATTAGGATATGGTTTAGGTCAATTAAGTTATGAATATTGGTCAGATTATGATTTAAACTCACAAAATGATATTTATGATGTAACTAAAAATATACATGGTTCTGTTTATTACTATGCTAAAATGCTTGAAGCTGCTAATGGTGACCCTGCTGTTGCTTATACAGGATATAATGGCGGGGCAGGTAATATGGGTGATTTTAGTATCCCTGCAATTGTGGAACATATGAATAATTACATTGCTATTTATAACCGTTTAAAAACAGGTGATCCCGGGGTAGGTTATCAAGCAGGCGTTCCTTCCATTATTAATTATTTTAGTATGAATAATGCACTTAATAGACCTTTAGGCTTAGATTTTTCGTATATTTATAAAATGGGTTCTTCTATTAGAACGATTGTTGATTCTATTGTAGATGGTTGTGTAGTCGCTATTAAAAGTTTGATTCAAATATCATTACCTTTATTAGCAGTACTTGCTATCATTGATTTTTCTATGTTTTCATGGCGTGGACCTACAATTACTGGTCAACTTGATTCGGCATTTTGGACTGGTATGGCTCAACGAATTGTTAAATATGGTTTTTTAGCAATTTTAATTGAAAGTTGGCAATTTATTGTCAATAAAGTATTTATTGGTACCGCAAAATGGTCATATACTACGTTTTCACCAGATACCGCTACTGCTATTGGTGACATAACTGCACCAGATCAACAATTACAACATTTTATTTCATTTCTAAATCCTTCTATGACATGGTTAGGAAAAGTAACTGCATTAGATATGATTAATCATATGGGGTTATTCTTATTGAATTTGTTTGCTACCTATATGGGATTACTTTTAATTATTATATTAATTTTCTCAATCCTAGTTGTATATTTAGAATTTTATTTGTCGGCTATATTCACTGTATTTAGCATATCATTTGCAGGATTAAAGCCCACCAGTTTTATTCCAGAAGGTATGATGAGTCATTTAATTACAGGAACTATCCGATTAATGTGTATAGGTCTTATCTTCTCAATCATGAAAAAGACTATGGTTCTATATACATATGATCCTACTGATATATTTGGTATATTAGGAGCATTATTATTCGTTATAGTTATTGTAGTTATAGGTGTTTTATTACCTAATAGGATTGCTGATGGTCTACAAGTATCAGCTAAATTATAAAAAGGAGGCCCTTTTGTGAAATGTTTATTTGATTTAAAACCGAAACGTTCTATAAAGGATTGGAAACGAAGAGATAAAATCTTTTTTGTTGCTATTGTTCTCCTCATTACATTTAATATTTGTATTGGCTCTGGGCTTATTCATAGTCCATTTTATGTGAATATAACGTCATCAGCACCTATGGGTGTATATATGATTTCAAGTGATCAAGAATTAAAACCTAATGTATTTGTTATGGTCAAAGAAAATCATAGATTAGAACAATTTTATGGTTCGAAACGTCCTCCACAATTACTATTGAAACATATTGCAGGAATGCCTGGCGATATAATGACAGTTACTGATTCTGATGTTCGAATTAATACAGAGTCATATCCAACATTATCGTATACATCTAATGGTATGCCATTACAACATTTACAAAATGGTATATATACGTTATCTAGTGATGAATATTTTGTAGCGAATATTCCAATTCGTAGCTATGATAGTCGTTATTTTGGCCCTGTTAAAAGAGATGAGATTCAATCTGTAGTTACACCAGTTTGGTTATTTGGAGAAGAGGTGGTTGAATTTGTTAATCAATGGGAAAATGCGAAAAATAGCTAAAGTGATGGTATATACTACATTGATTTTCTCTTTTTTGAATATTGTTCAAATACCTGAAGCATCTGCTAGATTTCATTTTAGAGGGGGCAATGTACATGATTCATCAAGATATAAGCAAATGATAGAATGGGTAAAAAAAGAACAAGCAAAACTTGAACAAATTAAAGCTAGGTTACAACATAGCATTGATACTGTTAAACAAGCTCAACAAGCGATACAAAGTGTTAAATCTTCTATCGATCATGTAATAAAAAATGTTAATACATTACGTTCTAATGTTAATTCTGTAATGAAAATGTCTAATGGTATAATTCACTTAGACTTAAATAATCCAGAAAAAGGATGGGAAGAAGTTCAATATTCACCACAAGATATTCATTATGAATACGATTATATTAAAAAGAAAGTAGATAATAATCATATTGTTGGTAAAGCTAATTTAGAATCTCAAAAAATTGCATCAGGATTATCTTTAATTGCAGATTCGAATAATTCCATAATTGAGTCGCTAAGAAAATTAGGTAACAATACAAACGGGTTACTAGACATTCAAGAGGTTGATAATGAAATGGATATAGTTACTACTGATACTATATTACAAAATACAAAAACTAGAGCAAATGCAATTAATAAAGATTTACAAGAAAAAATCATTCAATATGAGAATGAATTAGCTGCAAATAAAAGAAGAGCTAAAGACTTCCAAGTAACCTCTGATCCTGAACAACGTACTGAAAAAGAAAAAACAGATTTAAAGCGAATGGATGCAGATTCTAAACCAGGTAGAGGCTTTGTAGAGTTTTAATTTATTGATATTTATATAAAGTATTGATATAATATATATAGATGATGAGGTCGTAGAGCACGCCTCGTAAAATAAAAAAAGCTCAATCGATGATGAGGTCGTAGAGCACGCCTCGTAAAATAAAAAAAGCTCAATCGATGAAATAGCCCTCTTCATAATGAAGAGGGCTATTATTATAGGAGAAATAATGAAATATATTTATCTAGATAATAATTTTTATAATCGTCATCCACAAATTAATTATCCTGAAATTCTTCAAAAAAAAGATCGTCCTTACGTGCAAATTGCTATATCAGTTAATAATCAATTATGGGCAATTCCATTACGCTCTAATATTAATCATAATTATGTATTTTGGTCGGATAAGAAAAATAAATGTGGAATTGATTTTACTAAGGCGGTACCAATAGATCATAAAGATATAAATACTAATAGGCATCCAAGTATTCGACAAAATGAGTTTAATGCTTTAAAAGGAAAAGAACATAGTGTAATTAAAAGTTTTAAAGGGTTTATAAAAAAATATAATCATTCTAAGCAGCATCCTAATCTCCCTGAAAGTAAAGTTATATTAAGGTATAGTACTTTACAATATTTTGAAAACTATTTGCTACCTCAGAAAAAAGTACAATTAAATATTGTTAGAAATAAAAATGGACATAGTCTTTAGTATAATAAAGAGTTTATTGAAGAAAATTTATAAAGTCTTTATTTCTATATGGTATTCTAATAAGCGGATGTATTCCATCTGGTTTTTTTTATGACTAAAATTAAGGACTATGATTTAATTACCGTAGATGCGCATAGAATTCAAACTACAATTGATGTATATTTTCAATGGAAAACGTTAGATACTATGTTATCTACTTTAAGCACAAGAGGTATTAATTTCCCTAGTGAAATTAGTGAAAACATTGTATGTTATACTTGTGGTTATTTACTTAATAAGGGTAGTGGTGGTGATGCTATTGATCCTAATGGAAATCGTATCATTGAGATTAAAGGTAGTAGTTCTACTGGCCCATCATCATTTAGTCCTAGTGAACAATTTGACGAATTGGTTTTCGTTAAATTAGACAAACAAAATGATACCCTATCTATTTACTTGACGGGGATTAATAATATTTCTCTTGGAAATATTAAAGTTAATTCAACACAGACATTGAGAGAACAACAACAAGCAGGCAGAAGGCCTAGATTTAATATTGAAGCGAAAATTATTGTACCTTTTAATATTAAACCATCGTTTTTATTTGATTTGAGAAAACGAACTATTACTAGATTATAACCTTAGAAAGGACTGGAATACATCCATTCTTTCTAAGGTTATAATTGCGGCGCGCTGCTTTTTTATTTGTTTTGATATATAATAGATTGAGTAGAATATTCGTCATATAAGAAAGGATTTTATATATGTATACTATTGCTTCTTTCTTTGCAGGAGTTGGTGGCATTGACTTAGGATTTGAACTAACAAAACAAGCTCGCACTATCTATGCAAATGAAATAGATCCATACCCTATACAAACGTTTGAAGCTAACTTCCCTATCAAAGTAGATCAAAGAGATATATGTGATGTTAAGGCTTCAGAAGTCCCTAATATAGATATTATTTTAGGTGGATTCCCTTGTCAGGCTTTTTCTATTGCAGGTTATAGAAAAGGTTTTGAGGATGAAAAAGGTCGAGGTACTCTCTTTTTTGAGATACTTAGAATTATTAAAGCTAAAAAACCAAAGGCTATTCTACTTGAAAATGTAAAAAACTTAGTTAGTCATGATAATGGAAATACCTTTAGAGTAATTTTAGAAGCTCTAAAGGATGCAGGATATCATGTTAGATATGCTGTACTTAACGCTATGGAATATGGCAATACTCCTCAAAATAGAGAACGTATTTATATTGTTGGCTTTAAATCTAAAAAAGTATTTGCAAAATTCACATTCCCTGAACCAATTCCTTTAAAAAAGACGATTCATGATGTGATTGATTTTATCAATCCTGTTGATGAGAAATACTTGTACACTAAAGGAAAATACAAAGGCGATATATACGATAAACTCGTAGTAGCAATGGATGATTCTAATGCTGTATATCAATGGCGTAGGAAATATGTCCGTAAAAATATGAGTGGCGTTGTGCCTACGTTGACGGCTAATCAAGGAGAAGGTGGCCATAATGTATGTCTTGTTAAAACAAAACAAGGTATACGAAAAATGACACCTAAAGAATGTTTTAATACACAAGGATTCCCTGAATCTTTTGTTTTACCTAATATTGCTGATGGTCGTTTATATAAACAAGCTGGAAATAGTGTTTGTGTATCTGTTGTTAAACGTATCGCTGAACAAATATTAGTGGCAATGAATTAAAACCAAAGAGGTTTCTACCTCTTTGGTTTCCTTCTTGACAAATTATAGTTTATCATTAATAATACGAGTATAAATATATAAACGATATATTGACTTGCGGGAACAGGTTAATATTGATAATAAGAACACTATTAGATTCATGGAGTTATTCTATCGCTAGATGAATCTAGCGATTTTTTTGTATCTATTAGGAGTGCTAGTATGCGAAAACTTTTATTGCTATTAGGGATTATTTGTATATTTGTATTAAGTGGTTGTGGTAAATCTGATGGCATTGAAGGTACTTGGATTCCTAAAATCCATTCAGATAATATGAGAATTGAAAGCATACAATTTACTAAACAAAATGATTTTTCATATAAAGGGGTTGTTACTTATAGTGATGGTAAACAAGTAACTTCCACTTTTAAATATGATAAACAATATAATGAAGTTGGTGAAGAGCCTGCTGATGCATTAAAAAAAGAAAAGGAATTTAAAATTCATGGCCGTGTATTCATGCAATTTAATGAAAAATACACAGAGGCAACTTTTAATAATGATTCAAGACCAGAAAATATTTTTGTAAAAAAATAAAAAGAACAAGTCCTATGGAGTTGGCGGGAACCTTCTTCATAGGGCGATATTAGTAAGAACACTACTAATCCGCTTTTACTTGTTCTATGGAGGTTAGTATACCATACATAGGATGTTTTAAGCTAGTGATTACAATAGTGTAGTCACTAGCTTTTTGTTTTATATAACAATTTGTAATTTATCATGAAAGTTTGTAATTTATCATCAAAGTTCATTTATAGCTAATTTATAAATGCTTTATAATTATAGAGAAATTTATAGAGTGTTCATAAGTTAACTAAAAGAGAGGGATTTTATGAAAGATAGCAGCGTAAAGTTTGATCATCAATTTTGTGAAAGATTAAATCAAGAATATCGCAAACTACATAATAATAATTATGCTATGCTTGGTGATTTAAAATATTTTTTTTACTTTACACCGCAAAATTTTGAGCTATATGAGATTTTATCGACTATTAGTAATAAAAGTTATATGAAAATGTGGAAAAACACTTCAGAACTCAAAATAGAAGATATTTTAATAGAATTATGGAAAGCTATGAACTCATATGGATTTATATATAGGCGTTTGCGAAAAAAGCAGTTAACAAAAGCATTAGATTTATATCGGTAGATTTATAAGTATAGGCTGTATTACAATATAATAAGAGAACACGTCGTTAATATTAGACGGAACCAAGGTAGTAGGGAAATACTTGTAAAACTCCACCTTGATTGCTCACAAGTAAAAATTGGGCAGTAGCTAGGAACATAAGCCATTCTGATAAGAGTCTTTAATCCCTGGTAGATTCTGCTACAAGGGCGATGACGGCCAAAACGGTCTGGATGGATGTTCTGATGCTTACGGGCATGGAGATCTAGTGGAGTACTTGGGCAGGACTGAGAAACAATGAAACTAGATGGTGGAAACGCCAGGAGTCAGGGATTGATAGCAATGCGACGGCGACACGGTGCCTGTTATTAGCCCTCTCTCTTCCTACAGTTGTATTTTATAATAATCATTTTATAGTGATAATACATCTGTAGGGAGGGAGTTTTCTGCTCTGCTCTGGCTCTACAATACCTGTTAACATAGCGAATTTATATAATCAAGCAAAAACACTCGGCTAAACACCTCGTGTTTTTATAAAATAGAGGAATTGATAATGCATAGAAATTATGGAGCAGCAGTTGCTAAAGGATCTCATAGAATTATTTTTGGAACTATTAGAAAAGAAAATACAGAGATATTACAGGAAAAAACTAAAAGAATAATTCCTGTATTTGGAGAAACTTTTGTATCTGCTAAAGGTTATTCATTATCACCTTCTTCAAGTAGAAAATTACTTGCTAATATGCGTATTAACTTACGTCGACAAACAGAAAAATTAGCAACTCAATTAAACATAGAATATATTTTTGAACGACCAGAAGAAAAAATATTATTACAAAAGCCTAAGTTTGGCTCGAAACAACGTCGAAAAAACGAAAAAATAAATTCAAGATCATAAGCATAAAAATTCGTTTTATATAGCTGTCTTTTCAATTGTTATATAGTATAATGTAATTATATTTTTATGATTTTGATAAATATGAACTTACTACATAAAAAGATTGTTGTTGATTAATTCAACAACAATCTTAAACGTGTTTAAAGTATTTGAATATAAGCCCAAGAGGCATTTTTAATAATATTTTTTTTGCTTTTAAACTTTCTTGTAGTTACTAATAATATACTATATATACGAATTCTTAATTGTAGAAATAAGTACATTAATAAGAACATATTTATTTAAGTCATAATATTATTTTTTAGTTAGTTTGAAAGGAGATAAGAATTTTGCCAAGTAATCAATTCCAGGTTGCATTGGAAATGAGTAAATTAATTTTTAAAGTACGATTAAGACAACTGATGGATCGTGATGGAATTCTACAACGTGAATTAGCTGATGTAGTTCATGTTTCACCAGTTCTTATTAGTAAATATGTTAGTGGAAAAACTTTTCCTAGATATAATAAATTATTAATGATAGCTACTTATTTCCAAATTCCATTAGATGTTTTAGTTGGTCAGGATGAATTAAGCCAATTGTATTTAAGAGCACCAACAAATAACTCTAATGAACTAAAGTTTATTAAATCTAACTTATTAACACAATTTGTTGAAAAATATAATATTGATCCTATTTTAGCAATTAATCATTGTAAAAATGAGTTCTATTAAAGTCAAAAATGAATTTGAAGAATATAAACCCATGAGGAAATAAATACATATGCTTTTATTAATCTTTTTATTAATGCTTATAATTTTTACAGCTATTGTCATTAGTAGAAATCGTTTTGAATCAACTACTAATACTAAAAAAACATTATTTAAGATTGTAATTCTTTTAGCCGTATGCTTTATAGCATTATCATCCATTTTTTTATTAGGAATTATTGTTAGTGAACTAGATCCAAGTACGCAAGGATTTATAGTTACAGTTCTTACTGCTATTAATTTCTTTTTAATTGTAATGCAAATTGCTAAACGGTAAATATATTTGTTACTTTATAGTTATAATTTTATTGAAAAATGAGTTTTAGTTATTCAATGTCTATAAATCTCATTTTTTATTAGTAATTGAGTTTAATTTATGCAGATAGAATATAAACCCGTGAGGTAATAAATGAATAAGGTTTCTATTACTAAAGTATTTAAATACCGCTGTTTTGAACCAGTTGAAGGATTATCCCTATTTGATGAAGCTCTTGATAATCGTCATATGTTGTGGAATAAATTGGTTGAAATTGATAGGGACTTTAGAGAAAAAAGCTCTAAAATTATTACGCCTATTCAAAGTGATTATCAAGTTTTGGATCAAGAAATTAAAAAGTTACAAGATGCTGTTAAAGCTATTAAGTGTAAAACTAGATCAACTGCAAAGGAAGAAACACGTACCATTCAGGATACAATTAAAGAACTAAAAGTGAAACGTAAAGAAGCATATCAAGAATTCAAACGGTTAAAACATGAAGCAATTGAACGTGAAAAACCACTCCTTGATTGTCTTAATAATGAACGTAAAGAAAAAGTTAAACAATTGCGTTCTAAAAGTGGGTTACATGGCTTTAATTTTGATGATGTAACTCATAATATATATGAAGTTGCTCGTGTTAAAGCGATGAAACAAGGTACTTTATTACGTTTTAAACGATATTCAAAAAATGGAAAGATTGCTGTTAGACCCTATTCAAATTCTCCTTTATATGGTTCTGATATTCATAGAGTTAACACAATCTTTTATATAGATCCAGTAAATCAAGAACTATATAATAGCCCTATTAGAGGCGTTAGAAAAAAAGCTAGTGTAACTCAATGTCATATTCGTATTGGTTCTGCTGTTAAAGGAAAACCTATTTTTGTTACATTACCAATGGTATATCATCGTCCTTTACCTATGGATGGGAAAATTAATGCTATTAATATTAAACGTCATTACATTGATCAAAAACCTATTTATGAATGCTTTATTACCGTAACATATTTGATAGAAGCGCCTGCTGTTAATCCTAACTCCTGTGTGGCCGTTGATTTAGGGTGGAGAATGACTAAGGATGGATTACGTGCTGCCTATGCAACTGACAAGGATCATAAGGCAATTGAATGTATCGTAACACAACGTCAATTAAATGAGTTTGATACTATTCGTGGATTATCATCTACTCGTCAAAAACACTTTAATGATTGTATTCATGTCATAAAGGCCTGGATAGCTAATAAAAATTTACCTGATTGGCTAATTGATGCAGTAGCCTATATAGATAAATGGAAATCATACACGCATATATTTAAATTATATAATGCTTTTTTACAACATGAAAAAAGTGGAAATCAAGAAATTATATCTTATTTAGAAGCCTATATAGAAAGAGAAAATCACTTGCGAATCTGGCAATCTAATTTACAAGATCAAGCTATTGCTAAAAGAAACTATGAATATCAAAATTTTGCAGCTAGATTGGCTAATATGTATGATGTATTAGTATTAGAAAAGCTATCTATTACTGATATTGTTAAATATCAAAAAGCAATTATTGGTAGTCAGCAATCTACAGCGTTAGATCGTAACCGTACTATTGTAGCTCCCTATGAGTTGAAAACAATTTTAATCAATGCATTTACAAGCAGGGGTAAACAATTTGTTGAGGTGAATGCAAGTTATTCTACTAAAGTTTGTCATCATTGTGGTGCATTAGAAGAAGTGCATCAATCCTCTATTATGCATACTTGTACACAATGTCATACTGTTTGGGATCAAGATTATAATGCGTGTATTAATCTTCTTGCACTATATGATAATAAAGTAGGTGCTTATTAACCTATATAAAACTTTATATTAAGTTTGGTGTTAATCCTTTGAGCATTCCAATTATGTTATCTAGTATTGCCCTTATCATTTATTTGATCGTTAATTTTGTACTATAACCCTATATTTGGGGTTTAAGTAGTAGTGAGTTTAGCACATCTCTAAAACAGGTATCAACCGCAGAAATTAACAAGAAAAGTTTAAGTAGTAGTGAGTTTAGCACATCTCTAAAACTGCAATAAAGATTGGCAAAAAATTTCTTATGTTTAAATAATAGTGAGTTTAGCACATCTCTAAAACTACACCATACGTACTGCATGCGAATGCCTAGTTTAACTAGTAGTGAGTTTAGCACATCTCTAAAACTAAATATTTTGAGTGGATATTATATTTTCTGTTTAAGTAGTAATGAGTTTAGCACATCTCTATCACTGCCACTGTTATTTTTATTAATTTAAAATATGAATATTTGATTATAATATAATTATTGTGGAAGGTACCTCCCTCCCATGTAGATAGAATATAACCCTTTTGAGGTATAATTTCATATATATCTTTAGGAATATTCTATCTGCATATTTGTATATGCAGATTTTTTTGTAATGGATTAGAAAGGATTATTAGATGAATGTATGTAAATTATTGGGAATGCTAGCTGTAGCATTATTAGTATCAACTAGTCAATGTGCTGCTATGACAGCTACAGAGATTGTGTATGATACTGTTGGGAACAATGATATAGCCAATGCTATTTTGTATTATTGTGAACAAATGGGAGTTGATCCATTACTTGTAACAGCTACATTTGAACAAGAAAGTAGTTTTAATCAAAATGCAATTTCTAATGCAGGTGCTGTAGGAATCGCTCAATTAATGCCAGATACAGCAGCGATGTATGGATTAAATCCATATAATAAATATGAAAATATTGAAGCTGGTATTCGTTATTTAGCTGATAATCTAAAACGTTATAGTGGTTCTGACTGGCAAGCTACTTATGCGCTTGCAGCATATAATGCAGGTCCTGGTTCTGTTGATGCATATGGTGGTGTTCCACCTTATGGAGAAACTATTGATTATGTAAATGCTATTTCTGATAGGTATAGTCAATTATTAAGTTTAGAAAATTAATTAATAAAATAATTTATTGTATAAAATATTAATATAATAATATTTTTAACTATTGATATAATATAGGTATGAATATAAGCCCTTGGAGGCCACAATGAATTTAGAACAATTAGGAAAAAAAGCCCGTCCTATTTGGAATAAACATGGACGGAAAATAGCTGCTATTACTGTTGGCTTAGTTGTAGCTATCGGACTATACAATTATTATGATAATCACGTTATTAAGCAAAGCCCTGAATACATGATTGAACAGTTAAATACAGCCATTCAAAATGGCGATAGAGATACCGTATATAAATATGTCAATCTGTATAACTTAATTGATGAAACGGCTAAAACGACTTCTCTATTAAATGTTAAAGTTGAAGATTGGGCTAATGGTGCTGATGCGTTATCAGATAGTATCAATCGTGAACAAATGGTAGCTGATGTAGCAGAAAATATTCTTAGTAATATTAAAGATAATCACAAAGTTATGTATACCGGTGATGCAAAAAATATTATAACTAAAGGGATTCAAATGCTTGGTATTAATGATTTGGAATTTGAGTCCATTCATTTAACAAAAGAAAAATCAGATACTCCTATCTTAGATTTAACTGTTCATGATACAAACAAAAAAGATGTAAAATATGTAATTCATATTCGCCTAAAAAAAGTAGAACATAGATGGATGCTTGATCAACTTATTGCAGCAGATACGGTAATTAAAACCCGTTTAGTGGATTATAAGCAAAATTTAACTGAAGAAAACAGAAATACAACTACTCTATTTAATAAGTTAATTAGAATTGGTAATCCAACTGTATCAATTCAAGATTTACCTAAACCAGAGTTAACGCCTAAAGAACTATTTAATCTATCTAAAGAGGAAAAGGAAAATTTGTTTAAGTTAAAATCTAAACTTAAAATAGATGCACCAATCTCATTAGATCCTAAAGTAGATTCTGCAAAAGTGATTATAACTTTTACTGATAAAAATACAGGAACTATTATCAAAGAGTTACCAATTGACATTACAAAAGGCTCTACTACTATTTCTTATGATAAAGATGTTAATTATACTGATAAGGCACAAGAATTATTAGCGGATGCAATTAAGAATAATCGTGTATTAGTTTCTATTACTATTCAATCTGTTACCACACAAGATGGTACTAAAACGTTAAAACAATAAAAATATAAATTGTTTTATTATTTTAATTGTTAATATATTAGGAGGAAGTATGATGCCAGAAAGAAAAACAATTCAATTAATTAATGAGGATACAGGAGAATTAGTCAATTCACCTGATAAGTTATTCATTTCTGAAAGTTTATTAGATGGTATTTCACCAGATGATTTTGAAATGGATGCGGAGGATGAAGAATATGGCGTTGAGTAAACAAATTATATCTGGAATTGATAAAATTGAAGCGAAACGTCAAGAAGTAATTGATTACATCTTAACGGAAATTAATAATGGTAATCCTCATGTCTTTAATAACCCTAACCATCCATCTTTATTTGAACAATACAATTTTAAAACTGATAAAACATATAACGGGATGAATCGGTTTATATTAGCCGTTTCAGCTAGTATGGAAGGGTATAAAGATCCTCGTTGGTTAACTTTTAAGCAAGCAAAAGAGTTAGGGTATTCTGTAAAAAAAGGTACTCATGGTACAACGTTAGAATATTGGGAACGCATTCCTGTGAAAATGGATAAACTTGATAAGGATGGTAATCCAGTTCTCGATGAAAATGGTAAACCCGTCCAGATTACTAGAACTAAGGAAGATGGTACACCAGTGATGCGTTGGATGGGTAAACCATTTACTGTTTTTAATGGTGAACAAATTAATGGTATTCCACCTTATGAACGCCAACCTATGACAGAAGAACAACGTATCAAAGAATTAGAATCTATTCTTAATCATAGTGAAGCCCCTATTCATTATGATAGTTTAGAGGATAATTATTACCAAAAAAGCACTGATACGATTCATTTGCGACCAAAAGATGATTTTAAATCAATGGATCAACTCTATGCAACGGCAATACATGAAATTGCTCATAGTACACAGCATCCTAATCGGTTAAATCGTCAATATATGGAAGCATCTAATTTTTTAGAAGAATTAGAAAATTATGCTAGAGAAGAAATTGTTGCTGAATTTACAGCAGCTATGTTAAACGCTAAATATAATCTACCGTATTCAGAACGAATGGGAAAAGATAATTCTACATCGTATATCGAAGGGTTCCAGCAAGTATTTAATAATAGCCCATTAGAACTTATTGAAGCCTTGAAAAAAGCAGAACAAGCTGCTACGTATATTGAAAATAATATGCTCGTTCTTGAACAAGAACAAACAGAGCAATTAGAACAATCCCCTTCTCTAAATCAATACTCTTTAGATGATTTAGAAGTTCATTTTGATTGGGCTGAAGGAATGGTTACTGATAAGGATGGTAAAAGTTATACACGTATTGGTGTACTGCCATCTAAACTATCTGACTTAGGCACAGATACTGGTAATTACTATTCTGATAATTTGATTTTAAAAGGAAAAGCGGCTCAACAATTTTTAACTGATGCAGCTCGTCAAGATTATTTTTACTCTGGACTTGGATATGCTAAATGTTCATTTACTATCAAGGTTAAAGACTTTGAATTTGGTGATCGATTCGACTTAGGGGATAGTTATATTAAAAGTGCTAATTTAAACGGTAAAAAAGAAGTTGGTGGTATTGAATACTTTAATAATTATCTAGTGAAAGATTATGATTTAGACCCTCATATATTAGAAAGTTTAATAGCACAAGAGCAACAATTGATTGCTGAAGGCAAATTACCTTCTATTGTTAATTGCCCTAATGGACAAATTATTACCAATGATATGGACCAGGATAATCTTATTTCATCTTCAAAAGAGCAAAGTACAGTGAAATTCGATAAAAACTTTGCTATTAGCATACGACATAAAGAAGGATTAATATGCCATAATACTAATATGATTGTTATTGGTGGTGGTACATCCTTTGATTATCTATTGCAGGATACGCCAGAAAAAATGCTTGGCCCAGATGATGCCTATAGAGAATATGGTGGCCATTTTTACGCTTTAGATCATGATCCTGAAAGTCCTAACTTATATAAAGGCGATTATGCCATTCAGTTAATGAATGATATTGTTTTAGAAGATATGACTGTTCATTTAGTAAATGCGAATAGAAGTATTACAATTGCAGATGGAACTGGCTTCGATTCACAAAATCCATCTAATGTACGTAGTTGTTTAGGTGTATACGATAAATTAGGGATTAATTTCCATATTATTGATAAAAATGGTGAATTTCATACATTTGAAAGTCGTATTGATTTAGGTGATTTAGACACTATTTCTAAAACGCCAATGCTTGACGTTTTAAAATCAATGGAAAAATGGACTAGTGTTAAATTAGAAGGATTGTCTGATGATGTTCATGCTATGGTTGAAGAACTAGAAGATAGACTAAAACGCAATAAACTACCCTCCCCTTCTGTTCAAACTAATCCTAAAATTTATACAGAAAAATTACAGGCACTTTATAATTCGCATTCTAACCCTGAAAAATATGCAGAGGCATTAAAGCCTGTTAAAGAAATGTTGAATGTAACACAAACTAAGGATTTATCTCAAAAGCCTAAAGTTGGCTTATCTATTTCTAAACCTAAAGGAAAATCTGGCTTAGAACGTTAACATTTTATTGTTAAAATTATTTGTTATGTAATAATTAAAAATATTTATTGTTTTATATATTAATTATTTGAATATAAACCCAATGAGGATATAAATGAATACACTTTATATTGCAGAAAAGCCTAGTTTAGCTACTGCTATTGCTAAATATTTAGGTGGATTTACTAAAAGTAAAACAGCGTTTGAAAAAGGTGATACTAAAGTTACTTGGTGTTATGGCCATGTATTTGCAACGGTTGAGCCTGAGGAATATGATCCTAAATATCATAGATGGACTGTTTCAGATTTACCTATTATTCCGTCAGATTGGATTTTAAAACCACGTGCAGATGCTAAGGAACAGGTTAAAGCTATTAAAGAAATGTTGCAGTGGGCTGATGTTGTAATTCATGCAGGCGACCCTGATCGTGAAGGTCAACTACTCGTTGATGAAGTCTTAGAATATTACGATTATAAAGGAACAGTTAAACGAATTCTTATTAATGCTACCGATGATACCTCTCTTAAACGTGCGTTTGATTCGATTATGGAAAATAGTCAATTTAAAAACTTATCAGAAGCAGGTCTAGGCCGTTCTAAAATGGATTGGCTATTAGGAATGTCTGGTACACGTTTATATACGCTCCGTTATCAACATTTAGGCGGTAAAGGTAAATTAAATGTAGGCCGTGTACAAACACCTACATTAGCTCTTGTTGTAAATCGTGAACATGAAATTATAAATTTTAAAGAACAAAAATTCTTTGATATTCATGCGACTATTTCTGTAGATAATGAACAATTTAAAGGAAAATTAGTTCATGAAGGTTATATTGTAGAACAATCAGAAGCAGAAGCCCTTATGAGCGCTTGTAAAGCAGCAGGAACGGCTACCATTAAAGAATGGGCCGTTAATGATAAAAAAGAGGCCCCTCCCCTTCCATATTCACTGGATTCTTTACAAGGATACATGAATAAAAAAGCAGGATGGTCGCCAAAGAAAACACTTGATATTACTCAAAAATTATATGAAATGAAATATGTGTCTTACCCTCGTTCTGATTGTAACTATTTGCCTATGGGCCAATATAGTGATGCACATGATATTTTAGATGCTATTTCCCGTGGTTCTACGTTACCTAGTGATTTTTCTAGTCATGCTAATACGTCGTTACAATCTAAATGTTTCAATGATAAGAAAATTACAGCCCATCATGCTATTATTCCTACTCGTGAAGCTCCGTCTGGATTAGATACCGATCAACAACTTTTATATGATGAAATTGCTTTACGATATATTTTGCAATGGTATCCTGCTATGGAATTTACTGAAACAAAGTATGTATTTTCTGTTGCAAGCGAAGATTTTAGTGGCCGTAGTGTATTTATTCGTGATAAGGGCTTTAAAGCCCTTATAGGCTCAAATAAAGAGGATGAAGATACAAATGATGTATCCGTTGCCCAAAAGGCCGTAACCGCTACTACAGGCGATTCTGTTCCTGTATCTGATGTTGATTATAAAGAAGGTGTAACAAAACCACCTAAACGATTTACAGAAGGTACATTGCTAACCGCCATGTCCAATATTCATCGCTTTGTTTCTGATCCTGAATTTAAGGAAAAACTAAAAGAAATTAAAGGGATTGGTACTCCTGCTACTCGTTCAACAATTATTGCAGGGTTAATAGATAATGGATTTCTTTCTTTAGATGGTAAATCTCTCCGTCCTACTGCATTAGGTGAAGAGTTAGTTAAAAATATTCCTAGTATTATTACAGCACCTGATATGACGGCTAAAATGGAACTTTCCTTAATGGATGTAGAAAAAGGAACTACCTCTCTAAATGCAGTAATGTCTGAATATAAATCATTCCTTAAAGGATTGGTAGAGGCAGAAACAACAATTTTTGCTCAACCACCAAAAATTGAAGGTGTTGAATGCCCTGTCTGTCATGAAGGTGTACTTATTTTAAAAAAAGGTAGCAAAGGCCCATTCTGGGGATGTAGTGCTTATGCTCAAAATGGATGTAAAGCTATTTTCTCTGATGCGAATGGAAAACCTGCTATTTATGAATGTCCTGATTGTCATAAAGGATTTTTAAAACAACGAAAAGGAAGTAAAGGTACTTTTTGGGGATGTAGTAATTATCCTGATTGTAAATGCACAAAAGAAGATGCTAAAGGCAAACCTAAATTATAAAGCGACTAATAATTAAAATACTTAATTAATAAATATATTAATATTTTTATTGATTTACTTTTTTAAAATAATTGCATAGGAGATATAAATGTCCTCATTAATTGAAAAACAACAAGATTTTAAAGGTTCTATTAATGAAGTACCTTTTGACCGTGAAGAGGTATTTGATGCAACGGCTTCTATTGTCAATGCGATTGAACATAGATGGCCTATCACCTGTTCAAAAGAAACCATAGAGGCGATTAAAGGATATGTTGAAGGCCATGAGGCCTTACATCCATCTTTCTCGTTCAAAAAATTTGAACGAGAAAATATAAATCGTATTGCATATACGACTGAACCTAAAGAGGTATGGCTTAGTTATGAACGGTCTGATTACCTTAAAGAAGCAGGTACAACATTACCCTTAGCACTAACTGCATCTCTTACTAAAGATCAAGAAGCTGTTCAAGATTTTGAACAGGCAATGGATGCCTGGGAAAAAGAAAAAGAGCTTAAAGGTGAACAAAAGAAAGAAGAATATAAAGAACTTACAGAAGAAGAAGCATTAAAATTAGTCGCTTCTAATGGTACTGAATTATTGTATTTGCCTGATAAATATCGTAATAACGAAAAAATTGTATCGGTAGCAATCTCTAACGATGAAGATGCTTTCCGTTATGCAGGTATGTCTGCTCGTGATAATGACCGTTTAGCTAGACAAGCTATTAATGCTGATCCAGATAATGTTAAGTATCTAGGACAAACGCTCCGTAATGACCCTGATTTATATCAAATGGCCATTGAACGTGATAATGACCTTATTAAAGATATTCCTGTAGCCATGCAGCATAATGCAACAATTGAAAAGATTATTGCTAAAGATAATCGACGTCAGTTTGGTCTTACTATAAAAAAAGCCAATGAAGGAGCTGAATTGACACGATGAGATGTAAAAAACAGTCAAAAAAAAGAAACAATAACCCTATTCCGATTGTAACTACAACGGCTATGAAACAGAGGCAAAATCATAAGCATACAAAAAAAATTGGTGATGTAATAGTAACAATACCATGCTTCGGAAAAAGTCGTTCTCGTTCTCGTTAGGTGATTCTATGAAGTGGGTTAATCATAGAATTATTACTACCTCTATTGCATTTCTCCTAACACAAAATATTCCTTTTGTGTTAGGAGCATATGCAGGGAGTACGTTACCTGATCGGCTAGAAGCTCATAAAGAACGGTCTAGTCTAACCTATTACAATCATAGACAAGTGACACACTGGTTTATTCCTTATATGATTACTTTTATATTTCTCGCCATACTAGGCTTAGTTATCAATCCTTTATCTGAAATATCCTTATTATTATTAAAGACTATCCTTGGTGGGATATTTGGTTGTATTGCTCATATTGCTGAAGATGCAGTTACAGGAACTGTTCCTGGTTTAACACTTCACTCTAGATTTGGTAAAACACTATTTAAAACGGGCGATAATAAAGAATATGCGATATCCGCTATTTGTATTTTAATTACAATCATTGCTTTTATTATTATTGGTATTTCTTATCCTTTACAATGGTTATTTTAATTAGGAGAAATTTTTACAATGGAAAAATTGGAATTTAAAAAAAAATCTCAACTTGTACAAGAACGTTTTCACGAATATTTAGAGAATAAATTAAAAACAGATGGTTATAGTAAAGTCGAATCTGACCTGTATTTTAAATTTGAAGAATATATTAATAGTCGATTATCTACTATTGAAACTACTATGTCGATGGTAGCTAATGGAATTGCTTTACAAAAAGATACTGGTGTTGCATTATTACGAGAAGTTCCTAATAATGAAACCTTTACAATTCTCTTTAATGGGATAGAAAAAACTGTATCCCGTGATGAATTTGTTGATTATATTGAACGTAAATCTATAGAAGCCGTTTCCTCTGGTATTCCTATACTCCCCTATGAATATAGTTATTTATTTAAACAAGCTCCCTCTTTAAATCGTGTAATGAAATCTAGTGGTGAATATCCTGTTAAATTAGTAGCAATGATGTTACAAAAAAATGCCAATTCTAATGCTCCTGAATTAGTATGCTTATTCTCTACTATTACGAATGATATATTCTCTTATCGGTTTAGAAAAAATAATAAATACGATATGTTTACTCCAAATTACAATTCCACATTTGAAGTTAAAGATAAAGCTAATATTGGTAAATGCTTTATGTTACGAGTAGCGCCTAGCCGCAACTCTGGTCTCCTTAGAATCATTGATATGACTCCAATAGCATCTAATGATGAGCCTATAGAACGTCATAGTGCTATGGAAGAAACTATGACACGGGTTTACTAATATGAGGCCACGTTCTCCTGAAGTAATTAAAAATTTACAAGAATTAGATCCTTCTAAATGGCTTGATAGCCCTTATTTACGTCAAGCTGATGAAGAATCATTACTGACGTTATTACAACGTAAACCAGAAGGATTTAAAACGCTTTTAAATAGCTCTTATTCATTCATACGAGATATTGTATTACGTCGTGATATTTTAATTACTATACTTAAAATTAGGCCTCATTATATTAAATTAATACCTGTTAAACACTTATCAGAACGGTTATTTAGTATCGTCAATCAGGCCATTGAAAAGGATACTGACGAATTAAGTAAAAAGTTATTAATTGATGCCTTAGATGTGGCCAAACAAGAACTGTCAGATTATAAGGATGCTCAAACTATGGAAATAAAAGAAAATACCTCCCCTTCCTCTTCAACTCAACAAGATATTAAAACGCCATCAGATACAGGCGATGAAACACTACCTGATACTCCCACTTCTCCATCTGATGAATTAGAGAAGCCTAAGGAGGTATCTACTGAACCTAAAGTAAATGAAGAGTCGACTGAAAAACCTAAAGAACCTATTGTTGAAATAGAAACCGAAAAAGAATCTATTTCAACTAAGGAAAATAATAATAACGATATAGATAACCCATCTCTTGATCCTATTATTCAAAAAGTTTTTATGGATGCTTCATTAGGTGATTTTACTAAGTCATTAGAACAAAAGATTATTGCTATTGTTACTGATAATAATGTAAAAACCAATCAAGAAATTAAAGAGTTGGTTACACAACATATTACGCAATTATCTAACAACCTAACAGCTCAACAACAAACATTAGAGTTACTTCAACAAACACTCAATGAACCTAGCAAAGCTTTAATTAGTCGCTTTAGTGAAGAAAGTGAAAAAGTATCTATTCGTATTAGTGAAATTAATACGCTACTTGAAAACCAGTACAATCAAGCTAAAGAATTATCAACTAATTTTTCTATAGTTTTAGAAAAACCAACACAAGATTTATATGATTCATTAGAAAAAGAAATTATCCATCAAATAAATAATTGCATTATTAATGAATCAGGTATCCAATTACAAGTGGAAGAAATTAAAAATAAATCAATTGAATCCATAGAAAATTCCAATCAAGCAGTTAAGGATACAGCTAATAATTTAATTGATGCTCTAACAACTAGATATAATCAACAAAAAGAAATTATTGAAAAAGCTAATAATTTCTTTGATAAAAAAGGATTGATTCAAAATATTACTATTATAGCTGTATTTGTAAATTTATTACTTCTATTCTTTATCTTTATTACCCTATTATTAAGAGGTTAATTATGGATATTCAAAAACTATTAGAAGAAAATCATTTTAATTTATCCTCTTCCGAATTACAAATTTATAAAGATATATATGATATTTGTATGCCCTGTATTGAACGTGATATTACCATGATTATGTATTGCGGGGATCGAATAAGAGATAATTATTCTATTGCAGTATATGTGTTATCTCGTAACCCATATTTATTATGGTGTTTTTCTATTCGCATACAAACTCATATCTTTATTATTCAAATCGTACTTCAATCATTACAATCTAATAATAAACTTACGTTAACTATTAAACGTGCTGCTAAAATGGCTAAAAATGAAGGAATTCGTAGAAAAGCACTCTGTCATTCTTTATAGACTAATTATTTCCTGTCGTTATATTTTATAAGCGAGGTTTTATTACCTCGCTTATTATTTTATATATAAAAATATTTATATATAAAACATTTTGACATCTAATTTTTTTAATGTTAAAATGTATGTAATGAATATAAACCACTTTAGGTACATAATTAAGGAGTTGTTATTATGAAAATTATCGCCGTCGCAAGCACAAAAGGTGGGGTTGGAAAATCAACTATTGCTATCAATCTAGCTACTACACTTAATCAATTAAATTACCAAGTTATTTTAGCAGATGCTGATGCTCAACAATCATCATTCTTATTTGCGGAAGATCGTAAAGAAAATGGCTTGCCTATTATGAATGCTGTTTATATTGAATCCCCTGAAGAACTAGATGATGTAATTATCCATAGTTCATCTGATTATTTAATTATTGATTGTGGAGGTCGGGATACTGTAATGTTCCGTACTGCATTAATCAAAGCTGATATCATTGTAATTCCTGTAACAAGTGGCCAGTTTGATTTTTGGGGTACTACTGATACTCTTGATTTAATACAAGAGGCAAATACATTTAGAGTAGATTCTAAACAAAAAGAACCTTATGTATTATGTGTACTCAATCAAGCTCGTACATTTACAAAAACACATCAAGAAATCAAAGAAGGATTAAATGAGATTGTCAATGAATATAAGGTAACTTGTGCGCATACAGTATTAGGACAACGTGAGGACTATCGAAGAGCTACGCTTGAAAATCAAGGTGTTACTGAATTTAAACGTTCTAGTAAAGCTGCTCATGAAATGTTATCTTTTGTTAAAGAAATTGAAGCGATCTAATTATTATAGAAGGAGAATCTAAGAATGGCACTTTCAAAAAAACCTACAAAAAAAAATATAGATACTTTTATTAATGCAGGTGGTACAGCTCCTAAGAAGGAAAAAGAACCTGAAGCTTTTGAACGTTTAGAACTACGTGTTCCACCAGAAGTAAAAGCAGGAATTAAAGTATTTGCTGCATTACAAGGTGAAAAAATGATTGATATAGTTACAGAAGTATTTTTAAAAGGTTGTGAATCCTATCAACATAAAGATGGGTTTCCAAAAATCAAATAAATTTTATTCAACAAAAAGCCCTATTGTTCAATAGGGCTTTTTGTTTATCTAAAATATAAAACAATAAATATATAAAAATTTTTATTGTTTTATATTTTTATATATAGTACAATAAAGATATAAGCAATGATATTTATAGTATAATTATTTTGAATGGGGGGTATATTATGATTGATTGGATTTTAAATACTTTATGGAACATAAAATGGATATTATTATTATTATTTATATTCAATGAATTCAGTCGAGTATTAATTACATATAATAAAATTCAAACGTTTACACAAAAAATAGAAGAAGCACGCTCTAATATCTCAATTGTTCTTAATCAAAAATTAGAAATCATTAATCAATTCTCAACTGTTGTTAGCCAGTATGACGAACATGAAAAGGGAATTCAACTAAAAATATCTAATGATTACACAAAAACTACTAAGGATGCAGCTAATGCATTATCTTATATTTATGGTGTGGCCATGGCATATCCTGAACTTAGATCAGATAGTAATTATAATATCTTTCTTGAAAATATTAGTAATAATGAACGTTCTCTAACGGAACGCAGAGAAATGTATAATAAGTTCGTTAAAGATTACAATACCTATATTACTCAAATTCCAACTTGTATACTTGCTAAACTATTTGGTTACAATCGAGAAAATTATTTTAATATCAATTAATCCATTCCAAATATTTGCTATAATAAAATTAGGATGAACGAATGAATATAAGCCCAAGAGGCAATAAAAAAGAAGTACATCCATATTTTGATGTACTTCTTTTTTTTATAGAGAAAATTGATTTTGTTTTATATAGAATAAATTTATTATTCTCATGTTCATTCGCTTAAATAATAAAAATATTTATATATTTATTTTTATATATGAGGTGGTAAGTATGAACATTACTAATTTAAGTTTTTTCAAAGCTCGTATCAATGATATCGAATTTAATAATGAACAGGACTTTAATTCCGTATCTTTTTTACTTGAAAGTATTGAAGAACGTTTTAATATCTCAATTACAGATCCTGAATTCACAAAAGATGTTAAAAACTTTGTTGAGCTTGCCTCTATTAAAGTTGATGATTTTTCTTATGGTGAATTAGAAAATGCTACGGCTACATCCATTATGAATGCAAATACATTATCTGATATACAGTTTTTGGCCAATTATTATGATGATGGTAATTATAAATGGAATAGTCATATCAATGATAAATTAAAAGAGGATAGAGGCTACCCATACATTATCGATGCTATCGCTAGACAGAAATTCAATGAAATTGAAACGAACAATTCCATCACCACATTTTTGTCTACACCTTTAAATAAAGATTTATCCATGCAAGATAAAGATACCTTATATGATAATGTCAATGAATATTTTACTAATAATTTTATTGATGAAGAATTAGATGATGATGATTTTGAGTTTTTATATCCTAAAGATAGAGATTATGATACCTCTCTTGATCAAATAATTCCATCTGTTTATGACAAAAAAACAACCGTTGGATTAGGTGTTTGGGAGTCTTGTGAAGAATTATACAACGAAGATAAAGAAGTTATTCATAAAGCTTTTATAAGTCGTGGTGAAAGTCTTTATGATGATAAGGTATGTGAAACTGATCCAATAATTAATAAACGATATATTCCTCTTAAACAAGAATCTCCATCTTATCAGAAATTCATTAATGAACTGGATACATATATTGGAACTAATGATAAAGGTTATTATGTTGATCTTAATACTGGTTCAATTAATGACAGTCATTTATCTTTTATAAATAATGATATTATTAGTGATTCTAGCATAGATGGGTATCCTGGTAATGAAGCACTTTACAATTATTTACCAGTCGCTATTGCTAAAGGTATGGCCACTAATCAAATTGCATCAACTAAAGAGATTCTTACTCAATTACCTGATATTATAGGTGAAACTCAATATAACGAATTTAAGAAGGAATTAGAGTATATTCGCTCTGAATATACTAACCAAATTGAATACACTATCAATGACAAAGGTATTGTCACAGGAATTACACCATATCAAGGTATTTATAATGATATAAATAATCCTGGTAAAACGGTAATTACTGATTTAGATCTTAAATATAAAGATAAAATCAATTTCTATCATGTATTAAATGGTAGAGAAGAAAGACCTATTGCAGCAATTATTAAAAATGGAGTATCAAGTCAAGATTTTGAGGGTGAACATTTACTACCTGAAAATTTGCGAAAAGATGATAGTAAATTCATTGATATGACAAAAAAATATGAAACACTCTTAACTGATGAAGAAAAAAATGTCTTTGAACAAAAATATAGAAGTGTTGTAGATACTTTAACAAATTCTAATGGGGGACTTAACTTCTCTAAATTTGATAAAGAAACACAGTCTATGATGGAATCTTATGTTCGTTTAGATAAAGCAGGACACCTTCCTCAATCATTTAAAATACTAGATATGGAAGATGTAATTCAATATAACATGGAAGTGAAATTAGAAGGTTTATTAAATCAACGTTCTGAACCAGAACTTTCAAAAAATAATCAACTAACTGCATCTAAAGAAATTCCTAAAATTTCATTCTCTAAACCAAACGAAAATGGAGGGTTGGAACGATAAAAAACGATTAAAAAACAAATTTTATAAGGCGATAATTTAAAAATAAGAAAAAGAGGAATAAAAATATATGAAAAAAGTCAGTACATTAGATGCGAATAATATAATTCAATATCTTGATGCAAGTGAATTAGTATTTTTTTTAGCCATAAAAGATATAGAGCAAAAAACAATTATTGATTTATTGCGTGACGGTTTAAGTTGTCATGATAATATTTCAGTTCACGATGATAATGGAATGGCTGTTACAATTAGCATTTTTTTACTAGGCTATAATTATCCATTTAAAGGGATTAACACTACTGTAGAACGCCTTAAAGCTGTAAATTTAATGTTTAAATATTGGAAGGAATTAGGAAAAAATAAATCTAGAACTAAGGATCCATATAAATGTCGTGAGTTTATGCAATATCTAGATACTATTAACTTTACAAAAGCAGATTACTTAATTATCGGTAAACCTTAAATATAATAATTATTACTGTTATAAAAAATAAGATGGGGTAAAATGTGATTTACTATGGAAGCTGTAATTCAATATAACATAGAAGTGAAATTAGAAGGTTTATTAAATCAACGTTCTGAACAAGAACTTTCAAAAAATAATCAATTAACTACATCTAAAGAAACTGGAGCACTAGAACTATGAATACAAATGTAATAGAAAAATTTAATGGAGAAATTAATAGTGTTAAAATAAATAATTCTAATATATTTTCATCCATAGAATATATTTTAGACAATATGGAATATAATTTTGACATTTCTATTAATGATATAAAATTTACAACTGATTTAGTTAATTCTGTTACTTGTATGGTAGAGGATTATAGTTTACCAATTGAAGAAGTTGAAGATGGTTTTGATTACGCTATTCATCGTGCAAATGGAAGTATTGCTAATTTAAAATTTGATGATATTTGTGTATTTGAAAATGTTCCTAGCTTAGAATTAATCGCACAAAACCTAGAAAATAATGAATATACATTAGGAAAAAAGAACATACCCAAAATTTCTTTTTCTAAA
>ERZ772920.111-NODE-111-length-47972-cov-9.153182_pt1 | contig 47972 bp, 61 predicted proteins | sample MGYA00511469_ERZ772920 | MGnify/ENA primary metagenome ERZ772920 (study PRJEB29015, sample SAMEA2738069) | human oral metagenome | biome: human oral; feature: human-associated habitat; material: saliva | place: China | collected 2216 ... | reverse complement strand
GAGCGCCTGCCTTACAAGCAGGATGTCGGCAGTTCGATCCTGTCATCGTCCACCAAACTAAGAAAGCACTTACCCTATGGTAGGTGCTTTTTTCTATCCCTTGCTAACCTTGAAGGGGAACTTGAGATAGGAAGTTTAGACAGGTAATATAATTAGTCAAACAACCATTATTGTTGAAAAGGGAACTTATAATATGGCACAAAACACGGGAGAAAATCGGGAGAGAGGTATCTTTAAAACATCTATTATAGGTATTATTACTAATGTCTTTTTGGGGTTGGTTAAGGCTCTAGTGGGCATCCTAGCAGGATCTATCGCCTTGGCAACGGACGCTCTTAACAACCTGTCTGATGCGGTATCGTCGATCATTACCATCGTAGGTACTAAGTTGGCTGGCAAGCGACCAACCAAGGATCATCCTTATGGATATGGTCGAATCGAGTATATGACGGCACTCATTATCGGACTTATCGTATTAGTAGCAGGATTAGGTGCTGCCAAGGGGGCTATCGATGGAATCCTGCATCCAGAAGAGGTCAACTATTCAATTAGTTTTATTGCTATTGTCCTTATCACCATGGTGGTTAAGGTTATCTTAGGTAAATACACGGTTTCTCAAGGGGAAAAACTTAATTCTGAGGCCTTAAAAGCCGCCGGTATCGATGCTAAAAATGACGCCCTCGTATCGGCTGTAACTTTATTAGCTGCAGCCATCTACTTTATTACAGATATCAATGTGGATGCTTATGCAGGGGGCCTCATCTCCTTGGCAGTTATTAAGGCGGGCTTTGATATTTTAAAGGAGACTATCTCTACAATTTTGGGGGAACGAATTGATAGCAAGCTGTCTACAGCTATTTATGATAAGGTTAGATCTTACCAAGAGGTGATAGGGGCCCATGATTTGATTCTTAATAACTATGGTCCTAACCGCTACGTTGGGTCCATCCACATAGAGGTGGATGGGAATAAGACCTTTGATGACCTGTATCCTTCTATCTATCGCATGGAGCGAGAAATCTATAGGGACTTTTCGGTCTTGTTGACCATTGGTTTCTATGCCATTAATAAAAAGTCTCCAGAAACCCAAGAGGTCCATAATCTCTTGGTCAAATATGTAGCTGCTTATGATGAAATTGTTGGCTTCCATGGTATCTGCGTTTTTGAAGATAAGAAGGAAATTTTCTTTGATGTGACCTTTGCCTTTAGCTCTAAGGTGAAAGATCTGATGACACGTATTGAAAATGATGTAAAGGAGCGCTATCCAGACTATAAGGTTTTAGGCACGATTGATTACGATGTAGCAGATGGAGAATATTGATTTAGTTTATAGTGTGCTCAATCATCCCTAGAAAGAGGAAGGTTTCTCATATTTTTATACAAAAAAATAATACACCAAAAAAGGAGACTAGCTAATAGTCTCCTTTTTGATAACAATCCTTATATTGTTTTAGCGTTTAAGCACCTTTGCGGTCCCTTCAGTAACCACCTTGCCATCTTGGTTGGTTACAGTAGTTTTAAAGGTGAGTACATGACGTCGTTCGTGTTTATCAATGCATTCCACCGTAGCCGTAATGGTGTCATCCAAATAGACTGGTAGTTTAAAGCTCAACTCTTGGCCTAAGTAGATGGTATTCATACCAGGCAAACGGGTCCCTAACACAGCGGAAATGAGACCGGCGGAAATCATGCCGTGGGCGATTTGTTTTTTGAACATACTCTTAGCTGCGAATTCTGGGTCTACATGGACAGGGTTAAAATCATTGGTAACCTCTGCGAATTTCTTTACATCCTCTAGAGTAATGGTCTTTGTGATAGAATCGGAAGAACCCACTTGGATATCTTGGAAGGGAATATCTTGAATCATTATGTATACCTCATGCACTTAAATACGTCAATTATATGCTTATTATATAGGATTTATATAGAGATTACTATTTGCTGATAGGTAAGAGAGTAGGGAACATAAAAAGATGGCACAGGCTATCATCGCATAAGCGATAACTCGATAGCGGGCCATCTTTCTTCGATTACTATACAAGATATGTTGAAAGGTGTCAACGGCTCATAGGGGAAACCGTGTTTTCAAGATAATGGTGCTGAAGTGGTTTTGGTATGACATCCATGATGAGTGATGATAAGAAAAGTATTGAACACATTGACCAAGCTGACTTTTTCACATTAGCCCATGAATCAGGCCATGTGTTTTTTGAAGACAATCGTATGTTGTTGGTAACAATGGAAGATGCACCTGAGCAAGTCATCGAGGTGTTTGGTGTAGATTTCTTAGAAAATTAAAAGAGAGCATTACCTCCATTCGCACCGGTGGTAACCACACTAGCGATAAAGTGGGAGGCAATGCTCTTTATAGAATTACTATATAAGATATGTTGAAAGGTGTCAACAAGGCGCAGGGAGAACTTTCGACGGAATAATGAAGCCTGTTATAAGCAACAGTTAGAGCATGGACGGTTGCCGCAAGCTAAAATAAATTATCTGCTTCCATCGGCATTAAAAACAACACGTTTTGTCCTATAAGGCAAATAAAAAATAGAGAACACCGCAATAGAACGGTGTTCTCTATACATGCATCGACTACTTGGAGTACAAGTGAGCATATTTTATAAACCCATGAATATAGGCGTCTCTAGTGGTTTCTCAAATGATAATTCGCTTAAAAACACATAAGAATGAGTTCGTTACTCTACTGTTACACCACCGATTCTTAACTTGTACATATCATTTATATCGTCGCCATATGGCAATAGATTCACCGCATCAATTAATTGGGAGATGGATTTATGTGTATAAACTTTTTCTGTTGTGCTTTTACCACGGCTATGACCTACAATAGCCTTAATGATTGTCGATGGAATCCCTAAGTTATCGCACATGGTGATAAATGTATGCCTGGTATCATGTGGGGCGTGCTTTATACCATACCTTTTTGAAACCCTTCTGGCAAGAGTTGTATAGGATGATTTGGTTGCTTTATCCCATAACATTCCGTTATCTCTACAATTGATGAAATATTCAACAAAAGGCAATATGCAGTCCGCAATAGGTATAACTCTATTCTTACCTGCTGCAGTCTTAACACCACCGACCATATACTTTTGCGACAAATGCACATCACTGATCGGCATCAACACCAATTCAATTGGTCTCATTCCAGTGTAAATATATGTAAGGGTCAATCTAACATCTATATCATCTGTATGTTGCCATAACATTTTAATCTCATCAGCGGTATAAGGCTTATGTATCTGCTCCGTATCATCAGGTCTGATAACCACTTGTGTTGCATAATTCCTCTGAACCGCATCATGAATAAGTGCTACATTGTATAGAGCGGTCATCTTTGATTTTATATTTTTCAGTGTATTAACCTTAAGACTGCTATTGTTATCTATTATCTGTTGTAGATGAGGCGTTCTAAGCTGCGACAGTGGCTTGTCCATCAATGGTGCTAAGTACTTTTTACACATAGCAAAAGTGCTATCTATCTTAACACCACGGCGTTCCTTATCCTCTAATAGCCAACCCCATGCGGTCTCAAAGGTTATGGTTTCAGCCGCGTATTCATCAGGGGTAATGATATATTTGTCCAACGCCTGATATGCCTGTTGAGCGGTGGCAAAGTATCCGATATTTTTTCTAATTGCCTTTCCGTCATCAGTCCAGCCAATAACTGCTACGGCACGATATGGCTTTCTAAGAGGCTTGTTTTTCACTTTGAATACTGACCCAGTACCGTTGGCTCTCTTCATTGCCATATTATCATCTCCTTAGACAATAATAGCCCTCTATTCTAACAACTAGAGTAGGGGGCTATTTATCTTAATTAAAGCGAAGAAAACCACATTAGATAAGCCGTGTAAAATGCAGCATCACCTACACTGTATCCGTGTGTACCTTTTGGCATATAAACCGCTTTTCTGTTAGGCATATAATCCCAAGTGTTTCCGTCGTCTCGACTGCGTTCCATCATGGATAATTTCATTGCTTTAGTGTCGATGTCATAGAAGAATCTAAACCGATATAATACAATTGAACCTTTTTCTAAATCAACATGTTTTACAATGGCATCAATTGTATAGAGCGGTGGATCATATCGAATTACATTAACACTGTCTATATCGACATACCAATCTTGCGTCATATCACTTGACACTCTTGAAAAATTTGTAGCAAATACAGGTGTGAATAAAGAACAAACCATAACTAATAACAATACAAATATCTTTTTCATACAATTCCCCTCACAACACATTAGAATAGAATGTAAAGCCTGAAATATCCGCATCATGTTCAGCATCATGCGTTATCCGCTCTATGATACCTGCTTGCAAGTCGCTATAAAAGTCATCGCTATTGATATGCGATAACTCATGCATAACGCCTTGCATTTGCTTATCTCTAGGCTTGTTTCTATTAATTAATATAGTATAAGTGCCGTCATCATTACAATGCAGTACCGCCGTTTGTGTTGGCTTAAGCACCGCATAGATGAGGTTTATATTCATATTACACACTCTCTTTCACATTGTTTCACAACAAGATGATTATTTATTTTTCAGCCGATTGACTAAATCAACTACATAATCTATATCCTCTTTAGTCATATCCTTGGTGGCATCAAACAGAAGTCTCATCTTCGGATTTGTCCGAAGTTGCTCTGCATATTCGTTGACGGCAGGGTCTGCGTAATATTCCTCGTCAGGACTGCCGCTCATTTCTTCCCATCCCATAAGTTGAGCAGGGCTTACATTTAATGCGATAGCTATCTTTTCTATCCTATCAGACGGAATATTTCCAATTATCCCATTTTCATATCTTGATAATGTCTGACGGCTTATACCTATATGTTTAGATAGTTCCTCTAATGTCATACCTGATAATTTCCTAGCATGATATATATTTCTACCTATAGTCATAAATAATCACCCCCTATATATAGGATGTTATTACTATCTACCGCAATTAAATTATAACATAAATTACCTATCGTGTAACAAGAAAGTTAAAAAATATTTCAAAAGTTACTTGACACGCAACAAATTATGCTTTAACATTAGGTGCGTACCAAGTAACAGTGTTGAACGGAAAGGGGGATTACTATTGGTGAACACACAAGAGCTGAAAGCACTCTTGGCCAAGAATGATATTTCGCAAGCTAAGATGGCTAAAATGCTAGGGATTACACCGAAGACCTTTTATGCAAAGATGTCTAAGAGAGTCTTCGATAGTGATGAAATAGCCGAGATGGTTAAGATATTACGCATCCCTAAATCAGAATGTGGCGATATTTTTTTTAATTAATTTGGTGCGTATCACGCAACAAATATAGGGGAGAAACAAATGATTGAGTATCTAACCAACACAAATCTTGCCAAAGGAACATTCGGATGGGCAGGGAATAACGCCGAGTATGCAAAGTTATGGCGAAAGAAAATTGCTGAAGACTTTGCCAATCGGCATCATAGCAAGCTAGCAAAGAAAGGCTTGAAATACAAAATTAAACAATGCCGTATCGCAGATGATATGGCTAGAAAGGAAAGCCGATGAAGCAACTAACTGTGGCAGAAGTTGCCAGGGAATTAGGTGTTCCTGACCAACGACTTAGATGTGGGATAAGAGCTGGCATCTACCCTTTTGGTAAAGCATATAAAAATGAAGGTAGCAGCCACTTTACTTACGAAATTTGGGACATCCACTTTAACAAGTGGTTGAAAGGGGAGTTACTATGAGAGATTTCGTGAAAGCCGTGTCATTTATTATCGGCTTTGTGTTCCTTATGGGGTTCTTCGGGCCAACAACCACATGGACAGGTATGGGTATCAGCCTAGTGGTGATGGCAATCTGTTATATCACATACCAATTGGCGAGTAACAAACATCGCAGAAAGAAAAAAGCCCTATAGGAAGTGGAGTTCCTATAAGGCACAGATAAATATTATCCAATAAAAGTATAACACAGGAGATTAACTATGAATAAGAAAACTACTATGACACTTTCCGTTATGATGATGGCCGCTGGCACTTCCTTAGCAGCCGCTCCTTTGACTGCACCATTCCAGTCTTACGGACTTGGCGAAAATTACTACATGGGTAACCATGTAGAACAAATTGTAATCGGTGCAAACTCTGTGGTTGATAATCAAGGGGCTATTGCTATCGGCACTCATACCATGACTAGAGGCATGGATGCAGTAACCATCGGCAACAATGCGTCCGCACCAATTCAGAACTCTGTGGCAATTGGCACTAACTCCCAAACATATGCCCCAGTTGCATTTGGCCAAATGGATATTAACGGAACAACCCATGTGTTTTCAGGTGAGAATCCTAACTCGACTGTAAGCTTTGGTTCTAAAGTGTCTGAAACCTATAGTCACTTGGATAATTACAACAGACAATTACAGAATGTAGCGGCAGGCCGCATTGAAGCTGATAGCCTTGATGCGGTAAATGGCAGTCAACTCTATGCGGCTATCGATGAAATCAATACTAATGGTAAGCAAGTCAAAAAGAATAAAGAGAATATCGAAGGCGTGGCCATTGGACTCAATCTATTAGGCGACATCGTGAATGATCATGAGACCGCTATTAATAACAACGGCAACCGCATCACTGCACTGGGTAACAAAGTAAATACTAATGCTGCTGATATTCGTGTTCTACATGACTTAGGTGTTAATCATGAAGGCCGTATCACAACACTAGAACAACAAGTAAACAATAACCAATCTGTTATTAACAACCGCATCAATGGAGTTGATAAACGAATGAATCGCTTGGGTGCTTCCTCTGCAGCATTGGCAGGACTTCATCCTTTGGATTTCAACAAGGATGATAAAGCTTCTTATGCTATCAGCTATGGTCACTATAACAACTCAAACGCCGTAGCAGTCGGTGCGTTCTATCGTCCAAACGAAAGAATCATGGTAGGCGTTGGTGCTTCTCTCGGTTCTGAAAACCAATACACTGCCAACATCGCTTTTAAATTTGGTAAGGGCTCTGACTACCTAGCCGAAGCTAAAAGCAAAGACGCTCGTATTGAACGATTAGAAGCTATGGTTAATCAACTAATTGCTGAAAGAGGTACTAAATAATGACAGATAAAGAACGCATTAAAACACTTGAAAGACGAGTAGCAGAGCTTGAAAGTTGCCTTGGTGCAACGGCTTGCGATGTGCTGACTAGATACATCAAAAACAAATTAAAAGATTTAACAATCCCACTTGGTCATTATCGGTACAGCCGAGCAAGAAGTCCTTATGACGAGGCTACTAATTTTGAGAGAAATTGTAAGTTTTTCTTAAAGTCAGTATTCGGCATTCCCAGTATTCGTGAGCTTGAGTATACGATGCTAAATGATGCAAAAACGATTGTTGATATGGCGGTTGAAATTTACAAAAAACAAGCCACAAAAAAAGCACAAGAACAAGGAGAAGCAAATGAACGAAATTAACATCATAGAACCTACTGTTGTCGAAGAGAACCTGGTGATGCGTTGGAACAAGGATGACATGATTCAGTTCCTTGATAACCGACTGGAAAAATATAAAGACCTGGTTGTTACCAAAGACAACTTGAAAGAAATGAAAGCAACACTCCGTGAGGTTATCTCTTACCGCACCAAGTTGGCTGCATTCGGTCGAGATAAGAAGCGAGAGTTGAAACGCCCTGCTGAAATCTTTGGGGCTGAACTTGAGCAAGTACTCTCTGTTGTAAATAAATATGAAATGCCTTTAGCAAATCAAATCAATGTGTACGAAGAACAAGAGGCAGAGCAACGAAAGAATGATGTACTTGCCCTTGTAAAAGCAAAAGGTGAAGAGCTTGGAATCCGAGAAGAGTGGATGACAAGATATGTGCCGCAAGCTAAGTGGTGGAACAAAACGGCTAAGTTATCCGAGGTAACTCTTGCTGTTGAACATGAATTGAAAGAATTGCTAGAAAAGCAAAAAGAGGTCGACCAAGCTAAGGCGATGTTGGAAGAAAAGCGGACTATGCTACATGACAAATGCGATATTCTCAACATGAGTTATGGGCTTTCAACACCTGTTGATTTTGAAGAAATTGCTGGTCAGGTAATGGCTTTAGATTTTTCTACTGCTAGCAAACGGCTTGAAGAAATATTCGCTCAACGCCTAGAAATCGAAACTAATGCCAAGCAGGTAGAGGAAGAAAAGGAAACTCCTCAAATTGTTGAAGAGCCTACAATCAAGCAGCCTAAAACAGTAACGATCATCATCAAAGGTGATGGCGTACGCAAGTTGGATAGCATCAAGAATTACCTTGATGTGAACAATATCGAGTATTCAATCATCTAGGAGATAAGAATGAATAAAAGTGAACAAATTAACGAGTTGGCAAAAGCATTGGCTGACTTTCAATCAGAGGTTAAAGACCCATCTAAAGATAAGGAAAACCCTTATTTCAAATCCAAGTATGTTGCATTGGACGGCGTACTGCAAACAGTTCGCCCAGTGTTGGCAAAACATGGGCTATCTGTGATGCAGTTACCTACCAGTGACGAGACCGCCGTAACAGTTACTACACTGTTGATGCATTCGAGTGGTCAGTTTATCGAAAGTGAGCCATTTAAGGTATTGCTGACAAAGAAAGATGCCCAGGCGGCAGGCAGTGCATTGACATATGCACGGCGGTATTCATTAAGTTCAGTGCTTGGAATCGCATGGGATGATGACGATGACGGCGATAGCATTGCAGAAACAACTGTAACAAAAGAATTGTTGGCTAAAATTCAAGAATTGGCACAAGTTAAGAATGTTGACAATAAGACTGTAAGTAACTTTATTCGTGCAACATTTAACAAGAGCAGTGCCAAGCTATTGGATATGCAGCAGCTTGAACAATTAAAAAGTTGGTTGGCCGCCCAATGATTCAATTCGACACGGACAACATTACCATTGTGGATGGCATCGGACTACTGATGCCATTTCCACGAGGCTCTAACTTTGAAGTGAAGAAAGGCGTTACCTACACTATTTCTGTTAAACAGAAGCGAGGTAAACGATCTTTGAACGCCAATGGATATGCTTGGGTTCTGATGCAAAAGATTGCAGAAGAGTTGAGCAAAAACGGCCTATATACATCAAGAAATGAGGTGTATAAGAAGGCAATTGTCGATTGTCAGGCATTCCAGTATGTGGCCGTGCAAACGGAGCATACAGAGGCGTTTATGAAAAAATGGCAGGCCAAAGGGTTGGGCTGGGTAGCAATTGATTGCGGCCCTTGCAAGAACTTCGATGGCCATACCATTCAGATATTTCACGGCAGTTCTTCCTACAATTCAAAGGAAATGGCTCGGTTAATCGACTGCTTGGTTGATGAATGTCATCAGCTAGGCATTGAGACGAAACCTCAAGATGAGATAGATAGTCTGTTAGATGAGTGGAAACCGAATGAATAAAAGAAAACGCATTGACGATGAGTTGTTTCGGAAGAACAAAATCCAAGCAGCCAGGAGAGATAGATATATGTGTGTGATATGCGGTAGCCGTGCTACCGATGTACACCACATTGTGTTTAGATCACAACTCGGCACAAGTGAACTGAGTAACCTCGCGTGTCTATGTAGGCGATGTCACACCGCAGCACATGGGCCAAATGCGAAGTTACTCAGGAGTAGATTAAAGGAGATTATCGATGGACAGTAAGGTAATAAAGGCATATTTAGATAGCCGTCTCAAACTAGTCAATGCCACTCTTAACGATGAAAAGGCAGAGGCTTATAAAAAGCATGAATGCGAATATCGCAAGACTGAAATCGTTACCATGCTTGCATTCGTTGATACTTTGATTGAATACGAAGAGGAATAACAATGAATGAAATACATTGATCGGCTGAATGAGTTTTGGGCGTACACAATGACTTCTGATTTATCTAGTAGTGCTAGGATTCTCTACCTGGCACTTCTGCAGATAAACAATATAAGCCGTTGGAAAGCATGGTTTAATGCACCGAACACTGTTGTCGAAACATATACAGGGCTGACAAGACCTTCAATATATCGAGCAAGAAAACAGTTAATAGAATTAGGTTTGATTGAGGTTGAATTTAGAGGTTCTAACAAAGCAACATCCTATCATTTGCCTGTACAAAATTTACATGTACAAAATTTACATGTAAATAATGAAACGCAAACCGAAACGCAAACCGAAACGCAAACCGAAACGCAAACCGAAACGCAAACCGAAACCATACAAAGAGAAAGAGAAAGACTAGATAAAGAGAAAGACAATATTGGTAATAACAACATTAGTACTAATGTAGTATGCCAATACTTTCAAAAGTTTGTTCGCCCACTTAACAATCTAGTAGAAGCTCAAGAGTTAATAGCACTTGCCAATGACTATGGCGATGAGATTGTTAAAAAGGCAATTGACATAGCTATTAGTAAAGGCATTCGCAGGATTAAATATATCGCAGGCGTTGCCAATAACCTTGGTAGCGAAGCAATGAAGGTGAGCGGACAACATAGATTAGATCCAGTAAGGGAGTTGATGGAGAAATATGAAAGAGAAAACTCTAATGGCATTGAGCGAACTGAATCTTGCGTATGGAAAGAATTTTGACAAAGTGCAACTAGAGTACTATGTCCGCAAGCTATCCCATATCAATCCGATGACATTGGAGATAGCAGTCAGTCATCTATGTGGGAGCAGTAAGTTCCTGCCAACACCAGCAGAGATTATAGATAAGTGTGATGAGATTAGTGACTATGTCAATGATCGTGAGGTAGACAGTGAAGTCGATGCATGGGGATTGGTTAACAAGATAATCAGTGCCTATGGATGTGATAGAGGGCTAGATAAAGTCAAGGAAGAAAATGAACTTGCATATGAAGCAGTTAGAGGAATATGGAAATCATGCTGCCTTGACCCTGTCGACCAGCAACAAGGTAACAAATCCTACTTTATGAAGCGATATAAAGAGTTGCTGGCAACTCGTAAAAGTAGGCAACGGATTCGAGATTCTGTTGCCAATGTGCCATTAATGCAAGAGGCTCGTGAACGAGCAGTACTTGCCAATACTAACAAAGGAAAGAAGAGAATCGCTATGTTGTGTAATGGATTTCTAAAGGAGATCCCTGATGAAAAAGAAGTGCCAAAGGTGCAATGAGTATTTCAATCCTGATGACAGTGAGGATTATAAAGTTTGTCAAAGATGTGTTGACCGCCATAGAGACGGACTACCACCAGTGCAGTATCGGCAACTTCCTGAATGGGAGATGCGAAAACTGGTGGAATCCAAGAAGAAACAGAAAACCAAAAAGAAACCTGTAAGAGGTGGCTATGAGGTTCACAAATGCATTGTATGCGGTCAAGAATTTGTAGCTACGCACAAACTGCAAAAGATTTGTTCTGACGAATGCCGTAAAGAGCAGGAACGGCGTTATTGGAAAGAGCGATATGAAAAGGAGAAAAGCAATGCTTAATGAAGACCGCTTGGCGGATATTGAACAGGCCTATCACGAAGATACTACTAAGTTGCGTAAGCAGATAGTAACAGTTAGTTATTCAGGTGCTTATGAATATGAGTACGAGGATTGCACTTTAGAGGAAGCAATGGCGATGGCTAAGGAAGATTTTCTCCAAGAGCGCAAAAACACTTATTTAGATTTGGAGATTGATGAAGTTAGAGAGGGATCAATATGAACCAGTATTTCGCACGAGTGTCAGGATACCCTGACGCAGTTATCCCTGAAAGAAAAACCAAAGGTAGTGCAGGCTATGACCTGTGTGCTTACAAAAATGGAAAAATTGAGCCTGGAGCGATTGTTTTAGTGCCGACTGGTATAAAGTGTCGAATGAGACAAGAAACTTTCTTACAGGTTCAATTACGCAGTTCTATTGGGATTAAATATCCTGTTCGGTTGACCACAGGCGTCAGCATTATTGATGCTAAATAAAATTAATGGGAGATAAAATGGGCGGTTATAAAATTTGGGGTATTAGAAAATGTGCTAATTGTGGCAAGGATATCGTAATAAAAAACCGAAGCAGAATGGAGATGGAGAATGTGTTCTGCTCACAAACTTGTTTTCACTCTTTCATAAAAGAACAAAATTTGAATTGCGTGTGTGCAGTTTGTGGAAAGAAATTTCACAGAAGACCATCTCAACTGAAACGCTATGATAAACAAGGAAAGTGCTGCTCGAAAGAGTGCAGATCGATTTACTTGAAAGATGCATATACTGGTGAAAATAATCCAAATTATAATAATCGTGGCCGTAAAAATCCTATGTTTAATGATGAGTTTATTCATTGTGGATACAAGTGGGTTTATGAACCTAACCATCCATTTGCAGTAGAGGGTAGAGTTAGAGAACATAGGATAGTTGCGGAAAGACATTTGCTTACTGATGAGTTTTCAGTTGAAGTGAATGGCAAGAAGTATTTATCACCGAAATATGATGTACATCATAAAGATATGAATAAGTTAAATAATTCTGTTGATAATTTACAGATTTTGACTAGATCGGAACATCAAAAGTTACATCGTAGATTAAGAAAAGGGGGTTTTGGGAGTACAAATGATGTTTAAAAAAGATTACCGTATTCTTGGCAAAAAAATCAGATATATACGGATCGCTAACAATCTGACAGTGAGAGAAATGGCGTGGCGACTGGGGACAGTTGAAAAAGCGGTTGAGGTATGGGAAAGCGGAAAGGCAAGACCTAACTCAAAGCGATGCAAGATTATAGCTGATATGGGCGGTATAAGCCTGGATGAGCTATATGGGTTAAATCCTGACTATGATGAAATGGTTAATCGCCCTAACCATTACACCTGGAAAAAGAAAGAATGCCGAGAAATCCAAAGGGATATGGTCGATGGGTTATCAGGTATGGCTGCTAGCAATATGGGGAACATCATCAAGTACCTGTATAGAGTAGGACATAAGGATGACATCAAGCAGGATTTGGATAAAGCTAAGCAGTTTATTGATTTCCTGTATGAAGATTTGCAAAGGGAAATCAATTGACGGAAAAGGGAAAAATATGAAGTGGATTAAATTCCCATCAACTCTTGACTTAGAATTCCAAAGATTTGCTAAGTATGAAGCTATTGATGGGATAGAAGATATACCACATGGTCTTGTTATTGCGTTTTACTTGTCTATCCGACAAGCAAAAGAAATGAGAAGGAGAAAACATAATGAAATATCTAGGGTTACGAAAGTACATTGTTGATGTATGTAATTGCATCGACACTTTATTCGGCATTGCATTGGTTGCCTTTTTCCTCCAATGGTGCTTTGGATATGAAGTGGAAACTTATAAATGGGGCATCGCTATTATTGGCGTTTTGCTATGGCCTGCAAAAAGGTATTGGGCAAAGTGGTTGAAAGTGAATGCTGATGATTTCAAGAAAGGCGAATAAAGTGGGAAATAAACTAAAACCATGTCCATTCTGTGGCGGAACAGCATCTATTTATACTTACCTGCCTGATAAGACAGTAGCTATACGGTGTGATAGGTGCAGAGCGACAATTTATAGTTCCGCTGCGTCCGACTCGGAAGAAGTGATTATCCGAAAATGGAATCACAGGCAAGCTATAATAGACATTCTTAATGTTTGTGATGAATTCAATAAATCTGATGCTAGGTTCAATTTCTTAGAGTATAACGACATAACAGAACCACTCGTTATGCTAGATACTATTGAGAAAATTGAAAAAATTGCAAGACAAGACAGCAATTAGGCTGACAGACATTTGTGGAGGTGCAAGAGATGAATCAAGAAATGTTAGAGCGCATGAGCCTGAATGAAATTCTTGCAATAGATATATATTTATTACATAGCTCTGACCAATTGCTACTGCATCGTGAGTTAATATGGCGACTAAGGCCAATGGTTTTTAGTTCTAGGGCTGATAAAGTTATACGGAAAGTGGAACTTACCGAGTCGATATTGCGCAGAAAGTTGGAACTATTTGATAAAATAATGAATTTCAATGGTAGTGATGGCGTAGATTATATCGATGATTAGGCTGACCGACATGGATGACGGGCTGTTAGAAGAAATGATTAAAGGAGAACAACTAATGAATACAGTACAAATTTTAGGCAATCTAACAAAAGATGCAGAAGTTAGATATACAAAAAGCGGTAAGGCAGTAGCTACATTCACAGTGGCAGCGAGTAATACATATGTAACGCCTGATGGAGAGACTAAGGAGCAAACCGCATTTGTGAATTGCGTTGCCTGGGGCAAGCAGGGCGAACAGGTAGGGCAACTAACTAAAGGCTCTAAGTGCTTTGTTGAGGGGCGGTTACAAACAAGATCATACGAAGCCCAAGACGGTCAAAAGAAATATGTAACGGAAGTAGTAGCTAACTTTGTGGGCGCTCCTCTAGGTGGTGGTACAAACACAACTAGCAATTTTGATAATTTTGCTAAGGATGAGGAAGTGCCATTCTAATGCGGTTTAGTGTAAAAGAAAAGCCAGTTGGCAAGCAACGCCCTAAATTCAACTACAAAACCAAGACGGCTTACACGCCAGGCGAGACAAGAAAATATGAAAGCAAAATAGCTAAGGCGTGTGAGGCGAGAATGCTTGAACTTGGGTTAAAAACCACTGATAAGCCGTGTAAGGTACACATTGACATTATGGTGAGTGTTCCTAAATCATATAGCAAGAAAGACCGCATAGCTTGCTTAGAGGGGCGTAAGTTGCCAGCTAAAAAACCTGACACGGACAACATACTCAAGGCGGTCAAGGATGGGATGGAACATATCTTTTATGATGATGATAAGCAAGTAGTGGAAGATCATGTCATAAAAAGATATTGGGAACATGAGGATTGTGTATATGTTGAGGTGAGTGAGGTGATATAGTGGCAGATGATTATTGTGAGATTGCAAGAAACTATCTTAAGCCAATCTGCAGGTATGGGATTCGTATCGATGTCTTGAAAGAGAGGCTTGATACATTAAGAGGTGACCTATATACACTGAGAGCGGTGGATTACTCTAAGGAGCGACTAAGTGGTGGTGGAACGCCATCAGGTATCGATGGTGGGATAGCTACACTTGTTGATGCAGAGTCGGCTGCCTTGGCTGAAATGGCTGAGTTGGTTACCAAGAAAGAAACGGCAGTTTCTATCATCAACGAGTTGCCAGACCTGGATTGGAAGAACATACTCACTCATGCGTATGTGAATGGATATGACAACCAGGAGATAGCGGATAGGATTTCGCTATCGGTGGATAGGGTGAAGCAGTTACGAAGAGATGCCCTATATGAATTTGGCAGAAGATTGGGAAACCACACAAAGACTACACTCCGCTACACTCAATTACACCCAATTATCCACGCCGATAAGGTATAATAGTATTGTAATAAGTGTTGGTTAGACACGAATTACACTCCTTGAAGAAACTCATAGTACACACAACGATTGCCTTAGCTGATAGCTAGGGCTTTTGTTGTATTGAGTATCGTAAAGATCACCAAGTGAATTGTACTTAGCTGATTAACAGAAAGCTCGGACAATAAGATTCAGCACTTGGTATGGCTATTATTGGCGACAGTCAATCACTATACAATCGGTGGCGCAGATGCCTTTCATCTTGAGATTAATTACAATATATTTTGTCTGCACCTCACTCTTGCTACTTAGCTATCACGATAGTTTTATTTTTTAAAGATTACAGTATTAGAAATTAAATTATTGATTAGAAACATGGAAATAGTTACATTTCTTTTGGCACGAGAGTGAGTACCACCACATGAATCAATGGGCTAGACAATAATAGCAACGGCTAGCCAATGACATATCTATGTCTAGTGGGTCAGGAAACACTCACGATAAAGGAGAGTTTCTGCTCTGACCAGTAGGGCAAATGAACTGGGATGGCATCCAAGCCTATAAGGTAGGAAATGTTTATGGGGCGATAAGTCTCATCAATTGGAACTGCTATGGATGTCCTGGGTATGACAAAAACTGCCTGTACCATGGATGGATAAGCTAAATGGTAAAGCAACCAGTATGTGACTGGCGTTCGGTTGGTTCAATTCCAACTCCATCCGCCATAATTAACTACGAGGGATATATGAAAGAGAAGCTGACATCAATTACCTGTCATGATAGTAAATGCATGAACAATAGCAAGGGGAAATGCATTGCCAATGAAATCGTGATAGGACTTAAAGGAAGATGCAAATCATTTTCTGATACAAGAAACATCATGTTTAACAATGGTATTGATTTAAGTTCTCAATAAATGCCATATATCCACGGAGATATATAACAAAAACAAGATAATATTCTCAATAAGCGCTATCTGACTACAGGTGGTGCTTTTTTCATGCATTGAAAGGGGGTGTGGAAGTAATGGGTAGACCCAAGAAAGTTAAAGATGTGGGCGGAAGACCTACAAAAATGACGAAAGAGGTATTGGAAAAGCTGGAGTACTACTTAAGCCGTGGCGTAAGTGTTATCAGTGCTTGTGGATTCGCAGGGATTGACAACTCTACCTTCTATGATTGGAAGAACAACAATAAAGCCTTTGCCAATAAAGTTGAGATATGGCAGAACGCCTTATCAACAAAGGCTCAATTGGTTATTGCTGATAGCATTGAGGAAGGGGATAAGGATACTGCTAAGTGGTTCAAAGAAAAGACTGATAAGCGGTATAACCCTAAACATATGACTGAGGTAACTGGTGCTGATGGTGGAGCAATTAACATTGCTTTCAAGTGGGAAGATGAGTAAAGAAACCATAACAATCCCGTACAAGCCACGCCCCATTTGGAAGAACGAAATTCATAAAGGGGTAGAGGCACATCGGTTCTCTGTCATCGTAGCCCATCGGCGGTTTGGCAAAACTGTTGGCAGTGTTAACCATATCATCAAGATGGCGTTAATGTGTTCGCTACCAAGTCCACAATATGCATATATCGCTCCGTTCCGTGTTCAGGCTAAACAGATTGCGTGGGCGTATCTCAAGTACTACACATCAGTGATTCCTAATCGGATTGTGAATGAATCGGAGCTATATGTTGAGCTACCTACACTACATAAGAATCGGCAAGGGGCAAGGATATATGTAAAGGGTGCTGATAACCCTGATAGCTTGCGTGGTGCTTACTGGGACGGAGTGATACTTGATGAATATGCACAGTTCAGACCCGAGGTGTGGAATGAAGTTATTCGTCCGTCACTATCAGATCGTAACGGCTGGGCTATATTTATTGGCACACCGAAAGGACAAAATGCGTTTTACGAAATGTACCAAAGAGGGGTAAGCGAACCTGATTGGTACACTTGCAAATTCACAGTATCTGAATCCAAGTTGATACCTGATGATGAAATTGCTGACATGAAAGCATCGATGAGCGAGGATGCGATACGGCAAGAGTTGTATTGTGACTTCACCGCATCAGCATTCAATGTGTTAATCCCAATTGACCTAATCAGCGATGCCAAGGCAACAGTGGTAAAGCCTAATGATATGTTAGAAGCTCCTGTTGTGTTGGGTGTCGATGTGGCTCGGTTTGGCAGCGATAGGTCGGTTATCGTGAGACGGCAAGGCTTATCAATGCACAAGCCGTTGGTATTCAGTGGGGTTGATAATATGCGACTGGCTGACATCATTGCTCGTGAGATAAACGAGCATAAACCTGATGCGGTATTCATAGATGCTGGTCGAGGTGAAGGTGTTATCGATAGATTGAGGCAGCTAGGCTATAGAGTGTCTGAGATACCATTTGGCGGCAAGGCACTTAAGGATAGCAAGTACACAAACCGAAGAGCTGAGATGTGGGACAACATGGCTCAATGGCTAAGAGGTGGCGGCTCACTTCCTGATGATGAAGAGCTATGCGCTGAACTCGCTATGCCTGAATATGGATACGATGCTAAAGGCAGAATCCTGCTAGAAGCAAAAGACAAAATGAAAGAACGATGCGGTCGCTCCCCTGACTTGGCGGATGGGGCGGCACTTACATTCGCAACGCCTGTGCGAAAGCACATTGGTGTGAGTGCCACAAATAGGAAGCTGGTAGCCAATACGGACTATCAGCCTTTTTAGTATTTATAGGGGAAAGGAGAGTGCCTAATGAGTAAAGGTTTATTCGGCGGTGCATCTGCACCTGCTGCCATCAAAGTGCCTGACCCAACACCTACGGCAGTAGCTGATAGTGGTCAAACAGGTGATAGCCTTGCTGCAGGACAAAAGAAGAAGAAACGAGGATTCGATTCCACTGTTTCTGATGCAACCATCTTGGGTAATGCAGGGCAAGACACTAAACGGACATTAGGGTAACGGATATGGCTAACACAATTTTGGGAAAGTCAAAGAAGACTGACAAAAAGGAAAAGCCTGTTGCTCGTGACTATGTTAAGTTACGGCAACGATTCAGCTCGCTGATGCAAAAACGGCAACGATACGAGAAGGTGTGGAAAGACATCAAACAGTATGAGTTGCCACATATCGGCATATTTGATGATGAGGAAGACCTATCTAAGAATAAGACTGGTAAAATCTATAACTCTACAACCTGGGAAGCTTGCCAAATATTTGCGGCAGGTGTCATGAGTGGATTGACACCGCCAAGCCGTCAATGGTTCAATCTCACAATGGACAACGCACAAATGGCGGCTAATAGTGATGTGGCTAAGATATTGGATGAACGGCAACAAATACTACAAGCAGTACTAGCCAAATCGAATTTCTACACCACGGCGTTTAGTTGCTATACGGAGCTACCATATGGGCAAGCACCAATGGGAATTTTTACAGATCCTAAGTATGGTGTTCGTTATGTTCCATACACAATCGGTACATATGCTCTTGAAGCAAGTGCCAATGGTGAAATTAGTACATTTGCACGGCGGTTTAGAATGACCGCCTCGCAATTGGTAGAACAGTTTGGCACTGACAATTGTCCGCTGAATGTAATCAACGCATTCAAATCTAGCAGCAGCTACAATCAGACCTTTATTGTGAATTGGTTGGTTGAGCCTAACAGTGAACGGACTATCGGTGAAATCGGTCGCTCTAATATGCCTTATCGCTCAGTCTATTGGGTAGATGGGCAAGAGACTGACAGAGCTTTGTATGATGGTGGCTTTGAAGAGTTCCCAGTTCCTGTGGCTCGATACACTGTGGTGGGTCATGAAGCCTATGGCAAGGGCGCAGCATGGTTCGCATTAGATGATGCACGGATGTTGCAAAAGCTTGAATATGACCATCTTATGGCAATTGAGTTAGGTGTTAAGCCGCCTATGCAAGCACCAAGTGGCATCATGGGGCAGGTTAACCTCTTCCCTGGTGGCATCACTGAGAGCGACACAGGTGAAATGGTTAAGCCTTTATTCGATGTACGGTACGGCTTGATACCGCATCGCTTATGAACAAGATTCGCGAAACAGAAGACCGCATCAAGCGATTCTATTCAGCGGATTTGTTTATGATGATTGACCAAATCGAAGGTGGTCAAATGACTGCTAGAGAGGTCATGGAGCGGTCTCAAGAAAAGCTACAACAATTAGGGCCTGTGGTAGAACGATTGTTATCTGAGTGGTTAAATCCAATCATCGAACGCACCTACAATATCTTGGATAGGGCAGGGATATTCCCTGAACTGCCTGATGAATTGGCTCAAGAACTAGCTGATGCAGATGTCAAGATTGAGTACATCAGTCCATTGGCCCAAGCACAGAAAATGAGTTCGCTCACGAATATCGAACAGTTGCTTGGATTCGTTGCTAATGCAGCACAGTTTGACCAATCGATCTTAGGTAAGCTAGACCTTGTACAAGCGGTCAACATCTATGCTAATAGCTTGGGTGCGCCAGCTCCTATGCTGAAGTCTGATGAAGAGTTCCAACAAGCTTTGCAAGCTCAACAACAAGCTCAGCAACAAGCTCAGGAACAACAACAGGCTATGCAAGTGGCACAAGCAGCGCCTCAAATGGCACAAGCTGCTAAGGTGGCTACAGAGGCGGCTAATGATGGCAACCCTGCATTACAAGAATGGTTAGGTATGTAGATGACAAAAGCGAATGTAACGGCTGAACAGAACACAAATAACGCACTCATGCGATACAAGCAACGAGAAAAGGACGAACAATCGATTAGGGCTATCATGGCCACGGAGACAGGTCGATGGTTTATCACACGGCTATTAGATGCGACAGGCATAAATGCCAAGTCCTTTACTGGCAATAGCGAAACATTCTACCGAGAAGGCAAGAGAGCTATTGGTATCCATGTGTTGCGACAAATTGAAAGCTTAGGACTTGATGGCCTCAAGTTAAAGCAACAGGCTGAAATTGAATATGCCAATCAACAGATTGAATGGCTGACACTAATTAATCAAAAGAAGGATGAACAATAATGGCAGAAGATACTTTGCTGGGCGGTCAACTTGACACTGATTCCGCCCAAGATGGTAACCAACCTGAAGTTGAACAACAAAGCACTAGCGACACTGCGACAACGGAAGAAACTGCTAGCACACCTGTGCCTGAACAGTATGACTTCTCTGAAGCCGTTGGTGATCAGTTAGATGCTGAAACGGCAGCAAGCTTTTCTGATGTATTGAAATCTGTAGGGGCAACGCAAGAACAAGCCTCTGCGATTGCTAAGTATGGTGTTGGTTATGCACAACAGATTGCTAACCAAGCCGTTCAATACCAAGAAGAGCAAGCGGCTAAACAATCTCAAGAATGGGCCGATGCCACACGGAAGGAGTTAGGTGCATCCTTTGATGACACTATCGCTCAATGTGGCACGGCGGTGGAATATCTCGAACGAGTTGTTCCTAACATTCGTGAGATTCTCAACGAAAACGGATTGGGTAACCGAGTAGAAGTAGTTCGTGCCTTTGCTAAAATCGGACAATTGGTTTCCGAGGATAGAGGGCATGACACAAATGGCTTAGGCAGCGCACAAACGGCTGCTGACATTCTTTATGGTGGTAACAAATAATAAGGAGAAATTGAACAATGGGAATTATTGCAGAACAACGCCCTACACTTATGGATGTGGCATCTCGCACTGAGGACAACAAGATTGGCGCTATCGCTGAATTGTTGACCGAAAACAACGAAATTCTAACAGATATGGTCATGAAAGAAGGTAACCTTCCTACTGGTAACAAGACAACTGTACGGACAGGGTTGCCTCAAGCAACATGGCGTTTGCTTAACTATGGTGTACAACCTTCCAAATCCAAGACTGCACAAATCACTGATACTTGCGGTATGTTGGAAGCTTATGCAGAAGTTGATAAAGCTTTGGCTGACCTTAACGGCAACACTTCTTCTTTCCGCTTGTCTGAAGATATGGCATTCTTAGAAGCAATGAACCAAGAAATGGCTAAGACTTTATTCTACGGCGATACTTCTGTAGATCCTGAAAAGTTTGTAGGTCTCGCACCTCGTTACAACACATTGAATCCTAAGAAAGCAGAAACTGCTAAGAATGTGTTGGATGCAAAAGGTACTGCCAACCTCACATCTATCTACCTCGTTGTATGGGGTGCTAACACAGTACATGGCATCTTCCCTAAAGGGTCTACTGCTGGCTTGAAACATGACGATAAAGGCCAAGTAACTATTCAAGATGCTAATGGCGGCAACTATGAAGGTTACCGCACTCACTACAAATGGGATTTGGGCCTCACAGTTCGTGACTGGCGTTATGTAGTTCGTATCGCTAACATCGATGTGAACGCATTGACCAAGGATGCTTCCGCAGGTGCTGACCTCATCGACTTGATGACAACCGCTGAAGAACTTATCCCTAACCTCAACGCAGGCCGTGCGTGCTGGTACATGAACCGCCAAGTTCGCACATTCTTGCGTAAGCAAAAGAACAACGCACACAAATACCAAATCACTGAAGGCAACGAAGGTGGTAAGATTACAACTGAATTTGATGGCATTCCTGTACGCCGTGTAGATGCTCTCATTAACACTGAAGCACAAGTTCGATAGTAATTAATTGTAAGACTGTACCCACTCCCTTATTTGGGGGTGGGGTTATTACTAAAAAGGAGAAACAATATGATCTTGGATAAAGAGAATGCATTTTTTTATAAATCTGATTTGGCTAGAGGCACAACTGGTGATGTAGTATCTGTTGGTGGTGATGCATATGAACAATGCTTCATCGTAGGCAATGTAGCAAAAGCATTGTCTGCTACTGCAACAGTAACACTTACTACTTCTGATACGGCTGACATGGCTTCCCCTGTAACATTGGGTACATACACATTGGCATCTGCAGCAGGGTCTGTGTTCGCAGCTCGCATTCCATTTGGCGTAAAGAAATACTTGCAAGCTAAAATTACTGGTGCTACTAGCGGTACTTGCACAGTAGCAGTAGCAATGGATGTTGCTATTTCTCGCTAGGGGGTAACTATGGAATATATTGCATTATGTGATTCCTATGGGTTTGCAGGTGGCTATGTTAAAGAAGGCGAAACTGTAACCATTACGGATAAGCAAAAGAAAGAATATGATCCTAAATACTTCGAAGCATTGTTTGCACCTGTTGGTGGAGTAGAAGAACCTGCTCCTGCGGAAGTAAATGATGCTCCTGTAGAAGAACCTACAGTAAGTGAATAACAGAATAGGGGCGGTGAAAACTGCCCCTTATTTTTATTTGTGAGGCGACAAGATGACTAAAACAGACATTTGCAACCTAGCACTTTCCTATATAGGGCAAGGCATGATTGCATCAATTGAAGCAAACAACGAATCTGCTCGCCAGTGTAGATTGCATTATGACAACACTCGAAAGCTATTGCTGAGACAGTATGAATGGTCTTTTGCTAGAAAGCATGAACCATTGGCTTTGGTAAACACTGAAATCAATGGGTATAAATATATTTACCTGTATCCTGAAAAGTGCCTTAAAATGCTTGCTATCTTGGATAACCACAACGCCTTTGATGCATTCCGTCAAAAGGAGTTTGAAGTGTTCAATATGGATAACAATACCAAGGTAATTGCATCCAATGTTGAGTTGGCATATATCGACTATGTGTATGACATAACAGATTGCGACATCTTCGATAGCTTATTTCTTGAAGCATTGGCAAGAAAGCTTGCGTCCAATTTAGCAGTACCATTGTTAGGCAATGAATCTACTGCAGATAGGAACTACAAAATGTACCAGGCAGCATTAGAAGAAGCAAAATCATTGACTGCTAAAGAACGCAAGGCACAAGTAGAGTATCCTAGTCTGTATGCATCTGTACGAGGTGGCGACTAATGGCACTGACACCTTTATTTACAATTCAACCAGCCTTTACTAGCGGAGAAATCTCTGATGAAGTGAATAGCCGTGTTGACCTTGACCAATATAAATCGGCGTTGCTATTGGCTCAAAATGCGGTTATTCGCCCTTTCGGCTCTGTGTGTAAAAGACAGGGATCTCGATATATAGCTGATGCAAAGTATCATGATAAACCGATTCGGCTAGAAGAATTCACCGCATCAGGCAATATATCATTCTTGCTGGAGTTCGGCGTTAAATACTTTCGTGTATATCAAATGGGCAAGCTCCTTGCTGAAGTGGAGACAGTGTTTGATGAGGGTGATATTCCTAACCTTCACTTCAACCAATCGGCAGATACTATGTTCATCTGTAGTGGTGAAAAGCCAGTGCAAGCCTTGCAACGGATTACAGATACTCAATGGACAATCCGTGAGTATGCACTCAACCCTATGCCGTTTGATGACATCAATACCGACAAAGGCAGCAAGCTCAAGGTGTCTAATAACAAGCTGACTGCTAGTATTGATATGTTCACTGATGAAATGGTGGGAGACCAATTCAAAGTCTTACATACAATTCCAATGCAGAGCTTTACCGCATCAGGGCAGACCTATGAACGGCATATTGATGTGGCGGATTATGAGGTCGAAGATGGCAAGGTATCCTGGTCGATTACCACACACGGAACATGGACTGGGTCTGTAACCATTCAGACATCGGAAGATGGCGGAAATACTTGGCTTGATTACAAAATATACAAATCTAAGAATGATACGAATGTAACGGATAGCGGTACATTTATCAATACTTATACAACTAGTCGAGTAGTTACCCACATTGAGAGTGGTAATAATACATTCGAGTATAAGATACATTCACACACTGGCTTTGGTATCGTTCGCATCAAAAAGGTGCTATCCCCTAGAGAGGCGGAAGTAGATTATATCTTGAAACCTGCTAAGGATACTGAGACATATCTGTGGAACAGAGGATCATACGGCAAGTCTCATGGCTATCCTAAGATGTCTGTATTCTTCCAAGACCGCCTAGTATTCGCTAATACTAAGAAAGGGTCTAACAAGATATGGATGAGCCGTACAGGCGACTATCCTAACTTCGGAATTGAAAAGGCATCAGGAACATTGACTGATGATAGTGCTATTACCTTGAGCATCATTAATCGTAAGCTCTTTAGTGTTAGACACTTAGTGCCAGCGACTGACCTTATCATTTTGACAGATGGTAATGAGTGGATTATCAGCGGTGGCAGAACAGTAACTCCGAATGATATATCGCCTCGGATTCAGACACAATTCGGTGCAGCACAGGCGCAACCTGAATACATTGGTAATCGTTGCGTATTCGTGACGGATAGAGGTAACAATGTCCGTGATATGGCGTATGACTATACACGAGATGGCTATTCAGGTAATGACCTATCTATCTTGGCCAAGGATACATTAAGAGATGTGAAGCTACTGAAATCCACTTATGTACAGAACCCTGATAGCATTATCTGCTATGTGGGTGATGATGGCGTCTTGCGGTGTATGACATACATTGCAGAAGAACGAGTGAATGGGTGGTCTCGCTACATGACCGATGGTAAGTTTATCGATTGTGAAGCGGTGGCAGAACATGAAAATGATGCCTTGTATGTTGTAGTAGAGCGGACTATTGGCGGTGTTGCCAAGCGGTACATTGAAAAGCTAGAGGCACTCACTACCTATAAGGTTGGCGACAACTTCTTCTTAGATTCGTTTATCCATGAATCCCATGGCGAGAATGTATCTAGTATTCGTGCTAATCACTTGATTGGTAAAGAAGTAACCATTGTGGTGGATGGCGTTGTCCACCCTAAGCAAGTAGTTCCTAGCAGTGGTGTGGTAGAGTTGACAACAACAGGTAATGACATCCTTGTGGGCCTTGATTTTGAGTTCAGAATCGAACAACCGACCTTTGAGATGCAACTTAATGACGGCACGATTCAGGGGCGGTTTATGCGACTCAATGGAGCGATACTCCGATTGGTTAACTCTAAAGGCGGTCAGTGTGGCCATAACTTTGAAACTATGGATGACATAGAAACTATGGATGAAGATGGCTATTACACTGGTGACTACGATGTTACATTCCCTCAAGGAAGCAATGGCTTCAACGAACAGTGCCATGTATGTATTAGGCACAATGAGCCGTATCCATTCAACTTAAAAGCAATTATCCGCAATCTTAGCTATGGTGGTGGTAGACATGAAAACATTAATCGAGGCGTATAACCCTACGAAACATGACAATGATATTGAATGGCTATCACACAATCTAAGGGATATGGACTTACTGGAACTGAGAGAGAAAGGCAAGTGGGATGGGTACAACCAACTGCAAGATGCCTTCTCTCAACCAGGCTATAGCAATTATTGTGTATACCTAGATAATGGTGAGATGCTCGGCGTGTTCGGCATATCGGAGCGACCACTATATATTGATATGCACTGCATATGGTTCATGGGATCTACCATACTGGAACATAACTTTGCAGCAAAGAGGGCTTTTATTCAAGGCTCTAAGCAGATATTACAACAGTGGGTAAAAGAATATGGGCGATTGTTTAACTACGCACACAGAGCTAATAAGCTAATCGTGGCATGGTTACAATCGGTTGGTGCAGCCTTTTATGACACAGAAGATAAAGACTACAAACTATTTATTATAGATTGAAAAGGAGGGAATGCGTATGTGTATGCCAGTAGCAATGGCACTTACTGGTGTATCGACACTCATGGGCATACAGTCAGCTCGGCAACAAGCCAATGCACAGGCTGCTATGTATAACCAACAAGCAGCGGTGGCTGAACAAAATGCTCGTATTAGTGCTGCTAAACAAAATCAAATTAATGACCAGTACCTTCAAGATAAGCAACGCATGGATGATAAGATGCGGTTGGTGGCAGGTCAGAATGCAGCTGAAGCAGGGTCTAGCAATTTAACAATGAGTGGAACACCACTTCAATCGTTGGGTGCTTCCTATGATGCATACAACCAAGATGTGAACACTTGGGATACTAACAAGAACAATGCGATTTGGAACGAAAAGGTTAATGAAATCAACTACCTTAACCAAGCTAATTCCTCTCGTAGTGCAGCGGCGAATGCTAAGCAACAAGGCAATATGTCTGCTTTGGCCACATTGATTGGTGGAGCTTCTTCTATGTATTCCTTGAAGCAACAATATGGCGGTGCGAAGAAGACAGGCACGCAAGGATTTACTCGTTCTACAACTGACGGCCAAATTCGCACTGATGCGGTTGACCCTACAAAGGTAGATAACATCAGAGTTGTTAAGTATAACAAGACTAAATATTAAGGGGATGACCAGTGAAATTACAAAGTTATAACCCAAACGAAAAGCTCAATACCATCAATGCTCAGGTGGCTAATACTGGTAGTGCTGAGGCGTATGGCGCTGATAATAGTGGCAGTAATGCCTTGAGAGGCGCAATCGATAATGCCGCAAGTCAATGGCTTGAATTGGATAAAAAACATGATCAATTGAAACAAACACAGGCTATTAATGAGTACAATCAGCGAATTAATGATACTTTGTATGACAAAGATAACGGACTAATGAACCAAAAAGGCAGCAATGCCATGACTATCATGCCTGATTATGTAGATAGTGAAAAAAAGATTCGTGAAGATATTCTTGCCAAATACAACATGAAAATGACTGACAGTATAAATGGTTTCAACAATGCAGTCGGTCAAGATGTTACTAATAAATTGAATTTAATTGACAAATATACACGAAGCGAGTTTGAAAGTTCCACAATGCAACAAATGCAAAACTATGTGAATACTCAGACAGATAATGCGCTAGTGTTAGGGACGATACAATCTGACAAAGATGGGTTAAAAAACATTCGTGACAATTTAGAGACCAATTTAAAATTGATTGGTTTTGACGATGCGACAATCAAAGCAAAAGTGGATGAACAGACATCGCAATATGCCACCACAGTAATTGATAAAAAGATTACTGATGGGGCGATTGATAAAGCAGGTGATGCCTTAAATTATTTTGCTTCACAAGGCCTAATTAGTGAAAAAGCACTTTATAAATACAGGGCGCAGATAAAAGATAAGGATGTTCGCCTGCAAATTAATGACAATGTTGTCAATCAAGCATTGGCGGCAAATAATTGGGACCCTGACAAAGCTAAGGCATATCTAAAAAAACTAGGGTTGGGATTGCCTAAAATGGGTGGCAATCTTAATGGCTCGCCTGAAGATGTAGCTAAGGCGTTGATGGGCATGACTGAAGCTCAGGAAAGTAGCGGTCAAGCAGATGTTGTAAACAAGGACAGTGGGGCTACTGGGTTATTCCAAATAATGCCTGACAACTGGGGGCCTTGGGCGGCCGAGGCAGGTCTTGGTGCGGATGCTCCTATGACACCTGAAAACCAAAGAAAAGTGTACCTCATGAAAATGTCGCAATATGTATCTAAGTTTGGGCTTCGTGGTGCTATCGGTGCGTGGTATGGTGGTGAAGGTGTTGGCCAAGCAATTGCAAATGGACAAAATGGATATAACGGATGGAGTTTTGACGATAGGCAAGGCGATAATGGCGAATATCCATCAGTTAACGAATATATTTCTCAAACACTTGGACAGGTGCAAGCTAATTATGTTCCCACACAGGAAGATTTGCAAAAACAAGATCAATTAATTGACCAATATGTTAATCGTGGCATCCAACAACATCAGCAAAAAATCGCAATTGAAACGAAAAATGCAGAAGCTCAATGGGAACAACGGCGGTCTGTTCTTTTACAAGAGGGCGCAACAGATGTTCAAATTGCTGCAGAGCGACAAGCTTTTATGTCAGAACAAAGCCCTGATGTACAAAAAGAGATGATGGCTAAAACCAACTCTTATCTTGAACAGGCGAATAACGAAAAGCGACAAGAGCAGAACGCCTTAAAAGCAAATGATAATAATATGTATAATATTAAAGCTTTATTTGGCAACGGCATTAATTCTCGTGATGACATTCAACAGGCGCTGGCTGCTAGTGGATTATCCTATACTGCCAAACAAATTGATGAAATCTATAATGCGTTTGATGACTATCAAAATGGTAGAGGATCTTATAGCCCTAACATGAGCGGTGTTAGAGATGTGCTAGAAACACAACTTGGCTCTAAGATTGATGGAGCTGAATGGGCAGGTGTCAGTGATGCTATTATGCCTGAAGTTAACGAGTATCGAGCTAGTCATGGTGGTGCAGAACCACCACAACAAGAGTTACTAGCGATGGCTTCAAGAGCGCTAATCAAGTCTCAACAGACATATAATCCAGGAAGACCATTTGGTATAGGTAACATAACAATTAATGCATCGCCTGCAGAACTGGCTGCATATGGGATAGCACATACAGATATAGTACAAGGGGATGATGGTGGTATCTATGTGGTTGCTACTAATATGGATGGGACTACTGATACAACAGACATCGATAGTTGGAAAGCAAGTCACCCTAATTTATAAAAGGAGAGCATATGGCAGATTTTGAATCTATTGGCAAACAAATACGAGGTGGTGCGGAAATTGATTATTCCAAGCGACCTGATTATGTACCAGTTACAGGTGTGGGCAATGACTTAAATATGCCATCGCTTGCTGACAAAGCTAAAGATTTCTTTACGAAATCACCTGATTGGAATTCGTTGAATGACCCTAGTGGATATAGTGCCATTGCGAATACTGATATAAATGGTACTGGTAATGACAATGCAATTGGCAGCGACACTCTTAATAGTGTTATGCATAAGGCTGCACAAAAGTTTTTGTGGGATGAAAATGATTGGAATAGCAGTGCGTTGGCATCAGGTAAAGCATTGGGGATTAATCCTGATGTTATTATTATGGGCGGACATGATGCGATTTCTAATGCTGAGTATGCAGCTAGACAACTTGATAGAGGTGCTACTTTAGAAGAAGTTAGAACACAGTATCCTGAGCTTAATCAAATACAATATTCTTCTTCTACAGAAGCAGCAGAACTGTTGAAGCATATGCAAAATGTAAAGCAAACCAAAGGAATATTCGATGCAATGCAACAAGGGTTATGGTCAATGAATGACCAATTGCTGTTAGGCTATAATGGCTATAAATTGGCAGACACAAAAGATCCTATTGAACGAAAGAAGTTAACTGATGAAATTCAGCGGTTGCAGCAAAACCTGAGCGAATACAGACATTCTGATGATAGTGAATTAGTAGAACGAATTATTGGTGACACTATATCTCAAGGCTATATGATGGGCGTACAAGCCATCAAAGGCGCTAATCGTGCGGCACAAGGTATGGCGGCAGGCATTGGTCTTGGTGCTGCAGGCGGTGCAGCGGTTGGCGGTATTGGTGCTGCTCCAGGTGCAGTGGCAGGTGGCTTGTCAGGCCTTACATATGGCGCACAAGTTGGTATGGCAGAACAAATGTATCAAACCTCTTTTGGGTCTAAGTACATTGAGCTGATTCAAAAGAAAGATGCTAATGGCAATAATGTGTACTCACATGACGAAGCATATAGCATGGCTCAAAAGTTTGCTGCGATTGATACAGGCATTGAATTCTACGCCATGAAGCTTGGTGCTAAGGCGGTTACTAAAGCTACTCCTGCTAGCCGTATGGCAGCACAAGCCCTTACTACAGGTGTTGACACTACAGTGGCCACCATGAATAAAGGCATGGGGGCAGTAGTTGGCCAAGCGATGAAGCGAGGTGTACAAGCTGGCATTCCTGAACTAGTCGAAGAAGGATTACAAGATGCCAATGAAAAGATACAACATAACTTGTTCCGCAAAGATAATGACCCTGAAGGCACTTATTCTGTAGGCGACATCGCTAGTGGTGCGTTGGGTGCTATGGCACAAGCAGCACCTTCCGTTATCGGCTTGACTGGTCTAGGTGGTTTAGCTGGTGGGATTCGTGTGGCACATGATCTTCGCAAGTGGAATAGCCTTACTGTTGAGCAACAAAATGCGGCACTTCAAGCTGAACAGAATCGTAACGCACAGGCACTGATGGCAAACATCCGTAACGATGCCAAGACAAATAAATTGGCGAAAGACAACCCTGAAGTTTATGGGCAGTTGGTGCAAAAGTACGCACAGAACGCACAAGTACCGACTGCCTATGTTAATGTTCACGAGTTGGTGGAAACTCCTGAAGGGCAAAATGCAATTCGTGAAATGGTAGATGCTGGGATTGTAAGTGATGAAGATGTTGCTAAATCAATTGAAGCAGAAACTCCAATCGAAGTTCCATTGGGTCAATTCGCACAAAAGGCAACTAATTTATCTGATAATGCGATGGAAGCTATGAAGGATACTACCTACTACACAGAAGGTGGTCGCTCCATGCAAACAATCGAAAAAGATAAAGAAGCATATGCTCAGGCTCAACAAGATGTCTCTAATGAGTTGAAGAATCACAAGGTAAATGTAAAGCAAGAAATTATTGCGGAGCATTTTCCTGATGCGACCGAATCTCAAAAGGAAGTTTTAAATGAAGTCTTAGATGCTCCTGATGATGTGAAACGGACATACAATGCGGCAGTTTTGCAAGCTCAAACTGATTTCCGTGAGAAATATAACAGTGAGTACCATAATTTCCAAATGGCTAAGAAAAATGGCTTTGATATTTCACCTGAGAGCGAAGATAACAGTAGTTCTAATGTAACTATAGCCGAGAAAGAACGAATTGGCGTTATAGACTACAATAGACACCTAGAATTGGAAATGGCTAAAAATGACCCTGATGCCACTGAAATTATCAATCAAAAGTACGATAATATGGCAAAAGAAGCCAAAGCAATCAGTGAATTGGAATCCATGAGCGACCATATCGATAAAATTGCTGATGGCGAAGTGGCTATGCGGATGAATTTCAGCAAAGATGGTTACCAAGTATTCCAAGATGTGTACAAGGCGTTGAAACAATCTCCGAATGCAGAGGTAGCAGCTCAAGCTAAACATGGTGCATTGTTATTCGCTTCTCATGCCGATGTGATGGCGAACATTATGCAAAAGGCTGGCAAAAGTGATTTCACCGCTAAAGACTACATGAACCAGTACATCAAGATTCAGACAGGCGAGAAAGGCTTCGGTAGTGGATTCGCTCAACCGATTAATCCTGGTGTTGACCCTAATACTAAAGTTAATGTTGTAGATATTAGTACGAGGCGTAGAGATCGCATCAACTCTATGAGCAAGGTTGAAGTGGCCAAATATATACGCAATATGTTTAAGACTACAACCTTGTCTAAAGATGGTTTGGCTGCACTAGGTGTTAAGGGGCGTTATGGCGCATCACATTTAACTTGGAACTTCAGCAATGGCAAAAATGTGAGTGGTGTACATAGGGGTGCATTGAAAAACCTAAAGACTCTAGTGGGTAATGCAGTTTTAATTGAAAGCACTAGGAATACAAAAAAAGACTTCACTGAACCTATTTCTGATACGCAGAAAAGGAAAAATGAAGTCGATGTATACCATAGGTTTTATGTGCCTGTACATTTCAATGGTGAGGCATATGTGTTAAGAATTGTTGGCGAAGAACGCCAAAAGGTTATAACACTAAACCCTACTAATATCGATTTGTACAGTGTAATTATAGAAAATAAAAAAGAGGGCAAAGACTCCCCTCGCGTAGTACGCGATAAATTGGGAGTGGGCCCTCTTTCTACAATCACTATACAAGAAATGCTAAAAGGTGTCAAGGACGCACAAGGAAATCCGTATTTCCAAAAGGCATATCACGGATCTCCTCATGATTTTAATGAATTTGATTTGGGTGCTATTGGTAGTGGCGAAGGTGCTATTGGTCATGGTTGGGGCTTGTATTTTGCAAAGAATAAATCTGTTGCAAAAAATTATAAAGCCGTCCTATCTGAGGTGCATGGGTCTACAAAGTCTTCACTCTTTGAAGTTGATGTTCCAAACAATAATGTGTTGCTGAACGAACAAGAGCCGTACAATCAACAACCATCAGCGGTTAAGGATGCTATTTATAGTGCATACCAAGCTTTAACAAGAGAGCAAAAGGAACTATTTGTTTCGACATTCAAAGATGGGAAGTTTTTGCAGACTACATCTTTAGACGAAGCACGAATCGAATATGAAGGTTATCAACGAGACTATAACATTGTAGATGATTACACGCCTGACAAAAAAATGAGTAAGATTACTCAACGAGTTTTGGGGTTAACTGTTGATAAGTATGGATACTCTGTCGATGATTTATCGTCAAATAAAAGTAGCATTCTTAAAGTTATTGGTGAAAAATTATCTGAAGCCAAGGCACTTTATGACAACGAATTAAACAAAGAGAAAGAAGTAACAGAAGAGCATATTGAGAATCCACAAAAGATGCTCGATAGCGCACAGTCCGACGGCCGCCATATATATGAATCTTTTGTAAAGACATTAGGTACACCGAGAGAAGCTTCTCTTGCATTACGAAAAGAAGGCATTGAAGGCATCACTTATGATGGAGAACAAGATGGTCGGTGTTATGTTGTATTTGACGATAAAGCGATAAAGATAATCGCAAAATACAACCAAGCTAAGGCTGATGAAGTTGTCCGTGGTATGACATCCATGATGAGTGATGACAAGAAAATCATTGAACTCTTTGACCAAGCCGACTTCTCTACATTCGTCCATGAATCAGGCCATGTGTTCCTTGAAGACCTTCGTATGTTGGCAACAATGGAAGGCGCACCTGAACAAGTCATCAATGACTGGGAAGAAGTTAAGAAGTGGACAGGGTATCAAGAAGGTGCTGATGCGGACACTAATCGCAATGCACATGAAAAATTTGCTCAAGGATTTGAGGCCTATGTTCGTGACGGCTCTGCTCCGACCCAAGCCTTGCAACGAGCATTTAGACAATTCGCACAATGGCTTACTCGAATCTATCAAAAAGTCTCTATGCTTGGTGGCAAACCACCTAAAGCAATCCGTGATGTTATGGATCGTATGCTAGCTACAGAGCAAGACATCGAGGCGTGGGCATCTGACAGAGAGATTGATAGACTAGAGACCAAGGTAAATATGCGAGAGTTATCCGAGGCAGAACAGGCGGCTCTCAACAATAAAGTTGCCAACATCAAAGAACGAGCTAAGGAAAAGGTTCGTGCTGAGTATGTTAAAGAGTTAGAAGAACGAGAAATTGTTCCTTGGGATAAGGTGAAAGACAAGGCTCAAGACAAAATAGAACGGCAACTTGTAGAACAGTATCCTATCTATAAAGAGCGGATGCGTTACGAGGCATTTGGTGTAGATGCTTTGGCCAATACAGAACACCCAACTTTGCAATCTCTTGAAGAGGCAGAGGAAACTAAAGGCATTGGCAAGTGGCATGATGTGGTTAATGCTCAACTAGAATCCGCCAAAGAAGCCTACGAGGAATCCAATCGGACTACAGTAGATAATGCTGCATTGGCAGAAGAGTGGCTACTCACTCATCAAGCGGAACAACGCCTTCGCCTGGCAGAAGCTGAGATGATTAAGGATGACATTCGAAAAGCTAGTGCTAGACACTATAGGGCATTGACTAAATTGCAAAAGATTGACACCTCTAAAGGGGACATCGAATTACAACTTAAACAAGCATTAGGCGACCTCACAGACAGAGAACGCAACCGCATTGAACGAGAACTTGGGAAAGAAGCTATTGCCGATACTAAACGCAGTGCCACAGACAAAGAGCATGATAAGATGCAAGCTAAGCTTGATAAAGCGGAACAAGCAAGTTCAAACAAAATCGATAAGTTAGAATCCAAGCATCAAGACACACTTGAAAAAGTAAATACCAAACATGAAGCTCAAGTCACTGCGCTTAAGAATGTTATCTCGAAGCATATGCTACAACTCAGAGATTTGAAGAATATGCATAACGAAACATTGTCTGCATCGATGAAAAAAGCCGAAGCTAAGTTATCTAAGCTGACAGTAAGCCAAGCGACTAAATACAAGCGGTTCGTTCGTGAATCTGTTACGGCTGGCAAAAAGGCTGACATAGCCTTCAGTAAAGCTAAACCTTACTTGGCATATTCGCTCAAGCAAGAACAGTTGATGAAGACATCTATGGCTCGTGTATCCTTTGAAATCAATCAAGAAATTACGAAGGAACGCACCAAGTTATTGAAGCAATTGCAACGAATTGGTAGTGCCAATAGCACAGTCAAGTTAGACCCTCAATCTCGTTATTGGTATCAACACATGATGTACCAACTCGGCATTTCTACTCGTGATGGTATGATGCCAGCGGATGGCAACTTTGATTTGCCTTCTGTTTATGCGGTTCTTGATGCGGATGCCTTGTTGGCAGATGGCAGTACAAAAGAAGTTGTTCCGCCTTCCGTTGGCACTGTGTGGTTCTCTAAGACGCCTATGGATTACACCCAAATGTCTGTATCCGACTTCAGAGAAGTGGCAGAGGTGATGAATGCCATTTACCACAATAGCCGTACAGAATACCAAGCTTCTACGATTAAGGATGATAAAGGCAATGCTATTTCCGTTAACCAAGCAGCACAAGAACTGGTCGAGCAAGCTTCTAAGACGATGGGCGGCATTCCTGACCAAAACCTATTAGATAAGCTTAATAGTGAAACCTGGAAAGCCAAGACATCTAACTCTGTGTCAGGTAAGTTGTTAGAACTTGCTAAAGCAGAAACTATCTTGAATCGCTTTGACGGCGGCCAAAAGGGCGGTGGTGTATGGTATCGCTACATCTACGAACCTATCAATCGTGCAACGAATGATGCTAAGGAACGCACAGAAATAGCGATGAAGTGGCTATCTTCTGCTATTAGTAATAGCTATAGCAAGAAGGAACTCTTCAACATTCGTAATGTAAAAGGGTATAAGCTTGGCGATGTCTCTAACATGACCAAGGAACAAGTTATCGCAGCTGCTCTTAACTGGGGTACTGAGGCCAACAGGCAACGAGTTCTTGAAACATTCAATACTACAGAAGTAGAGGTTGAAAAAGCTTTTGCTGACATCTTGAATGACAAGGATTGGAACTTCATTGAATCCACTTGGAATCATATCAACTCTTACTTTGATGAACGGAATCAAGTGCAAGAGCGGTTGTATGGCACTCCTATGAAGAAAGAACAAGGTGTTAAATTCACCATCAACGGCCGTGACATAGAAGGGCAATATTATCCAATCGTGTATGATCCTAGACTGGATAATAAATCCTCTGACTATGAAATCGAGGATATAATTAAATCCCAAATGAGTTCCAACGCAGTGATGGGCATGGGGTTGAGTGCAACCAAGCAACGGATGGCTACAGTGAAAGGCAAGAAACTCTTATTATCTCTTGATGTCATCCCTAGCGCTATCACAGAATCCATTAACCATATTGCTATGCGTGAGGCGGTAACCGATGTAAACAAGCTTATCCAACACCACGAGGTTGAGAATGCAATCGTTCAAACATTGGGGAGAGATGTCCACCAATACTTGAAACAATGGGTTCGTGATAATTGGCAAACGGAAATCAGTAAGACTAGCCGTTGGGATAGAATCCTGTCTACATTGCGTAGGAATTCGACTGGTGCGGTAATGATGTATCGCTTTTCTACGGCTGCGTTGAATGTGCTTAACGCCATTCCTGCAATGCACAAGATGGGGGCTATCAATGCTTTGTCGGCGGTTAAATCATTCTACTTTGGTGGGCCACTAGAGAACAGACGATTCGTCATGAGCAAATCTGTGTTCTTGCGTGAACGCATCCAAAACCTTGATAAGGATATGAAGAATGGGATGAAGATTGACGGCAAGTCGCCATTCAACACAGGTACTGTAGTGGATTCTGCTGCGTGGAAAACCAGTGAGATGCAAGAGGCCGTTAACCGCTATGGTTACTTCTTTATCGCCGAGACTGACCTTATGCTATCCATGCCAATATGGATGCATGAATACGAAGTCAAGAAAGCTGAGTTAATCGGTAAAGAGGGATATAGCCCTGATGAAATTGAAAGCCGTGCTATTGAAGCTGGCGACCGCATGGTTCGCTCTATCTTTGGCAGTGGCGATGTGAAAGACCAAGCTGCTATTCAACGAAAGAATAACTCTCTCATCAACTTGTTCACTCCTTTCTATAGCTATTCAAACACTGTATTCAATGCGTTGCTAGAATCAGGGTGGCTATCTAAAGATAGTGGTAATTGGTGGAAGCTAGCTCATTCCTTCCTCTTTTGGATTCTCTTACAGTCCGTGGCAGAAACATTGCTTCGCTCCTTATGGGACGATGATAAGGATGATGCTGATACGATTACTAAGAAAGCCATTAAATCAATTGGCTCTTCAACTGTTCAAGGATTCCCAATCATTCGTGACATATTAGGTGCAGCAGGTTCAGCTATCACTGGTGATTCAACCACTAGCCGTGGTAGTGAGGTAGTAGCCTTGTCTATGACCTCTAAATTGTCTAAGACACTCGGTGATGCACTCTTCCGCCAAGGCAAAGTACACCCTACTGATGTTGGCAGAGGTGCTACAGAGGTGGTTAACCGCTTAGTGCCAGGTGGATTCAGCGACACTCTTACAGATGGAGCTTGGACGATGGCCAAGTGGTTACTCACCGATACAGATGCAACTGTATTGGACTTAGCTACTGCTATTGCAATGGATAAGAAAATCCGTACTCGTGAAGAGCAGAAGAAACATAATGCCTTTGTTAAGAGACAAGAACACAAGAAATAATTTAATAGGGGGTTCGTAGTGAAGCGAATCCCCATTTTTATTTATAGAAAGGAGATTGCTATGGTAGGTAGCGAAAACACATTCATTCAGTTCAAGGGCGATGGCCATACCACTGTATTTGAGTATCCCTATGATTTCACAAATGCAGATGACCTAAAAGTCCTGTACGCCGATGCTGATGGAGTACTGCGGAATGTAACAACCAGTACAACTATTGAGGGGAATAAGGTGAAATACCCTCGTAGTGGTGACCCTATCCCTGTAGGTGGATTAATCATTGTGTATCGTGACACGGCGGTAACACAAACACTTGACCTTCCTGACAAGTATCCATATGACAACATCGAAAAGGCGTTGGATCATATCGTATACATCTTGCAGGAACACTCTAGGGAAATCGGTAAATCCCTTCGTCTAGGCTTCGGCTCTAGCGACAAGGAGTTCATCTTGAATGACGGACAAGTAGACTTTATCAAAGACTACAAGAAGTATCGTGATGAATTGGAATCATTACTTAATGATACTCGCAACGAACACGCAGAAGCAGAATCTGCTAAAGGCATTGCCGAAAGTAACAGGGAACTAGCAGTCAATGCAATGCAAGTGGCTTCTGAAAAAGCTCAATTGGTAACTGGCAAGTTGGCTGATGCCGAATCTCTCTTTAATACCATCAACACCAAGTTGGCTGATGCTGATAGTAAGGTAACTGGTGTTAACCAAGTGTTGGCGACCGCAGGGGTTCAAATGCAGTCCAAGTTGGATACTGTAAAAGGCATCGAAGCCCATGTAACTACATTGACTAACCAAGCTAGCACAAGTGCTACACAAGCAACGCAAATGGCCACGAAGGCTAGTGATGCCATTGCTACAGTATCTGCTTCTGTTAACAAGGCTAAGGAAATCCTTGATAATGTATCGTCCGTTAATGAGGTAGTAAAATCCAAAGCGACAGAAGCGGCCACTTCTGCACAGACTGCTACTAATCAAGCGGTGATTGCTAAGCGGTATGCTGACCAAGCGCAAGGCGTAGCAGGTGGAGACTTCGCCACTCATGCAGAAGTAAATGCGATAAAGGGTGATGTTGCTAACATAAAAACACAAGTGGGCAATGATTTAACAAATCGGTTGGCCGCCATTCAAGGAAGTATCAATGGCAAAGCCAATTCTACTGATGTATATAACAAGGCGACAGTCGACCAAAAAATCAGCCAAGTATCCACCTCATTATCATCCAATGTCAGCACCTTGCAATCCTCAATCAATGCAAAAGCGAATACGGCGGATGTATACAATAAATCTGCCGTTGATGCTAAGCTACAATCCATTAATCTATCCACAGTGATACCAGTAGCAGCAGGTCAAGGGGGGATGCCAACCAATGCAAATGGCAAGGTGGTGTTCAAGACTGTTACCAGCGCAGATGCGCCTGCCGATGGATATGTATTGGAATATGGCAATGACACCTCCACTAAATCCCAACTCTATGTTAGTAGCAACCCAAACACAGGCGTTTATATCGGTGGTTTTGGTGGTGGCGCTAAATTAGAATACGAAAAACTCGCCACAGAGAGGTGGGCAAGAAATAATTTAGGTATAAATGAGGAGATGGCAGCTACACTTCAACAAATGGTCGCTGGCTATGATAAAGTTAATGAATTGCTGAAAAAGAAAGACAATATACTCATTATTGATAGCATCTACAGAGATGACAATGTACAAATTATTAAATACACGAATGGGATGATGGAATATAGAGTTCGCATCATACCGTCAGTAGTACAAAGTTTGTACAAGATTACTCATTCGTTTAGAATTCCATTTGTTAATGCGAAAAATTTATATGCTTATAGTGGGTTTATGGAGTCTGGTAGACTTGATTTAGACATAAGCCCTGGACTTGAAGAGCTGACAACTACAAGAATTACTGTGAGATCGGCTAATGCTGGGTATTACTGCAGGAGTATCATGGCCCTTGTGGTTGGATATTGGAAATAAAAGGGGTGTATAAAATGCTAGGAACACAAATAAAAAAAGACAACTTCGATGCTGAATTATATGCAAAATGTGCTGAATTTTGCAATGTGAACGGAATGCGAATGGTTGAACACGATTCGTATTACGAGGTCGAAGAGATAACTATCTCCGAGCCAACATTGCAACAAAAAGCAGCAGAAATTAATTCGTACTATAATTCACGATTCGAAGTAATCAAATCTGCTATCCTCGACAGACAAATGGCTGGCAAGCCTTATACAGACTTGCAGGAACAATACACGAAATTGGCTGCCGAACGCATTGCTAAGTTAAAAGAATTGAAAGGGACTAAATAATATGTATGATGTTCAATCTGATGTACCAGTAATGAAAATCTGTGAATACTGCTTTGCAGTCCTCAAAGAAGATGGCACTTGTCCAACAGAAGGCTGCATTCACGATGAAATGGAAGAATTGTTGAAGGATGATAAGGATACAGCGGAATGATGCAACCACCTACAATAGAGTTTCTCACTTTTGCATTGACTGTAGTTACCTTGGTAGGCAGTTGGATATACTACTTTTCTAAAATCGGTGTAACTCTTGAATTAATCCAAAAGGAAATCAAGGAGATGTCCGATGAAATAAAGCAATCCAAGAATGACAGAGAACATACTAAGATAGATGTGGCTCGTCTAGGCGAAGGACTACATACCGCTAAGACAAGGCTAGATGTTTTAGAAGCCAAGTGGGAAACATATAGAAAGTAATTATAGAGGGCCGTGTTATGCGGCCCTATTTTATTGGAGAAAGTATGAATCAAAAAATTATCAACATGATAAAGCAGTCATACAATTCTGTAAGAATCGCTAGAATCCACCCCAACGGAGTGATTGCCGTTCGCCTGTTAGTCATCGGAATAATCACTCCGATTATATTGGTGATTGCCCAATACTTAATGGCATTTATCAGTGGTGTTGTTGATGATAACCAATCTAAGATGATTGATACAGGCATCAAGATCATTGACCATATTTATGTTCCATCCGTATTGGCAGCAGTAACTGGGTTCTTAATGTTATGGCTGGATAAGGATTCAAATGGGATACCTGACAAATTGGAACAACCTGCTGATGTGTATAAACCGCCAATGATGTCAGAAAGGATGAAGGACGATGATAAAAGGATTTGATATATCAGCCTGGCAAGATAATGGCTACGGAGCGCCGTATTTCAATGTAGACAGAATGCGACAGGCAAAAGAAGATGGCAACGATTTCGTGATCATTAAGTTAGGGGAGAATTTCCGAGAGGACGAGTTCTTCCGTGAACACATAGTCGCTGCACTCACGGCAGGATTAGAAGTAGGGGTATATTACTTTAGTCATGCCTATGATACGGATACGGCAGAACAAGAAGCACAGTGGGTAGATGACACCCTTAGCTCTTACGGCTATACAGATTGGCATTTATCAGCAGGAATATGGTATGACTACGAGGAGCATGAAGAACTCCGTAACCGCATCAATGACGGCACTTTGACTGCGCAGGATATGACAAATTGCATTAGTGCTTTTGTTAATGCAATGTGGGGTCATGGCCGTCAAAATATTGGCGTGTATGGTGGATATTCCCTTTTATACGACGAAACATACCTCTATAGCCAATGCCCTAGTATTCCAGTGTGGTGCGCACAGTATGATAGACAATGCGATTATCCTGGCGTTGCTATATGGCAATACACGGATAGTGGTATGGTGGCCGACACACAAGTTGACTGCAATATTAAATATTAGAGGTGAAGTATGATTGAACGAATTAAAAGTAGAATAAAGGAGATTAAAGGTGCAAAAGCTACGCAAGTTACACTTCCTACTTTGTGGATTCCTATCCTTTGTATTTTTGTTGGGATTCTCGTGGGCGGCATCGGCGAACGAACCACTCACCTCACAGAATCCATCTATCCAATCCGAACAGAAAGTGGTGCTACAGAAGACTACCTACGATCAGCTGAAGTTGAACAACGAAAAAGCCTTGAATATAATCAAAGCATCCAATCTAACCTTGACCGAAGCGCAGAAATCAATAGTCGAGCAGCGGATACAATTAGACAGATTGAAGCAGGACAACAGTTTACAAGCGAAAGAATTGGCCAAAGCAAAGCAAATCTCAATCGAGCAACAGGCTTCCTTGAAGAAAATCGAAGAATCTTTGAACAAATCGATAGAACAAGCGAAGAAAGACAAAAAGAAAATGCAACACCTGAAAGCACAACGGAATCTATTGGCAGTAGTGGCAGGTGGATTACTGGTGGCGATGGCCATAAAATAGAATAGACATAAAGTAGAGCCTACTGATTAATTTCGGTAGGCTTTATTTTTTTGTAGATATGGATTAGTTACTCTATCGTTACTCTACTATATAAATAAAAAAATAGAGAACACCGCAACATAACGGCATTCTCTATAAGTGCATCGTCTACTTGGAGTACAATTCGACGATGAGTGTTTCGTTTACTTCGATAGGAAGTTCGTCACGTTGTGGTGTACGAACATAGGTGCCTTTGAAGTTTTCCAAGTCTTTTTCGATGTATGGAAGATCGAAAGATTTGAGTTCTTGGAAGTTAGCTTTGAACATTTCGTTGTCGCGGGAAGCTTCACGAAGTTCAATAACATCACCTGGTTTGCAGTTGAAGGAAGGGATGTCTACACGACGACCGTTAACCAAGATATGACCATGGTTTACCATTTGGCGAGCTTGGCGAATGGAGTTAGCGAAGCCAATGCGGTATACCATGTTATCAAGACGACCTTCGAGCAAGAACAACATGTTCTCACCAGTGACGCCTTGCATTTTTTTAGCTTTATCGTAATAACGTACGAATTGACGTTCAAGTACGTTGTAGTATGCTTTAACTTTTTGTTTTTCCAACAATTGTGTGCCGTATTCGGACATTTTCTTAGGACGTTGGTCCTTTTTAACGCGATTCAAGGCTTTTGCGTGACCGAAAACGTTCACACCAAAGCGACGACAAAGTTTGAATCGAGCCTCTCTTCTCGTTGCCATGTGATTATCACCTCATACATTAATATAGACTTGTACCCAAATTAAATGGTACTGACTAATGATAGCACTCTCCTTATGCTAAGTCAACAGATTCTTATCTGTCCACGCCTGCGGCCCATACCTATATATAGATACTATACTTAATAAATAAACAAAACAGGCTGTATTTAATTTATTAGTTAATAATATAGCTATTAGGGGATATATAGAATTCTATTTAATAACGTTACATTCTTCTATAGGATTCCTTTTTATAGTTATTATATAGTTGAGATAGATACTAACAGTAATTAATATAGAAGTTATTTTTATAGATGCCTAGATTAAACGTATAACATTAGTTATAATAGTGCATAATGAGTCCCTGGGCTCCAGGCTTGCATTGCTTGTCTGTTATTTGATTTGTTAAGAATATAAGAGGTAAGCATGAAAGAGTTACCAACTATACAAGAGCTCCAATCTTTTATTGTTTACAATAAAACTGGAAACTTTACCTTGGCGGCTCAGCAACTGAATATTACCCAGTCTGCTTTTAGTGCGCAAATGAAAAAATTGGAACGGGTTGTAGGTGTTAAATTAATCGACCGATCCACTCGCGGGTCTTCGTTGACCTTGGAAGGGGAACGCTTCCTTCCTGAAGCAGAACGGATTATGGAATCGCTCGAACGGTCTGTCCATGCCATTCGCTTGGCTAGCAAATTGGAACGGCCTGTTCTTAATATCGGAATTCTACGGTCCATGGGGGACATTCGACTCAATCAATACGTATCTTACTTCTCTGAGGATAGTGGAGATTTTGCCCTCAATATCTACGATATGGAGGAGGAAGAGCTTCTTCTAGACCTTCGAGAAAGCCGCATTGACATCGCCTTGCTTTACCTACCAAATGATAAGGATATGTCCATGTACACATCTACATCGGTCCGGGAAGATGCCATGGTCTACTATGCACCGCGTTTGATCAAGAAGGGGAAACGAGTATCCCGCCAAGAGGCTATCGACAATAACTTGGTGATGTACCCACCTAAATACTTTATGGCTCGAGCTCTTAAGACCTACTTCGAAGGTTTTGATATCAAACGGTCTAACCACAACCGCTTGTCTAATCCCTATGCCATGATTAATTACTGTCAGCAAAACGATGCGGGTGCTATCGTTTCTAAACGCCTTTTGGATGTGATGGGCGTACACGATGGCTATGCAGAGTTGGAGCAACCTCTCAACTTACAAGTTTGTTTTGCCTATCGTAAATCTAACTCTAAATGGGACACTATGAAGCGCTTCATGGACCACGTTGTAGAGGAGACGCCAAAGCAATTTAGCCGGTAAAAATATCTTGACAGGGCTATATGAACTCTGTATAATTCGTTGAGTAAGCTTTTGTCTGGAATTCAATTAGCCCCTGAATGAGACCAAAAAGCTAAATTTGGTAGATAAAATTATTGGAGGATATGCAGCAATGAAAACTACTTTCATGGCCAATGCGCAAACTGTAGAACGCAAATGGTACGTTGTAGACGCTGAAGGCAAAACTTTGGGTCGCCTTGCTGCCGAAGTAGCTAAAGTTCTTCGGGGCAAACATAAACCAACTTTCACACCACATGTTGATACTGGTGATCATGTAATCGTGATTAACGCAGAAAAAATCACTGTAACTGGTAAGAAATTGATTCAAAAAGAATACTTCCGTCATTCCGGTTATCCAGGTGGTTCCCGCTTCATGAAGTTGGGTATGATGTTGGAAAAACATCCAGAACGCGTTGTAGAAATGGCAGTTCGTGGTATGCTTCCTAAAAATAAATTGGGTGCTCAACAATACCGCAAATTGAACGTTTATGCTGGTTCTGAACATCCACATGCAGCTCAAAAACCAGAAGTTTTGGAAATTAACGTACGATAATCGGTAGGAGGAATATTCAATGGCAGCTCAATACTACGGCACAGGCCGCAGAAAATCTTCCGTTGCTCGCGTTCGTCTTGTACCGGGCACTGGTAAAATTACAGTAAACAAACGTGATCTTAACGACTACTTCGGTCGCCAAACTTTGGAATTGATCATTAAACAACCTTTGGAATTGACTGGCACAACAGAACAATACGATGTTATTGCTAACGTTGCTGGTGGTGGTGCTTCCGGTCAAGCTGGTGCTATCCGTCATGGTATCTCCCGCGCTTTGCTTGAAGTTGATGCAGACATGCGTTCTGACCTCAAAAAAGCAGGCTTCTTGACTCGTGACCCACGTATGAAAGAACGTAAAAAATACGGTCTCAAAAAAGCTCGTAAAGCTTCCCAATTCTCCAAACGTTAATCGTTGGACGAATCAAACCCAGTATCCCTCGTGGCTACTGGGTTTTCTTATATCTAAAATAGGAGAATCTCCATGACTCTATACGAAAGAGCCTTACAAGCAGCCTACCACTGGCAAAATAATTCTAATATGATTTCTATGGTCATCGCTGTCATCGGATTGGGCCTGATTTACCTTGGTTATATTGATGACACAGGGGCTTATGTTCTGGGTGCTGTTCTAATCTTGCTCCTCTTGTGGACTAAATTCTTCGCTGCTAAAGTCGGCTTGGGGCGGGTTTGGCGTTGCCCGCATTGCGGGACTCAGTTGCCTATAGAAAAAGGTCAGAAGCGGGGGGATCCAAAGTGGCAACCTTGTCCTATTACAGCTTGTCCTAATTGTAAAAAGACGTTATAAAAAGCGCTCCCTTTTATGAGGGAGCGCTTTTGGCATATTCTATTAGTATGGTTTAAATTCTTTAATTATAGTATTAGTGTGGATCTGGTACCTTACCTGGGTTGGGGTCGAATTTAAAGGACCGGTCAATAGAAGTGGCAGGGGGCTCTACCTTGAGTTCTGGATGAGCCCATTGGAGTTGCTTAATCTGCCAGTCTAGAACAGCAATTTGCTCCTTGAGGTCGCCGATAATCTTAGCTTGCTCTTCTAGTTCCTCGCCATGCTTGGAGGTAATACCTTCTAAGATATAGAAACGTCCTGCATAGGATTCTATTCTAGACCCATCATGATCCAAATCCTGTTGGTATTGGAGGGCTGAAATTTGGAATTGTTGCCAAATGATGACACCTATGAGAATGGCGAAGGCTAGGATCGTGTAGGTTGTTTGTGAACGAAGGATGGCGCCTAGACGTTTACGCCATTTGGGTTCTTGGTTCATGGTTACGATTTGCTTTCTGTTTTAAAACCAGGGAGGGGGAGTTTGGATTGGACGAAGTCTAACCATAAGCGAGCTGCGTGGGAGAGGTAGTGACCTTTCTTCCAAATGACATAGAGGGTGTGCATCATTTCTGGATGTAAGGTTTTTACAGCTACTGACTTGGATAGGATGGGGGTGTCAGCCAAATTAGGGCAGAGGCGGCTTGGTAAAATAGCAATAGCTAGTTCAGCCGCTACGGTTTGTAACATAAGGTCTCGCTGACTTGTCTCGAAGATGATATTAGGGGTAAAGCCTGCTGCTTTACAAGCCTTGATGATTTCGTCGTGCAAGTTGAAGTCATCTTTGTGAAGAACGAAAGATTGACCTGTTAAATCTTGCAGCCTAATAGAATCCTTATCCGCTAGAGGGTTGTTCTTAGGAATAACAACAGCTAGAGGGTCAGACGTGAGATAGAAGGATTCGAATTCCTTCTCATTGGCCTTTGTACATATAATGCCAATATCGACTAAACCTTCTTGGGCGGATAGTTCAACCTTCTTAGAGCCCTGTTCAAAGAGCTCTAGGGAAATCTGCGGATAGGCCTTTTTAAATTCTCCTAGAAGGTGGGCGAAAATAGGAGCATCCGTAATGGGTGGTATACCGATACGGATAGAGCCCTGTTCAAGGCGGAATTCATTTTCAAAGTCCACTTTTAAATGTTCGAACATAAAGACAACGCGCTTGGAGTGGGTAAGGAAGATAGTTCCTCCGTCTGTAAGTTCTACGGACTTAGCGTTACGAATAAAGAGAACCACTCCTAATTCGTCTTCTAGTGCTCGGATAGTTCGGGATATAGCCGATTGGGAGATATGTAAGTTGCGAGCTGCTTTTGAGAAGCTTTTTTGTTCAGCAACTTCAACAAAATATTTTAAATGATGGAAATCCATGCAATACCTCAAATCTTTTTTACAAGGAGGGAAAAGGATGAAATCTAGTTAAGAATAATTATCAAAAACTGCATAATTATAACTTAATGTAATGGCTCTATAGCGTTATTTTCATATGAAAAAGAGACCACTAACCTTGCCACTCCCTAGCCTAGCTTGTATAATTAAATCAAAGCTGTGCTAATTAAAATTATTATATCGGAATGGATACTTATCCATGTCATGAGTGAACGTATATGATATTAATATATACATTCTTATATTATGACATTCTTTTGCTGTGTATGCAATATGGTAACGTGTCTATGCAGGATAGGAATAATTCAAAAGGCGAGCAAATTTATTTATACGTCATGCTTAAGGAGGCTATTTAACATGCGTAAATTTAAAACTATGGACGGCAATGCTGCCGCTGCACATGTATCTTACGCGTTCTCCGAAGTGGCTGCGATTTACCCAATCACACCATCTTCTCCAATGCCAGAACATATCGATACATGGTCTGCTCAAGGTCGTGAAAACATCTACGGCCATACTGTAAAAGTAGTAGAAATGCAATCTGAAGCAGGTGCTGCTGGTGCTTGTCACGGTGCATTGCAATCCGGCGCACTCGCTACTACATTTACCTCTTCCCAAGGTTTGCTCTTGATGCTCCCAACTTTGTACAAAGTTGCTGGTGAATTACTTCCAGGTGTATTCCAAGTAGCAGCTCGTGCTTTGGCATCCCATGCATTGTCCATCTTCGGTGACCACCAAGACGTTATGGCATCCCGTGCGTCTGGTTGTGCTATGCTTGCTGAATCTTCCGTACAAGAAGTAATGGACTTGGCTCCTGTAGCTCATTTGTCCGCAATCAAAGGTCGCGTACCTTTCATCAACTTCTTCGACGGTTTCCGTACTTCCCATGAAATCCAAAAGATTCAAATCTGGGACTACAATGATTTGAAACCATTGGTTGATATGGAAGCAGTTAAAGCTTTCCGTACACGTGCTTTGAACCCTGACACTCCTGTAGAACGTGGTTCTGCTCAAAACCCTGACGTGTACTTCCAAAACCGTGAAGCATCCAACCCATTCTATAACAACATGCCTGACATTGTTGAAAATTACATGAATGAAATCAACAAATTGGCAGGTACTAACTATGGTTTGTTCAACTACTACGGTGCTCCTGATGCTACTGATATCATCGTTGTAATGGGTTCTGCAGCACAAGTAGCTACTTCCACTGTTGATTATCTCAACAAATTGGGCCGTAAAGTTGGTTTCATCAATGTTCACTTGTTCCGTCCATTCGCAGCAGATCGCTTGATGAAAGCTATTCCTGAAACAGTTAAACGCATCACTGTACTTGACCGTACAAAAGAACCAGGTGCTATTGCTGAACCTCTTTGCCTCGATGTACAAACTGCAGTAGCTCAATCCGGTCGCAACATCTCCGTTGTAGGTGGTCGTTATGGCTTGTCTTCCAAAGACGTTATCCCAGCTGACTTTGTTGCAGCATTTGATAACATGGCTTCCGCAGAACCTCGCAAACACTTCACTTTGGGTATCAACGATGACGTGACATTCTTGTCCTTGGATCGTCCTGAAAATGTTGACATCAAAGTTGAAGGCTTGACTGAATGTAAATTCTGGGGCTTCGGTTCCGATGGTACTGTAGGTGCTAACAAATCCGCTATCAAAATTATCGGTGACCACACTGATATGTACGCACAAGCATACTTCGATTACGACTCCAAAAAATCTGGTGGCGTAA
>ERZ772920.109-NODE-109-length-48711-cov-5.766072_pt1 | contig 48711 bp, 36 predicted proteins | sample MGYA00511469_ERZ772920 | MGnify/ENA primary metagenome ERZ772920 (study PRJEB29015, sample SAMEA2738069) | human oral metagenome | biome: human oral; feature: human-associated habitat; material: saliva | place: China | collected 2216 ... | reverse complement strand
TCCCGGCCTCGAGGGCGCGCGTGGCCAGGGTTTCCAACCCGCGCGAGGCCTCATCGTCGATTTCGTCGCAGTGCACGTCCATGAGCAGTCCGTATTCCTGGGCGAGCTCGACTGCAAAGTTCAGTGAGGACACGGAGTACTCGCGGGTGAACTCGAAGTGCGGGATAGCACCGATTGCATCGACGCCCATTTCCGCCGCGCGACGCATGAGGTCGCGTCCGTTCGGGAAGGACTCGATGCCCTCTTGCGGGAAGGCGACCAACTGCAGGGTCATGGAGTCCTTGAGTTCCTCACGCAGGTCAATGAGCGCGCGAAGGGCTGTCAGGTCCGGATCAGTAACGTCGACGTGCGAGCGCACGTACTGGATACCGAACTGCGCCTGCTGACGAAGCGCCCGGCCCGCACGATCCTTGACGTCCTCGTAGGTCAGGGTCTGCTTGCGTTCACTCCACACCTCGATACCTTCAAAGAGGGTGCCGCTTTCGTTGTAGCGCGGTTGCCCCGAGGTGAGCGCAGTATCCAGGTGCACGTGCGACTCGATATAGGGAGGCAGAACCAGCTTGCCCGTGTAGTCGCGGACTTCTTCACCTTCACGTGGCGCCAGACCCGCGCCGATTTCGGCGAACTTTCCGTCCGTAATGCGGATGTCGACTCCGGCGGGGCCGTCTTCAATGCGGACGCCCTTGATGAGAAGATTCGCACCATTTCCGGCCGTTGCCGAGGCCTGATTGCGGGGTGCACTGCTGCCCTGAGTATCCGCGCTCATCGACGGATTCCCTTCTCGATTGCGCTTCCGACGAAGTAGACCAGGATGGCGACGACCATGGCGTTGATCGAAACGATTCCAAAGCCGGGGGTCAGCCAGCCGGTGAGTGCGCCTGCGACCAGGGCGACGATCGGTGCCCATTTGACCTCGGGGTCATCTGATCCCAGATCCATGTAGCTGCGGCGACGTGCGAAGTAATCGGCAACCAGAACTGCACCGATGGGGGGCAGGGTGGCATTGAGCAGGCTGAGCCAGCCGACGAAGTTGTCGTAGAGCCACAGAGCTCCAAGGGTTCCGATGATGCCTGCGACCAAAACCAGCGGCTTCTTGTTGATTCCGGTGATGTTCGCGTAGCCCAGGCCGGTGGTGTACAGGGCGTTGTTGTTCGTGGTCCAGATGTTCGCACCCAAAACGATGAGCGCGGGAATCAGCAGGCCTTGCGCGATCATCACGTAGAAGATGTCGTCCTTGCCGGTGAAGGCTCCACCAACCGCACCGAAGGTGAACATCAGGGTGTTACCGATGAAGAATGCGATCACGGTGGTGATGACTGCCGAGGTTGCGGACTTTGCGAAACGAGTGAAGTTGGGGGTTGCGCTACCGCCGGAGACGAAGCTTCCGATCACGAGGCCGATGGCTGCGACGGTGGTCATGCCTTGGTTTTGGCCGAAGACTGCGGCAATACCTCCGCCTGCGTTGACCGCACTGATCATGGAGTAGCTTCCGAGGATTGCGATCAGAGGTACTGAGACAAAGGAGACGATCTCAATGGCCTTGATTCCGAAGTAGGCCGAGGCGGTCATCAGGCCACCCGCGATGATGACGACGGGCCATGCGTTGATGTGCAGGGTCTCAGCGGTGGGGATTGCGAACATCGCAACACCCACGCCGAACCAACCCATCTGGGTGAAGGAGATCAACGCCGAGGGCAGGAAGGAACCGATGCGACCGAAAGTGCGACGGGACATGAGGTCGAAGCTCAGACCGGTCTTTGCACCGATGTAGCCCAGCGCACCCGTGTAGACGGCAAGGATTGCGCCACCAATGATGACAGCCCACACATATTGGCTGTAGTTCAGACCATTACCAAGCTTTGCACCCACGCTCATCGAAGCCGAGAAGAAGGTGAAGCCGAGCATAACAAAACCGACGGCCCAAAATGACCGTCGGTTCTTTGAAGGAACTGCTTCAAAAGAGAAATCGTCATCATGTCGGATGACATCCTCTTTGTGTCGTTCAGGTGCGATTGTGCTCATCGGTTATCCTTCCAGGTTCTGAGGTTTCGTAGCGCGTCGTTCGTTATCTGTCATGTTTGGCCCGTCATCCCAGTCACCCAGGCACACCCGATCTTCGTGCATTTGCAGGCTGGGGAATGCCGTGATGAACAAGATTGGATCTAGGCCAAATTGTCAATAGGTTACCGCGCACAGCGCATCCCACGCAAAGTCCAGCACTGTGACTCTGCACGCATTCAGTTCCAAACCCCGAAGATAACCTTCGGTTAACCTAAAAAATACCTGATAATAGGGCTGTGGCCCCATCTCTCCCTCCTAGAAGATGGGGCCACAACCTGATCGTGAAGCTATGGGCGGCTAGCGCCCAAAGCTCCATTTTTCAGTCTGCCCTGGGTGACAATCCCAGATATGAAGGACAGTCCCATTCTCTGAAGAGTCCTCGCGAACTGCCAGACATTTCCCAGTCTGAACATTCTGGAATTGTCCATCGGGCAGGTGCTTCCATTGCTGAGTCGGTGCCGGGACACAATCCCACAGATGAACCGGAGTGCCATTCGCATTGCGCTGCTGATAGACGTCCAGGCACTTTCCTTCAATACTGAGTTTGCCCTGATCGAAGGTGACCTTCTGCGCCTCGATTGGCTCTGACTGCCCATCCGCTGTGCTTGTACGGGTGCAATCCCACAACTGAACGCGGCGACCATTCAGGCTTGCGGCATCCCACAAATCCATGCACTTTCCATTGCCATTGACCAGCAAACCCTGCTGAACTCCCGTCGCAGGCACATCACTTGCGTCCTTCGCCTGATCAATATTCGGCAGTGAGGTATTCGCGTCGTGATTCTCAACTTGCGGCTTTGGATCATCCTTTTGGGTATAGAAGAAATCCCAAACTGACAGCGCATCTGCTGTGAAGTTCACCGTTAACTGGCCTTGATCATTGGCTTTAACGGTGAATGGGATTTCACGTGCGCGGCCACCATCAATGTCAGGACTCACGGCATAGAGGTGCGCAGGAACCTCACCGTCACCAATCGTGTAGGAGACGGACAAGTTCACTAAAGTTTCGGGCGCAGCCGTGGGATCGCGCCACTTATCATCGCTGTCCTTCTCAAGGTTAATCAGGTGCAGGATCTGGGTATCCCCATTGGTCATCGCATTAGCCCAAATACTCCGCGGACTTCCGCTCGAGCTGACATTGTGACCTTGAATTGATACCCCTCGACTGACGCGGTGCAGATCGGGACCATAAAGCACGTTTTCATAGGCGGTGACCACGTTGTAGTAGTTGCGCAACCACTCTTGAAGGTCGTAGCTCATGAACTTAATTCGGTCAGGGAAGAAAGGACCGTTGAGCATATTGTTGTCTTGCCCAAGCTCCAGATGATGTGCACCATTGGCCGCAAAGATCGCATCGGCCAGCTGAACCGAGGGCGTATCAAAGGAAGACACGGTCAGCGAGTCAATGTTGATATCACCGTGGTCGCCTTGATCAAGCTGGTAGGTGATGGTGTGAGCGCCCTTGTCCAACCACGTGCTTCGTGCCTCACCGGTACTCCAGCGGCTCCAGATATCTTCATTGGGCAGGTTCGTCTCACTGGAGCCCATGTACATGACGCCAATCTTCTGGCCGTCAACATAGACACTACGCACGGCCATATCACCGGTGGCATTCGCCCAGCGCAGCACCAGACCGTAGTTTCGACTTTCGGTCACATTGACGCGGAAACTGATGGCATTACCGCGCCACTGGGGCTGCTCAACAAAGCCACGCCCCTGGTATCCACCGTGATCCGAGGCCGTGGGCAGTCCCGCGTGAGACGCGTCCTCGGCCTCGTATCGGTCACCCGTCACGGAGTCGGAGTTCATGTAGGCCGCGACAACCGCACTCTTCCCGTTGGATTCCTTGCGCTGACGTTCCAGATAGTCCGCCAAGTTCGAGTTCGAGGCCTGTCCGCCCCACAGCTCGGTGTAGAGATAGTCGGCTTTGGACTGAGCAAGCTGCGTCGATCCGAAGCTATCGACGGCATTCAAGCCAACGGGCTGACGGGTCTGCTCAGATGTTTCGTTCACCAAGCTGGCAAATCCGGCCTCGAGATCAACGGAATTTCCGTTGACATCCCAAACTCCCTGGGGATTGCCCAGCTGGTCGATGTGCGTTCCTTCAAAACCCAAGGCGATCTGCTTCTTGTACTGATCGATCATGTGCTGACGCCACTGGGCATTCTGCGGGTTCATCATGTGCAGGGTCGTATCCTGCTGGCCGGGAATCATGACGCTTGTCCACGGAACGCGAGTGTTGCCTTCTCCGCGAATCCAGATGGCCCAATCACTACTGACACCGTGATCCTGATATCCCTCAAGGGCTGCGTAGCTCATCGAGTACGGAAGCGAGGCAACGCCAGCTTTATCCCCAGATGTAATGAACTGCTTGATGACATCCGAGGAGAAGTTCCACTTTTTCCAGTCGCTCCACTGAGCAGCAACCTGGTTATTCTCATAGCGCACGGGGTCTTCGTGGCGCCACATCCAGTCGTAGTACTGAAGCGAGTTGATGTGATAGTCCTGAGCCAGCTGGTTGATGACCTCGTCGGTCTTTCCACTCAGATCGGCCGAGTAGTTACCCAGGTAGCCGAAGCGCGGGTAGCGGGTCCAAGTGCTGGAAACATCGATGGCTGTATTCGCTTGAGAGTCTTCTGTGTCAACTTCGACGAGGTATCCCGTGAAGTCTGTCTGCGGCGGGGTGAAAGTCCAGGTTGTCTTTCCATCTGCCGAGGCCTGGGTACTGAAGTGGTCGACTTCCTTCCCCAAGTGCTTGAGAGAGAAGTTCACCTCTCCATTCCCTTGGGTCTGCGCGGTAACTGTCACGGGTTGACCCGGTGCGTAACGCGCTCGATCAACACTCACTTTCGTCACTCGCGGAGCAGCTTCTGCCTGATACTCGGCGCCAAGAACGGTGGCCGTCCCTGCAAGCACACCGGCGGTCAGAAGTACCCCGATTCTCTTTGCGGTTCCAATCCGCATGCGTATCCCTCACTCTGTTTTTCTGCGTGTTATCAGCGAAAACAGCCTGTTAAAGCTTCGCGATGACGCTACAAAGATCGCCTGAACGCATCCAGAACCATTCCTGCACGCAACATTGGCATAACAATGAATCACAGCGACTTAATTCTGGATTGAAAAATCGTTGAAATACCGCGGAAGAGTGACAATAAAATGGCTCTGACCTGCACTGATAACTATCAGCGCAGGTCAGAGCCTCAATTCACCGAATACGTATTCACTATTTCTCAGAAAAATCGCGAATTTCCAGCGAATTCAAACATGAATGGTCTCAATGGTTGACACGATGACTATCGAAGAAAAACCCGCGCCCTCCACGGAGCAAGCGGCGCCCCCATCTCTTCCCACACATTCGCATTGGTCAGGACTGGGACAAACTCCGACGCGGCCTCGGAAATGTCTGAAGGAAGGACCGGGGCCAGATCTTTCGAGGAAAGATTTGAAATAACTATCAGCTCGCGTTCACCTAGAACGCGGCGATATGCGAAGATCTCACGGCTTCCCGCATCGATGCGCTCAAAACTTCCGTTGGCAACCACTGCCAAGCGGTGACGCAATTCGATCAGAGCCTTGAAGTAGGCAAAGACCGAGGTCGGATCGCCCACCTGCTCGGAGGCGTTGATGACCGGATAGTTCGGATTGAGAGCAATCCACGGCGTACCCGTCGTAAAACCAGCATTGTCCGATGCATCCCACTGGACGGGAGTGCGCGCGTTATCGCGGCCCATCGCGCGCAGGCCATCAAGGACGCGCTCGGGATCGTCTCCGTGTTCGGTGGCCACACGGTAGTAGTTGGTGGATTCGATGTCCTCAAAGTCCTCGATCCCCGCGAAGACCGTGTTCGTCATGCCCAGTTCTTCACCCTGGTAGATATAGGGGGTTCCGCGCAGGAGATGAAGAATTGTCGCCAGCGCAGTCGCACTGTCATACCAGTACTTTTCATCGCCGAAACGACTGACCGTGCGCGGTTGATCGTGGTTGCACAGGTAGAGGCTGTTCCATCCCCGCTCGGCGAGGCCTTCTTGCCAGCGCGTGAGCGAGTCCGCGAGGTCTCCTGCCTCCAGCGTGCGGCGGCCGAATTTTCCTTCAGGCAGGCCCAGGCCGACGTGCTCGAATTGGAAGATCATGTTGACTTCGTGGCGCGCGGGATCAGAGTAGAGAGGCGCATTTTCGAGGAGCACCCCGGGAGTTTCCCCGACGGTGAAAAGAGCGCCGCGACCATCGAACACCTCGCGATGCATTTCTTGGAGGAATTCATGCAGGCGCGGTCCCTCCATGTAGAAGGGGCTTCCGTCGGCAAGATCCTGACCGGGCTGGCAGGTGCCATCGGGAAGGCCGGGGACCTTCGAGATCAGGTTGATGACATCCATTCGGAAGCCATCGACCCCGCGGTCTAGCCACCAGCGCATCATTTCGTAGACGGCCTGGCGAACTTCGGGGTTCTCCCAGTTCAGGTCGGGCTGTTTTTCTGCGAAGAGATGGAGGTAGTACTGACCGGTATGCGGGTCGTATTTCCACACGGGACCTGAGAAGAATGACCCCCAATTTGTGGGTTCAGCTCCGGGGGTTCCTCCCTCAAAACCCGGACGCGGGTCACGCCAGTAGTACCAATCGCGCTTTGGATTATCGATCGAGGAACGCGACTCAATGAACCACGGGTGCTCGTCCGAGGTGTGGTTGACGACCAAGTCCATGACCAGTTTCATCCCTAGGGAGTGAACGTCTGCGATGAGCTCATTGAAGTCGTCCATGGTCCCGAAAACGGGATCGATGTCCTGATAATCGGAAATGTCGTAGCCATTATCGGCTTGGGGCGAGCGGTAGATCGGCGAAAGCCACAGGACATCAACGCCCAGTTCCTTCAGGTATCCCAGTCGAGAGCGAATTCCCTGAATGTCCCCAAAACCATCACCATTGGAGTCTTGGAATGAGCGCGGATAGATCTGATAGACAATCGCGCTCTTCCACCATTCATCGGCCGGAAAATGAAGTGCCGAGTGCGTTTCGGGAAGTTGAGTTTCGTCGAATAACACAGAGAACCTGCCAAATCTTCGTTGGTGGAGGTGCGAATGCCCTGCGGACCTTGGATGTTCGTGATCTCAGTGAACACCAACTTCTGGGCGATGTCTACACGCGTCCATCCCCTCCTGCTTTAGCTCACTGACTCCGGGCCCATGACTGTTCTAAGGCCGTAGGTGAGCGAGCTAAAGCAGGAATGAGAGAGCGAAGTGGGGAGGGCACGTCCCGGCCTCGCCGCGCTGTATCCCCTTCGCCCCGGCCTCACCCCTTCGTCGCACCACCGGCAAGGCCGGCAACAATGTATTTCTGAAGGGCGACGAACAGGATCAAGACGGGGATCGCAATAACCGTTGCGACCGCCATCAGGTCATTCCAGTTCGTTGCGTACTGACCAATGAGTCGGTTCAAGGCAACCGTCAAAGGCTGCAGATCCGCCTTCGTGAGCAAGGTCAAGGCAAAGGTAAATTCACCCCACGTCATCAGGAAGGAGAAGGAACCGATCATGATGACACCGGGACGAATCGTCGGGATGACGACTCGGACAATGGTTCCAATGATGCCAAGTCCATCAAGTCGCGCGGCCTCTTCAACTTCCTTGGGGAACTGCTTAAAGAAGGGGCGCAACATGATGATCGCAAAGGGTAGTGTTCCTGTCACATCCGCCAAGATGATCGAGGGAAGGGTGTTCACCATTCCGGCGTGACGGAAAAGCACAAACATCGGAATAGAGATCGCAATCGCGGGAAGCAGCTGGACAACGCTGAGCAAGATCAACATGCCCGTTGTGATTGTGCTTCTCATTCGTGCAATCGCATAGGCCGCGGGAATCGCGAAGAGTAGCGTGAGGACCAAACATCCGGCTGCGATGATTGCTGAATTTCCCAGCGCCTTCCAAATCCCGAAGTTGTCACTGAAAGCGACCCTGAACGAGGCCAGGGTTGGGTTTTGCGGAATCAGGTGCGGGGGCTGCGCAAAGGTTTCCATCTGCGTCTTAAAGGCCGTACACACCATCCAGTAGACGGGGAATAGGTAGAAAATTGCCATAACCCACGCAAATGCGGATTTCCCAATCCGAATGCGTCCCGCGCGCTTTTCGCGCTTCGTCTTCGCTAGGCCTGTTGTGCCCGAGGCCTTGGGTGAGCCTTTGGACAGCGCTCCGCCCTTGGGTGCACTTTCGTCCGCCGCGGTCTGGACTTTTTCTTGAACTTCAGCGATCTTTTCAGACATCACTGATCCTCCTTATCCAGCGAACGAACGTAGAACCACGACAGAGCCAGCGGCAAAACCATGGTCAGCATTGAAGCCGCAGCACCGTTACCAAAGTCGAAAACCTTGAAGGTCTGCAGGTAGGTGAAAATCGGCAGGGTTGTTGTCGCCTCGACAGGACCGCCCTTGGTCATCGTGTAGATCAGATCGAAGACTTTGTAGGTATTGATGACGCCCAGCAAGAGCAGTGAAATCACCACGGGGCGCATAAGAGGTTCGGTGATGGAGAAGAAGGTACGAATCGGGCCAGCGCCGTCGACCTCTGCGGCCTCGTACAGGCCGTCATCGATGGTGTGAAGACCTGAGAGGATCAGCAGCATATTGAAGGGCATACCAACCCACAGGTTTGCAACGACGATTGCAATCATTGCGGTTGTTGGACCCGTCAGCCACATCACCGGGTGATCAATAATGTGCAAGGCCGTCAAGAAGTAGTTGATCACGCCGAAGTCAGAGTCGAACATCCAGCGGAAGATCGTGCCTGTGACAACGGCGGGAAGGATCCATGCGACCAAAAGGAGCGCGCGAATGATGCCGTTACCTGGGAAAGGCTTGCGGAAGAACAAGGCCAGTGCGTAACCAACTAGGAATTGCAAGGCAAGCGAAGCAACCGTCCAGATGATGGAGAGCTTCACGCCATTCCAGAAGCCTGGGCTCTTCACCATCGCTTCATAGTTCGACAGGCCCGTGGGGTGATAGTCACCAGTAATCAGGTTTGCGCCGTTCGCGTCAGAGATGGACAGCCAGATGTTATAGATCAGGGGGACAACAAGAAAAATCGTTACGTAAATCAGTGCGGGTAACGCCAGAAGCAGTCCTAGGCGCCGTGTCCGCGCCAAAGAGCGTGATCCGTCGTCGTGACCCGCTGTTTTCGTTCGCGCCATCGAAATTCACTCACAGATCCGAGGTTTGTGTGGGAATACTGTTGTGGCCTGGCGGGCTCAGTGGCCTGTCAGCACCCGAACAGGGGTGTTTCCCCGAGCGAGTGGGAGATTCGCTGCGGCTTCACGCCACTGCTCATCGTTGCGTTCCCACTCGCGCGGGGAACTTTATGTGTGTGTTGGTTGCCTAGGGGTGATCACCCCAAGCAAACCGGTTTCTTGCGCTACTCAGTTCTTGGGCAGCAAGGGGTTGATCGTATCCGCGGCCTTCTTTGCTGCGGCCTCGGGGGTCGATGCGCCCGTCAGAGCTTCCTGCATGGACAGCTGGATTGCCTCGGAAATCTTCGGGTAATCCTTGCCGTATGCACGTGCGTGTGCGTCAGCAAGCTGGCTTTCGAAGACCTTGTTCTTTGCGTCCTCCGAGAGCTTGAGCTTGCCCTTGAGGTCGGGGCGAGAGGACAGCTGGCCGGAACCATCGCAGTAGATCTTGGCGCCCTCTGCGCTGGTCAGGTACTTTGCAAGCTTGACTGCAGCGTCAGACTGCTTGGCGCCGTTCATGACGACAACGTTTTCGCCGCCCATCGAGGTTGCTGCGCGCTTGTCCTTGGGCAGAGGTGCAACATCCCAGTCAAACTGGGCATCCTTGGTCAGGGTTGCCAGCTCCCAGGGGCCATTGATCATCATGGCGGACTTGCCGGTGATGAACTGGGTACGTGCATCTTCCTGGGTGTAGTTCGAAACGGCCTCGGACATGGAGCCGTCGTCGATCAGGCCACGCAGGTAGGCCAGAGCGGTTGCGCCAGAGGTGGCGTAATCATTCAGGTCACCGCCGGTCTGCCACACGAAAGGCAGAATCTGGAAGGTTGCGGACTCGGACTTCACGGCCGAGATCGCAAGACCCTTCACGTCACCCTTGGTGGTCTTCTTTGCGACGTCCTTGAGGGATGCCCAGTCGGTCGGAACCTCAACGCCTGCATCCTTGAGCATCTGCTTGTTGTAGTACAGAGCCAGGTTGTTGGAGTTCAGCGGAATGCCGTAGGTCTTGCCCTCGTAAACGACCGAGGACCAGGGGCCTTCGAAGAAGTCAGACTTGTTGATCCCGTCGTTGCTCAGATCCTTGAGCATTCCCAGGGATGCGAAGTTCTGGTTGTCGACAACGTCGACGACTGCGACATCGGGAACCTGGCCGCCGACCGAGCCCTGAAGGATGGACTTGGACAGGTCTGCAAACGCAAAGGTGGTGCGCTTGACCTTGATGTCGGGGTTGGCCTTCTCGAACTCAGCGATCGCTGCATTGATCGAGTCATTGGCGGTTTCACCGCTCAGGTAGTCCCACATCTCAACGGTCACTTGACCGCCGGATGCGCTGCCGGAGTCGGCCGAATCCGTCTTCGTCCCGGAGCATGCTGCCAGTCCCAGTGCCATAACTCCGGCACCGAAGAAGGCAATCCCGCGCATTGCGCGCTTAGATGCGTATGCCATTCTTTCTCTCCTTTGAGTGTCGATAGTTGTCCGTCAACCAACTATCTAGATCCGTGTTTTCACGGATGAATAATGGGATGCACTCCAGTGGTGCATCGATGGTGAGTTCACTTCCGCCTTCGAAAGTCTCACCAAGCATGTACGAGGCCGTGGCCTCTTGATCCTCGCCGCCGTGGCTTGGGGCGATGAGCAGTTGGCGCCACCACGCACCCTGGGGAAGGTAGACGCGGGCAGTGCAGGAGCCGGCCTCGGTAATCGGGGAAACCAAGAGGTCGGGACCCAAGAGGAACTCCCCGTCCCAGCTCCAACAGCGCTCGTCCTCGGGGAATTCGAGGAAGAGGGCACGCATGGCGGGGATTCCGCGCTCGCTGGCCTCGTCCATCACGCGAGTGAGGTAGGGGCGCAGGGTTTCGCGCAGGAGGATGTAGCGGGAGCAGATATCCGCGACTTCCTCGCCGTAGGACCAGATTTCGTTGGGGCCGCCGGGGTTTTCCGAGGCCACATCTTCGCGTGGTTCGCGATGTCCGTGAACTCGCATGAGAGGGCAGAAGGTTCCAAATTCGAACCAGCGAGCGAAGAGTTCCTGGTATGCGGGATCGCTGGCGTCGCCTCCATGGAAGCCGCCGATATCACTGGTCCACCAGGGGATTCCTGCGATTCCAATGGATTGTCCGGCTCGGACCTGCGTATAGAGGGACTCCCAGGTGGGTCCGATGTCTCCACTCCACACAGCCGCGCCGTATTTTGCCTGTCCTGCCCAGGCGCTGCGGCACAGAGTGAGGAATTCGTCCTCGCCCTGTTCGCGCATGCCTTCCCAGATCATGCGGGCGTTCTCGAGCGGGTAAAGGTTCGAGACGTTCAGGCCCTTTCCCGCATAAAAACGCAGGTTAGAGGGGTGACCGGGATTGAGTTCGGGCTCGCAGGCATCAAGCCAGAACACGCGCACGCCCAGATCGAAGTAGTTGTTCTTGAGCTTGCTCCACACGTAGTCGCGTGCTGCCGGGTTCGTCGGGTCGTAGAAGGCGACGGGAAGCGGGCGATCCATTCCCTTATCGCGGAAGGTTTGGTGGTATTCAACTCCGGCCTCGGTACCCACCAACAGACCTTTTGCGCGAATTTCCGCGTCGGTTTCAGCAAGGGGTGAGACCGTGGGCCACACGGAAACCATGAGCTTGGTGCCCATCTCTTCCAGTTCAGCCATCATCGCTTCGGGATCGGGGTATTCGCTCGGGTCAAAGCGCCACTCCCCCATGGCCGGCCAGTGGATGAAGTCAGTCACGATGACAGAGAGGGGAAGGCCTCGGCGGTGGTATTCGCGGGCGACTTCCATAAGTTCATTTTGGCTGGTGTAGCGCAGTTTGGATTGCCACAGGCCCAGTGCCCACTGGGGAATTCGGGGTGCGTGGCCCACCGCGTCAGCATAGGACTGGAGGATTTCCTTGGGAGTGTCTCCTACGCACACCCAGTAGTCGATCCATTCGCTTGCCTGCGCGACCCAGCGTGTGGCTTCTTTGGCGAATTCCACGCGGCCAACGCTGGGGTTGTTCCACAGGAATCCATAGCCTTTGTCTGAGAGGACAAAGGGGATGGAAACTTCGCCGTTTCGCTGGACCAGATCAGAGACGACACCCTTGTGGTCAAGGAAGTCGTAGGAGTGCTGGCCCATTCCGTAGAAGCGCTCGGCGGGGTCCGAGGCAAAGCATTGGTGCACTTCATGTCCGCCGAAGCCCGGGTAGATTCCGTGGGCGCCCGGCCACCAGAAGTGTTCGGGGGCTTCACGCAGGATGGATTCGCCGTCCTTTTGGAAGTCCAGAAGGAATCGGGCAATTCCGGTTCCGCCGTCAAGGTTTGCGACCACGCTGATTCGTCCATTGGAAAAGACTTCTTCGGGGCGGTCGTAGCCGGGGATTTCACTGACAGAGCAAGGTTCATTCCCGGTAGCCTCTGCCGAAGCCAGGGCAAGCGGGTCCGCGGATGCTCCAGAGGTCGCGCCGAGGCCACTAAGGGGTGCGGCCTCGAGCGCGCCCAGTCCCTGGGGGAAGTTCGCATTGGGGCCTATGCGCACGCGAAGTGCATTGCGACCCCAGGCCTCAATGCGGATGAACTCGTGCGCATAGGAGAGTTCGACTGCGCCCGGGTACTCCTTCTTCGTATACACCTATGACTCCTTAGCGAAGTGTACGAATACGTATTCGCTCCATGCTTCTATGCAGGAGATTTTCTGGTAATATCCATTACGCATACGTATTCGTCATGTAAAAATTTTTTGCGAGCATCGCTGCTCGCGTGTGATGTGAAACTCAAGATAAGTTGTAAAAGCGTTCCTGTCAAGAGAGCAGGAGGAACTGATGGCACGCCAGCCAACCAGTAGAGATGTCGCAAAACTGGCGGGAGTCTCACAAACCACGGTCTCCTACGTCATGAGCGGCAGACGGACAGTGTCTCCGGAGACGGAAAAACGTGTCCAAATTGCAATGAAGGAACTGGGTTACCAGCCTCATGCGGGTGCTCGTTCACTGCGCTCACGCAAGTCGCGAGTACTGGGAGTTGTCATCCCCTACCACGAGGGTGCGGATGGGGCGGACCAGCACTACATGCTGATCTCACTGGCACAGCTCTTGCGCGAACATGATTTTGATCTGCTTTTGATCACCGCGAACGAGGGGGCGGCTGGGCTACGCCGTGTCATGACGACTGCGCTGTGTGATGGTCTGTTCATCATGGAAGTTCGCTTCAATGACCCCCGCCTAGAGGTCGTGGCCGAGGGAAAGATTCCCACGGTTTTCGTTGGCACTCCCGGGTCCGGGCCCTTTAAGTCACCGATCCAGTCCATTGACGTGGACTATTACGAGGCCGGCACTCAGGCCGTGCACCGCATTCGCGATGCGGGGGCACGGAATGTTGCTTTCGTGCACTCGGCCAGCACAGATGTGCAGTCCTTGAACTTCGTCGCGCAGTTTAAGCAAGCGGTTGTGGATACCGCAGGTGAGCTTGGGATTCCCTTGCTCTCACGCACCTGTGGGACTGGGATTCAGGCAATTCGCCACTTGGTTGGCCAAATTGCCGGCGAGGGACGGATTGATTCCTACATCCTGGGGCCGACGATTTCTGCCGATGACTGGTGCAATGCACTGATGGATCTGGGGGTTAGACCGGGACGCGATGTCTCACTGGTTGCCAGCGGATGGCATGCGGAACGAGCTCACTGCCTTTTCAATGTCGATCATTTTGATACCCGGCCGGATGAGCTTTTGAGGCGAGCGGTTGAGATGCTGGTTGCCCAGATTGATGGGGAGCCCCGAAAGGAAGCAGACGCAGATACCGATATTGAGGGACATGAGACTGTATCGGCGGAACATGTTGAGGCCAAGATCCGTCGCCCCGTGCACGGCTTGACCTTGCTTGATCCGATCTTCGTGCCCGGAAATACGGTTATTGGGGCTGATCGGTCGTAGCGCAAGGGCTTGTTCGGCTTTCAGTTTTTCTTTTGTAGACCCCGAAAAATGCCAAAAATAGCGTTCTGGGCTCCGAATTTGAATCATTCGAAGCCCAGAAAACCTTGCTATTCCAAGGAAAAACCAATCCTCTAAAGCTTATCAAGAGGATTGGTAACTGATTCCCAACTCACCTCCTGTCTAAAGCTGAGGTGGAGAAAGCTTATCAAGAGGATTGGTAACTGATTCCCAACGCGGGGAGTCGCTAGGCATGTAAAAAAGAAAGCTTATCAAGAGGATTGGTAACTGATTCCCAACATGCCGGATTCTACCTGCTCGGCTAGATAAAGCTTATCAAGAGGATTGGTAACTGATTCCCAACTATATCGAGTTCTCCCTACCAGAAGGGGAAAGCTTATCAAGAGGATTGGTAACTGATTCCCAACTGCTGATAGCGAGGATGTTATAGCCCATAAAGCTTATCAAGAGGATTGGTAACTGATTCCCAACCAGCCCTGCAAGGCCACCAAGACCAACGAAAGCTTATCAAGAGGATTGGTAACTGATTCCCAACAGCCTTCTCGCGTTCCTGCACTGGATCCAAAGCTTATCAAGAGGATTGGTAACTGATTCCCAACCTCCCTGACCACAATACGCCGTGGCCGCAAAGCTTATCAAGAGGATTGGTAACTGATTCCCAACTTGGAGGTGGCTTCGATGAAGTCGTCGAAAAGCTTATCAAGAGGATTGGTAACTGATTCCCAACGAACCGGTGCAAACACAATCGGAACCATAAAGCTTATCAAGAGGATTGGTAACTGATTCCCAACGAGTATTCACCGACAGTCCGGTGTGGATAAAGCTTATCAAGAGGATTGGTAACTGATTCCCAACCTTCGCTGGCTATCCAGGCCGAAGCCGAAAAGCTTATCAAGAGGATTGGTAACTGATTCCCAACGAGCGGCGAGACGCGCGGCGAGAGGCTGAAAGCTTATCAAGAGGATTGGTAACTGATTCCCAACTCTGCCTTGGCGCGTCGCTCCCACTGGCAAAGCTTATCAAGAGGATTGGTAACTGATTCCCAACGGTTAAACGGTACGCCGATGCCTTCAATAAAGCTTATCAAGAGGATTGGTAACTGATTCCCAACCTTTCTCTCGCAGCCTCAGTTCTCGCGAAAAGCTTATCAAGAGGATTGGTAACTGATTCCCAACTATCAGCGGACAGCCCGTTCACAATCTGAAAGCTTATCAAGAGGATTGGTAACTGATTCCCAACGGCCGAGGCCCCGCAAGCTAAGCGGTTAAAAGCTTATCAAGAGGATTGGTAACTGATTCCCAACCTTCGAATGGAATGTTGAAGGTGAACCCAAAGCTTATCAAGAGGATTGGTAACTGATTCCCAACTTGCCACCGCGCTATTCTTGACTCTCTTAAAGCTTATCAAGAGGATTGGTAACTGATTCCCAACCGCACGGCAATAAGGTCGCAACCGCTGCAAAGCTTATCAAGAGGATTGGTAACTGATTCCCAACTCGGCGCGGTGGCACTGCTCGCGGGAGCAAAGCTTATCAAGAGGATTGGTAACTGATTCCCAACTTTTGACCGCTCATCCAGCGAGGTCGACAAAGCTTATCAAGAGGATTGGTAACTGATTCCCAACGCTTCGGCCCATGGAGTGGAACACACGGAAAGCTTATCAAGAGGATTGGTAACTGATTCCCAACCAAGCGCCCCCGCCGTGTCGAACATTGAAAAGCTTATCAAGAGGATTGGTAACTGATTCCCAACGCGCCAATCCACGGTTCGAGATACCTGTAAAGCTTATCAAGAGGATTGGTAACTGATTCCCAACAAGCGGCGGGCAACCTTACCGCCGCGGCAAAGCTTATCAAGAGGATTGGTAACTGATTCCCAACCCCTCGCGATCCAGGTTTTAAGCGTGCCAAAGCTTATCAAGAGGATTGGTAACTGATTCCCAACCATCTCCGTATCGGAGTTGTAGACCTGCAAAGCTTATCAAGAGGATTGGTAACTGATTCCCAACCCTTTTCCGGGGATTAGTGGTGCCCGTGAAAGCTTATCAAGAGGATTGGTAACTGATTCCCAACTTGATTCGCATCGGTGAGCTTCCGATCTAAAGCTTATCAAGAGGATTGGTAACTGATTCCCAACGGTGCGGATTAGGAGGCGTTTTGCGCACAAAGCTTATCAAGAGGATTGGTAACTGATTCCCAACATTTTGGAAATGATGTTTTCACCGTCGAAAAGCTTATCAAGAGGATTGGTAACTGATTCCCAACAAGCGTTCGTGTTATGGCCGGCTCAAAAAAAGCTTATCAAGAGGATTGGTAACTGATTCCCAACCAATCGAAATCGTTAGGGCAAAGATTGAAAAGCTTATCAAGAGGATTGGTAACTGATTCCCAACGCGCGTTTATCAAGGTATTGATGCGCTTAAAGCTTATCAAGAGGATTGGTAACTGATTCCCAACTCCCTGACGACATGGTCGACCAACTCGGAAAGCTTATCAAGAGGATTGGTAACTGATTCCCAACGCTTGGGTCGACGTTGTCAGCTTCTAGAAAAGCTTATCAAGAGGATTGGTAACTGATTCCCAACGGGATCGCCTGCGATAAATAAAAACACTAAAGCTTATCAAGAGGATTGGTAACTGATTCCCAACCGGTATCCTGGCTGGCCCCGGTAGATAGAAAGCTTATCAAGAGGATTGGTAACTGATTCCCAACTACGCATCGGGGGGTTCCTTTCCTAGTCAAAGCTTATCAAGAGGATTGGTAACTGATTCCCAACCCTGGCGCCGCTCTTACCTCAATCTTGAAAAGCTTATCAAGAGGATTGGTAACTGATTCCCAACTGAGTAGACGAGACCAGTCTCATCAAGCGAAGTCTATCAAGAGGATTGGTAACTGATTCCCAACGAAAGGCCCATCGCTTCGGCGGCGCCTTAAAGCTTATCAAGAGGATTGATCCATAATTTAAAAAATCGTGAGCTGCTCAGGAGCACCCTCAGTTTTCTTTTTCTTCGCCCGCTCAAAATGGAGTCCAGTCGCCCACTGACGATCTGTAATTCCAATAACTCGCACCTGACCACCCTCAGGCAGATGAGACTGAATCTGCCGAAGAGTCGCATGATTCTGGCCACCGGTCGGCCAATACTTCACATAGACAGAAAACTGAACCATGCTAAAACCCCAGTCGAGTAAGTTTTGCCTGAAACGAGTAGCCTCTCGCCGTTGATCTTTTGTTTCAACCGGCAAATCGAACATCACCAGGCACCACATCGGACCATCAACCATTTCAGCCGCTCACATCGACCGAAGCAGGCCCTTGCCAAGCTAAAACACGAAGGCGATCCTCATCTCCCTCAACGTAACGCCCGTATTGCTGCGCCAGATCCTGGGCTACTGCTGGTATCCCATACCCGTCACTGTCAAACTTCTGCGATGCGGAGGCAACTAGCAGTCTTTTCACACCACTATCTGAAGGTGATGCAGTTGGGGAGAACTGTAAAGCAACCTCATCAATCGCGGGACGAAACGGCTCGATCAGATCATCTGCGAGTGCAAAAGCATTCCCTCTTCCCCGATGAAATACCCCCAATGCTGGAGCTAAACCCGCGGAAAGAATTGCCCGAATAAGGTGCCCACGAAGTACTGCATAACCATAGTCAAGACATGCGTTTGAACCAATAAGTTGTCCTGCACCCGGTTGCCTACCATCTTTCAATACTCGTGACCAGTACACGCGCGCAGCATGAGCCTCAACATTTTCTGGATCCCCTGAGCGAACTTGGTCCGCGAGCGCAAAGAGCTCACTACTGCCCGAACGACCGAGATTCTGAAGGACATTAGCCTGTCCTTCAATCTTCGCTCTGATGATTCGAGCCCATGCATTTTTCTTTCGAGGAAGAGTCATGTCTGCCTGCGCCCTGTGACGAGCAGCTACTCGCCCATGATCCGACCAGGAATAACATGCCCCTTCAGGAATTCCGCGCCAATCGCAGAAGAGAACTGCCACATCCGCGTCCGCTAGGCGGTGCAGAACAGCGGCGCTGAGATCGACCTTCATTCCGATAAGGACGACCGCAAGCTCTGCAACGGGAAGAGTAACCGGTTCCTTACCTTCAGGACACACCTCTATCCCACCTCGTGTGGAATGAAGTGTCCCTTCAAATTCACAGAGGTCAATCACGCGCCACTGTTCCGCCATGGCTCTACCTCAACAGATGAGTAACTGGAAGTGAATCTTTAGTACTGAATCGCACTTCACCAAGAGCATTTCGCCGAACAACCCACACTTTGCCCAATGACAGAAGCGTGTTAATTGCCGGGAGCCAACCTGGAGCATCCGTGATTTTAACTAGTGCTTCCGATGTCCCCTCTGTGAATCCCTCACGTGATAGGAGCAATGGCTTCAACCGCATTGTACTTCCATTCATAAATCCACATACCCGCCAGCTCGTCAGCTGTGGGTATTCAGCAAGGACCTCTCCGATGAAACCACCAGAGTACTTATCCGTCTCGATCTGCAGCTCATCGCCTTCAACCAGCCACCCAATCTGAGTAGCGGTCCCGTCAGCTAGCGCCTTCCGAATCTTCGGATCGGCTGTTCGCATGGAAATCGTCGATGGCTTCAGCGGCGTGGTGAAAACATCTTCATGAGTCATCTTCACCAAGTCTGTAGCAAAAACGCGCACCATAGAATACGTTGTCTTCTTCCCATCGATCCTGTAGATCCGCGCGTGGTGAATTGAGCTTCCAATCTCCACATAGCCACCACGAACCTTCAAACAGGCAGACGGCGAATTGAAGAAGTTCAGGTGCTCATCCGCAGTAATCTTCCGACCGTGAATATAGATCTCACGCGAAGGATCTTCAGGAAGCCCATTCTTCGGATCAAAGTCTGGGAGCCTGGTCAGTGCAGTCCACAGCGCAGGAGTTTCCGCACGATCGATCATCGCAACGGACAGGGCTTCGCCAAGCTTTGCATGAATGAACTTACGAACCGTATCGTCGTGAACCTTACTTGAACCAACACGCAGACGAACATTCTCATGGAAAGGAATAGCATTCTTCGCAAGCTCAATGTTGAAAAGTTCTACCGCGCGGAGCATTCCTTCACGCCACTGCTCAAAACGTTCGCTGGCTTGACCCGGCTTCCCATAGAAGTTCTTCCAGGTCTCTTCCTTTCCGGTGATGCGCTGTGATTCCCGCATATTGACGCGCAATGCCAAGGTTTGGGAAACAGACTGGTTCATCATCGCAATAACCAGGGCATCCATCGCATGGTGCCTGCGATCAAAACGAGTCTTTCCCTTTCCACCAATCAGGTTCACCCTGTTTTCGAATCCCGAGGCCTTACGTGCCTCTGCCGTCAACTGGCCTCTGTAGATTCCAATCTTGGGCACAGAGTCTGAAATAACTTTCCTGTAGTACCCCTCGATGCGCGTCCGCAATTCGACGGCCATCCATGCAACGGACTCCATCGAACGACCATCAAATTCTTCATCTGGCTTGCGTGACTTGAGTCGGGAAATCACTTCACTTTGGAAGGCCTTATGCTGCTTAGGACTCATTCCTGGGCCCTTTTGCCACATGCCGACACGTTTGATTGCATCTTCTAGCGATACACCTGCATGTGCCTCACCGGACGTCGCCCATACAGCAAAGGGCACCGCTCCCTTTTGGTGGTTACAGGTACGGCAGACCGCAGCAAGATTCGACCGATCATTGGTTGATCCGGACAGAGCTCGAGGAACTATATGGTCCATCTCTACCGTGGTCATATCAATCATTGCACCGCAATACAAGCACATTGAATTCTGCCGCTGGATAGCCGCGTACTTAATCAAAGCAGAGCGCTTGTCTTTCACCGGAATTCCAAGCTGTTGAGCGATCTCAACAAGATTCTTCTGATTGAGATCCTGACGTCTCTGCCCTTCACGCAGCAGTTCGCGTGCTACCTTTTCCGAACCCAAACCATCACGCGTGTGTTCAATGTTGATAACGGCAGGTTCACCCCATCGATCCGTTGCCATTCGGAGCCAACGCGAAACCTGCTTGAGAACACGGTCAACAGCGGGGTTTCCTACCGGTGCCTCGATCGGCTCCGGCTCAGGCCGCCAATCATCATCGACGTTGAACTCTTCCTTGCGCGCGGTGTGTAGATCGACCCCTCAAGCATGCGCTTCGTCAAGCGACGAAGGCTATCCAAGGAATAGGCTGCACGCCCCTGCGGAAGCTGGATTTTTTCCAGTTCAGCCTGTTCGCCTTCCGTTGCTGCCTCAAGAAGCTCTGCAACTTCATCATCAATGTCGTTATCCCCAGTGGAGCCACCAGAATTCGACAAGGCATCAACCATGAACCCACGACGTTCACTATCAGCCTTATCCCACCATTCTTTGAGCCACTTGACCTTCGATGCCATGATCTTTTCGGTTGTAACGTCGGTGGGAGGGAAGCGCAGTGCGGGTGAACCATCAAAGGATGCTCGCGCCGTTCCGCGCAGGTCAGCGCGCTCAATTCCCAAGTTGTCCGCAATGTCCGCCCAGGTCACCTGCTGCTTTAACTGCACTCTGATAATGAACTCGATCAACCCCTGGAGTTCATAAGGGGTCAAACAACGCTCTGCTCTTCCCTCACGAATTCGAAGATTTGTCAGAACCGCGACCATTCTGAATAACTGGAAATCAGGGTGCGCTTTCTCTGCACGAACGTACTTACCTTGACCGGGGATCTGGTCATGTCCGACAAGTCCCGCGGCACTACCCCTGGGCGACTTGGCGAAGAAAACTTTGCGGACCAAGAGCTTGAAGACATCGTGGTCCAGACGCTGAACTTCGCAGATCTTTCGAATTTCGCCAACATTATCAAACTGATGAAGCTTTCCACTCAGGATACCGGTATCCCCGCGGATTCCTTGAGTTTCGGCATATTTCGGACTATCGATATACGCGCAGATTAGCTGGCCAGGTGTCATATCGGCGGGAAATTCACACCCAAGTGCCTGGGTAACACGTTCATTCAAACCACGAAGAAATTCGCTGGGTTCTTGAGGAGTGAGAAGAGAATCAACGCTTAAATAGGGATTACGCCATCCCCTATGCCGGGCGATATGACGAATGGCGATCGCCAGGGCTTCGGCGCGTTCAGCATCATCCTTGATGTAGTGCTCAACCAGCTCTGCTCGAGTGCGCCACGGCTCATAGGGATCCTCGAAATCCTCAAGATTAGGCAGCGGCCAGTGCAGTTCTTCAGACAGCACACGGTCAAGCTCTGCAAGACGACGCTTGTTCTGAGCAGTCCTGCGCTGAGTTCGTCGCGCGACACCTGCGGTGAGTTTACGGCTCTTTGCCGCCTTATTTTCATTTGGATCTACACCGGCGTCATGAACGAATACCATTGAATTCAGCAGTCGAAGTGGCTGGTCGTTTTCGTCGACTTCCACAGCGCAAAAACCAATTGATTTCAAGCCGACGTCAATGCCGACACGATACCGAAGATCGTCTTTAATCTTTGTCATGCTGAAATCATGCCACAGACAACAAGCACTTTCGTACAGTTTCTGCAGGTATTTTTCAGCAATTTTGAAGCTATGTTAACCGGGTCAACCACAAGCTTCGCGGGCAAAAAAATACCGGCCCGAAGGCCGGTGGAGCAATCAGCGCCGCTAACCTGTCGACGCCTTATTGAGAATCAGTTGGCACAACTATAAGCCCTGATCAGTTCTTCACGCAAGCACTTTTTGAAACAATTCGCACTACCCTAAAAAAGCCCACGGGGCCCTGAGCCATAACAGCTCAAGACCCCGTGAGATCGGTGCGATAGAGCCGGTTATTTCACCGGCCTCAAGCTCAACAGCCCTTACTTGCGCCCACCGCGTGCAGCGTAGTTTTCTGCGTGACGCGCAAGTGCCGCGCGAACCAGGCCCGCGAATAGCGGGTGAGCATTCGTCGGACGCGACTTGAACTCGGGGTGCGCCTGAGTTGCCACATAGTAGGGGTGCAAGGAACGATCCAGTTCGACAAACTCGACCAGGTTTCCATCGGGTGATGTACCCGAGATGTGCAGACCAACCGATTCCAGCTGATCGCGGTAATCATTGTTCACTTCAAAACGGTGACGGTGGCGCTCTGAAATCTGGGTCTTCCCATAGGCCTCGGCAACAATAGAACCTTCTTGAAGGACCGCGGGGTATGCGCCCAATCGCATGGTTCCGCCCAGATCGCCATCACCCTCAACAATGTCGACCTGCGAATCCATGGTGTGAACAACCGGATCCGGCGTCTCGGGGTCCATTTCCGTCGACGAAGCTCCAGCCAATCCCAGCAGGTCACGCGCGGCCTCGATCACCATGCACTGCAAGCCCAAGCACAATCCCAAGGTCGGGATCTTGTGCTCGCGTGCCCAACGAAGGGCACCCAACTTGCCTTCAATGCCTCGGATACCAAAACCACCGGGGACGATGATCGCATCAACGCCACCCAGAGCCTTTTGCGCACCCTCGGGGGTTTCACAGGTATCGGAGGCAACCCAACGCAGGTCAACGCGAGCATTATTTGCAAAGCCACCGTGCTTCACGGCCTCGGAAACAGAAAGGTAAGCGTCATGCAGGTCAATGTACTTACCAACCAACGCAACCTCAACGCGGTACTTCGGCGATTCAACGCGCTCAAGCAGCTCGTTCCACTCGCTCCAGTCCACGTCGCGGAAAGTCAGGCCAAGACGCTGAACAAGGAAGGCATCCAAGCCCTCGCGATGCAGTGTCGGGGGGACCTCGTAAATCGAGGCCGCGTCCTTACATTCAATAACAGCATCTCGGTCGACGTCACACATGAGCGCAACCTTGCCCTTGATTCCCTCGGGCAGCGGGCGGTCGGTACGCAGTACCAGCGCATCGGGCTGAATACCGATGGAGCGTAGCGCGGCCACAGAGTGCTGGGTCGGCTTGGTCTTGAGTTCACCGGCAGCGGGAAGGAAGGGGATCAGTGCGACGTGCACAAAGGCAACATTGTCGCGGCCCAGGTCGGCGCGCACCTGACGCGCAGCCTCCAAGAAGGGTTGTGATTCGATATCGCCAACCGTGCCACCGATTTCGGTGATGATGACATCGGGGGCATTGCCCTCGGCGTCGGGCACAGCCTGGGCACGCATGACGCGCTTGATTTCATCGGTGATGTGAGGGATGACCTGGACGGTATCACCCAGGTATTCGCCGCGGCGTTCCTTTGCAATTACCGTGGAGTAGACCTGGCCGGTCGTCGCGTTCGCCGCACCGGAGAGGTTCACGTCCAAGAAACGCTCGTAGTGGCCGATATCAAGGTCGGTTTCCGCGCCGTCTTCAGTGACGAAAACCTCACCGTGCTGGAAGGGGTTCATCGTCCCGGGATCGACGTTGATATAGGGGTCAAGCTTTTGCATGGCGACGCTCAAACCGCGCGAACGCAGCAGACGCCCCAGCGAAGAGGCCGTCAAACCCTTACCTAAAGAAGAAACCACACCTCCGGTGACGAAGATGTGGCGAGTAACGTTTTCCTGCGTCTCTTGGCGACGTCCATAGCTGTTTACCATGGAATCTCAGTTTACAACCACCCGTTTTCTGTTGCTACCTTGAGTGCTTCAGCTCTCGTTCGCGCGTGGGTCTTATCCATCGCCGAGCTCACGTAGTTGCGCACCGTCCCCGCCGACAACATGAGCTCCGAGGCCACATCCTCCACGGTCCCCCCGCCCTCAAAAGCGTGCAGAACTTCAACTTCGCGCGCACTGAGCGGGCTTTGACCTTTCGTGAGCGCATCGACCGCGAGCGCAGGATCGACCGTGCGCAGCCCTTGGGAGGTTCTTCGGATTGCTTCCAGGAGCTGCTCGGCCGGCGCATCTTTGACAACGAATCCAACGGCTCCCGCATCCAATGCGCGCTGGACGTACCCGGGACGCCCAAAGGTTGTCACCATGAGGACTCGCGCATTCGCCCCGCGGTCTTTTAAGGCCGCGGCTGCGCTGATTCCATCCATCACGGGCATTTCGACGTCCATGATGACGACCAGCGTCGACGCGGCTTTCGCAGCCTCTTCACCACTGGAATTCTCAGCGTTATAGGCCTCGACTGCGGCGACGGCCTCGCGACCATCAGCGGCCTGAGCGACGACGTGCATATCGTCTTCCAAGTCAATGAGCGCGCTCAAGGCACCACGAATTAAGGCCTGATCATCGGCCACAATCACGTGAATCATTGGCATTCCTTTTGCGCGCCAGTACTTGACCAGCCAATTCTATCTTCCGCTTAGGCGGACTCCCCGCGGAAAGTCAGGCGCAGTGTCCACGTATTCCCTTGGCTCCCCCACGTCATCTCCCCTTCCGAGGCCGAGCGCTGACGTAGTCCTTCCAATCCGGCTCCTCCCCCTGCCGAGGCCTGTGAATAGCTGCGTGAATACCCGTCGTTTTCCACCAAGACCTCATGAGGACTCAGGCGAACGCTGATTGTGGAGGGATGAGCGTGGGTAATCGCGTTGGCAGTCCCCTCTCGGATGACATGTGCGGCCAAAGTTGCCCTGTGACCGGGTGGGATTTCGCCCTGAATATCAGCAATAAATTCAATTCCCGCTTGCTCGCATAGTTCACGGGCGGACTCGACTTCTTCCTCGGCCGACAGGCTTCGCGAAGCGGCGATGATCCCACGCAGATCTTCTTTCGCCTGGCGGGATAACTCCAGGGTCTGCGCAATCTGCTCACTGGCCTCGTCAATCTTTCCCACGGAGAGCAAGCGCTGGGCAAGCTCATTCTTCATGGTGATGACCGTCAGCGAGTGACCCAGAATATCGTGAAGATCCCCAGCAAAACGCAGGCGTTCGCGCTCGCGAACCAGGCTGATTGCTTGGCGTTGACGCTGTTGCTCTGAGTGGTGATTATCGAAGCTACGGCGCACTGCAAGGGTTAGTCCCAAAACCATCAGCAACGCGATGATCGCGTAGCTCAGGGCCAGCGCGTCGATGCTGCCAATGGGCAACAAGATGGCAATGACTTCCCAGCCGACAAGTGCCGCTAGGCCGGGAACCACATATTTCCTGGGGGCTTGAAGGTTCCAGCCTGCAATTGAGTAGGTCATGAAAAGGGCCGAGGTGACTCGCGATGCGCCGGCGATAACCAGGACAAGTCCCAGTGCAATCACGAGAGCCAGCAGGATCCCGTGCGAGATCCACATTTTCTTGGTGATGCGCGCTCCCCATTCGGGGGTCGGATTGACGATGTAAATTGCGATATCAGCAGCGGCAACGGCCAAGGTCAGAGTGAGGATCAGCGCGATCATCCCGGGAGATTCAACGGAAGGAATCATTCCCAAGGAAAAGGCCAAGAAAACCAGGTAGGGCAGCGCCCACAACACCGCGGACAAGCGCGGGTGACGCTGTGACCACGAGGCATCTGTCCCCTGAGTTTTGGTGCTCATTCCTGTCCTTCCCCAGTAATTGCGTTGAAAGTAGGGCGCGAGCGCACCCGCTTGCGCCGGCCTCTTAGCGATCAGTGTCCCTACGCTGCGCCCAGATCGCAAGCAGTGCCATGGGAATAAGCCACGCGACCGTGGAAATCACCCACTTCCACTCGAAATTATCGAAACCGTACAGGGGTAGCTGCGAGAGGTTGAAGAGTCCATAGAAGGGGCTATAGGGCGCGAGCGTCTTAAAAATCGACCCCATGGATTCGATCGGAATGAACATTCCCGCAAGGAAAGCACCCAAGACAACGACACCATTGATCACTGCGAAGGCAGTATCTGAGCGCATGAGGAAGGCCAGTGCCAGACCAAGGGCCGCGGAAATCACCGATGCAGCCAAGGTGATGAGTCCACTTTCAACCCAGGCCTCGGGAGTCATTCGCGCTCCGGTCGCGTATCCGAATGTATAGGTAATGACAATCACCAGGGCGCTCATGGAGATCGCCGCGATCAAACGGGAAAAGATGAAGGCGCCCGAACCCACGGGGGACAGTGCAAAGAGCCTCGAGATTCCAGAGGTGCGCTCAAGGGCGACAACGGTTGCAGCCGATGCGGCAGCGATCATCACACCGTACAGGGTCATTGACACCAGGACCGTTGCGCCGATATTCGCATTGATCGCCCACTCTTTCGAGAACTCCTGTCCGGCTCCAAACATCATGTACATGAAGATCGGAAGGATCAGCGCAAAGGCGAACATGGCGGGATTGAGAACCAGCTTCAGGAATGACTTCCAGGTGAGAAGCCCAAAGCCCTGCCAGGAGCTCAGTGCCCGGCGGCTGATCCAGGGGTTTGTTGCTGCGTGAGTGTGAGTCGTCATTGTGAATCCTTAAAGAAGAGGTGCGAGGTGGCCAAAGTGAAAGACAGGATTTCGTGTCCTGCGTTTTACTGCGTGAGCTCAGCGAAAACATCCTCGAGGCTCGAGAAAACAACCTCGAATTCGCATGCCTGGGGAATGGCGACGATGTGCCGAGCGGCCTCGTCAGAGAAGGTCGTGTGGAACTCCACGCGTAGCCAGTGATCGGCAGCCAAGTCCTCTTCGCTCAAGGAAGCGGGGACGGAATCGGGGGAATCGACCTCGGCAATATCGGAAAGCTCCCACACTGTCCCAAGCTCAGCCGCACGCGCGGCCAGTCCAGCGCGCACACCCTCAAGAGAGGAAGAAGGAATAGAGAAGGCAAGGCGCGTCGACGAGTGCGCTCGGCGGATTTCTTCGGTGGGGGCGTCGGCACTCACTCGGCCGGCGTTGACGATGACCGTACGCTGAGCGTAGTCCTGCGCCTCGGCCAGGTAGTGGGTGGCGAAAAGGATCGTCTTGCCTTTCGAGGCCTGGGTGCTCATGAGATCCCAGAACTCCTTGCGCATGGTGACGTCCATTCCGGCGGTCGGTTCGTCGAGAATGATGAGTTCTGGGTCAGGAATTAGTGCCATTGCTAGGCGGACGCGTTTCTGCTCACCACCGGAGAGCTTGCGGATTTTGCAGCCAAGAAGGTGACCAAGGTGGGTTTCCTCGACAAGGGGGTCAATGGACTGGGTGCGCTTGTAGACGCGCGAGAAGAGTTTGAGGATTTCTGCGACGCTGTAGTCACCAGGAAGCGAACCCGATTGAAGAACAACACCGATCAGGCCGCGGCGGATTGCTTCTTTGGCACTCATGCCGAAAACTTCAACGCTTCCGCTATCTGCCTGTTGAAGGCCAAGAATGATGTCAATTGTTGTGCTTTTTCCGGCGCCATTTCGGCCTAGGAAAGCAACGATTTCACCGGAATCAACGCGCAGGTTCATGCCCTTGAGTGCGTGCACATTCCCGTAGGTCTTCACCAGGTCTTTCGCAAGGATCACTGGGGTCGTGGTTTGAGTGTCCGTGTTCATGCTTTAAGTCAAGCATGTGAGGGACATCGACAACAGTGTCGTTTTTACGAAGTTTCACATGACAATTGTCATGAGGCAGCCGATGCGGGTGAAATTTAGTATGGAAGGGTGAGTTCAAGCGAGTCACCTCTTATCACTTTGCCCGTCCGTCGTCATTCCCACTTCTACCCGCAGGTTCGTCGCCTCCTTGCCGAGGCCTTTCCACCCGCCGAACTCATTCCTGAATGGGTGATGAATGCGCTTGCACTACGCCGTTCTATTGATTTCACTGCGTATTTTGATCCGGAAGAGCCCTTGGGCTTTTGCGGAGTGACTTTCACTATTCACTCAGATGATTTGCTTTTTGTCGTGTTTTTAGCGACGAATCCCGCGGTTCGCTCGCGGGGATATGGAACACGAATTCTTGACCAGTTGAAGGAGCATTTCCCCGGTTTTGCCATTGCTTTGGAAATCGAGCCAATGACTACCGATGCCTCTAATTTCCATCAGCGCGAAAGGCGACTGGCCTTCTATCAGCGCAATGGCTTCGTCGAAACCGGATTGTATACGGACTATGAAGGCGATCAGTACGAGGTTTTGCGCTATCTTCCCTCTCGTCTTCCAGGCGAAGCGCATCAGGGAATGCACTATGCAGATCTAGGGGTTTTACGCAGTAGCCTTGAGGAGCTTCTTGCGTCACTGGCCATACCGGTCTACATTCCCACCATTCACGTCGGTATTAGGGAATAGCCGAGGCCGCAGCCGCGGCTACGCGAGGGGGTCTGGTAGGTCGCGGTGGTCGTTAGGAATCAACACCGTCGGGTCAGAAACAGAACCATCAGAAGGACGAGCCCCAATCTCATAACTAAATTCCGTGTTCTCCTGGCGAAGAATAACGGTCACAATCCCACCATTCTTCTCATCCTTCCACGCAAGATAGTGACCGACCCCAGGTACCGAACTGGCATAGTCATACACCAACACAAAACCCAGCGGATTCAAACGAGCATTCCCCATCTCAATAACCCGCCCCACATCACGCGGACCACACTGAACACGCTGACTCTCAAGCCAATACTCTGGAGCGGGATAGCTCTCCCTCGTTTCCATCTTGCTGGGGCTGCTACGAGCCACGTAATACGGTGAATCACCAACGATTTCGTCTCTGAAACTCAAAATCCCCGGCTCAACATCACGCTCAAACACCTCAACCGACTGACGTTTCTCCGCCCACTCACTGCCATCAGTCTCTGGAAATTCAGGTGCATCCCCATCCAAATACCGAACGCTGGGAAGACTATCACTCACGTATCCAGCAATATCCCGAGAATCATTAGGAATCAACACCCGCGGATCAGGCACAGAACCATCAGAAGGACGAGCCCCACTCTCATAAGCAAAACTCGTCCAATCCCCATTGATATTCACATCGACTGTTCCGCCATTGTCATAGTCGCGCCAGACAAAGACATGCCTACCATCCTTGCTCATACTATCTAAAGCAAGCACGTAACCTTGCGGTTCCACATAATCACGCATGACCTCGTAGACTGCGTCCACAGACACTTTAGCCCCATCGGTGTTCTGACTATACAAAGTCCACGACTCACCCACAGCCGTACTTATCCTACTGCCCTCCGAATAGGGACGTACTCCACCGGTATTTTCAAACAGTGCCTGCCGGGCAGAGAGAATATGCGGCTCCACATCACGCTGAAACGCCTCAATCGACACACGCTTCTCCAAAGGAAGACGCCCATCCATCGACGGCAAACCATCATCATGCAACAACGCATAAAACGAAAACACAAAAAAACCCACAACAGCGCACACAAGCACCACAACCACACGCCAAAAAAACTTCATGCGCCGTCCCCGTACTCCACGCGCGGATTGCGAATCAGACATCACCACACCTCCTCGCCGTCGTTGAGGTCAACCTCAGCCTAACGAAGAAAGCTGATTCAGCAAGTAATTACTCAATACTATTTCGATATTTGAGAAAACAACCCATCGTAGGCAATTCGCGGGCACTGGCCTCGTACCGCAATCATCCCGCACGGCTCAAAGCCATAAGCCTCCAGCGCTCGACGCATCGGTCCGTTATCAAGGTGCGTATCACAGCGCAAATACGGAACTCGCCCCGCGCAAAAGTCCATGACCACGCGAGTGACCCCACGGCCTCGGACGCTGGCAAGGCGATGGATCACGCCATACTCATCATCGAAGTGCCAGGCCCCATCAATCTGGGAATACTCCTCTTCCGGCCCGCGAGCGAAACTAAACACTGCCAAAGGCCCCTGTTCATCACAAACAAGGAAGCACTCGCCTCTTTCAATATCCCTGAGCGCATCACTGCGGTTGGGGTAATCGCTGGGCCACTGCGTCGGGTTACCGTTCGCCCGCATGAATTCCCGAGCATGATCAAAAGCAGACTCGATGAAATCCACATCATTAGTAGTGGCAGGGCGAATGAACATGCCATCAGGGTAGCCCACACAAAAATCGAACGCGCCACCGGGCACCTCCCTACCCAAACCGATACCCTGCATTTATGGCCAGCGAACATCCCACACGACACGAGCACTTCGGTAAGTACCTTGCACTAGGTATTGGTACCCATGTCTTATGGGGTTTCTTCCCGCTCTATTTCCACCTTCTTGATCCCGCAGGTTCCCTAGAGATCATCGTCCACCGCGCGCTGTGGGCCTTCCTTGCCTGCTTCATCACCTTGGCATTGACCCGCTCACTGCCGCGAGTGTGGCGCATTGTCCACGACCCCTCAATCGCATGGCCTCTGGTCGCAGCGGGATTCCTTGTCGTCATCAACTGGACGACCTATATATACGCAGTGCTCATTGGACACACGACCGACGCCGCACTGGGCTATTACATCAACCCCCTATTGACCGTTGCCCTGGGCATGATCGTCTTGCGCGAGAAAATCTCGCGCCTTCAGGGGGTCGCATTAGTTTTGGGCGTGATCGCTGTTGCGGTCATTATTGTCGGCCTTGGGCGCTTGCCGTGGATCTCACTGGCCCTACCCGCGTCATTTGGCCTGTATTCCCTTGTGAAGAAACAGGTCGCGCTCAAGGTCCGTCCCCTTGATGGAATGACGATCGAAACTGCCGTGGTCATCCCAATTCTTCTGGGTTACTACATCTACCTTGCCGCGCACCAAGCAACATCCTTCCACGCGCTTGCTCGTTTGGGAGACGGAGCCATGTCGTGGCAGCTTCACCTGGCTCTTCTGATTGGTTCGGGAATCCTCACCGTCATCCCGCTGCTCACTTTCGCCAAAGCCTCCCAGGGCCTACCTCTTGGACTTCTGGGGTTCTTGCAGTACATCTCGCCCAGCATTCAGCTGATCATCGGCGTGTGCATCTTCCACGAGCACATGGAGCCCACGCGCTGGATTGCAACCGGCATCGTCTGGGTCGCACTGGCCTTGCTCAGCGTGGACGGTCTGCTTAAAGTACGCCGCTCCAAACAATAGCGATCACGCCCGCGCAGAGCGCAATAAACGCCCCAATTCCCCACGCAAGAGCGGAGCCGCCCCTTCCCTGTCCGGGTTCGCGCACGCGCTTGCCATTCGCAAAGGCCTCGAGGTCTTGAAGTGGCCCGCTTTGGCGCGGTTGTGCCCAGCTCCAGTCCACTGCTTCCCCCACTGCCGAGGCCGGCGCCTGAACCTGCGCCGAGGCGTACTGTCCTGGGACCGGTGCCTCGCTCTGCGGCGAGACCTGAGTCTGCGGCGCAGGGCCACTTCCGGGGACTGGGAAGTAGTCAGCTTGAGGCTGCGAGGGAAATACTCCACTTGGCGCGGCAACTCCCGAGCCGTAGACGAACTGGGGCTCGCGCTGAGCATTCGTATCAATAATCCACTGGCGCAGCTGCGGATACATGCTCGGGTTTTCCAAGAGCACGGCATGCAGGTCAGGGCGTGCGGCGGCAAGTTGCGCAATCAGTTCGGCAGGTAAAGAGGGATCAGCCGCTTGTGCAGGCGTAAAAGCATTTAAGTCGTACATATCCCTCCTGACTCTTCAAACTACACAGGTTCTTCGCGCGAAGTAAAGTTCGCAAAGCGAGCCATGTGCCCCTGGAAAAGCACGCGAATAGTTCCCGTTTCACCGTTACGATGCTTGGCCAAAATAATATCGGCTTCACCCGGACGATCTTCAGAATTGTAGTATTCGGGACGATGCAAAAGCATGATGATATCCGCGTCCTGTTCCAGCGAACCGGATTCACGCAGGTCACTCATCATTGGCTTCTTGTCGGTTCGCGCTTCGGGACCACGGTTCAGCTGGGCGACAGCAACAACCGGAATATCAAGGTCTTTCGCAAGAAGCTTGAGGTTTCGCGACAGAACAGAAACTTCCTGCTGACGTGATTCAACCTGCTTACCCGTTGTCATGAGCTGGAGGTAGTCCACGACGACCAGGCCCAGATTGTGCTGCTGCTTGAGTCGGTAGCATTTCGAGCGAATCTCGGTCATGGTGACATTCGCTGAATCGTCGACGAAGATCGGGGCTTCGGAGATCTTCCCCGTCGTTTCCGAAACCTTGCGCCAATCGCGTTCGGTCATCTCGCCCTTCATCATCTTGCTCATGAAGACCGAGGACTCGGCGGAGAGCATACGCATGGCGATGTCGTTTTGGGACATTTCCAGCGAGAAGATGACCGATGTGATGTCGTGCTTGATGGAGGCGGAGCGGCAAAAATCAAGTGCCAGCGTGGACTTACCCATCGCAGGACGCGCCGCAACGATGATCATCTGCCCGCCTCGCAGACCACCGGTCATTCGATCAAGGTCGACAAATCCGGTGGGGACGCCGGCGACCTTGCCCTGGTTGAGTTCGATCTTTTCGAGCTCGGTGAGGATGTTTTCGGACATCTCGGCCATCGACACATAGTCGGTTTGCGCTTGGCGTTCTGCGACGGCGAAGATCTCCGCCTGGGCTTTGTCGACGATTTCATCGACATCGCCACCGGCGTCCGCGTAACCGAGTTGGACGACTCGCGTGCCCGCAGTGACGAGGCGACGCAAGATTGCTCGCTCTTTCACGATTCGCGCGTAGTAGCCCGCGTTTGCTGCGGTAGGAACCGATGCGATCAGGCTGTGGATATACGAGGCCCCGCCAACCCTGGACAGGTCGCCCTGCCTTTGCAGTTCACCGACCACCGTCACGGCATCTGCGGGTTCTCCGCGCCCCATCAGATCAATGATCGTGTTGTGGATGATTTCGTGAGCGGGTTTGTAGTAATCCGACCCTCGAATTTCCTCGGTGACATCGGCAATAGCTTCCTTGGAGAGCATCATGGATCCCAAGACGGACATCTCAGCGTCGATGTCCTGAGGTGGGGTGCGATCGAAGTCTTCCGATGCCATGTGTGAAGCTCTCCTCAGGCGGATTGTGCGCATGTGGATGGGGGGGTTAAACGCGAAGCGCGTACACGCGAGCCTACTGCCAAGCGAGCGCCACTGCCACTCTCAAGTTCAACACGAATGTGGACGGATTGTGGATACTCTGTGGATAGCACCGCGTGTCTTCCACATGACCTGTGGATGAAGCGTCTTTCACAAGCCTATTCTCAGCTTGCCTTCAGTTTGGGCTTTCCTCAGAAAGCCGCCATTTTCCGAGTATGATCTTTCCACAGATGTGTACACAGTCTGTGGATAAAAAGTGGAGGGACAATCAGTGGATAGCGCCGATCAGCGAAAAGACATGTCTCAATCGCAGATTGAAGGTTTACCTGAGTCACAACTCGCAATCCACAACCAGGCTGCATCAACTGCACAAGAGTGCTCTGAACAGGCTTTATCCACAGATGAATCCACTTCCGTGGATAAACCGACACTCACTGACGCATCCGAGGATATTTCCAGCACTTCCCCAGCTAAGCGCGATGAATCCGCACAAACTCGCAGCAAAAAGCCCAGCCTGACACGCCAAATCCTCTCCCTCGCAATCCCCACCCTGGGTGCGACAATTGCGCAGCCACTTTTCCTCACGATCGACTCCGCAATGGTTGGTCACCTCGGCGCCGAAAAAATCGCCGGCATGTCACTTGCCATGATCGTGATCAACACGGTCTACGGCATGTCGATCTTCTTGGCCTACTCGACCACCGCCGAAACTGCCCAAGCAATGGGAGCCGGAAATGAACGCAGGGCACGCGAACTGGGAGTACACGCTATGTGGCTCGCAGCCATCATCGGCGTTTCCTTGGCTCTCCTCTTGGCGCTCTGCGGAATTCCGCTGCTTCACGCATTGGGCGCAGCACCCGAAATCATGCCCTACGCCCAATCCTTCCTCTACGCATCCCTACCCGGACTTGCGGCCTCGTTGATCACCATGGCGGCCACGGGTGTCTTGCGCGGAATGAAGGACACCACCACTCCGCTCATCGCTGCAGGAGCGGGCGCGGCACTGAACATTGGCCTCAATGCCTTCCTCATCTACGGAATCAACCTGGGGATTGTCGGTAGCGGTATTGGAACCTCGATCGTCTCAACGATCATGGCGATCAGCTTGGTCATAATCCTTGCTCGTCCGGCGCGCACCCTGGGAGTCTCCTTACGGCCCTCACTCACGGGAATCCGCCAATCCGCGCGTGTCGGAGGCCCTCTCTTGGCACGTTCGGTCGCAATTCGCCTGGCCTTCCTCACCTCAATCTGGAGCGCGACGGCGATCAGCGTGAACGGCCTGGCTGCCTACCAAGTTGTCATGTCCGCCTGGCAAATCCCACTTTTCCTTCTCGATTCCCTTGCGATCGCCTCGCAAACCCTGGTCGGTTTCGCTATTGGTTCGGGCGATCGCTCACAGCTGCGCACTCTGCTTCGCACCCTCTCGTGGTGGGGAATTTTTGCGGGGATCATCATCGGCGCCCTGACCGCTGCCCTCTCCCCCTGGATCCCCTCCTTCTTTGTTTCCGAGGCCGTGGTGCGAAACATGGCGATCCCCGCGGTGATCGTCAACGCAGTCTTCTTCCCCGCTCAATCTCACGCCTTCCTGCTCGATGGTGTCCTGATCGGAGCCGGACGTGGGGCATCACTGGCAAAGGCTGCATTCCTCAACCTGGCGATTCTGCTTCCCGCACTGTGGCTTTTCTCTGTTGCGCGCCCCGCTCTTACAGAAACTCAGGCAGTTGCTGTCCTCATCGGTTTGGTCACCGGTTTGTACATGCTCACGCGCGCGTTGACCAATTCATGGATCACCTGGTTCTCGCCCAAAAATGCACTGATTCCTCGCCACGAGGCCGCTGTTCAAAGCGCCGAATAAATCACGCTTTGAACCGGGTGACAGGTAGTGACAGAAAGCTGAAAAAACGCTAGACTTTGACGCTGGACTGTTTCTACCCACCCGGGTGAGAAATGAGTCCCATGGACACCCATGTGTCCATGTGCAAAAGCCGGTGGAACTCCGGTGATTGCAACGCATGACCCTCCTGTCACGGAAATACCGTGACCGCGAAGACCACAGGAGGTGGGTATCAACGTGCGTGAATACGAACTGATGGTGATCCTCGATCCTTCGATCGACGAGCGCACCGTCGCCCCGCAGATGGAGAAGTACCTCGAGCAGGTCACCGCTAACGGCGGCTCCGTCGAAAAGGTCGACATCTGGGGCAAGCGTCGTCTTGCCTACGACATTCTCAAGCGTTCCGAGGGTATCTACGTTGTCATCAACATGACGACCACCCCCGATATTGCGCTGGAAATCAACCGCTTGATGACTCTGAACGAGTCCATCCTGCGCACGAAGCTCCTGCGTCCGGACGCCCACTGACCTTTGCTCGCCTGAGCAATCACCTCATACAGCCCACCAAGGAGATCCAATGGCTGGAGAAACCGTCATTACGATCATTGGCAATTTGACCAATGATCCGGAACTGCGTTGGACGCAGAGCGGAGCACCCGTCGCCGACTTCACGGTGGCATCTACCCCGCGTTCCTTCGACCGTCAAAGCGGCGAATGGAAGGACGGGGAAACCCTGTTCATGCGCTGCTCTGTTTGGCGCGAAATGGCTGAAAATGTCGGCGAATCCCTGCGTAAGGGAATGCGCGTCATTGTCACCGGTCGCCTCGTGCAGCGCTCTTTCGAAACCCGCGAGGGCGAACGTCGTACCGTCGTCGAACTTCAGGTCGACGAGGTCGGTCCCTCACTGCGTCGCGCAAAGGCACAGGTCACCCGCACGGGCGGCCAGGCCTCGGCAGGCGCACCACAGGGAGGCTACTCCCAGGGTGGCGGCTACGGACAGCAGCAGGGCTACGGAAACCAAGGTGGTTACTCACAGGGCCAGGCCAGCTATGGCGCACCCGCCGGCGGCTCTCAAGACGATCCGTGGCGCACATCCGATTCCGGTGCTGCGACCTCTTTCGCCGAAGATCCGCCCTTCTAAATAGCGCTTTGTCAGCATCGCGCTGACACACGCTGAACACATGCTTGGGAGCGTTCACTCGCTCAGATCATCAAGGAGAACATCATGGCGAAGCCTCAACTTCGCAATAAGCCCATTAAGAAGAAGGCCAACCCGCTGAAGTCGGCCAAGATCGAATCGATCGACTACAAGGACACCGCTCTGCTGCGTAAGTTCATCTCGGACCGTGGCAAGATCCGCGCTCGCCGCGTCACCGGTGTCTCCGTCCAGGAGCAGCGTCGCATTGCTCGCGCCATCAAGAATGCGCGTGAGATGGCCCTGCTGCCCTACACCTCTACCGGCCGCTGATTCGAAGGGAAGGACTGAAAAATGGCAACTACCAAGCTCATCCTCACCCACGATGTGGAACGTCTCGGTTCCGCAGGCGATGTCGTCGAGGTCAAGTCTGGATACGCCCGTAACTACCTGGTTCCCCGTGGCTTCGCCACCAAGTGGACCAAGGGTGCACAGGCACAGATCGATCAGATGGCAGCAGCTCGCCGCCGTCGTGAGATCGCTTCCGTCGACGATGCACGCCTCGTGCGCGACGCCCTGCAGGCCGCGGTTGTTACCGTGAACAGCAAGGTCGGTGCACACGGACGCCTCTTCGGTTCCGTCTCTGCCGCTCAGATTGCTGACGCAGTGAAGGAACAGCTGAACCAGACCATCGATCGTCGTCGCGTGATCATCACCGACCCGATCAAGACCACCGGTGACCACACCGTGACGGTCAACCTCCACGCCGATGTTCGCGCAAACCTCAAGGTTCGCGTTCTGGCCGTGAAGTGACAGTCTGACAAGGCTTATACAAAAGCCGGGGCATCCCGAAAGGGATTGCCCCGGCTTCTGTTATACCCGAATAGGCTTTACTCCGGACCGCCACCGCCGCCGGGGCGTCCGCCGTTAGAACCGCCGCCGTTCCCACCATTGCCGCCATTGTTTTGGGTGGAAGGAGTGACGGTTGGCTGAACCTCGCTGCCGGGGGTTTCTTGGGTTGCCTCGGGAGTAGGCGTTGGTGTTTCCTCAGTCGGAGTGGGCGTGGTCGTCGTGACCGGTGCAGGATTCACCGGAGTCGCGGTTTGACGCTTATACCAGTCGAAGTGGAGCTTCGTATCGTTTGCGCTCGCTGCCTTCATGTAGCGCACCCACACGGTTACCGGCCAGTCACCGCCGTGGAATTGGCCCAAACCGCCAATATTTGTCAGCGACACCGGGCTACCATTCTCATCGAGCTGGTACATGCTAACGGCAGTGACCAAGCTCGGGGTAAAACCAACGAACTGTGCGGTCTTTTGTTCTTCCGAGGTACCCGTCTTTCCGCCGGTATCCTGCTTGAGAACTGCGGCGGCCTCGGCTGTACCACCCGAAGCGGTCACCGCCTGCAGCGCCGGAAGGACCGTTGACATGGTCTTCGTATCGAAAACCTGCTTCGGATTCACGGTGGTCTGGAAAACCTTCGAACCATCATAGTTTTGAACCTCGCGGACGATGTGCGGGGTGGTCCGCTGGCCGCCAGAAGCGATGGTCGAATACGCGTGAGCTAGATCGATATTGTGAGGCGCCGCGAAGCCCAGAACATTCAGCAAGGAGTCATCCAAGCCATTGGTGTCTTCGGGGATACCCAGCTCAACAGCAACCTGTTTGGTCGTTGCGGGTCCAACTTCCTGATTGAGCCCAACGAAGACCGTGTTGATCGAATTCTTCGTTGCATTCACCAGATTCTGTCGGCCCCAGGACACACCCGAGTCATTACTCACCGGACGTGCCAAGCCACTGAAGGTCTTCGGCGAGGAACCGTCGTAGGTGTCGTAGATCGACCCGCCCTGTTCAGCGTGAGCAATCAAGGCGAAGGGCTTAAAGGTCGAACCGGCAGCCATGATGTCCTGCGTTGCGCCATTTTGCTGGCGCTTGAGGTAGTCCTTGCCGCCGTATTCGGCAACGATTTCACCGGTAGCCGGATCGAGTGACGTCAAAGCCACGTGCATGGAGTCTTCATTCCACCCACGCACCGTGTACATGTACTCGGCAGCCTCAACCGCCTGATCCTGCTTTTCCTTATCGATTGTGGAAATGATTCGGTATCCACCGGTTGCCAGCTGATCGGCTGTGAAACCGCCCTCTTGGGCAAGTTCCGTACGGATCTGCTCCATGAGATAACCGGTCGGACCTTCCATTGTTGGCCCGCTCAAAGTATCGGGGTCAATGGTCTTGGGGAATTCAGCCGCGTTCGCATCGGCCTGTGAAATCCAGCCGTCTTCGACCATCAGATTGATGACACGAGTCCACCGCGAGCGCGCTTTCTCTTCATCAACTGCCGGGTCCCACGCGGAAGGAGCGGGAATGATTCCGGCAATCATTGCGGCCTCGGAAAGGGTCAGGTCCTTTGCGTCATGCCCGAAGTAAGCCTGGGATGCGGCCTCAATTCCGTAGGCTCCACGACCGAAGTAAATAGTGTTGAGGTAGTTGCCGATGATCTGGTCTTTGGACTGTTCTCGGTTGATCTTGAGGGCAAGGATTGCTTCTTTTGCCTTACCCACGTAACCGGTCGTTTCCCCAACGTAGTAGCGCTCAACATATTGCTGGGTCAGGGTCGATGCACCCTGGCGTGCCCCTCCCCTAATATTGTTGATTAGCGCGCGTCCAATACCTTTAAGGTCAACACCCGAGTTCGTGTAGAAAGTCCGGTCTTCCGAGGCAACAACGGCATGCGCAACATAGTCCGGAAGGGTCGATGAATCGATGATCTTCCTATTGACCTGCGACATCCGGCCCATTTCGGTGGTGCCATCGGCGTAGTAGACAGTTGTGGTCTGCGCGAGCGCAACCTGATCAGCCTGGGGAACCGTCAACGCGGCATAGGCAACCAAGAAGGTTCCCAGCCCCGCGATGATCAGCCCTAGGAAAGTAAAGAGGATTCCGCGGCCGATACGTGCGCCTAGGCTCCGCTTCTTCTTCCCCTTATTTGCCTTAGCGCCCTTAGCTGGGCCCTTCTTTGCGCGCGCGCGGCTTGCTGCTGCTGAGGCCTCGCGATCGCTTTGCGGGCGAGTTGGACGCTTACGCGCACTACTTGCCGAGGAGGAGCTAGCGCCTTGGGTGCTTGTGCGTCGACCCTCGCTGCTGCTTCCTGTGCGCGCCGAGGTCCCGCCTGAGACCCGTGCAGCTGCGGAAGTCCGCTTGGGTGCGGAGGGTGTCGAGGATGCGGAAGTCTTGGGAATCGTTCCCTCTCCATCGCGACGGGCCTGCTCTGCGAGCCGGCGTCGAGTGGCCTCGGCCCGCGAGGGAAGAGGTCGACGTCCGCGGTCGTCGTTTGCGTTAGAAGGTGCCACGAAAAACCAGCCTTTCAGCATAGGTGATCGTGTCTAGCCTACGCAGAAAGCGGGCGTATTGCCTAAAGCAAGCTCCGGATCGGCTTAGTTTTCGCTGGCAGAACGACGCTTGCGTGCCTTCTTTTCGGCTGCCTTCGCTTCCCAGCGTTCCTGCTGTGCTTGATACTCTGCGGCGATCTCTCGAACTTCATCCGATGCCCACCAAGCAAGGAGTGCCTCGCGCGCTGCTTCTTCTCCCAAAGGACCCTGTTCCATTCGAAGATCCAGAAGATAATCGCGGGCCATCTTCACGGCCTTTGAGGGACGCAGACCGAGGATTTCCATGATCTGATCGCCATCGAGATCGGGGCGAATAGCGTCGAGTTCTTCTTGGGCGCGAAGAGCGGCAATACGCTCTTCCAGGTCGTCATAGGCAGCGGACAAGTAGGCGGCCTTGCGCTTATTACGCGTTGTGCAATCAGCGCGCGTCAGGCGATGTAGGCGCTCAAGAAGCTCTCCCGCATCGGCGACGTAGCGGCGAACGGCCGAATCCGTCCATTTTGCTTCCCCGTAGCCATGGAAACGCAGGTGCAGGGCAACCAGTTCGGAAACGGCATCAATCGTTGCCTTATCAAAACGCAGGGCCTTCATCCGCTTACGCGTGAGCTTCGCTCCCACTAATTCATGGTGGTGGAATGACACCGTGCCATTGGGTTCAAAGCGACGCGTGGCAGGCTTGCCCACATCGTGCATGAGTGCCGCGAAACGCAAAATGAAATCCGGACCGGGAACAGGGCCATCGGCATCCGTTTCCAAATCGATCGCTTGATCCAAAACGGTCAGCGTATGTTGGTAAACATCCTTGTGACGATGATGCTCATCAACAGTCGACACCAGAGCAGACAATTCAGGCAGAACGATATCTGCAACCCCGGTGTGGACCATCAATTCCAAACCGCGCCTGGGCCACGGCGAAATGATGAGTCGTTCAAGCTCAGCGCGGATACGTTCAGCGGAAACGATCTCAAGACGTCCGGCCATTGACTCCATGGCGTTCATGACGTCTTCATCAACATCAATACCCAGCTGGGCGCTGAAGCGTGCAGCACGCATGATCCGCAGTGGATCGTCATCAAAGGACTGCAGTGCACTGACGGGGGTACGCAGACGGCCCGAAGCCAAATCACCGAGGCCATCGTGGGGATCAACCAGAGCCATCTGAGGCAAGCGCATGGCCATCGCATTGACGGTGAAATCACGCCGCGTTAGATCGCCTTCCAAGGTATCGCCATACTCGACCTCAGGCTTGCGCGAACCAACCTCATACGAATCCGTGCGGTAGGTCGTGACTTCAACGACCAGCTTTCCGCGGCGACCACCAATGGTCCCGAATTCGCGGCCAATATCCCAGGTTGCATTCCCCCACTGCGCCAGTAGTTTTTCAGTTTTCTCCGGACGCGCAGAAGTCGTGCAATCAAAATCGTGGGGAGTGAGTCCCAAGAAGGCATCGCGAACCGGTCCACCGACCAGGCTGATTTCCTCTCCAGCTTCGGCGAAAATTTCACCGAGCTCGAGGATTTCCTTGGGAAGGTGGGAAAAAGCCTGCTGTGCCTGAGCCATTAATAGACCCAGATCGCCCTCGCCTAGACCGCTGGGAAGGGGGGCGTGAGAGCGGGATTGACCCATCGTTCGCGAAAGTTGTGTACTCATCCCCTCCAGCATGCCATGATTTCCGCATCTTTGATGCATCCGCACCACGGCCTCGTCTTCGGTTGACATGCGCCGAAGGTGGCACCAATTGACCTTCTGACACACGAAAATTGCGGTAATTCCCACTTGACCGATGGTGCGACCTGACCAAGAGCCCCAATCCCGCCTAAAGTGGAGGTATGACTGTGCCTTCTGAAGCCTTACGACCCGGAGTGCCCCGGCCTCCGCGTCGCAATCCTTCTTTGCGCACGGTCCAGCCGACACCCCATTTCCTTCCCGTTTCTTCCGAAACCTCCGCGGGCGGCATCGTTGTCGATGTTCGCGATGGTCAGCCCTATGCGGCAATCATTGCTCGCCGTAATCGGTCGGGGAAGATCGAATGGTGCCTCCCAAAGGGACATCTTGAAGGCCGTGAGTCTCCCGAGGAAGCTGCTCTGCGCGAAGTCGCCGAAGAGACCGGAATCCACGGGCGAATTATTCGTCACCTGGCGTCGATCGACTACTGGTTCTCAGGTGCAGATCGACGGATTCACAAGGTCGTTCACCACTACTTAATGGGCTACATCTCAGGCTCCATCACCGTCGAGGGCGACCCTGATCACGAGGCCGAAGACGCCGCGTGGGTTCCCTTGCGCGACCTCACCCATGAGCTGGCCTATCCCAATGAAAGGCGCATTGTCGGTATCGCTTTGGACTTGCTCTACCGGGATGCATCATGATCAAGCCGCCAGCAGCTCGATACGCACTGACTTTTCTGCCTCTGAGCGCACTACTCCTGGGGGCGACCCCCGCGAGCGCTCACGCACTGCCCACACACGTAGAGGGAACCCAGGGGGCACAGACCTCGACTTCTCTGGGCTCCACCTCTCCTTCTACGCTCGCGCCCCAATCAACAACGCGACCGCAGATATTGGGGGACGCGGGTCAGGCCTCGGGAATTGACGTACGAATCAACAGGCTGGAACCGCGGGTCATTACCTCGCAGCACAACCTGCAGGTATCGGGCGTCGTTCGAAACCTGTCAGATAAGCCCGTCACGAATCCATCCCTGGATGCCTACGTCCAGACCTATTCACCCGTGACCGCACCGGAGCTTTCCTCGTACCTTTCAGGCCAGAGCTGGCAGGGTCGACGCGTTCACGCGGGAACCCTCGAGGCAACGATTGCTCCTCACGCCGAGCGGACTTTCCACATCACGATCCCTTTTGAATCCCTTCCCTTCGGATCAGATTTTGAGTGGGGACCGCGTGGAATCACCGTCGTCGTTGAAGGTGATGAAACTCGCGGCTCTGATCGCTCAATCCTCGTGTGGGATTCGGGTTATTCCCTTGAACCCACTCGCGCAAATGTCCTGCTCCCATGGACCGAATCAACGCCGCAGACTCCCACCGACTCCTATTCGATCCTGTCCGCGGCATCGATGACCGGTGTTACCTTCGCGACCGATTCAGATACTTTAGTCCGCGAACTGATGGTCCCCGAAGACCAAAGTTCAACTCGCGCTTTCCCCTCCGTATCCTCCTCGGCCACTTCTCCTTCGACTTCCTCTTCTTCCGAGGCCACCGCCTCCGCTTCGCCCAGTGTATCCTCCTCGCCCACTGCGCGTTCCGAGGCCGAGATCACTGCAGATCGCAATACTCGCGCTGCCTTTATCCAAACCTTCTTCGAGCGAACGAAAGAATTGGTTGCTCTGCCCAGCCACGACGCTGACCTCTCCTTGGCAACCACACTCAACAATGACGCGGTCATGGACTACCTGACCTCATCGCGTGCCTCGGTTCCAACCTCCGTCAGTAAGGTCAAGGCTCTCCTACCTTCCTCGCGTTCAAATGCGTCTACTTCTCCCTCGACGTCTGCTTCTTCTTCCTCGAACGCAACTCCCTCAAGCGAAAGTTCGCAATCACCCAGCGCCACTCCCTCGCCGAACTCAAGCTCGGCCTCGTCAGATAATGACAACACCGGGCCGACACTGATCTCAAATGTTTCCTGGCCTGCCTCGCAAAGCTGGGGCACCCAAGCGCTCAACAGCAAATACGCCTCGACTGTGATTGCTCCTCCCGGGCAACTAGCGCCAAGCTCAGAGCAGAACTTCACCTCGATGGCCAAGGTCAAACTCTCATCTGACGGCCAGACCCACACGGGTGACTCTGCTCAGTCTGGGGACACGGTCACTGCTCTTGCCTCAATCGACAACCTGAGTGAGCTTTTGTCGTGGGATGCGCAAAGCGTTGATGATGAGCTGGATACTCAGCAGTTCCTGACAGCTTTGACCGCGATGATCACTCGCGAGCGCCCAAACTTCTCGCGCACCCTATTTGTTCCGCTTCAGCGCGGGTCCTCGCTGGACGAGAATCGTATTGAGCGTGTTCGTGCAATCCTTGATAACCGCTGGGTTAAGGGGAGCAGTTTCAGTGAACTGGTGGATTCCGAGGCCACCGATATTGATCGTAACCCCGTCGAGGATGCGCATTTTTCTGACTCACTGCGCTCGGAAACGGCAGGACTGAGCGCAGCATATTCAAACGCTCTTCCCTTGGCCGATGCCACAGAGAATGTTGATGCCGCGCGTCTTCAATTAAATTCGACCGTAGCCGGCGCGCTCCAAGCGGATGCGGGTGACCAGCAAAGCCAGACGATCACAGCGAATACGCAGGCACTTGATGCATTCAGGTCCTCCGTCTCAGTTGAATCCTCGAACGCCGTCAATCTGATTAACAAGAGCGCGAATTTCCCCGTGCGCGTGCGTAACTCGCTTCCATGGCCAGTTAATGTCGAAGTGACTTTGCTTCCCAGCGACCCACGCCTGCGCGTGACCAGCACGGGAACGGCCACGATCCCCGCGAATTCCTCCTCGAATGTGGATGTTCCAGTCACAGCAATTGGTTCGGGCGATATTCGCGTGACCTATAAGGTGTCAACGCCCAGCGGGGCTGTTCTTGATGATTCCCAGAAAGTCCTAGTGCGAATGCGCGCGGGATGGGAAGACGCAGCTACTGCGGTCGTGACCGTCATTGTCGGAATTGCCTTCCTTGGTGGCATCATTCGGACCATTCGACGTCGTTTGAAGTCCTCGCAGACCGAAGAGTCTTCGCATCTTCCCGGTATGGGCGGCGTCGAAAAGGGCACAGTGAATGTCCCACTTTCCAGCGGCGGTTTTGTTCAAGCAGGACGTCCCCCGCGTCACCCGGATCATCCGGAAAGCTCGGATTCACCCAAACCAGATGTAGAGGATCAGAATGAGTGAAAGCCAGGCCCGCAACGGCTCACTTCTTCGAGCCAGCGTACTGATGGCCTCGGGAACAATGGTTTCCCGAGTCCTTGGCTTCATTAAAGCCGCCATGCTCTTGGCGGCCCTGGGTTCTGCCGGTGGCGCGGTCTCCGCGGCTTTCCAAACGGCGAATACTCTTCCCAACACAATCTTCAATCTGTTGGCATCGGGCGTTTTTGATGCGGTCTTGGTCCCTCAGATCGTACGCGCACTCAAACGCGACGAGGGCCAGGTCTACATCAACCGACTGATTACTTTGGCCGGAACAATTCTGTTCCTAGTTGCCTTCGTTTCAACTCTCTTGGCACCGGTACTCATCGTCATCATGGCACCTGGATACAGCCAAGACATTCGCTCACTTGCCGTTGCTTTCGCATTCTTGTGTCTCCCGCAGATTTTCTTCTACGGCCTGTACAACCTCTTGGGCGAGCTGCTCAATGCCCGCGGTGTCTTCGGTCCCTACATGTGGGCGCCGGTGCTCAACAACATCATTGCAATCGCGGGTCTGGTGGCTTTCCTCATTCTGTGGGGCGCCCACGAAGATTTCGCGATTTCTGACTTCACATCCCCTCAGTTCTGGCTGCTGTCGATCACAACCACTTTGGGCGTGGTCTGCCAGGCTCTGGTGCTGTTCATTCCTATGCGGCGTGCGGGAGTTTCCTTCAAGCCTGATTTCCACTTCCGTGGAACGTCTTTTGGCTCCGCCTCAAAGGTTGCGGGTTGGACTTTCGCGACCTTGGGTGTATCCCAGGTTGGTGTTCTTTCGACGAATGCGATCGCTTCAATCGCAGATAATTACCTGAACCAGAACCCCATGCCCATCGCAGGCTTGGCGGGGTATTCGGCAGCCTTCTTGATCTTCATGCTGCCGCAGTCGGTCATCACTGTTTCTCTTGCAACCGCGATCTTCACGCGATTGAACTACGCGGTCGCCGACGACAATGACCAGGAAGTCGCCGAGCACTACCACACTGGCATTCGCCTGATTACCTCACTGACGGTTCTTGCCGCTGCGATCTTCATGGCGGGCGCGGCTCCCATGATGCAGCTGGTTGTCACGAACACCGCCCGCCCCGAATTGATTTCTTCCTACGCGCTGATCCTGGTCTCCCTCATGCCCGGTGTGGCCTCAACGGGCATCGTTTTGATGAGCCAGCGCGTCTTCTTCGCCTACGAGGATGCCAAGCCCGTCTTCCTGATGGGCATTGTTCCGACGATCTTGCAGATCATTGTCGGTTGGTCAATCTACTTCGCAACCGGCGTGCGCTGGTGGGTGATCGGCGCGGCTCTTGGCGAAACCGTCTGCCGAATCGTTCAGGGTTTGATTGCCATGCGCTGGGTCGGACAGCGCAACAGCTACGTGAATTCCTCAGAAATCACGCGCTCCTACCTCACCTATGTCGGGTGTGCGATCGTCGCCGGCGGTATCGGTTTTGGGGCTCTTTGGCTCATGGGTATCTACACGACCCTGTCCTCGAAGATCCTGCGCTGGCTGCTTTCAGGCGTGAAGTTCGGCGTGGTGGCCATCATCGTCACCATCGTGTACATGATCGCAATGCGTGTGATCAATCCTCAAGAATCTTCAACCAGTATTCGTCCCCTGCTCAGGCGTTTACACCTTCCGATCGCGGTATGTGACCTGCTTTCAGCCGCGCAGCCTACACGTGAACCGCAAAGCGTTCATAATGGTGTGACACCGTCCCCTCAGGAGGAAACCATGGCTACCGAGGATCAGCACACTCCCCGCGAAGGGACGTCACATTGGGTTCCCCTTTCTGTTGACCTTTCGGTGCCAAGCTTCGATGATGTTGTTCATCCAGACGGCGAGGGCTACCCTGCGGCATCGTCTCATTCACCCCAGCAGGACACACCTGCGAATGTCCCCACCCTTCCTCACAGCAATCGCAGTTCCCAAGGGAGCGTCCAGATGAGCCAAGCAAAGCCCGAACACCCCATCGTCCCGACCTTGCCCGCAACCGCGCGCATGTACGACGTCGACGCAACTGCGCCCGCCGGTATCCCCTTGGGCGCTGCAGCTGCCGAGGCCTCGGCTGAGACAGCCGCCGCTAAGGCTGAGCATCAGGAATCATCTTCTCGTATCCCCGCTCCGCTTCCCCACGGTTTCGCCCAGGGCGCGGTTGTCGGAGGGGCTGCAGCATCCGTTGCGGGTTCTGGCGCGGCTGCCACCTCGGCTCGCTCCTCCGGTCACGGTCATTCCGAGGCCGGAGGAGGCAGTAACGGAGGCTCTGGCGGTGGCCGTGGAAACTCCGGCAACGGTCACGGCAACGATGAACACTCACGTTCTTCGGCCTCGGGAAATGGTGGCGAAAAGGGAATCGATCCCACACGACCCACGATTATCTTTGCTGCAGTTCTGACTGTGATCGCTACGATCTGGGCGGGTGCAACCGCCCTCAGCCCTGTCAAGCACAGCGATATCAGCAGCTCGGTCACTAAGCCAAGCTCATCGGCGTCGGCATCTGCCTCGGCATCGGGGCAGCCCACCCAGGAAGCCACTCAGGCAGCGACGGAGAAGCCCGTCATTTCTAGTGTTTCCGTGTTGTCATGGCAAAACGATAAGGGCGACCACGAAGAAATGGCTGTCAATATGATTGACGGCGACGCAAAGACGAATTGGCACTCGCGCTACTTCGATTACAACCAGTTCCTGGACCAGACCGCGGTCACCATCTTGGTGAAGCTTGAGAAGAAGGCAACGGTCTCTGAGATCACCTTGGATATGGATCCGTCGACAACCGGTGGTGAAGGTGTGGTACGTGCTGTAAATCCCAATACGCCTCGAGAGGGAACAGAAATCGCTACGACGACGTTCTCTCCCAAGACGGACATTAAGCTGGCACATCCCGTGGAAACTGAAGCGATCAGCATCACCTTCCGTAAGATGCCAACATCGCAAGATGGCCGCGCTTGGGCGTGGGTCAGCGAATTGTCAGTGAAGTAACCGTTACCTGCTCAAAAGGAGACATCATGTCTGAAACTATCCACGACGTCGTCATCGTCGGCTCCGGTCCTGCGGGATACACTGCGGCTATTTACACTGCGCGCGCTGGATTCAAGCCTGTTGTTGTTGCCGGTGCCCTGGCTGCCGGTGGCGCGCTGATGAACACGACTGAAGTTGAGAATTTCCCCGGTTTCCCCGAGGGTGTCCTTGGCCCGGAGCTGATGGACAATATGCGTCAGCAGGCCGAAAAGTTCGGCGCTGATGTTCGCTACGAGGATGCCTACACGCTGGAGCTCGAAGGCGATATCAAGAAGATCACCCTTGAGGATGAAACCCTCTTGGCTCGCAGTGTCATCTTGGCGACCGGTTCGGAATACCGTCATATGAATGTTCCCGGCGAAGAGGAGTTCTCTGGTCGAGGCGTTTCTTTCTGCGCGACCTGCGATGGTTTCTTCTTCCGCGATAAGCACGTCATCGTTGTCGGTGGCGGTGACTCCGCTATGGAAGAGGCAACCTTCTTGACGAAGTTTGCTTCAAAGGTCACTGTCGTTCATCGCCGTGATCAGCTGCGTGCGTCTAAGGCTATGGCCGATCGTGCACTGGCCAATGAGAAGATCGAATTCGCGTGGAACTCTGTTGTCGAAGAGGTTCTGGGCGATTCGGCCGTGACCGGTGTTCGCCTGCGTTCCACCGTTGATGATTCGACTCGTGTTCTTGATGCCGATGGTGTTTTCGTTGCCATCGGTCACCTTCCCCGCACTGCCGTAGTTTCCGGTCAGGTTGCCTTGGACGAGGCCGGTTACATCCTGGTCAATGACCCGGGTACCGCAACTAACCTTCCGGGTGTCTTCGCCTGCGGTGATGCCGTTGATCACACCTACCGCCAGGCAATTACTGCTGCCGGTTCCGGATGCCGTGCTGCCTTGGATGCGCAGCACTGGCTTGAATCTCAAGAGTAAGTATTGAAGGCCTTCGGTTTCCTGAGCTTTGGACATTATGCACGGGACGGAAGGCGCGGACTGAGCGGGCGCGATGCCCTTCATCAGGCAATCGAGTTATCTGTTGCTGCTGATGATCTGAGAGTGAATGGGGCCTACTTCAGGGTTCATCACTTTGCGCCTCAGGGGGCTTCGCCTATGCCGCTTTTTTCTGCGGTTGCAGCACGGACGGCACATATTGAAGTGGGTACTGGCGTTATCGATATGCGCTAGCAAATGTCTGAGTTATGACGTTCGATGCCACCCCTATCGTTTGTGGGCACGCGCTGCGCGCAGCCCGTTGGCGATAACGACGACCTCGGCGACCTCGTGGACGAGGACGACCGCGGCCAGGCCGAGCACGCCGGTGATGGCCAGCGGCGGCAGCACGGCGATGATCGCCAGGGACAGCACGATGTTCTGGTTCATGATCACCCGGCCGCGGCGGGCATGCCGCAGCGCCTGCGGGATCAGGCCAAGGTCGCGCCCGGTGAAGGCGACGTCGGCAGACTCGATCGCGGCGTCGGAGCCGGTCGCGCCCATCGCGATGCCCACGGTCGCCC